>AMFO01000809.1_pt1 | contig 21435 bp, 20 predicted proteins | sample 552608 | NCBI WGS metagenome assembly AMFO01 (sample SAMN01893955, study PRJNA167987) | microbial mat metagenome | biome: hydrothermal vent | place: USA: Loihi, Hawai'I | collected 2003-05-01
GGCGTATGGGAAACAGACGCCCCAAAGTCTGGCCCAATTACACGCCACCTACATCCTGGCCCAAGACGAGTACGGGCTCTTACTTATCGACCAGCACGCGGCCCACGAGCAAGTACTTTTCGAAAGGGTGTTGGCAGCTGTAGACACCCCGACCCCCCTGTCGCCCCCCGTCATCATCCATCTGGCCCCACGCGATGCCGAGGCCCTGGATGAGTGGCTCCCCCTTCTCGCGGATATCGGCATACGATTGGAACCTTTCGGCGCCCACACGTTCGCCTTACGCACACTCCCTGCCCCTGCCCTTGAGGCCCGCCCAGCTTTGGCCCAGACGGAGTTTGCCCGAGCCCTTCTGGATGAATTGACCGCTGAAGCCCACACGTACAACCGCCTCTCCCCTGAAGCTTTACGCGAACGGCTGGCAGGCAAAGTGGCTTGCTTTACCGCCATTAAGGGGGGGGATCTTCTCACCCCTTCGCAGCAACAGGATCTCATTGAGGCACTCTGGCAGACCTGGTCTCCAGCCACTTGTCCCCACGGCCGTCCGGCATTTATCGCCCTCTCACTGGAAGAGCTAGAACGCCGGTTTCAGCGCCGCTAACACGTGAACTCAGGCTATTCTCAACACTGCCGATCCCTTGAGTTCACTGTGTTTGAGACGACTCAAGGCGTCGTTCGCCTCCTCCAAGGAGAAGACTTCAATATCGGTATGGATGGGAATTTCCCCAGCCAGTTGGAGCAGTTCATGGGCGTCCTCACGAGTTGCGTTGGCTGTGCTGCGCACGGTATGTTCCCAGTAAAGTAAATCGTAAGGCAATTCGGGAATAGGAGTCATATAAATACCGCCAATAGAGATGGTCCCGCCTCGTTCCAGGACGCGTAAGGCCTCTTTGAGAATCCATCCCGCCGGAGCGTAGATAACCGCGGAGTGGATCTTCTTGGGAGGAGTCTCTTGAGCTTCGCCTACCCAGGTCGCGCCCAGCTCCAAAGCATGTCGCTTGTGCTCCTCACTTCGGGTGAACACGTACACCTCGGCCCCCCAGTGGCGGGCAATTTGGATCACGATATGGGCAGAAGCACCGAAGCCATAGATACCCAACCTTTGGCCGGGCCGAAGTTCGCTCAACTTAAGTGTTCGATAACCGACAATGCCCGCACAGAGCAGCGGAGCAGCGTGAGCATCGTCTACCTCGCTGGGAATGGGGTAGGAAAAGTCCTCCGGAGCCACGGTATACTCGGCGAAACCGCCGTCTACATCCCAACCGGTAAAGAGAGGGTGCAAACAAAGATTCTCTTTCCCAATCCTGCAGAACTCACATTCTCCGCACGTCTTGTACACCCAAGGCACGCCCACCCGATCTCCCACCCTATGGTGGGTGACGCCTTCTCCCACGGCCTCAACAATCCCTACAATTTGGTGGCCGACGATGATCGGTTTCTTGTGTAGAGGGAGATCGCCCTCGACAATGTGGAGGTCCGTGTGGCAAACGCCACAGGTATGAACCCGAATGAGGATTTCTCCCGGACCCGGCTGGGGCTTGGGAACCTCTTCCAAACGCAGAGGAGCTTCCTCGATTGCTCTTTGTTCGTGAAGAACCATTGCCTTCATGGTGCACCTCCCGTTGCTCATCTCCGTAGTGATTAAGTCCACGGGTATCATCTACTTCTGCTGTCAGTACCACGTCCAATTACACACCAGGACGCGAGCGCCGTCCAATCTGCTACCGCCTAGGCGGGTACCATTCAGGCAGCCATTTGCGCCCGGAGTTCCATAATGCCCTATTCTTGCTAATGGGTCAAGATGCCTTCTCATGGCAACGCAACAAGCATGGTGCCGCTCACACCGCTGCATGGATGTACTCTTCCCCCATATGCCGTCTCCTTGCCCTGGAGCCATAAAGGTCTCCTCAACTTGTAACAGAAGAGGAGACACCTGATGACCGAAACTCGTAGCGCTCCCTTTGGCTTGGTTCCAAGGGGCGGAGGATTTGACAAAAGAGGGGCCCAACGATCATGGTTAAGGTAAGAAAAAGAAACGGTCGAGGAGCCCATGAACAGTCTACCTGCCCACCAACATCCCTGCCAAGTCGCCAACAAAAGATAAAACCGAGTCTGGTTCTCGCGCGACTTTTTCCGCCTCAATGGTTTATGCTAGAATGTAATACTCGCATAGAACGATACACGGACTGAGAGCTTGTCTTCCAAGCGGGATCAATGCTCGGGTCGATGTGAAGCTCTCCCCACCCTCGCAGGTTGTGTCACGACCTGGAATAGCGATAAAGGACCATCGATGGCAGAATATTGGCGCGTAGAGTTTCACTGTCACACCTGCTTTTCCCCAGATTCTCTGGTCAAGCCAAGCGATCTCATACGGCGGGCACGGGAGCAGCAGTTGGACCGCCTGGTCATCACCGACCACAACACCATCCTGGGCGCCCTGGTCGCCCGGGAACTGGACCCTGAGCTGATCATTGTGGGTGAAGAGATCCTCACCACTGCAGGGGAGTTCATCGCCTTCTACGTGCAGGAGGAAGTGCCTGCAGGCCTGCCGGTAGACGAAGCCTTGAAGCGATTGCGCACCCAGGGTGCTGTTGTGGGCATCTCCCACCCGTTCGACTCCTTGCGCGGATCGGCTATGGGCCGCGAGAACACCTTACACCTGGTCGACCGGATTGACGCCTTGGAGGTGTTCAACGCCCGCTGTCATCAGCCTCGTTGGGACGAAGAAGTCGACCACCTGGCACAAGAGCAACACCTGGGACGCTTTGCCGGATCCGACGCCCATACCGTGTGGGAAGTGGGACGCGCCATTACCCTCATCCCTCCTTTCCACGATGCCGATTCCTTACGCGAGGCACTGCACCATACGCGCATCGAGGGAAAGCGTAGCCCTCGCTGGGTTCACCTGATGAGCACCGGCAGCAAGCTGCTGAAAAAACTGGGCCGGGCCGGATGCTCCGGCATTTCCTCAGGGACACAACCATGATGGTCATTGCATCTGCACTGGTTGTCTTGCTGAGTACCACCGTGTATGCCCTGCTTGTCTGGTGGGCTGACCGCTTCGAAAAAGAGCCTAAGCGCCTCCTCCTCGCTGCTCTCCTCTGGGGAGCCCTGCCGGCCGCATTTCTCTCGCTGCTCCTCGAGTCCTCCTTCGACAGTACACTGCACCTGAACACCTCATTAGGCAGTGAAGTCCTCAAATCCGGCCTTGCTGGACCCATCATCGAAGAACTGGCCAAAGCACTGATACTTCTCATCCTCTATCGCTGGTGGCGCTTGGAATTCGACGGCTTGGTCGACGGACTGGTGTACGGAGCTTTGGTGGGCTTCGGCTTTGCCATGATGGAAAATTTCCTCTACTTTATCCAGGCCGCCCAAAAGGGACTACTGGCCTGGACGATCATTGTTTTCCTACGCCAATTTTTGTTCGGCCTCAACCACGCCTTCTTCACCAGCTTCACCGGCATGGGATTCGGCCTGGCACGATGGTCGAAGCGTTCCGTACGCCGATTCTACCCGATCCTGGGATTTGCAGCGGCAGTCCTTGCCCATGCACTCCATAACGTGACTCTCGACCTGACCCCCATCACCGGCTGGGCCTTCCTTTTCACCCTCCTTTTCGACGTCGGGGGTCTGTTGACCATCCTCCTGATTTGGATCTTTGCCATCCAGCGAGAATCGGCGTTGATCAAAGAGGAGCTCGCCGGAGAAGTGGGTCGTGCTCTGACCCAGGATGAGTACGCCGCCTTGAGCGATAGCCGTGCCCATTTGACTCGTGTGCTTCAGCGCCGGTTAGGACGTCGCAGCCGAGCCATAGAACTGGAGCGTCTTCTGGCAGAATTGGCTATCAAGAAACATCAGCTTAAACAAACGGAAGACGACAAAGACATCCGTCTCCGCATTGCCCAACTCTACGCCGAGCTCGTCCATCTGCGCCAAGACTTCGGAAAAGACTAACGGTGTGTCTCGCGCCATAGCTGCGGAACTTGTGGCAGTCCTAATGTACCATTTTGCATATATTCCCTCCTCCAGGCTATTATGGTCACAACAGGAGAAGGGAGACGATTGTGATGTCTAAAGCATCCAAATCCATGCGACACCAAAGTGCCGTCTTTGCGCCCGTTCGCTCCGGAAATACTTTCGAAGAGACGGTTGAACGGATTGCCGGAGCCATCAAGGCGCGCCTGTTTAACCCTGGGGACCAGCTCCCTCCCGAACGAATTCTGGCCCAACAACTCGGTGTCAGTCGTTCCACCCTGAGAGAAGCGTTGCGCGTACTCATGCACGCCGGTTATGTGGAAATACGGCCGGGGCGAGGTGGGGGGACCTTCGTCACGCGCTGGCCCGATCCTCCTCCTGGCCCAGAGCGGGCGCAGGTCCTGATGCAATTACGCGACATCCTCCCCGACTTACTCGACTATCGCCGTGCCGTCGAACCTGCTGCCGCTGAACTTGCCGCGCTACGCGGGACCCCAGAGGAATTCCAGGCGCTCGAGGGTATCCTGCGCGGGATGTCCGGCAGCGAAGATCAATTTGCTCAGTATCGCGCAAGTGACACCCGTTTTCATGTGGGGATCGCTCAAGCAGCGAAGAGTTCTCTCATCTTGCAGGCAGTTTTCGAAGTTCAGACTCGATTGACGGGCATCCTCGACCTTATTGTGTACCATTCCCGTCGGGTTCTAAGACATTCAACCGAATATCACTGGAACATCCTCCGGGCGATGCAACAGCGACACCCCGATCAGGCACGACGACTCATGCTCGATCACATCTTGGCCACCGAGAGTGTTATTCACGGCCTGGTTCCAGAGGCAGAATGGCCTCGTAATTGTGTACGAGAGGCCTCTGTTGCCGCGCCTCCTGTTCCTGCCGACGAACCCTAATCCGGCCGGCAGAGGGCAGGCTGGCCAACAACTCAGCTCGCGTTCGGCCGCGCGATGCTTTTCACCTGCTCACGGACTAATTGGCGAACCGCATCTGCATGCTCCAAAGTCAGTGCCTTCCGAGCCAGGGATTGAGCTTCAGTCAAAGTCAGGCGGCGCAACACGTCCTTCACGGTGGGTATGGCCGGAGGATTCATGCTCAATTCGTCGACACCCAGCCCGACCAGCACCGGAGCGGCCAGAGGGTCGCCCGCAATTTCCCCGCAGACACCGATCCAGTGGCCGGCCGCGTGGATAGCCTCAGTTGCTGTTTGGATCAGGCGAAGTACCGCGGGCTGGAGCCCGTCCGCCAGGGGGGCCACGCGAGCGTTCGTCCGGTCCGCAGCCATTGTGTACTGGCTCAAGTCGTTCGTCCCCACACTGAAGAAATCCACCTCAGAGGCGAACTTCTCGGCCAGAAGTGCGGCCGCAGGGACTTCCACCATGATGCCTAGTTCGACCTCAGGATCGAAAGGAATGCCCTCCCGCTGCAAAGTCTGTTGCACTTCACGGAACAACGCCCGTGCCCGCCGCACCTCTTCCACCAGGGAAACCATCGGGAGCATGATCTTGAGATGATGCCCGGGAGAGGCTCGCAAAATGGCCCGAAACTGCGTTTTGAGCACATCCGGCCGATCCAGATAAAGCCGAATTCCCCGCCAACCGAGGAACGGATTGGCCTCTTTCTCCACCTGGAGATAGGGAATGGGTTTGTCCCCCCCCACGTCCACGGTGCGGATGATCAAAGGACGTCGACCCAGTATCTCTGCTACCTGAGAGTAAACGGCCACCTGCTCTTCTTCTGAGGGAGGAGTCGTGCGATCGACGAAAAGAAATTCTGTACGCATCAGCCCAACCCCTTCAGCCCCATTGTCCAGAGCCACGGTAGCGTCCGCGGCTCCGATAATATTGGCAACAATCTCGACTCGGTGGCCATCTTTGGTTTGCCCCAATTGTCTGCTCGCCGCCCGGATGTGGGCCTGCTTTTCTTGCCAGTGACGGCGTTTTTCCTCCAGGCGAGCACGCACCTCGGGACTCGGACGAACCCACACTTTCCCCTCAGAGCCATCGAGAGCAACCTCCTCCCCCTCCTCCATGTGGAGGACGCGGAGGCCACACCCCACCACAGCCGGAATACCCAGTGCCCGTGCCAGAATAGCCGAATGAGAAGTCGCGCCGCCCAGTGCCGTACAGATTCCGAGAACGAAAGCCGGGTCCAACTGGGCTGTATCGGAAGGAGTCAAGTCCTCAGCGATCAAGATAGAAGGACGGGTCGGGGCAGCAGGGTGGACGGACACGCCCAGCAACACGCACAACACCCGCCGTTTCACGTCCTCCAGGTCTGCAGCACGGGCCTGCATATAAGGGTCGTCCAAGTGACGCAACGCCTCTGCGCTCTCGTCCATGACGTGTGCCCAGGCCATGGCCGCGTTCAGGTGTTGTCCAAAGATGAGTTGACGCGCCTTCTCCTGCAAAGCAGGATCCCGGAGGAAGAGCACATGGGCATCAAAGATGGCTGCTTCGTACTCCCCAACCTGATGGGCGGCCTGAGCACGCAGGGCCTCAATCTCCTGCGCAGCAACCTGAATGGCTCCCTGAAGGCGCTGCCACTCTTGTTCTGTATCGTCGACCAGATGTTGGGGGATTTCGACGGGCTCGGGCAAAAAGAGGTGTGCTGGTCCTACGGCTATGCCGGGAGACGCGGGAATGCCCACCAGTTCTCCCTCTGCCCCTGTTTCGCCGGCCGGCGCCATAGGACGTGGGGCAGTGGGGCGTCCCTCTGTCTCCGCCTCTTCCATCTCACCGAACCCTTGCTCAGCCAGGGCCTCCAGCGCGGCCAGGGCTTCTTGGGCATCGGGTCCTTGAGCTCGAATCGCGATTTCATGTCCCTGACGTACTCCCAAGGCAGCAACTTGATTGATGCTCTTGGCATTCACCCAGTCCGTATTCCGGCTGAGGTTGCGTACCATGAGTTGCGACTGAAAACGGGCCGCGGTGGTCACGAAAAGCGCTGCAGGGCGAGCGTGTAATCCCAAACGATTGCGCACTTGTAGTCGAATCTCTTGGCCGGTTGCCTCTCCAGAAGGACGTTGTTCCGCACCCTCCGGGGACTCTGTGAGAGGTTCCAGGTGGAGTTGCACTTGCTTGGCCTGAAGGGCGCTGCGGGCCTCGGCCAGAACCTGGTTCATGTCGGCACCAGTGGAAGCCTGGACGGCCGCGGCGATGGCCCCCTCCACCAGAGGGGCATCAGAAAGACGCACGTGAGCCCGCTGCTCCTCGGGTAAGAACTCCAGAGCCATTTCCGCGCTGAGCAGGGCACTGCCCAGGTCCATCAGCACCACGACCCCATCGTCACTGTACACCGCTTGAATGGCCTGCAACACCTTCATGGCGTCTGTGCCGAAGGGATTCTCAGGATCATCGATACCGCCAGCCGTCGCGATAGGGACTTTTCCCTGGACCATCTGGTCCGCCAGCTCTTTCACCCCTTGGGCAAGACACGCGCTGTGAGCAACAATCACCAGACCTATCATGAAGTTCCCCTCTGGTCATATCAGGATGTTGCGATGGCCTGCACGAGCTCCCGGCAAAACGCGGGGATGTCAGCGACAACCCGCCCCCACACCAGATTTCCATCTCGGAAGGCAGGCTCATCGACCCAGGTCGCACCAGCGTTCATCAAGTCATCGCGAATGCCAACCGAGCCGGTAGCATTGTGTCCGGCCACGATGCCGGCAGAGATCAACACCCACCCACCATGACAAATGGAGGCAACCACCTTCCCCTGATCATGAGCCTCCCGAACGAGATTCAGCACCGCCGGATAGCGGCGCAGCTTGTCCGGTGCCCATCCCCCGGGAACAACCACGGCATCAAGATCGTCGGCTGAAATCTCGTAAGCAGCCACATCCGGCTTTGCCTCGAGGCCGTGCTTGCCATGAAATACATCCGCACGCCCTGATCCGATGACCGTGACCTTCGCACCTTCCTCGCGTAACCGCATCACAGGAACCCAAAACTCCAGGTCTTCAAACCCTTCCTCGACAAAGACACCTACTCGTTTCCCTTGCAGGCGCATGACACTCACCTCCCTGTGGGCCTATTTCCTCCCATTCTGCCAGAGAACGCCGGAATTGAGGGGCTGGCCTCCCATGAAGCAGGCCTCGGCGGGGATAGCACGTCGCTGACACCTTCCCGGCATGCAGGGCAGTCGACAACCTCGTGCACATGAGTGGCCAGCATGGGGGTCAAGGCTTCGGGGGGGCCCGGGACGAAGCCCGTCTCCCCGCACCAGCACGCGTACCAGCCCATTTTCACCTGTTCATACGGGACGCGCGGGGCCCGGAGATCAACTACTTCCACATCCAGACCCCAACGGGCATTGGTGATCAATCGGCGGGCTCCCGCGACTTTCAATTTGCTCGCATACAAAGCCACATCCTGACAGTGACGCATGAGTAAGATCCCGACCGTCGCCCATCGCGGGAAAGGAAGTAGGCGGGCGTCTCCCACCACCACAACCACGTTCCGGGGAAGAGGGCCTTGACGCAGCCCCAAAGCGACGATGTCCGCCCGCTGCTCATACGCAAAAACGCGAGCCGATATCCGGGCCAACCGCCGGTCGAGCCGTAAATCGCCCGCGCCAATGTCGACCACTACGTCCTCCGGCCCAACGTGGGACAAGACCTGCCGGTAGGTCGACTCATCATAAGGGGACCACATTGCCTCCCACACTGCCCTGTCCCCCCTGGACATCATCACCTCAGCGGCTGCGCAACACCCGCGTCAATGCCAACACGAAACCAAATACCACCCAGATGCTTGCCCCGGCGACCAACGCCAGCCGGATCGTGATCAATACATCTCCGGTTTGCTGGAATGTCTGCCAGCCCACGAACAATGCCAGGACAACACTTACCAACGTGTTCACTTTCAATCCTGTTGCGGGGGGGATCCAACCCGGATACGCTCTCGTTTCTGTAGTTTCGTCCATATCAGCTCGTTTCGTCTCCTTTTGAATGCTTTCCCGGCTCTCCTGTGGAGTCTTCGCTTTCGATTTTCGTCGTTGCTTTTTGGACACATTTACCCCCGAATGGTAAGTGTTAGCCAAAGTCCATATCCGATGGCTACAAGAGCCAGAAGGGAGAGAACCCAGTTGAGAACCCGCACCGTTCCCCGGGAGAGGGCCAGGTCGAGCAGGACTGCCCGGACACCCAGGGCGGCGTGGGTGGCGACGACGATCAGAAAGACGGCTTCCCAGATGAATATCACCGGGTTGGAAATATAAGCGACCACGTCGGCATACGTGCGCAGGCCACCGGATGCGATATAGTGATTGGCAACCAGATGTACCCCCAGCAGTAAAATCAGTAACAAACCACTGAAAGCCTGTAACAGCCAGAGAAGTCCTGCCGATCCGCCAGAGCCTCTATCCTCCATCGTATCCCTTCCTTTCCCCGGTCATCGGAATCCTCCGCACACAGGGTGGGAAAAGTGTTGTCCACGAGCATGACCGTCTGGCCTATCTCAAACCGTGAAGAATCCCCAGGCACCGACAACTAGTAATACGGCCCCCCCCACCATCAAGGCCCAAAAGAGCCTCTTGTGCTGCGTGACTGCGAGGCCCATCCCAACCAGGGTCACACGGATGCCATTCAGCCCATGGAAGAGGACGCCGAACAGCAAGATGACATCCAGGAGCAAGAATAAGGGACTCTTCGCCAGGGTCACAAAATCGTTCCACCGCGTCGGTCCTTGCCTGAGCATGTTCAATACCCAGAGGTGGATGCCCAGATAAAGCACCAGCCCAAGGCCCGTAAGCCGATGAAGGACGAAGGCCCAGTATCCGATCCGCCGGCCACGGGGGTCTAGCCAGGCGATGGCGCCGCGTCGTCGCACGTGTTTTTTGGAGTACGCGCTTTCGACCATGATCTCCTCCCTCTCAGCCGAACAAAGCGTCCAACTTGCGTTTGGTCAGTTCGTGACGCAGAGCTGCAATCTGATGGCCCGGATTCACATCAGAAGGACACACTTCTGAACATTCCAGAGCCAGATGACAACGCCAGCATCCTTGCTCTGTGTCCACCCAGGCGAACACATTGTCTACTTGTTCACCTCTGGGTTCTTCGACAACACGCCAGGCCGCGGCCAACGAGGCGGGCCCGAGGTACTTTGGATCGCTTGCGACCACCGGGCAGGCTGAGATGCACAAACCGCATTCGATGCAGTTTTCGAAACGTGTGTGGAAAGGAACCCCTTCCGCGACCTCTGAGTCCGGCAAGAATTCACTCTGGCGGATGAGTGGCCGGCGTGCCTGGACGAACGTCTCGTAGAACGGTCCCATATCCACCACCAAATCAGCGACCAGCGGTGCGTTTTCCATGGGGTCAACCGTAATGACGGAGGTGCCCAGAGCGCTCACATTTGTCACGCAAGCCAGGACCTCCTGCCCATTCACCCGCATGCCACACGTGCCGCAAGATGCGTGATGGCAGGAGTGGCGCAAGATGAGCGTACCATCCTGGTCCCGTCGAATCGCCTGCAGGGCCTCGAGAACCGTCGTTCGTTCGTCAACGGGGACGGTGAAGACATCATAATGGGGAGCGGTGTCACCCTGCTTATACCGGAACACCCGCAACTGCACTGTTTTCTCTTCAGCCATGGTTCCACTCCCAGCGGTTAGAGATAATAGGCCGTGTGGGGCAACAGGACGGTCTCTCGCGTGCGGCAGGGAGCGTCCAGACCCAACTTTTGGACCACCACATTCCCCGCTGTTTCGGCCATTCCCCGGGCCGTCGTGGCTTTCCCGCCGGTAATCGTCACGAAGCCTTCAACCCCTTCATCTGCGTGGTCGAAGCATTTGAACGTTCGGCTCAACTCTCGACCGGTTGTGGCGCCGCGACTGCCGATGAGGGGACGGGCTGCGGACCAGGCAGCTCGCATGACGGCATCCTTGACCCGGGGAATCATCTCCGCCCCTTTCTCGTACATCAAGCGAATGTGTTCCTTGGGCACATCGAGTTTGTCGGGGTCATCCACCACCCATGAACTGGTACCGATAACCGAGAGACCGCGCTGAGGTACGATAATATCCCCGTCGCCCGAACGGTGCATCCGGTTGATAACCATATTGTTCAGGCGCCCTCGCACAGCCACGAGCACGCCCGGCGACGGCCGGATGGGCACATCTACGCCCGCCATACGGGCCACCTTTTCCGACCAGGGACCGGCCGCGTTGACGACGATGTCCGCGCCGATATCATATTCTTTCTCTGTGGTGTGATCCCGTACATGGACCCCGGTGACGGTCTTCCCCTCCATGAGGAACGAGAGCACTTCGGTAAAGGGTTTAATAACGGCACCATTGTGTTGGGCCGTTGCCAGGAAGCGCAGGGGAAGACGCATGGCATCCATTGTCCCGTCGGGGACCTGGACGGCCAGCTTCACCTCGGGGTTCAGGTTGGGTTCCAGGCGCAGGGCTTGTTCTCGCGTCAAGCGGCGGGTGGGAATGCCGCAAACCGCACAGCCTTCCATGAAATCATCATAATACGCCAGGTCTTCTTCCGTGATAGCCACGAACAGGCCGTCGTTGAGTTCAAAAGTGCCAGGAGCAATGCGGCGCAAGATCATATTTTCTTGAATGCATTCTTTGGCCGATTCCTGATCCTTGACTGCATAGCGAGCGCCACTGTGCAATAGCCCATGATGGCGTCCAGTCGTGCCGGAAGTGACCTCGCCGCGTTCGACCAGGGTCACCTGTAAGCCTCGTAGAGCCAAATCATGAGCGAGAGCTGAACCGGTAGCACCGCCACCAATGATCACGACATGATAGTTGGCCATAGTTCTCTCACCTAGCGTGATACAGTCTATGCCGACTGCGGGTACATGACGCCAAAAGGGAGGGCAGCTCCCAGCGGTTGGCCGGGGCCACACGCAGCCAGGAAGCCGCCCTCGCTCAAACGCCCAGTTCTCCGCTGAGGGTAGAGAGGGTAGCTTATTCCACCCAACCAAACGTGCGCTCTACGGCTTTGACCCACCCCTTGTAGAGCTTGGACCGGGTTCCGTCGTCCATTTGCGGTTCCCAGGTCTTGTCCACCTGCCAGTTCTGGCGCAGGTCATCCAGGTTGTTCCAGAAGCCCACTGCCAGACCGGCAGCATACGCGGCCCCCAAGGATGTGGTCTCCGCCACCTTGGGGCGCACCACGGGCACGCCCAAGATGTCGGCCTGGAACTGCATCAGCAGATTGTTGTAGACCATGCCACCGTCCACCTTCAAGGCCTTCAGGTTCACGCCCGAATCCTTGATCATGGCTTCGAACACGTCGCGAGTCTGGTAGGCGGTGGCTTCCAGGGCAGCCCGGCAGAGATGCCCCTTGGTCACATATCGGGTCAGGCCGACAATGACGCCCCGGGCATCGCTGCGCCAGTAGGGAGCAAAGAGGCCGGAAAACGCGGGCACGAAGTAGACCCCTCCGTTATCGGGCACGCTGGACGCGTAGTCTTCAATGTGCTTGGAGAAGTCGAAGAACTTCAGGTTGTCCCGCAGCCACTGAACCAGAGCCCCCGTAATGGCGATAGATCCTTCCAATGCGTAAACGGCTGGAGCATCTCCAAACTTATAGCCCATCGTGGTCAGCAAACCACTCTTGGACTGGACCGGCGCCGTGCCCGTGTTCAAGAGGAGGAAGCAGCCGGTGCCGTAGGTGTTCTTCGCCTCGCCGGGGTCAAAGCACGTCTGCCCAACCAAGGCAGCCTGCTGGTCACCCAGGTCACCACACACCGGGATCTCATCTCCGAAAGGACCATTTTTCAGCGTCTTGCCCCAGGTGTTGGGATCGCTGGAGGGGACAATTCTGGGCAACATCTGCTTGGGAACGCCCATGATCCCCAGGATTTCGTCGTCCCAGTCCAGAGTCTTCAGGTTCATCAACATGGTGCGGCTGGCATTGGTCACATCAGTGACATGAGCGCCGCCGTTCGGCCCGCCGGTCAGATTCCAGATTAGCCAGGTGTCGATATTACCGAAAATGGCCTCACCTTTTTCCGCAGCCTCACGCAGCCCGTCCACGTTTTCCAAGAGCCAGCGAATCTTGGGCCCAGAGAAGTAAGTGGCCAACGGCAACCCCACCTTGGCGCGGAAACGGTCTTGGCCGCCATCACTGGCGAGCTCGTCGCAGATTTCCTTCGTACGGGTATCCTGCCAGACAATGGCGTTGTAATAAGGCTTACCGGTGTTCTTGTTCCAAACCACCGTGGTTTCACGTTGGTTGGTTACACCCACCGCTGCGATGTCGCCGGGTTTAATGCCGGCTTTGGCGATGGCTCCTCGGATAACTTCCTGGGCGCGCTCCCAGATTTCCAGAGGATCGTGCTCGACCCACCCCGGCTGGGGGTAAATCTGTTCGTGTTCCTTCTGATCAACGCTAATCACCTGTCCTGCATGATCGAAAATCATGCAGCGAGTACTCGTTGTTCCTTGATCCACTGCAGCAACGTACCTGGCCATGGTGACCTCCCTCCCTATATACTCCATCGTATCCCACACATGTTGAGATGCCCATAGCGGATATCGAACGCTTTCGCTCCAATTCCGGCTCTCACGTCCGTCCACCGCCCGCCCTCCCCAGGTAGGGGGATAAGTGTCCTCGGGCCCTGGGCTATGGATGCCACAGCGGCGGTGAACCGGGTGAGTCGGATTCGACGTCAGCGTTCCTAAGCCTTGTCCGCCTGCGATACCACATCCAGTAATGCCTTGAGAATCATATGCGACGAGGTCGCCCCCGGATCTTGATGGCCGATGCTGCGTTCTCCCAGGTAGCTGGCACGGCCCTTCTTTGCCAGGAGAGGGATCGTGTCTTTCATTCCCTTCTCAGCCGCGGCGACCCCACGTCTGAGGATTTCAACCGTGTCGGCGCCCTCTTCAAGGGCCTGTTCCATGGCCTCGACCGCGGGGAGCAGGGCATCTACCATCGTCTTGTCCCCCAGGCGGGCGCGTCCTCGCTGGATGACCCCGTCTACGGCGGCTTTCCACAGGGCCACCAGATCCTCGTCAGTCAATTCGTACTTGCCGTCTACAGCCATGCCAGCCCGCATGAAAAGCGTACCGTAAAGGGGACCGCCCGCCCCGCCCACGCTGGAAATCAAAGCCATGCCCACTGTCTTGAGAATGTTCCCGATGTCCTTATCCTGTACGCCGGGCAACTGGCTCATCACTTTCTTGAAGCCGCGATCCATGTTGATACCGTGGTCTGCATCACCAATCGCAGCGTCCAGTTTTGTCAAATAGTCCTTGTTCTCTTCCAGGACATGCGCTACCAGTGTTACCCATTCGACTATCTGATCACGGGTTACCATATGCCTTTTCAGCCTCCTTCACCCCAGTCACGTACAGTCTATCCCCCAGGGCGTGGGCCCGGGGGATAGCAGGATTATGCCTTCCAGCGCAAGCCCGGCGTTAGAACCGGATCGTCCCAGAGTCCGAGCATTTCATCGTCCACCCGCAGGAGGGTGATCATAACCCCTTGCATCTCCAGGGAGGTGATGTAGTTGCCGACCAGATTGCGTACAATGGTCAGGCCCTTGGCCTCACAAATATCGGCCAACTTGCGATAGACGACATACAATTCGGCGACGGGCGTCCCTCCCATGCCGTTGACCATGGCAATGACCCGGTCACCCGCCTGGAAGGGCGGATCGGTGAGGTCCACATCCACCCACTCGCCCTTTTCCTCGTCAAACTCGCGCACCGTACGCGTGTAAGCCGGGTCCTCGATGATGCTCAGGGCCAGCATCTCCGTGATCTCATCGGCCGGTCGCCACTTCATGCGTTCTCGGCCCGGCTCGCCGTGAATGCCAATACCGATTTCGATCTCATCGGCCCCCAGCTCGAAGGTGGGCGTTCCCTTGGCCGGCACCGTACAAGAAGTCAATGCCATGCCCATGCTACGCCCGTTGATGTTAACCCGTCGGGCCAAATCTGCCAGGCGCTTCAGATCATACCCTCGCTCTGAAGCCGCACCGACAATCTTCTCGGCCAGGACGGTCGTCCCCGTACCCCGCCGTCCCTGGGTATAGAGGCTGTCCTTGACCGCCACGTCGTCATCGATAATGATGTTCAACACCCGGATGCCCTCCGATCGGGCCAGGTCCGCGGCCATCTCGAAGTTCATCACATCACCACTGTAGTTCTTGACCAGGAAGAGGACACCCTCGCCGCTGTTCACCGTGCGAGCAGCCTCTAACATCTGGTCTGGAGTGGGAGAGGTGAAGACCTCGCCGGGACAGGCGGCATGCAGCATCCCTTTCCCGACCAGCCCCCCGTGCATGGGTTCGTGCCCACTCCCCCCGCCGGAAACGACGGCCACCTTGCCCTTGACCGGGGCATCAGCCCGGTAAACGAAGTTCGGGTCGAGGTGCACTTTGACCATGTCGGGATGGGCGAGGGCCATTCCTACCAGGCTTTCCTTGACGAAGGTTTCAGGCGTATTGATCAATTTTTTCATGGCCCTGCTCCTTTCTTTATACGACCACACCACTCAAGCGACTCGTCAGCAGGGGGGGATGGTCCATCACCCCCCTGCTCTCATCACCTCAAACGAGGCCGAACACCACTTTACCCCTCCTTAGACAGGAAAGGCGTCACAAACCAATCGTACGTCAGCCCCCCCAATGTACCACCGATAAGGGCCCCAATAACCGGAGGGCCAATCCAGTACCAACCGCTGAAAAGTCCTTTCGTGCCGGCCAGCGTCCCGAAGATGCGGGGGCCCAGATCACGGGCCGGGTTAATGGCGTATCCGGAGGGACCGCCCAGGGAAAGGCCGACGGCCAGGACGACGAAGCCGATGAGTAAGGGGGCCATATTTCCTGCGGGGGCCAGGTTCTTCTCATCGATCATGGCAAGGACGCCCCAGAGGAGGACGGCCGTGCCGAAGATCTCTGCGATGAACGCGTTCAACAGCGAGTATGTGCCGGCCGAATTGCCGCTGGTCGCTGCCCCCCAAAACGCTTTGCCAAAAATGGAGCCGGGCCCCGTGCACCACACATTGGGCATGCCTGCAGCCACCAGACCATCGTGGTAGACCAGATAGACGCCCAACGCACCCAGGAAGGCGCCGATCATCTGGGCTATAATGAAGGGAATGACCTTGGACCAGGGGAAACGCTTGGTCACGGCCAGAGCAACGGAAACGGCCGGATTGATGTGGGCGCCAGAGACGCCACCGGCAACGTAAACGGCCACGGCCACGGCAAAGGCCCACCCGAAGGCTATGGTGTTCCAATCGTAGCCGGGAGGGGCCAGACGAGGAGCCAACCCCACGTTGGCAACCACCCCATCACCGAGGAGGATCAGGATAAAGGTACCGAAAACTTCAGCAATGAACTCACCTGTCAGGCTGTTGCGTTTCATGGTTCACGTCTCCTTTCCGGGTGTGCGTTCACGACAACCAGAGACACCTTGCAGACAAACCACTATGTGGTCACAAGCACTCATGCTGAAGACTGCATTGCCTGACTCTACCACCTCCTTTCCTCGAGGCTGTACGGTTCAACCACCGAACCGTTTCCAGCAATGCACATGCATTCGGGGGATAATCATGCGGACATATATCCATCTATCATTATCCCCCCGAAAAGGGGATGTCGTCAACCATAGATGTCCTTTTGTTTCATACCGAAACATCGGCGGGGTCGGGTGTGTTTCATATTGAAACAGTCCGGTATCTCAACGGTCAGAAGGATCAGTTCCGAGGACGAAATTCCTCGAGGTGAATGTCAAAGGCCTTCAGACGCCGCCATAAGGTCGTGCGGCTAATGCCCAATGCCTCGGCAATGCACGTTACCCGCCCCTGGCAGGCACGCGCGGCCCGCAGGATAGCTTCTCGTTCCGCCTCGGCCATGGTGATCACGGGCTGGACTGTCCCCTGTTCGACGTACCAACGTCGGGCACGTCGCATGGCTTCGGGCAGGTGTTCGGACCGGATGACGCCCTCTTCGGCCAGCAAGGCGGCTCGTTCTAAGGTGTTCTCCAGCTCGCGCACGTTACCCGGCCACGGATATTGGCGCAGCACGGCCATCACCTCGGGGCTGACGCGCACGTCCCGCTTGAGCTGAGTACGGAGGCGGCTGAGCGTGCGCTCGACCAGTAGGGGAATATCTTCCGGGTGATCCCGCAAGGGAGGGAGGTAAATGTTGAAGACACCAAAACGATAGTACAGTTCAGCACTAAAGCTTCCTTCCTGGACCAGCCGCTTCAGGTCGGATGATGTGGCCGCGATGATGCGCACATCCACCGCAATCGGCCGAATGGCGCCTAAGCGCATCACGTGGCCGGTGTCAATGACCTGGAGTAAGGCCGCCTGCATCTCTAAAGTCAGGCTCTCCACCTCATCCAGGAACAGCGTGCCGTGATCGGCCAGCTCGAACTTACTCGGACGCCCCTCCTCCAAGGCACCGCTAAAGGCCCCTCCTTCGTAGCCCAGAAACTCACTGAGCATCAACTCATGGGGAATGGCGAGGCAGTTGATGGCAATGAAAGGTCCTTGGGCTCGTGGACTTTCGTTGTGGATGGCGCGCGCTAGGGGGTTTTTGCCCACGCCGTTCTCACCTCGCAGGAGAACCGGAGCTCGTCCTTGAGCGGCCACGCGTGCCTGCCGTCGCAACCGTTCCATCAAGGCGGATTCCCCCAGGATGCTATCAAGGGTCAGGGTCGCCTGGGCGCCAACAAGCCGATGCACCAGGGCCCGGACCCGCTCAATAGGACGCAAGGTGGCGACATAGCCGCTTGGTGGCTGTACGCCCTCTCGGATAGGACGTAAGCTTAAAACGCAGCTCACCGGGCGTCCATAGACCTGCAAGGTCACCTCCACATCCTTCAGTTCGTGGGCCTGCTGAATTGCCTCCTGGGTATGTTCTGGCAGACGAACGACGCTGTAGAGGGAACGTCCCAGGATCGTCGAGGGGGAGATACCGAGGATCTGCCCGGCCTGAGCGTTAATGTGTGTGACAACGCCATCAGCGTTCCAAAGGAGAATCCCTTCAGAAATGGCCTGAAACGCGTTGCGCAACTCACTGTAACGCCGGTTTGCCTCTTGCAGATACATGTCTGTTTGCAATTGGTTACTGATGGCTCGGGCGCCGGCCATGACGGCTGCAAGCGTGTGCGAATGGGCGTTCTCGGTCCAACCGACAATAGCCAGCACACCCTCAATGCGCCCTCCCACATCGTGAACCGGTGCCGCAGAGCAGGTGATGTCATGCAGAGCTTCCAGGTAATGCTCCGGACCGACGACTTGCACGGGGGTGGCTTCCAGTAAAGCCAGGCCGATGGCGTTGGTTCCCATGCGCCCTTCATTCCAGTAAACACCCAGCCCGCAACGCCGTCGGTTCAAAGTTTCTGTCATGTCCGGGTCTCCCATCATGTCAAGGACACACCCGGTTCCGTCGGTGAGCAGAACAGCACAGTGGGACCCTTCGATGAACTGATGTAAGTCTTCCATAATGGGGCGAGCCAGGGCCATCAGGTCAAAGTGTTGAATCTGAATCTTCTGCAACGCCTGCGACGTCAGGGACGCGGTGGGCGGTGGCGCATAAGGGTCAATACGGGGATAACAGCGCTGCCAGGAGCGCCAGACGGTAGGATCCAGGCGTTGTCTCCCCGGCTCCGCTAAGCGCCCATGGGTCACAAACGCAACCCACAACCGGTGTAACGCCTCCAGGTCGACCGGATAATCTTTGGGTTGCATGATCTATCCTTCCCCTACCATGGCCCCCATCAGGGGTCCATGGCTTGCAACACACGGGCTAACCGTTGGGGGAAATCGGTGAAAAGGCCATCGACTCCGAGTTCAATGAACTGACGCATCTCTGCTTCCTCGTTGACGACCCACACATACACCTTGCGCCCCGCTGCCTGCAAGCGGCGGATACGCGCTTCCGTTGCCAGTGTGATACGAAGATTATAGGCGGCGAATTCCAGTGTATCCCAATCGACATCCTGGGCCTTGCCATGACCGATCAAGGCTACAAGCTCGAGACGCGGGTTACGTTCCCGGACCTCACGCAACCAGTCGTGGTTGAAAGAGGAGATAACCACGCGCGCTTCTGTGTGGGTCTCTGCGATAAGTTGGAGGAGGGGGGCGACCAAAGGAAATGATTTCATCGGCTCGGGCTGTTCTTTCAGCTCGACATTGACACGCCAATGGGGATACTTTCTGGTGAACTCCAGGGCCTCCCGTACGGTTGGAATGTGAATTCCGCGATAGAGAGTTTGCTCCTCCGCACTGACATGCCCGGCAGCAATCTCTCCGAAAGGATCCGTTTCGTTGAACCAGGAACCGGCGTCCAGGCGATCCAGTTCGGCCCGGGTGAACGTGGTAAATATCCACGGTGACCGGTCAGGATAGACCTGCTCCACGTTGGTGGTACGGGCCAGAGAGTCATCATGCAAGACGACTAGCTTCCCGTCCGCTGTAACCGCGACGTCCATCTCCCACATATCCGCGCCTACTTCCAGAGCCTTGTGAGCAGCCGCCAGCGTGTTCTCCGGTGCCAGACTGCGGGCTCCTCGATGGGCAATGTTCAGCACCTTCTTTCGCATCATTTCTCCTGTCCGAGAGCGAAACCGCGCGTAAACTGGCGGTGTAGCAAGATGAAAACAATGAGCGGCGGCAACATGGCCAGAATGGCCCCCGCCATAACAATTCCCCAGTTGGTCGTATCCTGCTGTGCGGTCATGCTGCGCAGTCCCACCTGGATGACTTGATGGCTATCCTCGCGAATGATAACGAGGGGCCAAAGGTATTGATTCCACACATAGATGAACTGAATTAGCGCCAGCGCGCCAATCGTGTTCCAGGAAAGAGGAATCAGAACGCTGAAGAGGAAACGCATGGGACCTGCCCCGTCGACGCGAGCCGCATCGGCCATATCCGCGGGAATACTGGCGAAATGCTGCCGGAAGAGGAAGACGCCCGTTGCACTGGCCATGAAGGGGATGATCAGCGCCAGATAGCTGTTGCTCCACCCCAAATGGGATACCAGGTTGAAAAGGGCCACAATGAGAATTTCCGTTGGCATCATCAAAGTGAACAGGATAAAGTAGAAGACCCATTCCTTGATAGGAAAATCAAAGTACACCAGAGCCATGCCCGCGAGTAAAGAGAGAATCGTCTTGCCAAACGTCACTCCGAGGGCAACGATAAAGCTGTTTTTCATGTACATGCTCAGGTTGAAGGCATACCAGGCCGTCTTATAGTTGTCCATAAATGCGGTACCTGGACCGAAAACGGGAGGATAGTGAAATACCTGGGCCCGGGTCTGAGTCGACTTGGCGAGGGCAAACAGGACCGGAGCCATGACCAACAGGCTGATGAGAATAAGGGCAATATGCGTGAGAATCTCGTTACGCGTTCGGCGCCGGAGCCGGAATTTCAGGGTCATTGTTAACCTCCATAATGGACATGACGTCCAGAGGTTCGGAATTGAATCAGCGTTAGAGCTACAACGACAGCGAAGAGGATGACGGACTGAGCCGCGGCAAGGCCGCTCTTATAGTACTCGAAGCCATCCCGGTAAAGGTTGTAGATCATCACATTGGTGGCGTTGAGGGGGCCTCCTTTGGTCACGATGTCGACCATGCCGAAAATATCGAAGAAGGAATAGGTGATATTGGTAATCAAGAGGAAAAAAGTAATGGGAGACAAGAGGGCAAAGGTCACGGACCAGAAGCGGCGCCAGGGGCCCGCACCGTCAATGGCGGCCGCTTCCAGCACTTCGACGTTCAAATTTTGCAACCCCGCCAGGTAGAACACAATATTGTATCCCAAGTTCTTCCAAATACTGGCCACGATCAGAAGAATGACCGCCAGCGTGGGATCACCAAGCCAGTTCAACTCTCGACCAATGATCTGGGAAAGAAGGTAGTTGACCGCACCAAAGCCGGGAGAGAAGAGGAAGAGGAAGATGACCCCGGCCACTGCCGGAGAGAGGGCATAGGGCCAGATGAGCAAGATACGGTAGATCGCCCCCCCCCGGATATTTTGATTGGCCAGCATGGCAATGGCAAGAGAGATGCCCAATCCCCCCACGACAACGACCGTGGTAATGAACAGGGTGACTTCGACGGTGTGATAATAATCGGGGTTTTGCAGCAAGGAGATGAAATTGTCCAGGCCAACATAGTGCTTCCGCAGGCCCAAGAAGGCCACACGATAGAGAGAGAGACGAAACGTTTGTACGATGGGATAATAGAGGAAAACGGCCAGAATGACGAGCGTGGGAAACAACAATAAGAATGGGAGCAAGCGCCCCTTGAATTTTGCCTGATATTGCATGATCTTTCCCCCACACGGATGCCCGGTTTTTTCGGCTGTCGGACTCTCTTCGCCGTCTCGACAGGCATTCCTCCCTCCGGGGACAAACCGGGAGAATATGGTCCCTGGCAAGGGACGAGCAGGGCGACAGCCAACGACTTTTAGCACCTTCGACGTCTACGTTCTTCTTCCTACAACGGGTG
>AMFO01002370.1_pt1 | contig 21413 bp, 17 predicted proteins | sample 552608 | NCBI WGS metagenome assembly AMFO01 (sample SAMN01893955, study PRJNA167987) | microbial mat metagenome | biome: hydrothermal vent | place: USA: Loihi, Hawai'I | collected 2003-05-01
GCTCACGCAACAGCCTTTCCAGCAGCGCCCGGTTGGCGCGGGCATCCTCGTGTCCGGGATCGAGCGCCAGCGCCTCGTCGTAGGCGGCGATGGCCGCCTCGAGCTTTCCCTGGCGGGCCAGGGCGTTGCCCAGGTTGTAGCGGTCCTCCGCGGTCTCGCCACGAGCCCAGAGCTTCGCCGCTTGGTCGTATTTCCCCGCCCGGTAGAATGCGCTGGCCTTCCAACGCGGGTCCTCGAACCGGGCAGCGGCCTCCTGCGGTTTCTGTGCTTTCAGCAGCGCCTCCCCCTGCTGGTCCGGCCGCTGCCACAGGTCCTGCCACCAGCCCGCCTCCACGGGCCGCGGCAGCGGCACCAGCAGGGTCACGAGGGCCAGCACCAGCACGCCGCGGCGAAAGGCCAGGGCCGCCAGCGGCAGCACCGCCAGCAGCACCCAGGGACCCATGTCGCGCCAGCGGGTCACCTCTTCCTCCTGCGGCTGGAGTGCCTCGGCCGACTGCATCTCCAGCATGCCCAGCCGGCGCAGGTCCGTATCGTCCAGGGTGATGCGCGCATAGCGGCCACCACCGGCCGAGGCCACTCCACGCAGCGCCCCCTCCTCCAGCCGCGCCACCACGATGTTGCCGCCGGCGTCCTTGAGCACACCCTGCGGCGTGGGTATGGGCGCGCCCTCCAATGTGCCCACGCCGATCACCGAGACCGGGTAGCCCCCCCTCCTCGCCCGCGCGGCAGCCTCTTCCGCACCTTTTCCGTTCACGCCGTCGGCCAGCACCAGGATGCGCCCCCGCCCGCTTCCCGCCTGCTTCAGCAAGGCCACGCCCCGGTCGATGGCGGCAGCCAGGTTGCTCCCCTGCACCGGCATCAGGTCGGTGGCCAGGGCGGGCAGTTGCGAGCGGATGGTTTTCGTGTCGTCGGTCAACGGCACCACGGTGAAGGGTGCGCCTGCGAAGACCACCAGCGCCGTCTCGCCCTCGCCCCGCCGCGCCAGCAGGTCCTCCACCTTGTAGCGCGCCCGCGCCAGGCGGGAGGGCTTGAGGTCCCGGGCGTCCATGGAGCGGGAGAGGTCGAGGAGGATCACCAGGGCCGAGCCACCGCGGTAGACCGGCTGGGGTAGCTTCTCCCAGGCAGGGCCGGCCAGGGCCAGGATGGCCAGCAGGAACCCCGCGGCCGCCACCAGCAGCGGCCACTGCCGGGCCCTGCCCCCCTCCTCCAGCAGCAGGTGGGGCAGCAGCGCCGGCTCCACCACCTTCCGCCAGGCGCCGCCGTCACCGCGCCGCCGCCAGAGGCGCCACAGCCCGATGGCCAGCGGCACCAGCAGGAACAACCAGCCCGGGCGGAGGAAGTGGAAGCTCTCCCAGTTCACGTGCGCCTCCTGGTCCACAACAGACCCAGGGCCAGCAGCAGGGAGGCCGCCAGTGGCCAGTGGAACCGCTCGTGCACCGGCCGGAACAGCCGCGCCTCCCCTGCCACCGGTTCCAGCCGGTCGATGGCGTCGTAGATCCGGATCAGCGAGTCGGTGTCCCGGGCCCGGAAGTAGCGACCGCCGGTGATCCGGGCGATGGCCTTGAGCGTGCGCTCGTCCAGGCCACTGCCGGCGGAGAGGCCGAAGGGATCCAGTGGCGTCTCGGACCCAATGCCGACGGTGTAGATCCTGAGTCCCTCCTCATGCGCCAGTTCCGCCGCCTTGAGCGGATCCACCTGGCCGGCAGTGTTCTCGCCGTCGCTCACCAGGATGAGCACCTTCTCGCCCTGCTTGCCGCGCAGCCGCTTGATGGCCAGGCCGATGGCGTCGCCGATGGCGGTCTTCTGTCCCGCCATCTTGATGAAGGTCTCGTCCAGCAGCTGCTTCACCGTCTTTCGGTCGTGGGTGAGCGGCGCCTGCAGGTAGGCGCGGTCGCCGAAGAGGATCAGGCCGATGCGGTCGCCCTTGCGCCGTTCGATGAAATCGCCCACCACCACCTTGGTGGCAGTGAGGCGGTCCACCCAGCGATTGCCGAGGGTGAAGTCCCGCTCGGCCATGGAGCCGGAGAGGTCCACCGCCAGCATGAGGTCCCGCCCCTCCCGGGGCAGGGGCACCGCCTCCCCCTGCCACTGGGGCCGCGCCGCCGCGGTCACCAGCAGCAACCAGGCCAACGCCCCCAGCCAGAACGCGGAACGCGAGCCTCCGGCGACGCCGTGGGCCGCGCCTTCCAGCCCCCCGAAGTCATCCAGAAAAGGAACCCGCAACGCCGCCTCCCGCCGCCGCACCGGCGGCAGCAGACGCCGCACCAGCCACGGCAGGGGCAGCACCAGGAAGAGCCAGGGCCAGGCAAACTCAAGCATGGCAGCCGTCCCCCGTCACCTTGACGATCCAGCGCCGCGCCAACGCCAGCAGGGCCTCGGCGTCCACCTCGCCGCCACCACGGTAGGGGACCTCGACCAGCACCCGGCCGGCGCCGTGCCCGAAGGGCCCTTCCACCGCCTCCAGGGTCCGGTCCAGGAAGGTGAGCCACTCGCTGCCAGTGAGCCCGGCCACCTCCCCGGCGGGAAAGCAGTGGATGGCCACCTGGCGCAGCAGGCGCGACAGGCGGGTGGCCAGCCGCACCGGGTCCCGGCGGGCCTCGAACTCCCGGCGGATCTCCTCCAGCCGGGCCAGCGCTTCCGTCGCCGCCTTTCCGCGGCGCCGCCGGCGCATCCAGAAGCGCCAGAGGAGCCAGCCGAGCAGGAGCACCGATCCGGCCAGGATCCACCAGCCGGGCGCCGGCGGCCACCAGCCTGCCGGTGGAGGCAGATGGATGTCCCTCAGTTCCGACAGCACCTGCGGGTTCAACTGCGACGCCTCCCAAAGGCCCTCGCCAGCACCTCCACCGGCTCCTCGTCGGTGGCGCACTGCAGCCAGGTCATGCCGTGTTGCCGCCCGAGCCGGCGCAGCCGCTCCACGCGCTCGCGGTACCGCGCCTGGTGCGCCTCGAGCAGTTCGCGGCGACCGGTGTCCAGCACCAGGCTGCGCCGCCCGTCGCCCACGCGGTAGAGCCCCGGCTCCGGCAGCTCCCGCTCCAGCCAGTCGTGAAAGTGAAAGAGCACCACATCGTTGTGCCGGGCGATGCGCACCAGCTGCCGCTCGGCCGATTCGTCGAAGCCGCGGAAATCGCTCGCCAGCACCACCAGGCTGCCCGGGTGCGCCGTGCGCCGCAGCCGGCGCAACGGATCGGCGAGGGAAGCCGTGCCGTCGTCCTTTCCCGGCGGCTGGTCCGCCAGCGCCTTGAGAAAGCGGAGCAGCGAGGAGCGGCCGCGGCGCGGACGCAACTCCAGGTGGCCGGCCCCGGAGAAGAGCTCGCCCCCCACCCGGTCACCACCCTGGAAGGCGGCCCAGGCCAGGAGGGCGGCGGCGCACTGGGCCCGGGCCCACTTGAAGCGGCCACAGGTGGCGAAGAACATGGGGGCGCGGGCGTCCACGCCGATGAGCACCGGCCGCTCGCGCTCTTCGCGGAAGAGCTTGCTGTAGGGCCTGCCGATGCGCGCCGTCACCCGCCAGTCCATGTTGCGCACGTCGTCACCCGGCTGGTAGGGACGCGACTCGTCGAACTCCATGCCGCGCCCACGCAGTCGCGACAGGTACTGCCCCGCCTGGCGCGCACGCGCCACCTGGGGTGTCAGCTTCAGCTGGCGTGCGGCCTCGCCGAGCCGGATGAGCTCCTCGAGGGGGGCGGCGGTGACAGAAGCGACCTGGCCCATCTCAGGGCACGGGCACCCGGGCCAGCAGTTCGGTGATAAAGCGGTCCGACGTCACCCCTTCCGCCTCCGCCTCGTAGTTGAGAATGATGCGGTGGCGCAGGATGTCGAAGGCCATCTCCTGCACGTCTTCCGGCGCCACGTAGTCGCGGCCGGCCAGCCAGGCGTGGGCGCGCGCGGTGCGGTCCAGGCCGATAGAGGCACGCGGGCTGGCGCCGTACTCGATCCAGGCGGCGAGCTGGCTGCTGTAGGGCCCGGGCCTGCGCGTGGCCAGCACCAGCTGCAGTAGGTACTCCTCCACCGCTTCCGACAGGTGCACCTGGAGCACCTCGCGCCGCGCCTGGAAGAGCAGCTCCTGGCTCAGCGGCGGCGCTACGGGAGCCTGCTCCCCGGCCAGTTCCTCCAGCGCCTCGTTCCGGGCCAGCTGGAGGATGCGCCGCTCGTAGTCGAAGTCAGGGTAGTCGATGACCACGTGCAACAGGAAGCGGTCAAGCTGCGCCTCGGGCAGGGGATAGGTACCCTCCTGCTCGATGGGGTTCTGGGTGGCCATCACCAGGAAGAGCCGCGGCAGCGGCCAGGAGCGGTTGCCCACGGTGATCTGGCGCTCGGCCATCGCCTCGAGCAGTGCCGACTGCACCTTGGCCGGCGCCCGGTTGATCTCGTCCGCCAGCACCAGGTTGTTGAACAGGGGCCCCTGCTGGAAGACGAAGCTGCCCTCCTGGGGACGGTAGATGTCGGTGCCGGTGAGGTCGGCGGGCAGCAGGTCGGGCGTGAACTGGATGCGGTGGAAGCTCCCCTCGATCCCCTCGCTGAGGCTCTTGATGGCCCGGGTCTTGGCCAGGCCCGGCGCCCCCTCCACCAGCAGGTGGCCGTCCGCCAGCAACGCCACCAGCAGGCGATTGACCAGCTTCTCCTGGCCCAGGACCTGTTTCTGCATGTGCGCCTGCAACCGGGAGAAGGCCTGCCGGGCGCTGGAGGAGGTTTCCGTCATGTTGTCTTTCTCCTTTGAAATACTGGACCTTAGAGCCCCATTCCCGAATTTGGTTCAGGCATGATCACCCACCGGAACCGCAGCGGCAGCGGAATGATCCGGGCGCTCCGAAAATAACCGGGCAAAAAACTGGAGAAGGCCTATAATGGCCTTGTCGTTTCAGGAGAAGCGATGTGCAAGGTACCAGCCTGCTGGCTGGTTTTTTTGTTTTTGTCCGGACTCCTCCGGATTGTTTTGAAAGAGTTATCGATATGTCAAATCAAGTAGAAGGCACTGTCAAATGGTTCAACGATGAAAAGGGCTTCGGCTTCATCGAGCAGGAAGGCGGCAAGGACGTCTTCGTTCACTTCAGTGCCATCAACGGCAGCGGTCGCAGGACCCTCTACGAGGGCCAGAAGGTGACCATGGACGTGACCATGGGCCAGAAGGGTCCCCAGGCTGAAAACGTAACCCCTCTGTAAGGAACACCGGGAGCCGCAAGGCCTCCGGATTTCCGCAAGAAGCGAGCCCGGCACTGCCGGGCTCGCTTTTTTCATGCCGCAGCGCCCGGGGCCCGTTCAGGCGGCCAGCGCCCTGAAGGAGACCCTGCCGTCCCCGTAGTCGGGAAAGGTGACGCTGAAGTCGGCACTGCGGGACGAGCCCCGGATGAGTTCCTGCACGGTGTCCGGCAACTCGTCCGGCGCCCTGTAGAGCGTCTGCAGGCGCAGGTGGGGGCTTCCGGAGTTCATCAGCAGCCGGGAGCAGATGTTCATGATCTCGTGGACGTTGCCCAGCATGATCTCCGAAAAGTCCCCGTTGCCGGCACACTCCTTCGCCGTGCCCAGCGGAATGCGGGTCAGGGAGGCGCCGGCATAGGCGGTGAAGGGATAGTCCACGGCACAGGCCACCACCGGCTGGTCGTCGTCGTCCACGTAGACGGCGACCAGGGACTTCGAGCCGGGCTCGGCCGGCACCGGCTCACCGTTCTCGGCCTTCAGCCCGCTGCCGTACATCATGGAGAGGATCTGCTGCAGCTCGATGGCCTTCGGCAACGGAATCTTCGACATGGTTCCAGCCTCCTAGTTGATGTACGGACCGAGCTTTTCCTGGAAGGTCTCCGGAGTGAAGGGCTTTGCGATCAGGAAACGGGCGCCCATCTCCGACGCCTTGCTGCGCATCTCCTCCGAGGCCTCCGTGGTGACGAAACCGAATTTCACGTTGATGCCCTCCTCCTTGAGCGCTTCCAGAAGCTCGGGCCCGGTCATGTTGGGCATGTTCCAGTCGCACAGCACGAGGTCCGGCTCCTCCTCCCTGATCGCCTCCAGCGCCTTGGCGCCATCCTCCGCCTGGATGATGTCGTGTCCGTCGAAACCGGCTTCGCGCAGGGTCTTCATGACGATGAGGCGCATCGCCAGGCTGTCGTCGACTACCATGATGTTCATCTCGCTCTCCTCATGTTGGTTGATCAGGAAAATAACCTGCCGGCCGCCAGGTGGGGTTTCCCGGCAGCACGTCGATCGTTGTTCGGTAGCAGAGCCACCAGCGCGGAGGGAATCTCCCGCAGCGGCAGCACGCGCTCCGCAGCCCCCAGTTTCACGGCCATTCCGGGCATGCCCCAGACGACGCTGCTGGCCTCGTCCTGCGCCAGCGTCCTGGCGCCGAGCTCTCGCATCTCCAGCAGGCACCGGGCGCCATCATCGCCCATACCCGTGAGAATCACCCCGATGGCGCTGTCGCCGGCACAATGGGCCACCGAACGAAACAGGACATCCACCGAAGGCTTGTGGCGGTTCACCTGGGGGCCGTCATGCAGCCGGCATCGGTAGCCCGCCCCTTTACAGTCCACCAGGAGATGGCGGTCGCCGGGCGCGATGTAAGCGTGCCCCGGTAGCACCGGTTGCCCGTCCTCCGCCTCGTACACCTGCAGCGGGGTGACCCGGTTCATCCGCTTGGCAAAGGTAGCGCTGAACCCCGGCGGAATGTGCTGGGTGATGACGATGGGGGGCAGGTTCGAAGGCAGCGCAGACAGGATCTCCTTGATCGCCTCGGTGCCACCGAGGGAGGCACCGATGGCGATCAACGGCGACGGACCGCCCTCTGCCCGCGCTCCCCCAGACCGGGGAACCACCACGTCCACGCTGTGTTTCTCATCCACCCTGACAAGGCCCGCCGTGACCTCTTCGCTGGCCGCACTGCGAATGCTCTCGACGAGCCGGGACGCAAGCCTCTCACCAAACTGAACTGGCCCTTCCCGCGGCCTTTCCACCACGTAGACGGCTCCCAGGCCGAGCGCCCCGAACACGGCCTCGGGAGGAAGCTCGGAGCTGGGAGTGAGAATCACCGCTGGTACGCCGAGCAGGCTCGCCCGCCGCTCCGCCCCCTCACCGTATGCGGTCAGCATCTCCCCATCGAGCACCAGTACGTCCGGTTGCAGTTTTTCGATCTTCTTCCGGGCAAGGAAGAGATCCCCCGTGACACCGACCACCTCAATGTCAGCCTCCATGCCGAGCACCCGGGCCAGCAGGTTCCTGGTCAGCGCCGATCCATCGATGACGAGCACTCTAATGTTCATGAGGCGGCTCTTCCTCCTTCGGTCTGGTGTTGTTCTTCTTGCAGCGGTAGATCGACTTCCCGATCAGTTCGTAACAATCGGCCAGCCCCATGGGGCTCTCGGAATGGCCGATGAAGAGATGCCCTTCCGTTCGAAGAATCCCGGAAAAGCGCTCGAACAGCCGCGCCTGGGTGGCCTGGTCGAAATAGATGAGCACGTTGCGGCAGAAGATGAGGTCCATCGGCCCTTTCATGGGCCAGCTCTCAAGTAGGTTCATCTTGCGAAAACAGATCATCTGCCTCAGCTCGGGCTTCACCCTTACCCTGCCTTGGTGCCGCCCCTTGCCACGCTGAAACCAGCGCTTCAGGCGCGGCTCGGGAATCCCCTCCACGTTCCGGTGGTCATAGACCCCCTCCACAGCGCGCGCAAGCACACTGGAGTCGATGTCCGTGGCCAGAATGCGCACGTCCCAGTTGTGCAGATCGGGAATGGATTCACGCAGCACCATGGCCAGCGTGTAGGGTTCCTCACCACTGGAACAGCCCGCGGACCATATACGCAGCCGCCGCCGCTCACGGTTGCGCTGCAGCAGGTCGGGGATCAGGGTGTCGGCCAAGTAGTCGAAGTGGTGGGCCTCCCTGAAGAAGGCGGTATGGTTGGTGGTGACCGCGTTACAGAACGCCTCCAGCTCCTCCTCGTGCCCTTGCTCGATGAACTCGCGGTACTCGGCAAAGCTGGCCAGCCCCAGGGCCGACAGGCGGCGCGAGAGCCGGTTGTAGATCAGGTCGCGGCGGTTGTCGGCCATGCGGATGCCGGTGTACCGGTAGACGAGTTCACGCAGCCGGTGAAAATCGTGATCGGTGAACTCGTATCCCTGATGAATGCTCTTGCTCGCGATTCCCCGATTCGTCTTCATCTCCGGTCCCCGTCCCTGTATGGCCCGCTGTGCTCGCCGTGCAACCGTCAGAAATCCTCCCAGCCGTCGTCTCCACCCACCACCTGCAGGCGCCGGGTAAAGGAATCCTGGCCCGGAGTCGCTTCGGAAACCATGCAGGAGCTCTCATTCCCGCTGGTCTTCCGTTCCAGCGTATCGAGCAGTGCGACGATGCGGTCGGAATAGTCCTCCACCTGGCTGAACACCGACTCGGCTTTACCGCTGTCGCCAGCATGCTTGTTCCGGATCACCTGCTTGATCAGCCCGTGCATTTCGGCGTGGATTCGCTCCAGCTCCTGCATCTCTTCCATGGACCCGTAGTCACGCATGCCGCTGCTGTAGAGCCACTTGCCGAGATCACAATCGTGGTGGGACACTGCCTCCGCCTCGCTCATGGTCTCCTCGCCGTCGAGGAAGGCCCGCAGGCGCGTCTTCCAGAGCTTGTGCTTGGTGCGGGCCCCGGCGAAGTCGAGCTCGGGCGCCCTGCTCGCCGGGCCGGTCCAGGGACGGTCCGGGGAGCGCCGTTCCACGCCGTCCCAGCCTCCGCCACCAGCGGCGGAACCGGCGCTCTCGGCGGCAGTGCGGAAGTAGGAGACCAGCTCCCTCAGCTCCCGGGCCTGCTCGTCCATCAGCTGGCTGGCCTGGGCCACTTCCTCCACCAGGGCCGCGTTCTTCTGGGTGGCCGCGTCCATCTGCGACACCGCCTGGTTGACCTGGTCGATGCCGGCATACTGCTCGGAGCTGGCCGCCGCGATCTCGGCGAAGAAATCGTTGACCTTCTCCACCGAGCTGACGATCTCTTCCAGCGTTTCACCGGACTGGTTGACCAGTTTCGACCCTTTCTTGACCTTGGACACGCTGTCCTGGATCAGGTCCTTGATCTCCTTGGCAGCAGAAGCGCTGCGCTGCGCTAGGTTGCGCACCTCGGCGGCCACCACGGCGAACCCGCGGCCCTGCTCGCCCGCCCGCGCCGCCTCCACCGCGGCGTTGAGCGCGAGGAGGTTGGTCTGGAAGGCGATGTCGTCGATGACGCCGATGATGTCAGCGATCTTCTTGCTGGCACCGGTGATCTTCTCCATGGCCTTGATGGTCTCGGCCACCACGGTGCCGCCGGTCACCGCCTTCTCCAGGGTCTGCTTCGACAGCTCACTCGCCTTGCGGGAGTTGTCGGCGTTGTGGCGCACGGTGGAGGTGATCTCCTCCATGCTGGATGCGGTCTCCTCCAAGTTGGCGGCCTGCTGCTCGATGCGCCTGGCCAGCACCGTGTTGCCCTCCGTGATCTCGTGCGCCGCGTGGCTCAGGGCGTTGGTGTTGTAGCGGATGCTGTTGATCACGCCGGTCAGGTTGGAGATGGTGGTGTTGACGTCGTTCCTGAGCTGGGCGAAGGCACCCTCGTACTCGGTCTCGATGGTGGCGGTGAGGTCGCCCCTGGCCAGGGCGTTGAAGACGTTGGCCGTATCCTGGAACAGCTGTTCCAGCACCTCCATCAGGTCGTTGACGCTCTGGCTGAGTTCGGCGAAGAAGCCCTCCTTGTCGTCCACAGAGATGCGCTTAGCCAGGTTGCCGAAGGAGGCGGCGTGGACGATGGCTTGGAACTCCCGCTCCACCGCGGCCTCGTCCGTGTGATCGATCCACTCCACCACAGTGGCGGTGCGCCTGCCCTCTTCGTTCACGATGGGCGTGACGATGGCGCGAAGCTCACACTTGCCGATGGCGATGTCGTCGTCGAAGGCCTCGGGCGGATCCGCGTCGAGCACCCATCCCCGGTCGAACAGGTCCGCCGGCTGCCCCTCCAGCCGGTCGGCGTCGAACTCGGGGAACTTCCTGCGGATCATCTCTTCCCTGTTCTTCATCAGCCGCCTGGCCGACTCGTTCATGCACGTGATGCGGGAGTCTTCGTCCGTGATCATCACGCTGGCACTGACAGCTTGCAGCGCCTCCTTAACCCGGTTCAGTTCACTGGCCTGTTCCCTGGTGTGGGCGAGCTCCTGATCGAGCCGGGCCTGCGCCGCCTGCAGCTCCTCCACCATGCCGTTGAGTTCCTCCTTCATGCGGCTCAATTCGTTCGCGCGTTCCTGCGCCTGGGTGACCTCGTAGCCGAAACGGGTCTGGGCCGCCTGCAGCAGGTCCTGCATGCGGCCCAGCTCGTCGCTGCGCCCGTTCTCCAGCCACTGGAAGTAGTCGCCGTCGGAGATGTGCTGCAGCACCTCGGACATGCGCTTCACGGGTTCGCCAACATAGCGGTAGAAAAACATGGCCCCCATGGCCATGGCCGCGACGAAGAGGGCAATGAGACCACCCAGCAGCAGCGGAGAACCGCCGGCATGGGCCAGCCAGGCCACGATGCTCAAAGGAACCGCCGACAGCAGCGTGGCCAGCGCCAGGTAGCGGGTGGCCCCCAGGCCGGCCAGCCGGCCGCCCAGCCGCTCCAGCGGTTTTGGCTCGAGGGAGGCCCGGCCGGCCCGGATCTCCCGGTAGAGCGCCTCCGCCCGTTCGACCTCCTGGCGCGTGGGCCGGGTGCGCACCGACATGTAGCCGACGACCTGCCCCCCCTCATACTGCGGAACCACGCTGGCCTTGACCCAGTAGAAGTCGCCGTTCTTGCAGCGGTTCTTCACGATGCCGACCCAGGGCTTCCCCTGGTGGAGCCGCTTCCACAGGTCGGCGAAGGCCTCCGGCGGCATGTCCGGATGGCGCACGATGTTGTGGTTGCTGCCGACCAGCTCTTCCCGGCTGTAGCCGCTGACCTTCTCGAAGGTGCTGTTGACAGAGGTGATGATCCCCTTCAGGTCGGTGGTGGAGACGATGTACTGCCCCTCTTCCAGCACCACTTCGTTGTCGGTTACGGGTTCATTGATCTTCATGGCTCTCTCCGTTGTGCGCGCGTTGCTCCGGTTCCTCCCCGGCATCCCGGTCGGGCCGGCCGAGGACCCCGTTGACCATGAGGTCGTCGATGTCCAGCAGGATGATCATCTCCTCGTCGACGGTGACCAGCCCCGCAATGGCGTTGCGCACGCCGTCGGCGGCGGGTGGCGGCGGCTGCACTTCCGAAGCGGGAATGTTGTAGACCTCGGAGACAGAATCCACCACCACGCCCATGGTGCGGACGTTCCCCTTCCCGTCGTCGGCCCTGACCACGATGATCACCGTGGTCGGCCCGCGGGGGACCTCGGGCAACCCGAAGTGCCTGCGCAGGTCCACCACGGGGACCACGGTGCCGCGCAGATTGATCACCCCGAGGATGGCGTCCGGCGTGTTGGGCATCGGGGTCACTTCGGTCCAGCCCTTGATCTCCTGGACCTTGAGGATGTCCACCCCGTAGTCTTCCTCGCCGAGGCGGAAGGTGAGGTACTGGCTGGCGCCCTCGCCCGGCTGGAGGTCACCATCGAGTTGCTGTGCCGCATTGCCGTTCATTGGTTCTGGCTCCATCATGAGACGGCGGCCACCGCCGCCGGTCGGTTCAGGCTCTCGTAGAAGAGTCGCACCAGGCCCGGGACATCCAGGATCAGGGCCACCCGCCCGTCACCGAGAATGGTGGCCCCCGCCAGCCCCTGGAGCTGCTGGAAATTGGTCTCGAGGCTCTTGATCACCACTTGCTGCTGCCCCATGAGTCCGTCCACGAAGAGCCCCACGTGCTGTCCCTCTACTTCCACCACCACCAGCAGTCCGGTCTCCAGGTCGTCGGTTCCGCCACGGATGCCGAAGAGCCGGTTGAGGCGGATGATGGGGATGTACTCGTCCCGGAAGCGGTAGAGCTCGGCGGCGCCGGCCACGCTCTTGAGATTCCCGGTGCGCACCTGCAGGGACTCGACGATGGAGATCAGGGGAAGGATGTAGATCTCCTCTCCCACGTTGGCCAGCTGGCCGTCCAGGATCGCCAGGGTCAGGGGCAGGCGGATGGTGACGGTACTTCCCTTTCCCGGCTCGGACTGGATGGCCACCGTGCCTCCCAGGTCGTTGATGTTGCGTTTCACCACGTCCATGCCGACACCCCGGCCGGAAAGGTCGCTCACCCTGTCGGCGGTGGAGAAGCCGGGCTGGAAGATGAGGTTGTCGATGCGCTCGTCGCTGAGCTCCTCCCTGCCGTTGACCAGCCCCTTTTCCACGGCCTTCTTCAGGATCTTCTCCCGGTCGAGGCCGGCGCCGTCGTCACTGATCCGGATGACGATGTTGCCGCTCTCGTGCTGGGCGCTGAGCTCGATCCGCCCCTTTTCCGGCTTGCCGGCGGCCCTGCGCGCCTCCGGCGTCTCCAGGCCGTGGTCCAGGGCGTTGCGCACCAGGTGCACCAGGGGGTCCCCGATCTTCTCCAGCACCGTCTTGTCCACCTCGGTCTGCTCGCCGGTGAGCACCAGCTCCACCATCTTGCCCATCTTGTTGCTCAGGTCGCGCACCAGCCGGGGAAAACGGTTGAAGGCGAAGCTGATGGGCAGCATGCGGATCTGCAGCACGTTCTCCTGGAGTTCCCGGGTATTGCGCTCCAGCTGGGCCAGCCCGTTGAGCAGCGACTCGGCTTCCGGCCCCCCGCGCTGGAGGATCGCCTCTCCCACCTGGTTGAGCATGGACTGGGTGATCACCAGCTCGCCCACCAGGTTGATGAGCTGATCCACCTTCTCGATGGAGACGCGGATGGAACTGCTCTCGCGGGCGCCGGAGCTCTTCACCAGCCTGGGCTTCGAGGGGGTTGCATCCTGTGCCTGCGGCGGGTCGACCGGCGGCGGTTCACTCTCTTCTCCGGCCTCCGACTTGGCGGAATCCGCTTCCTCCTTCTCCGCCCCTGCCACCTCCGGCTGGACCTCTTCGCCCGCTTTCTCCTCGGCCTGCTCCGGCAACGCCTCGATGGTGGCCTGGAGGCGTTTCGTCAGGTCGGAGACCACCTCCTCGTCGGGTCGCTCGTCACTCTTGAGCCCCTCCACCATCGCACGCAGCACGTCCACCGACGCCAGCAGCAGGTCCACGGAGGCCCGGTCCACGCTTCGCTTGCCGCTGCGCAGCTGGTCCAGGAGGGTCTCCATCACGTGGGTGAACTCGGAGATGTGGTTGAAACCGAAAGCGGCGCTACCCCCTTTCATGGAGTGCGCCGCCCGGAAGATGGTGTTGATCTCCTCGAGGTCGGTTCCCTCGTCGAGGTTCAGGAGCCCCGACTCCATGACCTCCAGGCCCTCGAAGCACTCTTCGAGGAAAACGTCGAGAAATTCGGAAAGATCCATCGACATGGAGTGTCCCGCTGGATGTGTGGTCAGACCCTTTTCCTGTTCAGCAACAGGTTTCGGCAACCAGGGGCTTTCCTTAAATCCGTCCTCTCCATGGGAATTCGGAGGCGGCCGGATGATCGTCCGATCCGATGTCCCGGAATCGGGCCATTCCACGGTCCGGTGGCCGGCTGCTCAAGAGAGGAGGGTGAACAGTGCGCCGGCGCCGATGGCCAGGAAGAGCACCCCGCTGATGCGGTGGAGCAGGCGGATGGAGAGGCGCTGGAGCAGGGTTCGGCCCGCCCACACACCGAGGGCAGAAACACCGGCCAGTGCCAGGGTTGCCCCCAGCCACACGGCCCGGGCGTCAAGGGTGCCAGCCAGGCCGGCCACGGCGACCTGGGTCTTGTCGCCGAACTCCGCCACCACGATGAGCAGCAGGGTGCTCAGCAGCACGCCGTGGCCGCCCGGCACCTCCTCCCCCTCGGGCATTTCCTCCGGCTCGCTGCGCAGGGCGTGCAGGCCAAAGAGCAGGAAGAGCACACCCATCACCAGTGTCACCAGGTCCGGGGAGAGCCAGCGAGCCACCCAGGAACCGAACACCACGGCCACGAGATTGAGGAAGGCAAAGGCCGCCACCGCGCCCAGCAGCACGGGAAGTGCACGGTAACGCACCGCCAGCGCCATGCAGACCAACTGGCTCTTGTCGCCGATCTCGGCCAGGCCGATCAGCGAAAAGGCAGCCACCAGGGAGGTGAAGAAGGAAGAGAGCGAATCCAGCATGGGCAACACCGGAAACGATGGAAGCCGGCAGTATAAACCACGTTCACAAGGTGGCAGGAATGGTGTAAAAGGGTTGCCATGAGCAAGCCGATCACCCCCGCCACCCACCCCGTCGAGGTGGCCCTCGAAGCCGACCGGACCTACTACTGGTGCACCTGCGGGCGATCCAGGCGCCAGCCCTTCTGCGACGGTTCCCACCAGGGAACCGGCTTCACCCCGCTCGCCTTCACGGCGGAAAGAAGCGAGAAGCGCTGGCTCTGCCAGTGCAAGCGGACCGGCACCCCTCCCTTCTGCGACGGCAGCCACGACCGCCTCTTCCCGGAGACCGCGGAAAAGACCTTTCCGGAGACACCCTCCGTGCAGCCGACCCCGGAGGAGCCGACCCTCCCGCGTATCCACCACCTGGCCCGCCACGGGCTGGAAGGAGAACCCCGGGGCGAGCTGGCCGCCATGGGGGTACCCCGCACCGAGCTGCCCGGCTGGGACGACATCCAGATCCTCACCGCCCAGCTCGCCAGGCGGCCGCTCGCCGACGACGCCCCCGTCGCAACGCGGCTGGTGATCGGCCCGCGCGCGGAAAAGCCGCTGGAGCTGGAGATTCCCCTGCTGGTCTCCGACATGAGCTTCGGTGCCCTCTCGCGGGAGGCCAAGATCGCCCTGGCGCGCGGTGCGGAGCTGGCCGGCACCGCCACCTGCTCCGGCGAAGGGGGCGTGCTGCCCGAAGAGCTGGAGGCCAACCGGCGTTATCTCTTCGAACTGGGCCCGGCCATGTACGGCTACGACGAGGCCCTGCTCACCCGCATCCAGGCCTTCCACTTCAAGGTGGGCCAGGGGGCCAAGACGGGAGTGGGCGGTCACCTGCCGGGCAGCAAGGTGACCGAGGAGATCGCCCGCCTGCGCGGCCTCGAACCCGGCAGTGACGCCGTTTCACCGCCCACTTTCTCCGATCTCGAAACCCCGGCGGACTTCCGCCGCTTCGCCGACCGGGTGCGGGACCTGAGCGGCGGCATCCCCGTGGGCATGAAGCTCTCCGCCCACCATCTGGAGGCGGACCTGGACTTCGCCCTGGAGGCGGGCGTGGACTACCTCATCCTCGACGGCCGCGGCGGTGGCACCGGCGCCGCTCCCCGCATCCTGCGCGACCACACCGGCATCCCTACCATCGCGGCGCTGGCGCGGGCCCGCCGCCACCTCGACCGGCGCGGCGCAGGCGACGTCACCCTCATCATCGCCGGCGGCCTGCGCCTGCCCGAGGACTTCTTCAAGGCGCTGGCGCTGGGCGCCGACGGGGTGGCGCTGGGCAGCGCCGCACTGCAGGCCATCGGCTGCGTCGCCGCCCGCATCTGCCACACCAACCAGTGCCCCAGCGGCATCGCCACCCAGGACCCGACGCTGCGCGCGCGGCTCGACGTGGACGAGGCGGCGCCCAGGCTGGCGCGTTTCCTCTCCAGCTCGGTGGAACTGATGAAGCTGCTGGCGCGGGCCAGCGGCCACGCCGACCTGGCCCGCCTGGGCCCGGAGCTGCTCACCAGCTGGAAGCGGGAGACGGCGGAGCTGGCAGGCATCGCCTTTGCCGGCACCACGACCTAGCCGCCACGCCGGAGGCGGCCTACGGCTGCCTAGCCTCCGCAGGCAATCCTCTCAGTGGAGTGGTGTACCGCTCATCGGCTCCCGCTCACCCACCCGGCAGCGCATGGCGCGGTCCACCAGGATGTGGGCCACCTCCTGCTTGCTGTCCACCATCTCTCGGATCCCCAGGTCCGCCAGCAGGGCCTTCTCTTCCAGGGTGAGGATCTTCACCACCAGGTTGGCGTCGGGATTCACTTCCAGCACCGTCTCGCACACCAGCCGCTTCTTCTCCGGGTTGTCCAGGGTGACGATGACGACGGCGGCCTTCTCCAGGGAGAGCGCCTCGGCCACGGAGCGTTTCGACAGGTCGCCCAGATAGATGGGCTCACCCCGGTCCAGCCCTTCGCGCACGTGCTTCATGGAGTTGTCCACCACCACGTAGTCGATGCCCCGGGCGCACAGGTCGCGCGCCACGATCTTGCCCACCACGCTGTAGCCGCAGACGATGACGTGGCCGCTGCGTCCCAGCGGAGGCGTCAGCTCGGCGTGGGGTTCTTCCGGACGAAGATGGCGGCTCACAAGCGGGTGCACCCTGCCCAGATAGAAAGGGGTGATCACCATGGAGAGCACCGCCATCATGATGAGGGTCTGTTCCAGTTCGGAATCGAGCAGCCCGCCATTCATCGCCAGGGCGAAGATGGCGAAAGAGAACTCGCCGATCTGGGCCAGTGACAGGGCACTCTCCAGCGCCACGCTCCTCGAGGACCCGGGCCGCACCACCGCGTAGATCAACAGCCCCTTGAGCACCATCACCGCCAGGAGCAGCAGCAGGATCTGTCCCGCGTGGGCCACGAGGTAGCCGAGATCGATCTTCAGTCCCACGGTGACGAAAAAGGTGCCCAGCAGCAGGTCGCGGAAGGCGGAGATGTCCGACTCCACCTTGTGCAGATAATGGGTCTCGGCGATGGCCATGCCGGCGATGAAGGCGCCCAGCGAATAGGTGAAGCCCAGCTCGTTGGCCCCCAGGGAGGCCCCCACGGTGATCACCAGCACCAGCCCAATGAAGAGCTCCTCCTCGCCCGTGTCGGCGGCAAAGCGCAGGATCCAGCCCACCAGCCGGCGTCCGGCCACGAAGAGCACCAGGAGCACCGCCGCCCCCACCAGGGTGTCGAACAGCAGCAGGGCGATGCTCGCCTCCCGATGCTGGAGGAAACCGATGAGCAGCAGGATGGGGATCACCGCGATGTCCTGGAAGATGAGGATGCCCATGGCACGCTGGCCGTAGGGCAGGTGGATCTCCTTGGAGTGCTTGAGGTAGGCCAGCACCACCGCGGTGGAGGAGAGGGAGAGCGACAGCGCAATGATCAGCGCCGAGGTGACATCAATCCCCAGCAGGTAACGGGTGACGAGGAAGAGGATCACCGCGGTTACCGACACCTGTAGGCCACCGTTGATGAAGACGAAGCGCCTGAGGCTCCTGAGCCGTTCCAGCAACATCTCCAGGCCGATGGTGAACATGAGGAAGACGATGCCGAACTCGGCGATCTCCCCCAGGGCCTTCGAGTCCGCCAGGTGCTTCAGGTCGAAGGCGTAGGCAATGATGGTGCCGGTGAGGATGTAGCCGATGACCTGGGAGATCCCCAGCCGCTTGAAGAGGATGTTGAGGACGACGGAGATGGCCAGGGCCAGGGTGACATAGAGGATCACCTCGTGCATGCCGGCCCCGCGTCCCCCGGTTCAGGTGGAGACCGCGGTTCTCACCGCGTCGGCGATGGCATTGGCGAACTCGGTGACACGCGAGGCCTCGGTGCCTTCCACCATCACCCGGATCAGCGGTTCGGTGCCGGAGGGGCGCAGTAGTACCCGGCCGCTGTCGCCCAGCGCGGCCTCCACGTCGGCCACCGCCTCCCGCACCCGGCGATCCTCCATCACCTCGGCGGGCGCCGCCCCATCCAGCTCCACATTGACCAGCGTCTGCGGCAGCCTCGGCATGCCGATGCTCAGGTCCCTCAGGCTGGAACCGCTCAGCACCATGGCCGCCATCACCTGCAGCGCCGCGACAATGCCGTCACCGGTGGTGGTGCGGTCCAGGCAGATGATGTGGCCCGAGGGCTCCCCGCCTAGGGACCAGTCGTTGCGCTTGAGCGCTTCCAGGATGTAGCGGTCCCCCACCTTGGTGCGCTCCAGCTCCAGCCCCAGCTCACGCAGGGCCAGCTCCAGTCCCAGGTTGGTCATTAAGGTGCCCACCACCTTGCCGCGCAACCCCTCGGGCCGGTCCAGGCGGGAGCGGGCGATGATGTAGAGAATGGCGTCGCCGTCCACGATGGCACCCTCGTGGTCCACCATGATGAGCCGGTCTCCGTCTCCGTCGAAGGCTACGCCCAGGTCGGCGCCACTCTCCAGCACCGCCTTCTGCAATGCCCGGGGGTGGGTGGAACCGGTCTCGCGGTTGATGTTGAAGCCGTCGGGGCTGGCGCCGATCACCGTCACCTCGGCGCCCAGCTCCTCGAAGACGTGGGGCGCGATGTGGTAGGTGGCGCCGTTGGCGCAGTCCACCACCAGCCTGAGGCCGGACAGGCGCATGCTGGAGGGCACGGTGCTCTTGCAGAACTCGATGTAGCGCCCGGCGGCGTCGTCCACCCGCTCCGCCTTGCCCAGCTGGTCGGAGGGCACGGTGGTCAGGGGCTTCTCCATCTCTGCCTCGATGGCCACCTCCAGCTCGTCGGGCAGCTTGCAGCCGTCGGCGGAGAAGAACTTGATGCCGTTGTCGTAGTAGGGGTTGTGGGAAGCGCTGATGACGATGCCGGCCGCGGCACGCAGGGTGCGGGTGAGATAGGCGATGCCGGGCGTGGGCATGGGTCCCAGCAGGCGGATATCCATGCCGGCGGCCACCAGCCCCGCCTCCAGGGCCGATTCGAAGAGATAGCCGGAGATGCGCGTGTCCTTGCCGATGAGCACCTTGCCACCGTTGCCGTTGCCCAGCACGCGGCCGGCGGCCCAGCCGAGCTTGAGCACCACCTCGGGGTTGATCTTCGCGTCCCCCACCCGGCCACGCACACCGTCGGTGCCGAAGTATTTTCTCTCCGTCATGTTTCCTCCCCTTCCATTACCGCCATGGTCACCTTCAGCACGTCCACCGTGGCGGCCACGTCGTGGACCCGCACCAGCCGCGCCCCCCGCTCGACCGCCAGCACCGCGGCGGCCAGGCCAGCAGCGAGCCGCTCCTCCGTCTCCCGACCGGTGATCGCCCCCAGCATGGACTTGCGCGAGATGCCCACCAGCAGCGGTCTGTCCAGGGCCGTGAAGGCGTCGAGGTGGCGCAGCAGCGCCAGGTTGTGCTCCAGCGTCTTGCCGAAGCCGAAGCCGGGATCGAGCAGCAGCCGCTCCCGCGGAATGCCCGCCGCCTCGCAGGCGGCCATGCGCGCCTCGAAGAAGGCCTTCACCTCGGCCACCACGTCGTCGTAGGCGGGCGAGCGCTGCATGGTACGCGGCGTGCCCTGCATGTGCATCAGGCAGACGGGCACGCCCAGCTCCGCCGCCGCCTCGATCGCTCCCTCGGCGCGCAGGGCATTGACGTCGTTGATCATGCCAGCCCCCGCCACCACCGCCTCGCGCATCACCTCCGGCTTGGAGGTATCCACGGAGATCGGCACCTCCAGCACCTCCTGAAGGGCCTCGATCACGGGAATCACCCTGGCAAGCTCCTCGTCGAGGCCCACCTCGGGCGCGCCCGGACGGGTGGACTCACCCCCCACGTCGACGATGGCGGCCCCCGCCGCCTCCATGGCCAGCGCCTGGCGGACGGCATCCTCCCGGCGAAGAAAACGCCCGCCATCCGAGAAGGAGTCGGGCGTCACGTTGAGGATCCCCATCACCCGGGGCCGGCGGAGATCGAGCTGGCGTCCGTTGCAGTCGAATATCATGAAAAGAACGCGGGCCGGTGAACCCGGCCCGCCATTACGTCGGTCAATGCTGTCCCGCAGGGTCGGGGCTGCCCATGGGGCCCTCGGGCTTCTCCTTGCCCTCCTTGTCGCCGCCATCGGCGGCCACGCTGCCACCGCTGGGCGTGGAGGAGTCGTCCTCCCAGTCGCTGGGCGGACGCGGCGTGCGGCCCGCCATGATGTCCTCGATCTGCTGCTGGTCGATGGTCTCGTACTTGATGAGCGCCTCGGCCATGGCGTGCAGCTTATCGATGTTCTCCTTGAGGATGCGCTCGGCGCGCTCGTAGTTGCGCTCGATGATGTTGCGGATCTCCTCGTCGATGACGTGGGCCGTCTCGTCGGAGACGTCCTTGTGCTGGGTCACGGACCGCCCCAGGAAGACCTCCTCCTCTTCGTCGCCGTAGGCGAGCGGCCCCAGCCGCTCGGAGAGACCCCAGCGGGTCACCATGTTGCGGGCGATCTCGGTGGCACGCTTGATGTCGTTGGAGGCGCCGGTGGTGACGTGCTCGGGGCCGAAGATCATCTCCTCGGCGATGCGCCCGCCGTAGAGGCTGGAGATCTGGCTCTCGAGCAGCTCCCGGCTCTGGCTGTAGCGGTCCTCCTCGGGCAGGAACATGGTGACGCCCAGGGCCCGCCCGCGCGGGATGATGCTCACCTTGTAGACCGGGTCGTGGGAGGGCACCATGAGGCCGACGATGGCGTGACCCGCCTCGTGGTAGGCGGTCTGCTTCTTCTCCTCGTCGCTCATCACCATGGAGCGCCGCTCGGCGCCCATCATGATCTTGTCCTTGGCCGCCTCGAAGTCGGCCATGGTCACCTGCCTGGCGTTCTTGCGCGCCGCCATCAGCGCCGCCTCGTTCACCAGGTTGGCCAGGTCCGCTCCCGAGAAGCCGGGCGTGCCGCGGGCGATGAGGGTCGGCTTCACGTCGTCGGCCAGGGGCACCTTGCGCATGTGCACCTTGAGGATCTGCTCGCGGCCGCGTACGTCGGGCAGGGGCACCACCACCTGGCGGTCGAAACGCCCGGGGCGCAGCAGTGCCGGGTCGAGCACGTCGGGCCGGTTGGTGGCAGCGATGACAATGACCCCCTCGTTACCCTCGAAGCCGTCCATCTCCACCAGCAGCTGGTTGAGGGTCTGCTCGCGCTCGTCGTGGCCGCCGCCCAGGCCCGCCCCGCGGTGGCGGCCCACGGCGTCGATCTCGTCGATGAAGATGATGCAGGGGGCATGCTTCTTGGCCGTGTCGAACATGTCGCGCACGCGCGAGGCGCCCACGCCCACGAACATCTCCACGAAGTCGGAACCGGAGATGGTGAAGAAGGGCACCTTGGCCTCCCCGGCGATGGCCTTGGCCAGCAGGGTCTTGCCGGTGCCGGGCGAACCCACCATGAGGACACCCTTGGGAGTCTTGCCGCCCAAGCGCTGGAACTTGGCGGGATCCTTGAGGAACTCCACCACCTCCTTCACCTCCTCCTTGGCCTCTTCCACGCCGGCCACGTCGGCGAAGGTGACCTTCACCTGGTCCTCACTGAGCATGCGTGCCTTGCTCTTGCCGAAGGACATGGCGCCCCGGCCAGCTCCCCCGCCCTGCATCTGCCGCATGAAGAAGATCCACAGGGCGATGAGGATGATGAGCGGGAACCAGTTGATGAGGATCAGCTTGAGCAGCGAGGGCTGCTCCGGCGGCTTGGCGCGGATGTCTACGCCAGCATTGATCAGGTCGCCGATGAGCCCGGGGTCGTTGGGGCTCTCGGTGACGAAGGAGCTGCC
>AMFO01000146.1_pt1 | contig 21380 bp, 12 predicted proteins | sample 552608 | NCBI WGS metagenome assembly AMFO01 (sample SAMN01893955, study PRJNA167987) | microbial mat metagenome | biome: hydrothermal vent | place: USA: Loihi, Hawai'I | collected 2003-05-01
CAAGGCCCTGGAGGGCGACCCAGAGTTTCGGCGCATGATGCACGGCGACGCGGCGGTCCAGGCGGCCGTGGACGGTGCGGCGGCCGACCTCGAGCGGGAGCACGGGTGGACGGCGGACCAGGTGGTCAGCGGCAGCCGGCACGCCTTCGCGCACAGGGTCGAGGAGGCGGTGGCCGTTTGGCACGGCGCCCGCCTCGGGTGGCGCGAGGCCGTGGACCGGGTCCTGCTCCACCCCATGGCCGGCGGGCCCCTGATGGTCGTCATCCTCGTCTCGTTCTTCTACGCCGTCTTCGGCCTCGGCAAGCACATCGAGACCCCGCTGGTGGCCGCCTTCGACCGGCTCGGCGCGTCCATCGCCGGCGTCCTCCCCCCGGGGACGCTGGCGGGCACGGTGGCCAGCGGCGTGGTGATGGGCATCTCCGGCGGCGTCGCCATCGTGCTTCCCTACCTGGTGCCGTTCCTTTTCGGGCTCGCCATCCTGGAGGACACCGGCTACCTTCCGCGCATGGCGTACATCCTGGACAACGTGATGCACCGCATGGGGCTGCACGGCAAGTCGGTCGTACCCCTGATGCTCGGCTACGGCTGCTCGGTGCCGGCGGTCATGTCCACCCGGATCCTGGAATCGCCGCGGGACCGGCGGATCACCACGGCCCTGACCGTCTTCATCCCCTGCTCGGCGCGCACGACGGTGATCTACGCCGTGGTCGGCGCCTTCATGGGCGCCGGCTGGGCGCTTTCGGTGTACGCCCTCAATCTGGTGGTGGTGGGGATCCTGGGGGTGGTGCTCTCGGGCCGCATGAAGGGCCGTGCGCCGGGGCTCATCCTCGAGATTCCGGACCTCCGCCTGCCCGCGGCCAAGACCCTGCTTGCCAAGACCTGGCTCTCCCTGCGGGAGTTCATCGTCATCGCCTGGCCGCTCCTGATCGCCTCGTCCGCGGTCCTCGGCGTCCTCGAGTGGGCCCACGCCGAGGGCGTGGTGAACGGGATCCTGGCCCCGCTCACCGTGGCCGTGCTGGGGCTTCCGGCCGCCGTCGGCGTGACCCTGATCTTCGGCGTCCTGCGCAAGGAGCTCACGGTCCTCATGCTCGTCCAGGCACTGGGGACGGCGCAGATCGCGACGGTGATGACGCCGGGCCAGATGATGACCTTCGTGATCTTCGTGGTCTTCTACATGCCCTGCGTCGCCACCGTGGCCGTGATGCTGCGCGAGGTGGGGTGGAAGGACACGGCCTGGATCTCGGCCCTGACGGTGCTCGTGGCCGTCGCCCTCGGCGCCGCGGCGCGGGCGTTCTTCGCCGTCTTCTGACCGCCTCTTACCCGTCTTCCGCGTAGCGGGTGGGGTCGGGGACGCCGGCCTCCTCGAAGCCCCGGCGGCGGAGGATGCAGGACTCGCACCGCCCGCACGCCAGCCCGTCCGGAGTCGGGTCGTAGCAGGAGTGGGTGAGGGCGTAATCGACCCCAAGGTCGACGCCGAGGCGGATGATCTCGGCCTTCTTCAGGTGCAGCAGGGGAGCGCGCACGCGGAAACGGACGCCCTCCTCGACGCCGGCCTTGGTGGCCAGGGCGGCGAGATCCTCGAACGCCCGCAGGAACTCCGGCCGGCAGTCGGGGTATCCCGAATAATCGACCGCGTTGGCGCCGATCACCAGGTCGCGGCTGCCCACCACCTCGGCGAGGCCGAGGAGCAGGGCCAGCAGGACGGTGTTCCGGGCCGGGACGTAGGTGACGGGCACGCCGCCGGCCCCCGGCTCCCGGTCCTTGGGCACGGCGATCTCCGCGGTCAGGGCCGAGCCGCCGATCGCCCGCAGGTCGAGGGTGACGACGCGGTGGGACGCCGCGCCCAGGGATGCGGCCACCCGGCGCGCGGCCTCGATCTCCACCCGGTGGCGTTGGCCGTAGTCGACGGTGAGGCAGTGGCAGGCGAAGCCCGAGGCGCGGGCGACGGCCAGGGCGGTGGCGGAATCGAGCCCGCCGGAGAGGAGGACGACGGCCATGGGCTCGGGGACCGTCATGCCTCCTTCACCTTCGCCCGGGCCGCCTCCCAAAGCTGCGCCACGGTCTCGGCGCTGGGCTCGGGGACGGTCGCCGTCTTGCGGCACAGGTCCCGCCGCGTGGTCCCGAGACGGGCGGCGGCGTGCTCCAGGCAGGCGGCGAACCGGGTGCTCTTCGCGGCGCGTTCGTCGAGCCGGGCGGCGATCGCCTCGAGGCGGTCGAAGGACCGCGAGATGATCACGCCGTGGCTGCGCGCCTCGAGGGCCGAGAGGGCCCGTTCCTCGAGATCCCCGGCGCCGGCGAGCGCCCCCATTTCGAGATCGTCCGAGATGACGACCGGGTTGCCCTCCAGCGACGCCGCCCTCCGGATGGCGGCCGGCGCCAGGGACGCCGGCTGCGCCGCGTCGCCCAGGGCCGGAACCACCACGTGCGCCATCATCACCATGGGCACCCGTTCCGCGAGGGCGGCGAAGGGGCGGATGTGGGCGCCGAGCCCCTCCTCGTCGAGCTCGATCCGCGGCAGCTCCTCGTGGGTGTCCGCGCGCACCGTGCCCAGGCCCGGGTAGTGCTTGAGGCAGGCGGAGACGCACCACGCCTCGAGGCCGTCGGCGAAGGCGCCGGCGAGGGCGATCACGCGCTCGGGATCGGCGGCGAGGCAGCGCTCCTCGCGGGCCAGCAGCCCGTCCCGGGTCTCGAGGTCGACGGCCGGGGCCAGGTCCAAGTGGACGCCCAGGTGCCGGCAGGCGGCGCCCGCGGCCTCGCCCAGGGCGCGCATGCCGGCGATGCCGGCGCGGGCCGCCGCGGCGGGGGAGGGGAGGTCGCCCCACAGGGCCGCGAGCCGGTTGACGGCGCCTCCCTCAAGATCGATGGCCACGAAGGGCTCGGGCTCGAGTTCCTCGAGCGCCTCGACCAGGGCGCGGACCTGCTCAACCGAGCGGACGTTGCGGGAGAAGAGGATGATACCGGCCGGCCGGACCGCGCGCAGGACGGCCGCCTGGGGCTCCGTCAGCTCGGGACCGGGGAGGCCGACGATCAGCGGCAGAGGTGTGATCTTCACGGGCCGACTCCTTCCCCGGCCGGCGCGGGCCCGGGCCGGCCTGGATGAACGCCGGGGATGCTCACTTCCCATGATCGGTCCTTTCCTTCAATCGCGCCAGCAGCTGGAGGGCCTCGAGCGGCGTCATCCGGTCGACGTCGGCGCGGGCGATCTCGGTGGCGATGGCATCGGAGGCCGGGGCGAAGAGGCTGAGCTGCTCGATCCGCGGCGCGGGGGCGGCTCCGGTCTCCTCGAGCAGGCGGAGGTCCTTGCCCTGCAGGGTGTCGAGGATCTGCTCCGCCCGGGTGCAGACCGCGTCCGGGACCCCGGCCAGGCGGGCCACGTGGATGCCGTACGAGCGGTCGGCGGCGCCGTCCACCACCCGGTGCAGGAAGAGGATGGATCCCTCCCACTCCTTGACCGCCATCGACCGGTTGACCACCCGCGGCAGGCGGCGCGCCAGGTCGGTCAGCTCGTGGAAGTGGGTGGCGAAGAGCACCCTGGCGGCGTGCTCCGGCCGGTCGTGCAGGTACTCGACGATGGCCCACGCCAGGGACAGCCCGTCGAAGGTGGCGGTGCCGCGGCCGACCTCGTCGAGGATGACCAGGGAGCGCGGGGTCGCGTGGTGGAGGATGTTGGCGGTCTCGGTCATCTCGACCATGAAGGTGGATTCGCCCCGGCTCAGCATGTCGGAGGCGCCGACGCGGGTGAAGATGCGGTCGGTGAGGCCGATGACCGCCTCGGTCGCGGGCACGAAGGAGCCGGCGTGGGCCATGAGAACGATGAGGGCGGCCTGGCGCAGGTAGGTCGACTTGCCGCCCATGTTGGGCCCCGTGAGGAGGACGATGGTGTGCTCGTCGGGATCGATGACGAGGTCGTTGGGGATGAACGGGGGGTCGTGCTGGGCCTCCTCGAGCACCGGGTGCCGTCCCTCGCGGATGACGAGGCGGCCGCTGTCCTCGAGCTCGGGGCGGCAGTAGTCGCGACGCCGCGCCCGGTCGGCGAAGGCGGCGAGGACGTCGAGACTGGCGAGGGCGTCGGCGGTGGCGGTGATCCGCGGCGCCTCGGCCTCGAGACCCTCGACGAGCTCCCGGTAGAGCTCGCGGTCGCGGGCGGTGGCGCGCTCCTCGGCGGCCAGGATCCGGGCCTCCAGCTCCTTCAGCTCGGGGGTGACGAAGCGCTCGGCGTTGGTCAGCGTCTGCCGCCGCTCGTAATTCTCCGGCACCCGGTCGAGGTTCGCCTTGCTGACCTCGATGAAGTAGCCGAAGACCTTGTTGTAGCGGACCTTGAGCGAGCCGATGCCGGTCCGCTCCCGTTCCTCGAGCTCGATGCCGGCGAGCAGCTCGCGGCCGCCGCGGGCCAGCCGCCGCTGCTCGTCGAGCTCGGCGTCCCAGCCCGAGCGGATGACGCCGTTGCCCGGAACCGCAGGAGGCTCCTCGGTCAGGCGCTCGTGGAGCCGGGCGGCCAGGTCGTCCATCGGATCGATTGCGTCGAGGAGGCGGCGCAGGAGCGGGCTGGCGGCCGGCTCGAGCGCCCGCCGCACGCCGGGAATGCGGTCGAGGCCGGCCCTGAGAGCCGCGAGCTCGCGGGGGGTGGCGAGGCCGAGGCCCACCCGCGCGCCGAGACGCTGGAGATCCGGGATCCCGTCGAGGGCTCCCCGGACGGCCTCCAGCAGGCCGGCGTCGTCGACCATCTCCGCCACCGCCCGGAGCCGGTCCTGGATGATCTCCAAGTCGACGCTGGGGCGGACCAGCCAGTCGCGCAGCCGCCGCGCGCCCATCCGCGTGCGGGTGTGGTCGAGCACGGCGAGCAGGCTGCCCCGCCGGGAGCCGTCGGCGCCGTGCTCGATCTCGAGGTTGCGCAACGTGGCCCGGTCGAGCACCAGCCCGTCGCCGACTGAGCGGCGCACGAACGAGCCGATGTGGGTCAGCGCCCCGCGCTGGGTCGTCTCGACGTACCCGAGGAGGGCGCCGGCGATGCCCACCAGGGGCTCGCCGGGGCTGAGCCCGAAGCCGCGCAGGGAGGCCACCCCGAGCACCCGCTTCAGGCGGCGCTCGCCCGCGCCCGGCGAGAGCTCCTCGGGCGGTACCGGGGTCACCGTGGGCGGCGGGATCTCGGGCGGCCAGGCCGCCTTCCAGCCGTCCCAGCCCTCGGCCACCAGGATCTCCCGCGGCCGGATCCGGGAGAGCTGCTCCCGGAGGGAGGCCTGGTCGGGGCAGGAGAGCCCCTCGAAGACGCCGGTGCTGACCTCGAGCCAGGCGGCCGCGGGGTGCTCCACGTCGCCGCCGATGGCGGCCAGGAAGCAGTGCTCCGATCCCTCGAGGAGGTCGACGTCGGAGATCGTCCCCGGGGTGTGGATGCGGATGATCTCCCGGCGCACCAGCCCCTTGGCCGTGGCCGGGTCCTCCACCTGCTCGGCGATGGCCACCCGGAACCCGTGCCGGAGCAGCTTGGCGAGGTAGCCGTCCAGGGCGTGGTGGGGAACGCCGCACATGGGCGCCTCGACGTCGTTGTTGTGCTTGCGGCGGGTGAGGGCGATCTGGAGCACCGGTGCCGCCTGCTTTGCGTCCTCGAAGAAGAGCTCGTAGAAGTCGCCCATCCGGTACAGCAGGAGGGCGTCCCCGGCCTGCTCCTTCAGCTCGAGGTACTGACGCAGCATGGGCGTCATTCGCATGGAGCCGATTATTGCAGATTCCACGGCTCACCCGTCCTCGGTGTCCGGAGGCGACCGGAGACGCTTGGTGCGACTCCGTCTCTTCTTGGTCTCAAGCTCGCGCTCGCGGACCGCCCGCGGCTTGCGCGTGGGCACCCGCGGCCGACGCCGGCGGGCCCGCCGGAGGAGCCGCTCGCGCAGCCGCCGGAGGGCGATGCGGCGGTTGGTGATCTGGGAGCGGGTTTCGGCGCAGGTCACCACCAGGCCGGTCGGGAGGTGGCGGACCCGGACCGCCGAGTAGGTCCGGTTGCGGTGCTGTCCGCCGGGACCGCCCGCCTGGTAGACGGTGATCTCGACCTCCTTCTCGAGCTCCTCGAGGGAGGGAACGTCGTGGTTTTCGTGATTCGTCATAACCGGTCCGTAGTGTATGCCCTTTTTCAGTAACGAGGGTTGCCGGTGTGCGCGGAATTCGATCCGAAAGCTGCGGGGCGATCCGGGCACGGGCCGGACCGCCCGGCATCATCTTCATGGAAGGCTTGGCGGATACCCGGTGCAGGCCCGCCGCTCGGAACCGAAGCGAGCGTGGATTTTTCCCCATGCGCAAGTGGAGGAGCGTCCCCACCAGGAGTGGCGCGGATGGTGGCAACGGGGAGGGGGCCGATGCACCTGCAATTGAGAACTGGCATGTATGACTTGCTGTTATCCATCGAGAAACACGTGAGATGGTGCTGAACGTACGCGATCATCGTCTCTCATCCTTTTCGCCGATGACGTCTTCTTAATCGTTGCAAGAGTAATCGAGCGCTCGGTGGTACGTTCCTTGCTCTTGTGGCCGTCGTGAGAAGAGGCTGGGAGGCTTGCCATGATGACGCGAGAGCCCTGGCGCCGATTGATAACACTTGTGCTGTTCGTCCTGGCAGCGGGCACCTCCATGCTCGCGCCGGCAGCGTCCATCATCGGTTCGAAGCACGATCTCTCGACGACCGGTGTCGATCCATATTCGGACCGTGTCTGCGTTTTTTGCCACACACCCCACGGAGCCAACACGACCCTCTCGATTCAGGCTCCCCTCTGGAACCGGTTTGTCGACACGAGCAAGACGTTCATCCCGTACCAGAGCTCGACCATGGATACGACGCCGGGGGACGTTCGCACGACGGTATCGATCCTTTGCCTCGGGTGCCATGATGGGACCCTCGGCACCGCAGTCGTGAACGGTGTCACCGGGAGCGACAAGCACGACCTCGTGAATGCGCCGGGCCCCGGCGGTAGCCCGGACACGACCTCTTATCCGAACTGTAGGCGGTGCCATGGGACGATCTACGGCGATCCGCCGGCTTCTTGGCAGGGAACCAACCTTTCGGATGACCATCCGATTGCCGTTCCCTACCCGACCTCGGTCCAGGACCCCCACTTCAACACGCCCCCAGACCTGATCGACGGCTGGTCCTCGGTTCCGCTGTACCAGGGACGGGTGGAATGTCCCACCTGCCACGATGTTCACGACCCGACGAACACCCCGTTTCTGCGCATTCCAAACAGCGGCAGCTCGCTCTGTCTCACCTGCCATATCAAGTGATGGCTGAACCGGGCGGCCGGACAGCCGAGAAAAGGTGTGCGAAACCCACCGCTTTGACTGCGAGCACAAGCGCTTCCGCTACTTGCGGATCGAACTGGGTTCCCGCGCAGACTGTGATTTCGGCCAGCGCCCTCTCGACCGTGCGGGCCTTCCGGTACGGCCTGGGCATCACCATCGCGTCGAAAGCATCGGCAACGGCGATGATTCGGCTTTCAAGCGGAATCTTCCCGCCGCAAAGACCGTCGGGGTAGCCGCCGCCGAACCGCTCGTGGTGCCCCCTGACCAGCGGTGCGAGATCAGAAACCAGGGGGATTTCCTCGAGCATCTCCGCTCCGACCACCGGATGTTGGCGGATCAGCATCCGTTCCGACAGGTCCAGTGGTCCCCGCTTGTTGAGCACCCGCTCGGGGACACCGATCTTGCCGATGTCATGGAGGGACGCCGCAACCTCGAGACGCTCCAGTCGCGGTGACTCGATACCGAGGACACGCCCGACGTGGTGGCACACGTGCGCGACTCTGGAGGAATGACCCCGGGTTACCGCGTCCTTTGCCTCGAGCGCCGTTGCGAGGCCACGAATGATCCCGAGGAAATTCCGTGCCTCCGCCTCGCGGTATCGTCGGCAGCGTAGCCCAAGGGCGAGATTCGTGGCAAGCGCCTCAATGACGAGTAGATCCTCGGGTGCGAAGGCGTTGACCCGAGGGCTCGCAAGCGTGAGCACGCCGAGAAGCTCGCCGTCGTACTCGATCGGCACGCTGGCGGCGGACAGCCGCCGGTAACCGAGGACAGAGACTGGGCCGAAGCGGCCGTCGGCCTCGACATCGTTCACCACGACCATTTTGCGGGTGGCAGCCACCCAGCCGGAGAGCCCTTCGCGCAGACCGATCGTTGGCACGTCTCGGGAACAACCCGCAAGACCCCGGCTGGCCATGAGCTCGAGAGCGTCACCGTCCTGGCGGAGAATGAAGAGCAATCCCACCGGGCATCCGATCTGGGCGCACGAGCTGGCCAGAGCCTGCTCGTACGCTCTCGCCCCCTGCTCCAGGAGGCAGTGGCCGGCTTCGACAACCGAGTGGAGCCGGCCCAAAGCGGCACCTGCCGGCGTGCCGCTCACCTCGTTATCCCCGTTCCGAGGGACCAGGACCAGTGTTTGCAGACGGCCTGCTTGGCGTGGCACGACCCGTACCGACGCCTCTTCCTCCGCCGCCAGGGGACGGCGTCGCCGATCAGTGGCACCCGCCTACGGTCGCGCATGAGGATTTTCGATACTGCCGGGTATTTGAGATGTTCCACGAGACGATTCTCGCAGTGTTGCCTCCGGCGTTGTAGGGGGCGGGGTCGGATGTGAGGACGATCAGGGCCTTGCGTTTCCAGCCGTGCGGAACGGCCGAATGGCACCAGGCGCAGGTGAAGGTGCTGGAAAAGATCTTTGAGTGCTCGCCGTGGAGGTTCTTGTTGCCTCCACCGGTCGCGTAGCCGCTCTGGCCGAAGTTTGGATCCTTCCCGGCGTAGGTCTGATAATCGTGGCAGTCGAAGCAGAGCCCGTTGGGCGTGTTGATGCCCGAGCCGGCCGACCACGGCTTCTTGAGGATCGGAGCATTCGCCGACCCGTGAGGCCCCTGTACGCCGGTTGCGTCGTCATTGCCGTGGCAGTCGGAGCACACCATCGGCGAGCTCTTGGTCCACGGCGATCCCGAGGCGAATGTCATGACACGGCCGGGATCGTTCGTCCGTGGTGTGTTGTTGGCCGTTGTCCACGTAGGGGCCGATGACGCCGTTTGGTCGGTCATGACCCAGTGGTAAGAATCGTTATTCACGTTGAGCTCCTGTGCCTGGTCCGTCTCCCCCGACGGTGGGCTCGTTCCGAAGGCGAAGGAGCTGTGGCACTTGAGGCAAATCTGGTACTCGGCCGCGACCGGGACCAGGTTGGTCGTGAAGTCGGCCGAGCCGAAGACGGTCCATCCCGCGGGCAACGAGGCCACGCCGATCCCGGTGGCCCCGGTGAGAGCGCCGGCGAGGCCGCTTGAGCCCGGGCTATGGAGACCCGCCGCCGCCCGGTGGGGGGCGTGACAGTCGAGGCAGTTGACGTGCCGGTCCGCTCCCGAGAAGGCGCCGTCCGCATACGTCGCGCCATTCTCGGCCAGGGTGTCGTGGGCGCTGTCCGACTCCACCGGATGAACCGAGCTTTTCGCCATTACGGTGGCGAGATCCTTTCCCGAGAGATCCTGACCGTTTGTTCCGTTGCCGTGGCAGTTGTAGCAGACGAAGTCCGCCGGCGCCCCGGCGGGGTTGATCGATCCCGAGAGCAGCTTCGGATAGCTCGAGAAGTGAACCGCCCCGAGGCCGGTACCCGACGCGCTGGGCCGGCCATCGCCCCGGTCGGCGTGGCACTTGGTGCAGTTGCGGTCGAAGGTCGAGCCATCGTGGAGGACGTACGTCCACGAGCCGTACGCGTTGGACGTGTAGTTGTGGGCCGAGGCGGAATAGGCTCCCGCATCCACGGCGGGTTCCCCGGTGGCCACGGCGTTGCGGTGGCAGGACACGCACAATCCGCCGTTGGCGGCGCCCGCGTCGAAGTCGGTCTTTGCGGGGCTGCCACCCGTGGCCAAGCCGCCGCTCGAGCGCGAGACCGAGCGTGACGCCTGCGTGGAGGCGTCATTGTGTACGTCGTACTCGTGAGTCGTGGAACCGGGCGTATTGTGCACGTGATCCGTGTGGCACATGTTGACGCACGACCGGTCAGCCGGCGCTACCGCGGCCAGCGGCGCGACCCAGCTCACACCGGAGTCCTGGAACGAATCGTTGACCTCACGGGTGTTGCCCAGCGCGTGGCGGCTGGTCTTGGCGACCGCGCCGGTCATGCCGTCCCAGATGCTCGCGTGACAGACGGAGCAGCTCGCCCGCCCCTTGCTCTCGCCGGCGGCGAAACCGTTGGAGTGCGGGTGGCAGCCGACACAGCGTGTGCTCTGGTTGTGGGTATGGTCGCCACCGGAGGCGTCGTTGCGGTAGTGATTAGTCTTGGTGTGGCAGGCCTCACAAATGCCGTCCGTGTAGTCGGTGGTCGAGGCGCCAAGATAGCTCCCCGAGGGGTTGGTCGCGCCCGCCCGGTCGTCCTGCCGGAACACCACGGCCCGGTTGCCGCTCGACGGGGTCCTGATCTGCTCGCGGATCAGGTAGATGTTGGTCGTACCGTGCGGCGTGTGGCAGGTGAGGCAGTCCACGGACCAGCTGCCGTAATTGGTGCCGGTGTGCTGGCTGGAATGGGTCGGGATGTTGTGGCAGTCGAGGCAGATCTGCGAACCGTGGGTGCGTCGCAGCAGGGTACCGGTGCCCGCCGGACGGGTCCCCGAGTTGCTCACCCGGAAGCCCCGCCCTGCGCGCGCCAGGTTGCCGGCGGCGTCGGTGGCCTCGACCTCGACCTGGTGGGCGCCACCGGTCAGCGTCGTGGTGTCGAGCGCGATCTCGTAGACCTGGCACGATGGACCGCAGTTGTACTGTGGATTGACCGTGATGGTGGTGGACCAGGGCCCCGCGTCCAGGCGCCAGCGCACCGGCGTTCCGCCGGCCAGGCCGCCCTCATCGTAGATGCTGACCTTGATCACATCGCTGCCGCCCACCGTAGCGCCATCGGCCGGAACCAGGAAGCCGATGGTGGGTGGTGCGGTATCGGTGCCGCAGCTCGGTGTCGTGTATGGTCCCAGCACCTCGGGGTTGGCGCCGGTGACGCCGTCTGGATCGGTGAAGGTGACTCGCAACCAGTACTGCGTGCCCGGGCTCAAATTGGTGGCCAGGCATTGGCGCGGCGACGGGCCGGTCACGTCTGCGCAGGCGGTCGTTCCGGGCCAGGCGTTGGCGGTGTTGTATTCCACCGAAACGCGGCCGTTCCCGTTGTCATCCCCGGTAAAGGCGCTCGTCACCGAGATCTGACGGCACGCCGAGACCAAAGCGCTGTTGGAAGTGATCGTGGTGTCGTTTGCAGCACACGACGGGGTCGTCACCGGGCCCACCACTTGAGGGTTCGTACCGGCTACGCCGTCAGGATCGGCGAAGGTCACGCGGTAGTAGTACGTGGTGTTTTCGACCACCCCGGTGTCCACGCACGTCCGTGGCGAGGCGCCGCTGGCCGCGCTGCACACCAGTGTCCACGGGCCTGTCGCTGTCGGCCCACGTTCGAAGTCGGTCGTCCCGTCTCCATTGCTGTCGCCTGTGAACGGCGCCGACACGGTCACCTGGGTGCAGGCGTTCGCCGTGACCGATGCGGGTCCGACCGTGGTCCCCGGGGCCGGGGCCGAAGGCGTGTGCGGACCGGTGGCCGCGCCGGAGGCGTAGTTGCCGCAGGCGTCGTGGGCGAAGATCTTGTAGTAGTACGCGGTGCCGTTGGTCAGGCCGGTGTCGGTGTAAGAGATCCCGGTGCCGGCATAGACCACGGAGGCGCTCCCGATGGTTTGACCGGCCGTGTAGCTCGTCCCCTCGGCGGGCGAGGCGGCCACCGCTGTGGTGTCGCGCAGGATCAATACGTCGGCGAAGTCGGGATCGGCCGGGTTGGTCCAGCTCAGGGAGATCTGTGCGTCGCCGGGGGTGATCGTGCCCCACACGGCATCTCCCGGTGAGAGGTTGTCGATGGACACGGTGCCGTCGGCAGTGTCGTTGTACACCACCGTGTTGAGCAGGCTGTGGACGATCGAGGTGATGGCTGCGGTGACGCCGTAGGTCGAGCCGGGTGGCGGGGGCATCAGGCCGGGCGTCTTCGGCACAACGTAGATGCGATACTGAGCCGGGGTCCCGTTTGGAGCGTTCAGCGACAGACCGCCGACTGTCCACTGATCACCGGTCGGTGTCGTCGCGCTGCCCAGTACAGTAGCCCCCGAGCCGTCCCGGATTTGCACCTCGGCGACACCGGCCGACGTCCCCGCGGCGAGGGTCACCGTCGCCGCCGTCACCGTATCCGCCGCCCCGGCGGTCACGGAGAGATCGAAGGCGTCCGCGAAAACGGGAGCGCCGCCGGGACAGACCGAGATCGAAGAAGCCTGCGGAGCCCCGGTCCCAATCTGGGTGGTCGCAGTCACGGGCGTCGGGAACGTCACCAGCCCGGCCGTGCTTTCGGACTCGAGCTGGAAGGCGTAATCACCGGTGTTGTTGAAGTTCATCCAGTACTCGATGACCAGGTACTCGTTGGCCCCGAAGGTGTACGACGACGCCTGGGTTGACACGATGGTTTCGGAGTAGGTACCCGATGCCTTTGCGAAGTTGGTGGTTCCGTTCGCGGTGAACAGGAGTGTACCTGCGGTGCCGGTGGTGGCTTTGAATACGCGCACCTGGACGGTCGCCGTCCCACCCGTCTGGTACTGTGTGACATGAATGCGCCACGTAAACGTCCAGTCTCCAGCGGGGATGGTTCCATCGATGGCCGAGGCGCTCGCCCAGCCGTACTGCGGCGCGGGGCCCTGCGTGTCCGAGCTTAGATGATCCTGCCCAGGGTAGAACAGGTATGTCGTGCCCGGGCCCTGGGCCGGGTTCGCCACGAACAGCCCCGTGCTCAGGTCGGGATTGTTTCCGGCGGTGGCGCCGAGCTGCCAGTAGTTGGCGCCAAAGGCGTGCTGGGTGTTTCGCAAGTACAGGGTGGTGGTCTGGGCGCTTACGACCGTCGCCGCGAGAAGCGCGGCCGCCACCGCGGCGGCACAGCAGATTGCGCGGCGGATCATGGTGCGTCCTCCGTTTGCGTGTTACTGTCGGCGTGATGAACCCCGTGGCAGGTCGTACACTGAACGAGACCTGTCCCATCGAGCCGATAATCGTTGCTCACGTTGCCGTCGCCGCCACTCCCCTGCACGGTCCCGTTGCCGTCGAGCGGGGTCGCGCGGTCCCAGCCCCGCCCGTTGCTCCCCAGGGCGACGCCGACCGGGTGGCTCTTCATTGACCCGTCGTAGGTCTCCACGGCGGTGTTGTCCATGGCCCAGGCGCGGTGGCAGTCACGGCAGAAGCGCTCCCCGGAGGCGTTGTCTCCCGTATCGAGCGCAACGCGGAGGAATGGGTAGGCCGCCGTGAACCGCCACCGTTCGCCGACGGCATAGGTGCCGGAGGCAAAAGTGAGCGTCACCCCGCTGTCGAGAGCAATGGGGGTGCCGACGGTCAGGGGCTTGTCCGGGAACCAGCTCGTGCCGCCGTCTTTGGAATACCTGAAGCTGGTGTCCGCCACCGTCACCTCGATGAGGTATGCCACCCCGGTCGAGCCGGTGTAGGCTCCACCAGGCGTGACCGAGCCGGTGCTGCCGAGGGTCGTCATCCGGGTGGCGCCGCTGATGCGCGACCGGTCGTGATGCGCGGCGAGGTTGGCGTGCTGATCGTGGCAGGTCGAGCACACGATCATGCCGCTGTACACACGCGCGTTCATCTCCGGATTCGTAGGAAGCTGGGTGCCGATCGAGCCGCTGACGGCTGGGACCCCGTAACCGTGAGAGATTCCGGACTTTCCCAGCTGGGCCATGTCCGCAGAATTGATCGGGAGCGCCGACGCGGCTCCGGAGGGGTTGTGGCAAGACTGGCAGAGGTTGACGTTGCCCGCCACCGACGTCAGCGTCATACCCGGGGCGTTGTGTCCGGTGTGACAGCTGGCGCAATCCATTCCGGCACCCCAGTGAGGTGGATCGACCGCGGCCGCTGGCGCTGCCAGTAAAGCAGCAGCCAGAACGGCGACCAGCCATTGCACACCTCGCCGTGGTTCGACCGCCCCATCCTTCATCGGTTAACCTCCCGTCTCCAGATCTCGCATGTCCCGAGAATCACGAGGAGGGCGATGAGCAGGGCCGCGCCGGCCGGCGTCAGCGCCGGAATCGCGGCCGCGGCAGCTCCCGTGCCCTGGAATACGACCGTGTCTGGGCTCGAGGGTGCATCGGTTGGAATCAGCAGGGACGCCGACCTCACTCCTTGCGCCGTCGGATTGAACACTGCCGACACCTGGCACGATGCGCCGGGCGTGAGATCGCGCCCCGAGCAGTCGTCCTCAACCAAGGTGAAGTCCCCCGGGTTCCGGCCGGCCAGCGACAACGACCTAATGCTCAGGCTGCCCGCGCCGGTGTTGGTCACCGTCAGGGTCTGCGACGGAGAGCTTGCACCCGGTGCCACGTCGCCGAAACGAATCCAGGTCTCCGAGATGGTCACCTGCGGCCCGCTGACGGTTCCGGTCCCGGCCAGGGCCACCGTCGCCGATGCCGGCGGGTTCGCGAAATCGATCTGCAATGTCCCCGCCGCGGGCCCAGACGCGACGGGCCGAAACACGAGCGAGACCGAGCAGACACCGCCCGGTGCCACCGCTCCGGCGCATGTGGTTGCCACCACGTCGAACGCGCCCGTCGCGACCGCGTTCAGGACCGACGTCGGACCGAGCCCGACGTTACGTACGTTGATCACGCGTGTGGTGCTTGCCCTCCCGACCTCTTGCGTCCCGAAATCGAGCGACGCCGGCAGCACCAGCGGGTCTCCGCTTCCCGACACTGTGGCCGAGCCTGTGAGCTCGACCTCCTGTGGTGAACCGGGCGCATCTGTGCGGAAAAGGACCCGTCCCTCGCGGGGACCGGGCGCCGACGGGGCGAAGCTGACCGACAACGTGCAGGACTGGCCGGGCGCCAGCTCCCAGGGGCACTGCCCCGAGACCTGGAAATCACCGGTAGCGCTGACGCCGAACAGCTCCAGGGGCACGGAGCCACCGTTCGACAGCACCACGCTTCTCGGACTGCTCACCGCACCCACCGGGACGCTCCCGAAGGCGAGCACCTTCGGATTCGCGCCAGCAACCGGCGCCGCGAGCGCCCGGTCGGCGAGCTTGAAGACCTGCAGCTTCGAGGCATTGGTCGAGGTCACGATCAGGCGCCCGGCGTCCTCCGCCGTCGCGACGCCAATCGGCGTCTTGACATCGCCGTTTCCATCGCCGTAGGTGCCGAGGACGTCGAGGAGGTGTCCGTCCAACGTGAAGGCCTGCAGGCGGTCCTGGAAGGCGTCGGTGGCGAACACGACGCCGCCCGCCGTCGCCGCGAGGCCCTGCAGCTCTCCGAACTGCCCGGTCTGTCCGCCCCGTGAGCCGAACTCGCCGACGAATCGACCGGCTGAGTCGTACCGCAGGATCCGTCCGGAGGCGGTATCGGCGATCAGGAACCCGCCTCCCGCGATGGCGTCGATGTCACTGGCGCCGGTGAGCTCTCCCGGCTGTGAGCCGTTGCCGCCGAAAGCGAACAGGACCGTTCCCGAGCCGTCGAAGACGACGGCGCGGCCGCTGTCGCGGTAAAGCACCGCGTACCGTTGGCTGGAGGTGTCAGCGGTGACCGCCGCCGGGTGTGCCGGTGTGAAGCCGGGGTCCAGCTCGAGCAGGGTATGGCCGAGCCGGTCGATGACCCTCGCGCCCGCCGTCGCCGCGATGAGCAGGTCACCGTTCCAGTCCACGTCGAGGTCCTTCACCGGGCCTACCGGCAGCACGGTCACCACCTCACCCGAGGCGAGCCCCACGACTGCGATTCCGCCGAGCCCGTCGTCGGCGACGTACAGCGCACCGTGAGGTCCCGCGGCCACGCGGTGAGGTGTCCGCAACCCGGCTCCGATGGTTCGTTCGAAAACCGCCTCGCTCACCGGCACCGCCACCGTGGCGGTCGCCGTACCACCGTTACCGTCATCGGCTGTGCACGTCACCGTGGCCAGGCCGGGCGCCGCTGGTGCGGTGAGCTCGGCCGTGGTGGCACCCGTGCGGACGATGGTGCCGAAGTCTGTCGCCCAGGTCAGGGTCACGGCGTCGCCGTCCGGATCGCTGACCGATGCCGTGAGAGCGCTGGTTCCGCCCGGGAGGATGCGGGCGGGATCGGCGGCCAGCGCGTGAATCACCGGGGGCCCGTTCGGGTTGGCCGTCACCTGGATCTGGAGGGAGACGGTGGTCGTCTGCCGGCCGCCGCACATGAAAGTGCCGCTGTCGGCCAGCTCCACGGTGATCGTGTACGTGCCTTCAGCCGCGGGAGCCCGCCACGTGGCGGTCGCGGCATAGGGCGAGCCGGAGGTGCCGGTGTCGGTGGCGGTGAAGCTGCCGCCCGTAGCCGACCATGACGTGAGATCGGCCCGGATATACTGTCCGCAACCCGAGCTGCAGCTGCTCTGGCAGTCGGGATCATGGGCCTCGATCGTGAGGGTGGTCTCGGCCCCGGGCGCCACCGAGGCAGGCTGTGCAACGAAGCTGTCAACGACCGGGTCCGCAGCCTGCAGAGACGAGGCCGGAACCACGAGACCGAGGGCCAGGACCATACTCCACCGGGGAATCCTCCGCATTTCACCCCCTGGGACTGGGGAAAATACCCAGCTCGCCGCTCCAAGAGGAGCGACCATACCAATCTCGTGCAAGCCCGGTTCCAGGGCCGCGGTACAATCCGGCCGTGCGCGAAACCGAGGCTCACCAGCGAGGGCACTGGCGGTTTTCATGGCCGTCGAAGACGATTCTCGTGATGGTCCCGCTCCACCTCCTGGTATTTCTCGGGCTGTATGCCGGTATGGTCCGGGTGACCCTGGTGGAGGTCGGCCGTGCCCACGAGCAGGATACGCGGGTGATGCTGGAGGAAGGAATTCGTGGTCTGCATCCGGCCATGATCTCCGCCGACGCCCCGCAGGTGCGCGCTCAGCTGGCGAGGTACATCAAGCTCCACGAGCTGATGGGGTTTCAGCTTTACGACAGCCGGGGCAGACCGGTTGCGTCCGCCGGCGGCGTCGATCCGCAGGTTGTCGCCTTCCTGCGTGGGCGCAAGGACAAGACATACGGGATCGTGCGCCGTGGCGGCACGACGGTCCAGCATACCCTGATGCGTGTGAAGTCGGGAGCGGAGTGTGCGCCCTGCCACGAAAAAGGCGCGACGATCGGAGCCGCCTCCATCACCCGCGATCTTGGCGCGAGCCTCCAGGCCACGCGCCGGCGCGTGTTCACCCGGATTGGAGTTCTCGCGGTGGGCTGGCTCTTTCTCGTGGCAGCTCTGAACGTGGTGCTGGCGGGGGTCGGCCGACGTACCGTGGAGAATCTCGCCGGCTCCTCGCGCCGTGTTGTCGGCCCTCCGGCGTTCGTCCTCGATCCGATCTCCTCGGAGCTTTACCGGTCTCTTCGGGAAACGCTGGAAGCCCAGCGCCGGGAGCGGGACGAGCTCGCAGATCGGTTCGAGCAGACGGAGCGCTTGGCCGCTCTGGGCAAGCTTGCCGCAGGGCTTGCCCACGAGATCAAGAATCCGCTGGCCGGAGTTCAGGGCGCGCTTCAGCTGCTCATCGAGGAATGTGAACGGGACGACCGGATCGATCTCTTCAAGCGGATGCTTCACGAGATCGAACGGATCGACGAGACGGTTCAATCGTTGCTGCACTTCGTCCGTCCGCGCCCTCCGAAGCGGGCACCCACGGATCTCGTGCGACTGCTACACGATGTTGCTGCGCTCTTGCGCCCGAACTGCAGCAAGAAGGGCATCGCACTCGAGGTCGAGGCCGCGCCGGATCTCGAGCTGTTCCGGCTGGATCGCGAGCAGATCCGGCAGGTGCTGGTCAACCTCGTGACCAACGCCATGGAAGCAATGGATCACGGCGGTACCGTGACTCTCCGTGCGGCTCCGTTCCCCGACGGCCAGGGAGTGATTCTGGTCGCCGAGGACACCGGACCGGGCATCGCCCCTGAAGTTCGGGAAAACCTCTTCGAACCGTTCGTCACGACGAAAATGCACGGTACGGGCCTCGGTTTGGCCGTCGTGCGTCGGATCGTCGAGGAGCACGGCGGTACGGTGCGCGTCACCTCGTCTCCAGGGCGGGGGACGATCTTCCATGTGCTCTTGCCGGCCGAGATTCAAACAGGGGAAGTGACCGATGGCGCTCATCCTTCTGGTTGAGGACGAAGATCTGCTGCGTTGGACGCTCGAGCGCCGCCTCGCGAAGGAGGGCCACACGATCCATGGCGTGGGCACCGTGGGGGAGGCCACCCGGCATATCGAACAGCACCAGCCCGATGTTCTGCTGCTCGACCTTGCTCTTCCGGACGGGCATGGCCTCGATTTTTACGAACGAAACCGCGACCGGCTCGAGGTCACGGTGACCATCGTCATGACGGCCGTAGGAAGCGTGGAGGACGCCGTCCGGGCGATGAAGCTCGGCGTCTTCGACTTTCTGACCAAGCCGGTGGATCACGCCGACCTCGTTGCTCTGGTGAACCGCTCGCTCGAGCGCCGCGAGGAGCGGCTCGAGGCCGACGCCGCCCGCCACGAACGGGAGGTCCGGATTTCGGCCGACATCGTCGCGCACTCCCAGACGTTCCGGCAGACTCTCGATCTGGCACGCCAGGTCGCAAAGTCGGAGGTCAACACCATCCTCATCACCGGGGAGACGGGAAGTGGGAAGAATGTCGTCGCTCGGTCGATCCATGCGATGTCCGAGCGCCGGGAACGTCCGCTGCTCGAGGTCAATTGCGCCGCCCTGCCGGATCAGCTCGTGGAAAGCGAGCTGTTCGGTCACGAAAAAGGTGCTTTCACCGATGCTAAAGCCATGAAACGGGGAACTCTGGAGCTTGCCGACGGCGGTACCGTGGTGCTCGACGAGATCGGCGAGCTGCGTCTCGATGTTCAATCCAAGCTCCTGCAGTTCCAAGAAATGAGATGGTTTCGCCGGGTCGGTGGGCTGCGTGAGATCCAGGTCGACACCCGGGTTATCGCCCTGACCAATCGCGATCTCAAGGCCATGGTGGCCGCCGGCGACTTTCGGGCCGATCTGTTTTATCGGCTGTCAGTCTTCCCGATCGAAATACCGCCGTTGCGGCGGCGTCAGGAAGACATCCTTCCGCTGGCGAACTTTTTCTTGCGAACGTTGCAGCCCAAGCTCGGCCGGCAGCTCCGGGGCTTCACCCGCGAGGCGGGAAACCGCCTTCTCACGTACTCCTGGCCGGGCAACGTGCGGGAGCTGAGGAACGTCGTGGAGCGTGCCATGATCCTCTCCCGCGAGCCCATGATCGGGCCCCATGTATTGCTCCTCGACAGCGAGGCAGCCCAGGTCGCCCACCCGGAGCGAGGCCAGCTCCCCGCCTTCGACGGCATCATCCCTCTGGAGCGGGCCGAGCGCGAGCTCGTCGAGCGCGCGATGCGTGCCACCGGGAACAACCAAACGCGGGCCGCGGAGCTCTTGGGCATCAGCCGCGATCAGCTCAGGTACCGGCTCAAGAAGTTCGGGATGACCGGGTCGGGGGAGTGAGTCGGCCCGGCATGGACCTTGCTTGCGGGTGAAGGGGGAGGCCAGAGGTGCGCGTGTTGTTGATGGACGCGTCGCCGGTCACGGCTTGGCTGATGCGGCGCTTGTTACCCATGGGGGCTGAAATCGAGTGGGTACAGGACTTCAGCGCTGCCGAGCGGGCGCTCAAGGAGCGGGGCTTCGACGGCGCGCTGTTCGGTCTTGCGGCGACGCAGCTCCCGTGGTTCCGCCTCACCGAGCTCTGCCGGAACCGTGTCCCGGGAATACCCTATTTGTGCTATTACTCGCTCCGCGTGCTCCCGGGTGACACCCTGGAGCTGGATGGGGCGTATTCGGGGACCGATCGCCCGCTGCTCCACGAGTTCGAGGAGCGGCTCGAGGGCTTCATCGGCCAGATTAAGGAAAACATGGCACGAGGGCCGGCACGGAGGTCACCGGCATGAGGAAAAACGGCGTTATGCGGCGAGCCGTTACGGGGCTCCTATCTGCGACCGTCATCTTGCTCGTCGGCGGGACGGCGGCAGCGGCAAAGCACCCGCGCCTGGTGTCGGTGAAATCCACCCGCTGCACGACCTGTCACAACACGCTGGTTAAGGGGGTGACGGTGCATCCTCCCGCGGCGGAAGAGTGCACCAACTGCCACGAAGTGACCGTTACGAGCGAGGGAACATCTATCGCCCTGGCAGAAGAAGAGCCCGCTCTCTGCGTCGACTGCCACGACGACAAGGCCGCTGCGGCGGAGGGCAAGCTGGCTTTCCCCCACGCCCCGGTGACGGACTCCTGCCTCAACTGTCACAACCCGCACTCGAGCCCGAACACGATGTTGCTCGACGCCTCGCCGAGAGAGCTTTGTGCCGGTTGTCACGAGACGGAAGAGCTCCAGAAGACCCACGGCGGCCAGCTCACGAAGAGCGTGAGCTGCCTGAGCTGCCACCTGCCGCATGGTGGACCGAACAGGCATCTCCTGCGTGCCGCGAAGGAGCATCCGCCGTTCGCCGAGGGCTCGTGCGACGCGTGCCATCGGCCGCCCTTCGCGGGCCGGGTTCGGCTCCGCGCTCGAGGCTCGCGGCTGTGTACGGCCTGTCACGGCGAAGTCGTCGAGAAGGGTGCCGCCAGCGTGCACCCCGCGCTCGATAGGCGATACAACCGCAAGGTTTGTATCGCCTGCCATGACCCTCACATGAGCGATGTCTCCCCGTTACTGCGTGCGGGGGGGCCGGACCTCTGCCTCGGTTGCCACCGGGACGTGGTGCGAGCGGCCCGAGCCGACACCGGTCATGCGGCCGCCGCCGAGGACTGCACGAACTGCCACCAGCCCCACAGCGCGCCGAATCATCGGCTTCTCGCCGAGAAGCCCCCAAAGTTGTGTTTCACATGCCATGACGCCGAGGACGCCGATCTGCAGCAGGCCCACCTCGGCGCGGACCTGGCGAGCCTCGATTGCGTGAGCTGCCACTCGCCGCACGGCACCGGCAGCAAGCACCTTCTCGAGCGTACCGTCCATCCGCCGGTCCTCGACGGGTGCGATACGTGCCATGAGGGAGCGTTCAACAGATTGGCCGATGACGGTGGCCCGGAGCTTTGCCTGACGTGCCACGACGATATTGGCTCCATGGCGGCGTCCGCGAAGGTACCCCACCCGGCGATGGAGGTTGCAAGCTGCACGGACTGTCACAACCCGCACGCCTCCGCGCAGGATCACCTGGTCAAGAATCCCGCTGGCGGAGAGTGTCTCACCTGCCACGATGACAAGGCTCCGGAGAAGGGCGAGCGTCTGCACGGCGCCATCACCGTCATCGGTTGCGAGAGCTGCCACGAGCCGCACGGCGGGAGCCGCCAACACCTGCTGCGCGAGGACGGCGCAACCCTCTGTCTCGGCTGCCACGACG
>AMFO01000319.1_pt1 | contig 21347 bp, 20 predicted proteins | sample 552608 | NCBI WGS metagenome assembly AMFO01 (sample SAMN01893955, study PRJNA167987) | microbial mat metagenome | biome: hydrothermal vent | place: USA: Loihi, Hawai'I | collected 2003-05-01
CAGCACCCAGGCCAGCAGGTCGGTACTGGCCAGGCACTTGCCCAGCGGGTGTACCGGCCGCGGGGCGGCCTTGACCTGTTGGCCGCCGTCTTCGGTATCGAACACGGCCTTCTCCTGCCAGTACTCGATCACCCGGGCCTGGGCAGGGACGATGTCCAGTTCTTCCTTGACCTTGGTGTAGAAGGTCTTGGACGCACCGGCCTTCTCTTCGGCATCCAGGGCAAGATGAACCTGGATGCGCGGCAGGTTCTCGTCGAAGCCATCGGCCTTCCTGCGCCGGGGTTTGCGGGGCTTGGGTTGTCCGGCGGCTTCCTCGGCCTGATCGACCTGCTGTTCGATCTCGGACAGGGAGACCTCCAGCTCGGCCTCGTCGAACAGCTCGCCCTGGAAGGGCAGCTTCTCGCTGCGGGCGCCGAACTTGCGCAACCGCGCCAGGCGCAGTTCCTCTTCCATGAGCCGCAGCAGCTGTTGCTGTCGGGCAATGAGGGCTTCGCGCTCCTTGAGCAAGGCATCGCGTGCCTTGATGAGTGCATCGCGTTCCGCAAGCCGGGCATCGCGTTGTGCAATGGCCTGATCTTTCTCGGCGAGGATGCGCTGGAAATCCGTTGGGGAGATCGGTGCCGCAGCGGCCGGATCCGAGTCGATGTGCAGCACCGTTTTCATGCCGCATATTCTAGCATTTTCATGCAGTTATCGCATCAAAAAGTGGCCTCGTAATGGAGCTTTCTGTGCCCTTTCATGGCCCCGAGGTCGTAACCGTCGAGCAGCCAGTTGATCTGCTGGCCGTTCAGGGCCAACACCTCGTCTTCTCCCTTCGGCCAGYGGAACTTCTCCTCGGCCAGGCTCTTGTAGTAGAGCACAAAGCCGTTGTCTTCCCAGTACAGCAGCTTGATCTTGTTGCGCYGCCGGTTGGTGAAGGCATACAGGGCGCCCTCGAAGGGGTTGTGACCCAGCTCCTGCTCGACGATCGCCGCCAGTCCCCGGAAGCTCTTGCGGAAGTCCACCGGGTCCCGATACAGGTAGATCCGCGGCATGCGGAGATGGGGACGCAGCCGGTAGTTCATGCCAGCATCCCCAGCAGATCGCGCACCAGGCCGAGGTGGTTCGCCTCGATGCCACGGATCTCCAGACCGTTGGGCAGGGCCAGTACCAGGCCCCCATCAGCCGGGGCCATGGTGACCGAAACGAAGCCAGAGGCACTCTCCCGAGGATCCTCACTGGGTGTGCGCAGCTTGCGCACCCAGTAGCCGAAGGTGGAATAGCGCAGCCCGTGTGCTTCGCAGTAGGCCTTCTGTGTCAGATTCGATGCCTGCCAGGTGGTGACGTGATCCTGCCAAAAAACAGTGCGGTCAGCGGTGCCGGTCGGTGCCATGGCGTTCTCCTGCGTTGTGATGAAGCAGGAGAAAGTCTGTAGCAGGTCAGAGCCAGGAAACAGGTGTCGATTCGTGGGCGCTTACTGTCTTTTGAGAAATTCAATTGCCTGCCTTTCATTACTTACTTCACATTGAGCAGGCACACACAATCCTGCCTTCGATAGAACCTGATGAGTTATTCGCTTATCATCACACCGAGAAAGTGCGATAGCGGAAGTCAACTCGCTAAGCGACTCTCGACATACGATATTTCGACCTCCGAAGCTGAGTTCGAAATAGCCTGACCTTGGGTCGATAATATCTACAGCTATTCCTCTACGACGGGCTTCTCTGACGATAATCCCTGCATAAGGATTCAAGTTGTCTTCCGGAGCATCTCCAATGAACAAGGGTTCATTAATCGGGTTCTTGTTTTTGATGGCAAAAACCGGAACTCGTTTAAATCCGAGTTTTTCGTATAGTGCAATGGCTTGGTGGTTATCATGCAATACAGACAAGTCCAAGTAGCTTCGTTTCTTTTCGTGGAACCGACAGACTAAGTGCCGTACCAGAGCCTCACCGATACCAGGAATAGGGCACTGTGAATCGACAACTAGCGACCATAGCGACGCACCGTTTTCGGGGTCATTAAATGCGGCCGCATGATCAACTCCACAGACTCCTCCAACCACCTTGCCTTCTTGCTTGTCTACTGCAATAAGGTATTGAATTACTGATGAATCGGCATGTCGCAGGATAAAATCTGGATCAGGGGGAATCATGTTGTGGGCCAAGTAGCAATCGCGCAATGATTCAGCTTCTTCATACGTAGCCGCCTTGCGCACTTCGATGCCGGGTAGGCCTGGCTTGAACAATGCCTTGCCCAGCCACAGACGGTAAGTAATCGATGGGTCGAGAAAGACTTGCTGAGGTGCCAGTGATACTACTACCTGGGGGTTTCGAACATAGAAGGCGACATCACGCTTGCCAGGAGCCTCGTTTGCAAGAGTGTCAATCAGGTCTTCTATGTCTCGGAAGGTCTGCGCAAAGATCAAGCGCCCCCAGCCACAATCGACAGCCACATCATTCCTGATCTGACCTTTGTTATCGGCGGGCTTTTCCCAATGACGCAAGCTAATCGAGGACTCTAGCGTTTTATCATCAGACATATTAACCCCCTATATGCCTTGGGTTTGAAGCCACCACTCGAGCAAAGCAATTTGCCAGAGTTTCGAACCACGCAATGGGGTTATATGTTTATCCGGATTCGCAAGTAGCAGATCTATATAGTCTTTCTGAAATAAACACCTCTGTCGCGCCTGTGTACTACTCAAGACATCGCGGACCTGATCAAGATATGCACCTCGCAAATACTTAAGTGCAGGTACCGGGAAATACCCCTTGGGACGATCAATGACTTCATTTGGAATGATCCGTCGGGCAACATCCTTGAGAATATGTTTTCCATCGTTAGAAATTTTCATAGATGAAGGGATGCGTGCTGCCAGCTCCACCAGTTCATGATCGAGGAACGGTACACGCGCTTCTACTCCCCAAGCCATCGTCATATTGTCGACCCGCTTTACCGGATCATCTACCAACATAATGTTGGTATCTATATGCAAGGCCTTATCCACAGGATCTATCGCTTCACATTTAGAAAAATAGCGATTGACGAACCGACCACTGTGGTTCTTTCCATGAAACCGTGGATGTACAGCACTGAGGAATTCGCGGTGTGAACGATCAAAAAAGGCTTTTCGGTATGTTCGTTCGGGATGGTTGCTATCCGCCATCGGTGGATACCAATGATAACCTCCAAATATCTCATCAGCCCCCTGTCCTGACTGGACTACCTTGATATGTTGTGAAACCTCTCGGGATAGCAAGTAAAATCCGATCACATCATGACTTACCATAGGCTCCGACATGGTCGCAATGCAATCGGAAAGACTATCTAGAATTCCCTCGGCAGAAACCTTGATTTTATGATGATCGGTACCGTAAAACCGGGAAATCAGATCAGAGTATTGAAATTCGTCACCCGCTTCGCCGTTGACTGTTTCAAAGCCGACGGAAAAGGTATTTAGGTGTTCTTGTCCTTGTTCTGCAAGTAGTCCAACAATGAGACTGGAATCCACGCCTCCTGAAAGAAGTACGCCTACCGGAACGTCCGCTAACATGCGTCGATCCACCGCCTGACGCAGCATTATTTCCAGTTCTTGGCTCCAATCAGCAAAACTTCTTTTTTCCTCACCCGGACGAGGACCATACGTCAGGGACCAGTAACGCTTGGGAGGTTGTGGGTGACCATCAAGCACCCATTGAATGGATGCAGGTGGTAGTTTTTTGATGCCTTTCAGTATGGTGTGGGGTGCCGGCACCACTGAATGAAAAGACATGTAGTGATGCAAGGCAATGGGATCGATCTCAGTGTCCACATCTCCAGCAGCCAGTAACGCCGGCAAGGTGGATGCGAACCGGAAACAACTATTTGTCTCTGCAGTGTATAGCGGTTTGATACCCAGTCGATCTCGGCCTAGTAATATCCTGTCTCGGTCACGTTCCCAGATAGCAAAAGCGAACATGCCGAGCAGCCTATCGACAAAGGATTCGCCCCAGGCGTGGTAAGCCTTGAGCAGGACCTCGGTATCACCACCTGAAAAGAAGCGATATCCCATTGCCTGGAGCTGGATGCGCAGCTCCTTGTAGTTGTAGACCATGCCATTGAATACAATACCCAATCCCAGATCATTGTCGATCATCGGCTGTTGGGCATGTTCTGTAAGATCAACGATCTTTAGTCGGCGATGACCAAATGCGCGATGGCCTTGGGAGTATACGCCTCCTGCATCTGGCCCTCGGGGCTCAAGCACTGCATTCATTGCCTGAATGGTTTCGAGGCAAGCAGGGCGTTTGTGGTGGCGGATTTCACCGCATATGCCGCACATGAGAATAGAATCTGTAGAACCTGCTTTGAAGGATGCTTAGTACACTAACAAAATACTGATGGATTGTCAAATAAACGCCATATGTTTCAATAGGAGTACAGCAATGTCGTGCTTAGTGGGCGAAATCTATGAATGATGCAAATGACATGGCCGAGGCTATACTCGTGGCCTTACGGAAGGTAACCCGGGCGATTGATCAGCATTCTAGGAAACTGATCAGCGACTATGGCCTCACAGGGCCACAGATACTGATTTTGCGCGAGTTGAAGGAGCGGGGTGCAATGATCCCCAGCCAATTGGCCCGCCGTGTAAGCTTGTCTCAGGCGACGGTTACGGAAATCGTCAAGAGATTGGAGCAGCGTGGTTATATTTCACGGCAAAGAGCTGAATCCGATAAGCGCAAAGTGGAATTACGTATAACACCGGAAGGAGAGAAGCTCATGGCTTCCGCACCGCCGTTGCTTCAGGAGAGATTTTCGGAAGAATTTAACCTCTTAGAGGATTGGGAACAGGCGCAGCTCCTTTCCTCTGTACAGCGTATTGCAGCCATGATGGGGGCTGAAGATCTGGATGCCGCTCCCTTGCTCGTAAGTGCAGAACCGGCAACAGACCCCAAAGCTCTGGCAAAGGTGTTGAACCCTTCCACGACAACAGAGGAAGACCAAGAGTCCAATTGAATCTTTCTATCTTTCTCTAGCCTATACAGGCTACGAGGCATGCAGCTTATCAGGGTGAGAGTGCAAAGATGACGACAATCCTGACAGAAGGAGGATGGTTCCCTTTGCCTAGCGATTTACCCCATCCAACTTTTCGATTCGTCCGCGCTTAACCCATTGATTATAAATATGATGTGGTAGCATACTTCCGGACTTCGCTTCATGCTCCCCCTCTCGGAAACAGAGAGAAACGGTGCTATCAGAGAGAAATTCCGGGTTGGAGCGGGCGGAAAGGCGGCTCTCGGAGTCCGCAGCTTTCCGCAGGAACCCCCAAGAATACAAAGCCTTCCGCTACGAAAAAGGCCAACCCGTCCGGGTTGGCCTTGTGCTGTTGGTGGAGAGGGTGGGATTCGAACCCACGGTACCCGCGAGGGTACACCTGATTTCGAGTCAGGCCCGTTCGGCCAGCTCCGGCACCTCTCCTGAAACAGTCACTTCATCGAACGGGCCTTCGGCCCGTTGTACACCTGATTTGATTCGGCGCTAGAAAAATAGAAACCCTTTGCAGGCGGGACCTGGCGGAGAGGCAGGGATTCGAACCCTGGAGGGGCGTTGACCCCTGCCGGTTTTCAAGACCGGTGCATTCAACCGCTCTGCCACCTCTCCGAGGAACGCAAGAGGATACCGGAATCGCGCCGGAATTGGAAAGGGTGGCGGGAGCCCGGGCTACCTGGGGTTCTCCTCCTCTAGCAGCCGGAGGAATCGCCGCGCGTCCTCCGCCATGTGGTCGTTGTTGAAGAGTACCAGGTTGGGCCATGCGCGGCTGAGCCGGGTACGCAGCTGCTGTAGCTCCTCGTCCGAGTAGCGGTAGCGATAGTGGTAGGCGGGACGGCCGTGAAGGCGAAAGTAGCGCAGGCCCCGTCCCACCGGGGAGCGCAGGAAGGGGTCCACGCCGTGGACCACTTCCAGCTCGCGCAACAGGGGGCGCAGGAGCCGGTCGGTCCACCCTTCGCCCCGGGGTTCGAAGACCAGGCGCAGCCGGTGCCGCGGGATTTCCTCGAAGAAAGTGCGCATGCGGCGGAGGTTTTCCGGTGTGGGTCCGAAGCTGCGCGGGGCCTGGAAGAGCACCGCTTTCGCGTCGAGTGCCAGGGCGATCTCCAGGGTCCGCTCCCAGGCCATGCGCGTCACCGGGTTCCAGCGGAAGCTTCCGGCCTGGCCCAGCTGTCGGGGCGACAGCGGCTCACGCAGGCGCCGGTAGGTGGGGCTGCGGGCGTCGTGGGTGACCAGTTGCCACGCCTTCAGGGTGAAGGTGAAGTCGCGGGGCGCCTCCTCCCGCCAGCGCCTGGCGGTGGCGGACCGGGGCGGCTGGTAGAAGGTCTGCTGGATCTCCACCAGGTCGAAGTCGTGGAAGGTCCGCTCGTGGGATTCGGCGAAGCCGCAGGTGCCCACTCGAACCCTTGGTGCCATTTCCCGCTCCCCTCCGGAAACTGTCTACAATTCCATTGTAGAACCGCAGCCGGGGAAAGCAGGATGAAGCTCTATCTCATGCAACATGGCCGGGCACTCAGCAAGGAGGAGGATGCGCAACGGCCCCTGAGCGGACAGGGCGCGCAGGAAGTGGAGCGCCTGGCCCGGTTCCTGGGTGGTGCAGGGGTGCGCGTGGTGCGCGTGATCCACAGCGGCAAGCTGCGCGCCCGCCAGACCGCCGGGATCCTTGCAGCCGCCATCGCCCCCGGGGTGGAACTGGAGGAGAGCGGCCTGCTCGATCCGAACGAGGATCCCCGCGCCCTGGACTGGCAGAGCGACGCCTGGGACAGGGACACCCTCATCGTCGGTCACCTGCCCTACATGGCCCGACTGGTCTCGCACCTGCTGCTGGACGAGGAGGAGACCGTCCTCGTGGACTACGAGCCGGGAACCCTGATCTGCCTGGTGCGCGGAGAGCACGGGGAGGGCTGGCGCACCCACTGGATGGTGCGGCCCGCGCTGCTGGGGGGCGGGGAAGGCCCGGGAGAGTGAACCGGGCCTATGTTCAAGCACCCTCCGGCAAGGTAAACTTCACCACCAATTCGCAACCTCCCGAGGCATCCCGTTCGCCATGCCGGCATCCAGATTGCTGATCCTGCCAGCGATTTTCCTGTTCCACGCTGTCCTGGCCGCGCCTACCGACCGCTACGAAGAGCTCACCGGCGAACAGGACGACTACGACGTGGTGGAGAAACCCTGGAAGGAGGTCCGGGGCGAGATCCCGCCCATTCCCGAAGAGAGCCAGTGGACCGAGGTGCGTGTCGACACCCTGCCGGAGAACCAGCACGCCTTCCTGGCCCTCAACAGCATCACCGTGGGCGAGAAGGACCTGGTGGTGCGTTACTGGCTCTCCATCCGCTCCGACGGCGGTGGCTTCATGACCACCTACGAGGGATTGCACTGCGGCCAGCGCAACTACATCGTCTACGCCTACGCCCATCCCCGCAGGAAACCGCCCCTGCGCAAGGTCCGGAACCCGAAGTGGAAACCGGTATCGGCTTCGCGGAACATGCGCTACCGGGTGGAGCTGACGGACGACGTCTTCTGCTCGGGTAGAGTGCCACGAACGGTTCGCCAGATCCGGCAGTCCGCCCTCGGCCGCTACGAGCAGGCCAACCCCTTCGACAACTGGACCAACGATGACTGACGCCTACGACGCCTCCGCCATCGAGGTGCTCAGCGGCCTCGAGCCGGTGCGCAAGCGTCCCGGCATGTACACCGACACCAGCCGGCCCAACCACCTGGCCCAGGAGGTGATCGACAACTCGGTGGACGAGGCCATCGCCGGTTACGCCAGCCGAATTGAGGTGATCCTGCACAAGGACGGTTCCATCGAGGTGGAGGACGACGGTCGCGGTATGCCGGTGGACATCCATCCCGAGGAGGGGGTGCCCGGGGTGGAGGTGATCCTCACCCGGCTGCACGCGGGGGGCAAGTTCTCCAACAAGTCCTACAAGTTCTCCGGTGGTCTGCACGGCGTGGGCGTGTCGGTGGTGAATGCCCTCTCGCGCCACTTGGAGGTGTGGGTCAAGCGCGGCGGCGCCGAGTACAACATCGCCTTCGCCAACGGCGAGAAGGTCTCCGACCTGGAGAAGGTAGGCACCGTGGGCCGCCGTAACACCGGCACCCGCATCCGCTTCTGGCCCGATGCGCAGTTCTTCGACAGCCCGAAGTTCAACGTGCGCCAGCTCAGGCACGTGCTGCGCGCCAAGGCGGTGCTCTGCCCGGGACTGAAGGTGATCTTCCGCGACGAGAACACGGGCGAGACGGAGTCGTGGCAGTACGAGGACGGCCTCAAGGACTACCTGGTGGAGGCGTTGCGCGGCTGGGAGCTGCTGCCCGCCGATCCCTTTACCGGCAGCATGGCCGCGCGCGACGAGGCGGCGGACTGGGCCGTGGTCTGGCTGCCCGAGGGGGGTGAGCCGGTGACCGAGAGCTACGTCAACCTCATTCCCACTGCCCAGGGGGGCACCCACGTGAACGGCCTGCGTGCCGGGCTCACCGAGGCGGTGCGCGAATTCTGCGAGTTCCGCAACCTGCTGCCGCGGGGCGTGAAGATCGCTCCCGAGGACGTATGGAGCCGGGTCAGCTACGTGCTCTCGGTGAAGCTGGCCGACCCCCAGTTCTCGGGCCAGACCAAGGAGCGGCTCTCCTCGCGCGAGTGCGCCGCCTTCGTCTCCGGCGTGGTGAAAGACGCCTTCAGCCTCTGGCTCAACCAGCACACCGCGGAGGGAGAGCGCATCGCCGAGCTGGCTATCAGCGCAGCCCAGACGCGCATGCGCGCCGGGCGCAAGGTGGCGCGCAAGAAGGTGACCCAGGGGCCGGCGCTGCCCGGCAAGTTGGCCGACTGCGCCTCCGACGACGTGGCGCGCACCGAGCTCTTCCTGGTGGAGGGCGACTCCGCCGGCGGCTCGGCCAAGCAGGCGCGTGACAAGGAGTTCCAGGCGGTGATGCCCCTGCGGGGCAAGATCCTCAACACCTGGGAGGTGGATCCCGCCGAGGTACTCGCCTCCCAGGAGGTGCACGACATCTCGGTGGCCATCGGTGTGGAGCCGGGCAGCGACGACCTGTCGAAGCTCCGCTTCGGCAAGATCTGCATCCTCGCCGACGCCGACTCCGACGGCCTCCACATCGCCACCCTGCTGTGCGCCCTCTTCGTGCGCCATTTCCCGAAGCTGGTGCGGGAGGGGCATGTCTACGTGGCCATGCCGCCGCTCTACCGTATCGACGTGGGCAAGCAGGTCTTCTACGCCCTGGACGACGCCGAGAAGGAGGGCATCCTCGACCGCATCGAGGCGGAGAAGATCAAGGGAAAGGTGAACGTCCAGCGCTTCAAGGGGCTGGGCGAGATGAACCCCATGCAGCTGCGCGAGACCACCATCCACCCCGACACCCGCCGCCTGGTGCAGCTGGCCATGGAACCGGGCGACGACACCTTCAAGGTGATGGACATGCTGCTGGCCAGGAAGCGGGCGGCGGACCGCAAGAACTGGCTGCAGGAGCACGGTGACCGGGCCGAGGCGGCCCAGGAGCTGATTGCAGGAGTGAATGCCTGATGAAACGACACCTGATACTGCTGTTGTGCCTGCTGGCCCCGTCCCTGTGGGCCGCGCCGGATGGCAGGGCGCTCTACGAGGCGCACTGCAGCGCCTGTCACCAGAGCGAGGGCAAGGGCGGCATCGGCCTGCCGCTCACCGAGGAAATCCTCTCCCAGCTCAGCGACGACTACATCGCCAAGACCATCCGCAACGGCCGGCCCGGGCGCATCATGCCGGCCTTCGTGGCGCTGAGTGACGCCCAGGTGAAGGCCATCCTCCAGTACATCCGCAGCTGGAGCAACCAGCCCGCACCGGTTTACCCCGAGCTGGCGGTGAAAGGGGATCCCGCGCAGGGCAAGCCGCTGTACAAGAAACACTGCCAGCGCTGCCACGGCGCCGACGGCAGCGGCGAGGGCACCGGCACCGGCGTCACCCTGTCGCGCGAGCGGGAGTTCATGGTGATGCCGGCGGCGCTCAACAATCCCGGCTTCCAGCGCTCCGCCTCCGACGCCATGATCGCCGACATCATCCGGCGCGGGCGCAAGGTGGGCGGCATGCCCGCCTTCCGCAAGAAACTCACCGACGAGCAGATCGGCGACGTGGTGGCCTACGTGCGCACCCTGAAGAGCCCGCCGCCCATCCGCGGCATGCGCGAGTGGGCCGGTAAGCCGGCGTACATCATGGAGTCACCTTACAGCTTCGAGGATACGGTACAGGCGCTCAGGCAGGCGCTCACCGGTGCCAACTTCCGCATCTTCCCGCCGCGTTACCTGGAGCAGGGGTTGACCGACGAGTTCAGCGTGGACAAGAAGCAACTGGGCATCCGCTTCTGTAACTTCAAGGAGCTCTACCACCTGCTCAACATCGATCCCCGCATGGGCACTGTGCTGCCCTGCCGAATCAACGTGCTGGAGCGAAATGGCAAGGTGCTGCTGGTCTCGCCCAACGTGGTGGAAGTGGCCAAGCTGTTCAACAACCGTGAGCTGCTGGAGGTGGCGGTCATCATGGAGGAGATCATCCTCGGTGTGATGGAGGAGGCGACGCTGTGAAGAGACTCCTGTTTTCCCTTCTCCTGTTCGCCGCCGTGCTGCCGGTGCGGGCGGAGCAGACCCTGCTCATGGTGCGCGTGAACATGAAGGCCGCCGACACCATGGAGGTGCTCAAGGAGACCATCCGCGAATACGGCTATGAGGTGGCCCACGTGCAGCGCTGCGACGGCGGCATGGCCGAGTTCCACTACAACACCGACTTCTACCGGGTGGTCTTCTTCGGCAAGCTGGAAGAGGTGCGTGGCATCCTCGACGCCTACCCGGAGATGGCACCCTTCCTGCCGCTGAAGATCGCCGTCATCGCCGAAGAGGACCAGACGGTGCTCGCTTCCATCGATCCCGTGGCGCTGAGCCGCCTCTATGGCCACAGCAGGGTGCTGCGGGTGCAGTTTGCCCGCTGGCACAACGACATCCAGGCGATCCTCGAAGAGATGCGCGACTTCAGGAAGAAATAGCATGGCGGGGTCGGAGCACTACACCGCCGAGGGCATCGAACGCGTCCCCCTGGCCGAGTTCACCGAGCGGGCGTACCTGGACTACTCCATGTACGTCATCCTCGACCGCGCCCTGCCGCACATCGGCGACGGCCTCAAGCCGGTGCAGCGGCGCATCGTCTACGCCATGTCCGAGCTGGGACTGTCGGCGGCGAGCAAGCACAAGAAGTCGGCCCGCACCGTGGGCGACGTGCTGGGCAAGTTCCACCCCCACGGCGATACCGCCTGCTACGAGGCCATGGTGCTCATGGCCCAGGACTTCTCCTACCGCTATCCCCTCATCGACGGCCAGGGCAACTGGGGCTCGCCCGACGATCCCAAATCCTTCGCTGCCATGCGCTACACCGAGGCGCGGCTCACCCCCTACGCCAAGGTGCTGCTGCGCGAGCTGGGACAGGGCACCGTGGAGTGGGTGCCCAACTTCGACGGCACCCTGAAGGAGCCGGCCCTGCTGCCGGCGCGGCTGCCCAACGTGCTGCTCAACGGCGCCACCGGCATCGCCGTGGGCATGGCCACCGACATCCCGCCGCACAACCTGCGCGAGGTGGCGAGCGCCTGCATCCGCCTGCTCGAGTCCTCGCGCACCCGCCTGGAGGAGCTGTGCGAGCACATCCAGGGGCCCGACTTCCCCACCGAGGCGGAGATCATCACCCCCCGGGAGGAGCTGCTCAAGATCTACGCCAGCGGCCGCGGCAGCGTGCGCGCCCGCGCCCGCTGGGAGAAAGAGGAGGGCAACGTGGTGGTCACCGCCTTGCCCTACCAGGTCTCGGGTTCCCGCATCCTGGAGCAGATCGCCACCCAGATGCGGGCGAAGAAGCTGCCCTGGATCGAGGACCTGCGCGACGAGTCGGACCACGAGAACCCCACGCGGCTGGTGATCGTGCCGCGTTCCAGCCGGGTCGACCTGGAACGGCTCATGTCCCACCTCTTCGCCACCACCGACCTGGAACGTACCTACCGCGTCAACCTCAACCTCATCGGCCTGGACGGCCGCCCCCGGGTGAAGAACCTGAAGGAGATCCTGCAGGAGTGGCTGAAGTTCCGCCTGGCCACGGTGCGCCGCCGCCTGCAGCACCGCCTCAACCAGGTGCTCGACCGGCTGCACTTGCTGGAGGGCCTGATGGTGGCCTACCTCAACCTGGACGAGGTGATCCGCATCATCCGCAGCGAGGACGAGCCCAGGCCGGTGCTCATGGCCCGCTTCGACCTCACCGAGGTGCAGGCCGACTACATCCTCGACACCCGCCTGCGCCAGCTGGCCCGCCTGGAGGAGATGAAGATCCGCGCCGAGCAGGAGGCGCTGGAGAAGGAGCGGGCCGAGCTGGAGAAGATCCTGGGCTCCGAGCGCCGTCTCAAGACCCTGGTGCGCAAGGAGATCCAGGCCGACGCCGAGGAGTTCGGCGACGACCGGCGCTCGCCCCTGGTGGAGCGGCCCGCTGCCGAGGCCATGGACGAGAGCGAGCTCGCCCCCAGCGAACCGGTCACCGTGGTGCTCTCGGAGAAGGGCTGGGTGCGCGCCGCCAAGGGGCACGAGATCGATCCCGCCGGGCTCAGCTACAAGGCCGGTGACGCCTTCCGCGACGCGGTGCGCCTGCGCTCCAACCAGCCGGTGGTCTTCCTCGACTCCACCGGCCGCAGCTACTCGTTGCCGGCCCACACCCTGCCGTCGGCGCGGGGGCAGGGCGAGCCTCTCACCGGCCGCTTCTCGCCCCCCGCCGGGGCCGAGTTCGTCGCCGCCCTGGGTGGCGACCCCGACAGCCGCTGGCTGCTCGCCTCCGATGCCGGTTACGGCTTCGTCGCCCGGGTGAAAGACCTGCTGGCCAACAAGAAGGGTGGCAAGGCGGTGCTCACCCTGCCGAAAGGGGCACGGGTGCTCGGGGCCTGGCCGGTGACCGATCCCGACACCGACCGGGTGGTGGCGGTGACCAGCTCGGGCCGCATGCTGGTGATCCCGGTGAGCGACCTGCCCGAGATGGCGCGGGGCAAGGGCAACCGCATCATCGCCATTCCCGGCAAGAAGGTGGAGGCGCGCGAGGAGTTCGTTGCCGCCATCGCCGTGGTGCCCGAAGGCGGCCGGGTGAAGCTGCTCTCGGGCAAACGCCACCTCAACCTCAAGGCCGCCGATCTCAACGCCTACGAGGGCGAGCGCGGCAAGCGCGGCAGCAAGCTGCCGCGGGGCTTCCAGAAGGTGGATGGGCTGGAGGTGATCAGCTAGCTGTCAGCTCGAGGCTTCCCGGTAGCGCTTCACCAGCTCGTGCACCAGGGGCGCGCAGATGACGCGGATGGCGTGTTCCAGCTGGCCACCGGGAATCACCAGGGTGTTGCGCCGTGACATCCAGGAGCCCTTGATGCGCTTCAGGAAGTGGGGGAAGTCGTGTCCCTTCGGGTCGCGGAAGCGGATCACCACGATGCTCTCGTCCAGCGAGGGAATCTCGCGCAGTACGAAGGGGTTGGAGGTGTCGCTCAGCGGCACCCGCTGGAAGTTGATGTCGGTGAGGGAGAACTGGGGCACGATGTAGTTGATGTAGTCGGGCAGGCGGCGCTGGATGGTCTGGATGGTGTTCTCCGCCGGCTTGTTCTTGTGGTGGGCGTCGCGGTAGATCTTCTGGATCCACTCCAGGTTGATCACCGGCACTACGCCGATGAGCAGGTCCACCCAGCGGGCGATGTCCAGCTCGGGCACCTCGCACAACGCCACCTGCAGGCGGCGCCGGATCACTTCGGGGTTGTGTGACGGCGAGGTCTTGCGCTGGCTCCAGGGCCTTTCCGAGTAGCCGCCGTGCAGCCCGTCGTAGACCAGCACGTCGGTTCCCTTGGGGATCTCCTCCCAGGGGGTGAAGGAGCCTACCGGCTGGCCGTACATCTCGGCCAGCTCCTCGTTCTCCACGTAGCGCCGGCAGAGGCCGGTACCCGTGCGCGAGTACTCCCGGAACAGCCCCTCCAGCCGCTCCAGGTGGTTGGCCTCGGGCGAGAAGTGGCTCAGGCAGCGTCCCTGTTCGCGGTAGCGCTCCACCATGTACTTCATGGCCTTGCGGTCGTAGCGGCGGAAGGCGTTGCCGTCCACGCGGAAACGGGTGATCCCCTCTTCCTTCAGGAGGCGGTCGAACACCTCCCGGAACGTGGTGGTGCCGGCGCCGGAGGAGCCGGTGAAGGCGATGATGGGGTGCTTGACGGACATGGCTCACCTCGAGTCGATCGGAGCGCACGTCCGCTCTTTATATCACAAAGGGCAAAAACCTCATAACTGGCAAGGTAATGGGCCGCTCTCCTACCAGGGGCGCGGCTCCCGCAGCGGCGCCGAGCGGGTGCTCACCGCGCGCTGCTCCTCCAGCAGGAACTGGTTGCGCAGCAGGTAGGCGGGGTTGCCCTCGGCCTGTTCCAGCCACTGCTCCATGAGCCCCATGGCGCCGCGGCCGGTGCGCTCGGTCTGCGCGTCGGAGAGGCTCTCGGCCTGGCCTTCCCGTTCGCTCTCCTCCGAGTCCTGGGCGCCCAGCTGGTCGAACTTCTCCACCGCGCCCTGGTCCATGCTGGCCTCCTCCGCGTCGAAGGTCTCGGTTTCGCCGGCGGCGCCGCGGCGGCGCTCCAGGGGCGGGCGTTCCTCCGGCGGACGCGGGCGTTCCAGGTCGGTTTCACTGCTGCCGGCCTCTTCCGGCCTGCCCTCGGGCGGAGGAGTCTCCTCGCCCTTGCGGCCCTGCTCCTGCTCTGCCGAGGAGGCTTCGCCCTTGCGGTCGCCTTCACGCTTCCCGGTCTCTTCTCTCTCTGCCTCCCGCGGGGACTCCTCGCCGGAACGGGATTGCTCCTGCTGCGGCTCCTGCGAGCCGCCGGCATCGGACTCCTGCTGCTCCTCTCCGCCGCCGCCTTCCTCCTTTTTCTGCTCCTCACGGGCGCCGGCAGCCTCGTCCTTCTGCTCTTCCTCGCCGCCCTGCGAAGGGGACTGCTGCGCTTCGTTGCCATCGGCCCCTTGCTGCTGCTCCTCTTCGCTCCCTTCACCGCCCTGTTGCTCCCGGTCCGACGATTTGCCACTGGCGGTCTGTTCGCTGCTCTCCTCTCCGCTGCTGTCGGACGCTTCCCCGGAGGAGGATTCGCCCGCCTGCTGTTCCTCGTTCTGCTGGCCACCGGCGGACTGCTGCTCTCCCTCCTGTTGCTGCTCGGACTGCTGGCCGCCCGACTGCTCCTGCTTCTGCTGCTGCTCTCCCGACTGCTGCTGTTCCGAGTCCTGCTGCCCCGATTGCTGTTGCTGTTCCGACTCCTGTTGCTGCTGCCCGGACTGCTGTTGCTGCTCCTGTTGTTCTCCGGATTGCTGCTGCTCCTTTTCCTGCGGTTGCCCGGACTGTTTCTCCTGCTGCTCCGGTTTCTGGGCCTGCTGTTCCTGGTGTTGCTCCTGGCTCTTCTCCTGTTGCTTCTGCTCCTCCCGCTGCTGCTCTTCCTGCTGCTTCTTTTCCTCCTCTTCTTTCCGCTTTTCCTCCAGGCGGACGAGGAGTGCGTTCACCAGGGAAAGGTTGTAGCGCGCGTCCTCGTGACCGGGCTGGCGCGCCAGGGCCTGGCGGTAGCTTTCGGCGGCGGCCTTGAGGTCTCCCATGCGGAACTGGCTGTTGCCCAGGTTGTAGAGGGCGTCCGCTAGCCGCTCCTCCTTCTTCACCTCGGCGAAGGCCTCGGCAGCCCGCGCGTACTGGCCGGCCCGGTACCAGGCCATGCCCTGGCGGAAGGGGTCGCGGAAGGTCTCCGCGGCCGCCTGGTAGTCGCCTTGGGTGTAGTGCTGCCACCCCTTCTGTTCGGCGTTGAGAAAGAGGTCCGCGCGGGCGGCCAGGGGCAGGGTGAACAGCAGGCAGGTGAGCAGGGTTCGTGTCATGACGCACCCCTCGCGTAGCGGGAGGCGGGGCCGAAGAGCCAGAGCACCAGCAGCACTACGGGGGTCAGCGGCAGGTAGAAGCGTTCATTCCAGATGCGCGTGGGCTGTCCCTCGACGCGGATGCTGTCGGCATCCTTCAGCACCTCCTCCAGGATGGCCTGCACGTCGCGGTCGTGGTAGTCCGCCACCTCGAACCTGCCGCCGCCCAGCTCCGCCAGCCGGCGCAGCTCCTGCAGGTTCAGGCGGGAGATCACCGCCCGCCCGTCCGGGCCGGTGACGTAGGGAACGGGACCGCCCCCCTCGGTGCCCACCCCCAGCACGTGCAGGTGGACGCCCTGTTCACGCAGCTGCCGAACCTTCTCGTCCAGCCCCGCCTCGTTGAAGTCGCCGTCGGTGATCAGCAGCAGGTGGCGGCTGATGCGCCGCTTTTCCTCTTCCTGCGTGAAGAGCAGGGCGGCCTTCTCCAGGGCGTTGCCCAGGCGGCTGCCGGTCAGGCGCACCAGGTCAGCGGAGAGGCCGGGCAGGACGCGGTGCAGGGTCTCCAGGTCCTCGGTGAGCGGCGCCACCACGTGGGCCACGGTGGCGAAGGCCACCAGCCCCATGCGGATGCCGGGATCGAGCCGCAGCAGGTCCTGGATCTCCTGCCTGGCCCGCGCCAGGCGCGACGGCCGCACGTCCTGGATCTTCATGGAGGCGGAGATGTCCAGCAGGATCACCAGCTCGGCGGCGGGCTGGAAGGCGGCGATCCGCTCGTAGTCCCAGCGGGGCCCGGCCATGGCCGTCACCGCCAGCGCCCAGGCCAGGCACCAGGCCGCCACCAGCCGCCAGTCACGGCCGCGGGCGGCGGCGGTCTCGCCGGTGAGGTGGGGCATCAGCTCGGCGTCGGCGTAGAGGTACTCGCGGCCGCGCTGCCGCGCGGGACGGCTGAAGACGAGCCAGGCGACCGCCGCGGGGATCACCAGCAGCAGCCAGAACCACAGGGGCTGGGCGAAGTGGAAACCGCTCTCAGCCATGGAACCTCCCCGACGGCAGCCGCCAGCGTCCGCCCGGGAAGAGCCCCAGCAGGAGCAGGCTCAGCAGTGCCACGCCCAGGGGCCAGCGGTAGAGGGGACGGGGCACCCAGACGGTGCGCGACTCCGCCTTGCTCTTCTCCAGCTCGTTGATGCGCCGCGAGATCTCTTCCAGGGCGTTGGCGTCACTGGCGCGGAAGTAGGCGCCGCCGGTGGCCTCGGCGATCCGCTTCATGGTGGCCTCGTCGAAGCCCAGGTCGGAGCGGTAGACCAGCCGACCCTCCTCGATGATGGGTACCTCCTCCTGGTGGCTGCCCACGCCGATGGCGTAGATGCGCACGCCTTCGGCCGCCGCCAGCCTCGCTGCCTCGATGGGCGGAATGGTGCCGGCGGTGTTCTCGCCGTCCGCCACCAGGATCAGCACCCGCGAGCCGGGCGGCCGTTCGCGCAGCTTCTTGATGCCCAGGCCGATGGCGTCGCCCATGGCGGTGCCGTCGCCGGCGATGCGCGGCACCAGGTTGTCGAGGAGCTGGCGCACCATGCGCCGGTCGAGGGTCAGCGGGGAGAGCACGAAGGCCTGGTTGCCGAAGATGACGAGTCCCACGCGGTCTCCCTCGCGCTGCTCGATGAAGCGGCCCATGACCCCCTTCACCACCTGCATGCGGCTCACCTGCTGGCCGTTCACGGTGAAGTCCAGGGCCTCCATGGAGTGGGATGCGTCCACCGCCAGCATCAGGTCGTAGCCCTCCACCTTCTCGTCGGTGTAGGGCTGGAGCCACTGGGGACGCATGAGTGCCAGGGTCAGCCCCAGCCAGAGGAGCGCCGTGAGCAGGAGCTGGAGGAGGGAGCCCCGGCTGAGGCCGGGCCGCTGGCCCCGGAAGACCGCTTCCAGCCGTGCCAGGGAAGGGTAGAGGAGGGTGGTGCGGCGCTGCCGGTAGTCGTCGAGGGCGTCCAGGCGCCGCCGGGCCAGCAGCCACTGGAGCGTGGGCAGCAGCAGGAGCAGGACCATCCAGGGCCACTGGAAGCGGATCATTTCGGGTTCCTCCTGGCCCAGACCAGGGCCGCCTCGATGAGACGGTTCACCTGCTCCGTGCTCACCGGGCACTTGCCGGGCGGGGCGTAGGCGGAGGTGACCAGCGCCTCGCCCTCGCGGCGCCAGGGGAACTGCTCGGGGTCCTTCTCCTCCAGCCAGGCGAGCCACGCCTCGCCGCTGAGGCCGGCGGCCTCCTCCCGGCCCACCCGGGCCACGGCGATGCGGCGCATCAGCTCGGAGAGCTCGCGGATGCCCTGCTCGGGGGTGAGCTGGCCGGTGAGGCGGCGCAAGGCGAGGAGCTGGTTGCGCGCATCGCGGTGCCAGCTGCCCGGAGGGTAGCGCCGCAGGCTGCGGATGCCCAGCCAGAGCAGCGTGGTTACCGCTGCCACCGCCAGGGCCACCAGCCACCAGCCGGCTGCCGGCGGCCACCAGGAGGGGGGCGGCAGCTCGTGGATGTCGCGCATGCGCGCCACGAGGGCCTCGTTCACAGGAAGGCCCTCGTGCGCAGGCGGCGCTCCAGGCCGCGCATCAGCGCGCCGTGCACCTCCTCGTGGGTCCACACCGGGATCACCGCCACACCCAGGCTGTTGGCCAGCTGCACCAGCCGGTTGCGGCGGCTCTCCCAGGCCTCGCGGTAGGCCTGGCGGGCGTGCTCGTCGGAGGTGTCCACTTCCAGCAGGCCGCCGTCGGGACCGTGAAAGAGTACGGTGCCCATGTCGGGCAGCTCCCGCTCCGCAGGATCGTCGATGGGCACCAGCACCGCCGAGTGGTGCTGGCAGAGCTGGGAGAGGGGCTGCTTCAGTTCGGCGGGGTCGAGGTTGAAGTCGGCGACGACGAAGACCAGGCCGCCGGTGCCGATGCCCTGGCTCGCCTTGCGCAGGATCTCGGGCAGGGTGCCGGAGCCGTGCGCGGTGTCGCACTGCTCCGGCTCGGTGGTGAGCGCGTTGAGCAGGCGCCAAAGCGCGCGCCGGTCCTTGGTGGCGCGGAAGTAGCGGTCCTCGCAGCGCGGGTCGCCGAAGAGCACGCCGCCCACGCGGTCATGGAGGTGGTTGGCGGCCCAGCCCAGCAGCGCCGCCGCCTTCGCCGCCTGGATCGACTTGAAGGTGCCGCGGGTGCCGAAGTCCATGTGCGGCCCCTTGTCCACGCAGAGCATGACGCTGCGCTCGCGCTCTTCGCGGAACACCTTGAGGTGGGGATCGCCGGTGCGGGCGGTGACTTTCCAGTCCATGTTGCGGATGTCGTCGCCCTCGTGGTACTCGCGCACCTCCTCGAAGTTGAGCCCCTGGCCGCGGAAGACCGAGGCGTAAAGGCCGGCGAAAGAGGAGTTGACCAGGTGGTGCGAGGCCATGCCCAGGGCGTGGGCCTGGTGACGCAGTTCCAGCAGGTCGTCGAGTACGGGCTGCAGGCTCATGGGCTGGGAGAGAAGGTCAACTTGAATCGGGCTTCGCGGCATCCCTGCCGCCGAGATCCCGCCGGAGAGGGAAGCACACGCTTCAAACGCACATCGCAACATCTTGCCTGGACTGATGCTCCCGGAGCATGCCATGCCCAGTCTGCAGGAGACTTCATCACTTCAGGGAATGGCCACCAGCGAGAGCAGCCGTTCGATCACGTCGTCGGCGGTGATCCCTTCCGCCTCCGCCTCGAAGCTGAGCAGCACCCGGTGGCGCAGGATGTCCGGGGCGATCTTCTGGATGTGGCCCGGTGAGACGAACTCCTCGTCGTCCAGCCAGGCGCGGGCGCGGGCGCAGCGGGCCAGCGCCAGGGTGGCCCGGGGTGAGGCACCGAAGCGGATCCAGCGGGCCATCTCCTTGTCGTAGAGGCCGGGGTTGCGGGTGGCCTGTACCAGGTCCACGATGTAGCGGTTGAGCTTGGGATCGAGGTAGACCTCGGCCGCCGACTTGCGCATGGCGAAGAGGGCCGACTGGGGGATGGGGTCGGGCGGCGTGGTCTCCACCGCCTGCTGGCGGTTGTGGTCGAGCTCCAGGATCTCCAGCTCCTCGGCGTGGGTGGGGTAACCCACCACCACCTGCATGAGAAAGCGGTCGAGCTGGGCCTCGGGCAGCTGATAGGTGCCCTCCTGTTCCACCGGGTTCTGGGTGGCCAGCACCATGAAGAGCTCCGGCAGCCGGTAGGTCTTCTGGCCCACGGTGATCTGCCGCTCGCCCATCGCCTCCAGCAGCGCCGCCTGCACCTTGGCCGGCGCCCGGTTCACCTCGTCGGCGAGAAGGATGTTGTGGAACAGGGGGCCGGGACGGAACTCGAACTCGGCCTTCTCGTGGCGGTAGATGTCGGTGCCCACCAGGTCCGAGGGAAGCAGGTCCGGGGTGAACTGGACCCGGTGGAAGTCGCCCTCGATGCCCTCGGAGAGGGCGTTCACGGCGGTGGTCTTGGCCAGTCCCGGCATGCCTTCGACCAGCAGGTGGCCATCTGCCAGCAGGCAGATGAGCATGCCGTCGATGAGGTTCTGCTGGCCGATGACGCGGGAACGGATGTGGTTGCGAAGGGGTTCGAGTGCCTGGGGTGTCATGCGGTGCTGCTGCTTCCTTTGGTGTCGTTATAATACGTGGCATCTCCCGTTCGGGGAGGGCCCGTCAATCCTGCGCCTTTTTTTGGACGGGTGCAAGGTCGGGCGGATCCGTAAATTCCCGTTGAAAAAATCCTGCCCGCTGGTACACTACGCGGCCTGATTTTGCAGGAGCTGGACATGCGACAACCACTGGTAGCCGGAAACTGGAAGATGAACGGGTCCCTGGCGAGCGTGCGCGAGCTGCTCGCGGGCATCAAGGCGGGCATCGATGACGTGAAGGTGGCCGAGGTGGCCGTCTGTCCGCCCGCCATCTACATTCCCGAGACCCGGGACCAACTGGCCGGCACTCCCATCGCCTGGGGCGGCCAGGATCTCTCCGTGCACGAGTCCGGCGCCTACACCGGCGAGATCGCCGGCCCCATGCTGCGGGACTTCGACTGCAAGTACGTCATCATCGGCCATTCCGAGCGCCGCACCTACCACGGTGAATCCGACGAGCTGGTGGCGCAGAAGTTCGCCGCCGCGCGCAAGGCGGGCCTGGTGCCCATCTTCTGCATCGGGGAGACTCTGGAAGAGCGCGAGTCGGGCGTCACCGAGGAGGTGGTGGCCCGCCAGGTGGACGCCGTCATCGACCACTGCGGGGTGGAGATGCTGGGCGAGGGCGTCATCGCCTACGAGCCCGTCTGGGCCATCGGTGGGATCCTCTAGAGTCGACCTGCAGGCATGCAAGCTTGAGTATTCTATAGTCTCACCTAAATAGCTTGGCGTAATCATGGTCATAGCTGTTTCCTGTGTGAAATTGTTATCCGCTCACAATTCCACACAACATACGAGCCGGAAGCATAAAGTGTAAAGCCT
>AMFO01000078.1_pt1 | contig 21242 bp, 16 predicted proteins | sample 552608 | NCBI WGS metagenome assembly AMFO01 (sample SAMN01893955, study PRJNA167987) | microbial mat metagenome | biome: hydrothermal vent | place: USA: Loihi, Hawai'I | collected 2003-05-01
ACTCCACGGCAACGCCGGGCGTCACGTATCGCCGCAGCGGCTCGGCGGCCAGCATGTCACGGGCGGAGATCCGCCCGGCCCCCGCGCCGATCGCGGTCAGGGTGGCCTTGCCGAGCCCCTTGGGTGTCACCGCCACGAAGTCCAGCCCGGGGTGGAATCCGCTGAAGACCAGCACCTCGTCGGCGGGAAGCGACGCCGTGACCAGGATCTCGGTCTGGATGGCGCGCCCGGTCTTCGGGGGCGCGTAGCGGACGACGTGCTCCCACTCCCCCGCCACCCGCGGGCCGTTCAGCCCGTGGGCGAGGATCACCTTGTCCGCCGGGAGCTCGTCGCCGTCGGCGAGCGTGACCCGCCACGAGGTCCCCCGCCAATCCACCCGCGACACCGTCGCCTGGCGCACGGTCGCCCCGGCTGCGGCCACCTCCTCCCGCAGCCAGTGATCGAACGAGGGCACGCCGGCGAGACCCCCCCGCGAAACGGTCGGCAGGCCCCCCTCGGGAGGCCTGAAGAGGACGGGCTCCATGCCCGGCGTGAACCAGCGGATGCCCCTGATCCAACTGAGCACGAGCCGCCTCGGCAGGGCGAGGTTCAGCCGCTCCAGGCCCCGGGTCACCTCGGGTGACAGGACTCCCGCGCAGAAGGCACAGCCCCGCGGGGACCCCACCCTTTCCCCCCGCCTGTCGACGAGCGTGACCTGCCATCCCGGGCGGTCCCTGAGGAGGCGCAGCGCCGCAAAGCACCCGGCCGGCCCTCCACCCGTGATGACGACCCGCATGCAACATTCTACCCCGCGCCCGGCAGTGGGCGGCGCGGCGGCGAACGACCGGGTGCGGTAGGATTGGCACCATGAAAACGAAGCCCGAAACAGCCCCCGCCGAGAATTCCAAGCCGCGAGAGACCGCCGTCGCGAACCACCTCGACGTCGACCTCGAGGAACGCCCGAAGCGTGGGGCCGCCGTCGTCACCGGCGGCGGCAGCGGGCTCGGCCTGGCCATCGCGCGGGAGCTCGCCGCCCGCGGCTACCCGGTGGTGATCGCCAGCCGCAACCTGGAGCGGCTCGAGGCCGCCGCCGAGGAGATCCGCGCCGAGGGCGGACGGGCCGAGGCGGTGGCTTGCGACGTCCGCGACCGCGCCGCCGTGGCGAGCCTCTTCGACCGCGCCGAGGCGGCCTTCTCAAGGATCGACGTCCTGGTCAACAACGCCGCCGGCAACTTCGTCATCCGCGCGGAGGAGCTCTCCCCGGGCGGCTGGGAGGCCGTGCGCGCCATCGTGCTCGACGGCACCTGGCACTGCTCCCAGGAGGCGGGCCGGCGAATGCAGGACCACGGCGGGTCGATCCTCAACATCATCGCGAGCTACGCCTGGACCGGCGCGTCGGGGGTGGTGCACTCCGCCTCCGCCAAGGGGGGCGTGCTGGCGATGACCCGCTCCCTGGCCCAGGAGTGGGGCCCCTTCCGGGTGCGGGTGAACGCCCTCTCGCCCGGCATCATGGTCACCGAGAACGCCGCGCGGAACCTCGGTTACGCGGACCCGGCCGTGCAGCAGCGCCTGGCCCGGCACGTGCCGCTCGGGCGCCTGGCTACGGTGGAGGAGGTGGCCCTGCTCGCGGCCGACCTGGCCTCGGACCGCTACCCCTACGTCACCGGCGACTGCTGGACCATCGACGGCGGCCTGTGGCTCGCCGGGTTCCCCAACCTGCGCCGGGCCCTGGAGGAGATCGAGACCAGCGGTCAGTGAGGGTCCCGCGCTCCCGGGCCCGGAGGCCGGGAGCGCCCGTCCGTCAGTGTGCCAGCTCGATCCGCGTGCCGCCCCAGGTAACCGTGGTCAGCTCGCCGACCACCACGGCCAGCGCCTTCGCCTTGGCCGGCCAGTGCAGGGTCGTCTCGTATTCCCAGTCCCCCCGCCGGTTCAGGAGCCGCAGCGGCATCGGCTCGCCCCGGGTGATGAAGGGCTCGCTGGTTCCCCGGTCGACGGCCAGGGCGACCACCATCCGCGGCTGGCCCGCGGCCAGCAGCAGGCCGAGCACCTTGCCCAGCTGGGCCCGAACCACGAGGCGGCCCGAGTACCCCTTGCGGCGGGAGCCCGAGACGCCGGTGATCCTCGCCGTCACCGGGAATTCGCCGGCCGCCCGGCCGCCGAAGAGCAGCAGCCTGGCCCGGCGCTCGTTGTCGCCCCTCGGCACCACGGCGCGCACCACGCCCGGGGCGTGGACGACCACGCCCGCCCGCCGCGCGCGCACGGTCACGTGGTGGACCTTCCCGTCCGCCGGACGGGGCACCGTGTAGGCCAGCACGTACGCCCGCTGGAGCCCGGTGAGGGCCTCGCCGAGGGCCTTCGGGGTCACCGACACCGCGCCGCCCGAGGCGTCGGCGGCCTCGCGGAGGGGATCCACCGGATGCAGCAGCAGCGTGCCGGCGTTGGCCGTCATGCCCTGGGGCACCGCGCTCAGGAAACCCTGGGCCCGGGTGGTGCCGGAGGTCTCCGCGGCGGCCGTCGAGCTCGTCTCGCCGAGACCGCCGGTGAACCCGACCACGGTCCATCCCAGGCCGGCGAGCTCCTGGCTGAGGCGCTGCCACAGCTCGGCAACCGCGATTCTCTGGCCGACGTCCTGCTCGGTGCCGCCCTCGAAACGCCTGCGCAAATCACCCTGATCGGCCCAGGTCACGAAGGAGGTGTAGTAGTCGTAGGGCTCAAGGTCGAAGCCGCCGGAGACGAGCAGCAGCACCCGTCCCCCGTGCCGCTGTTTGCCCGCGGCCCACGCCTCCAGGCGCTCGACGACCCGGCGCACCACCGCCTCCTCGTGCCGCGCCTCGACGATCGCCAGATGCTTGACCATGTTCGCGGTGACGCCCCGGATCTCCCGGTAAAACTCCCTGCGCAGGCGCCCGATCCGGTTACGCGCGGGATGTTCCCGCCGCACCCGGTCGAGCACCCGCACCAGCCGGGCGGGGTCCGTGACGCCGTCGGCGACCACGACGGGATCGGGATCGGCCACCACCACGCGGACCGGGCCCATGGCCACGATCCTCCCGGCGTTCTCCTCGAGCCCGGAGATGGCCCACGCCATCTGCCCGGGCTCGAGCAGCTCGTTCTGGATGTAGATGGTCACCCGGGGCGCCGCCGCCGCGGGCCGCGCCGGCGTCGGGACCGGGGACGGTGTCGGGACCGCCGTCGGGACGGCCGTTGGGGCCGGGGCGGCTTTCGCCGGGGCGGGAATGATGAACGGCGTCAGGTCGGTCACCCGCACCGGCTTGCCGTCCTCGAGGACCTCGAGATCCCGCGGGCGCAGGTCGCTGACCGGCCGGCCCTCGCGGTCGGTGGCGCGGACGACGATCTCCACCGACGTGACCGCCACCGAGCCCGAGAAGACCGCCACCGGGGTGGCGGCCGGAGCCGTCTTGTCAGGCACCGCCGACGGCGACGCCGGGGCGGGAACCGCGGCCGCAGCCGCGAGGAAGCTCAGGCCTGCGCACAGGGCAACGAATCGCTTCATGATCGCACCCCCTTGGGAAGAATTGCAGCGGACGATGCCGGCGCTCGGTGAGACCTGGCCGCCGGCTCACGGGCTCTCTTTCGAATCTAATTCCTGCTCTTTCGCGTGGCAACCCGGGCGCCCGGCGCGAGAGGACCGTCAGCGCCGGGCGGCCGAGCCTTCCCGAAGCCCCAGCGGGCGCCAGTGGCCGGACCCGAAGGCCGCCGCCATGGCCGGGTTGACCTCGCGTACGGCGCGGACGACGGCCGCGGCCTGGACGGGATGACCGCCTGCGGCGAGGACCTCGGCGAGCGCCAGGCGGTTGAAGAGCTTGAAAAGCCCGACGCCGGCGCCCCGGTAGGTGAGGTTCCGGTCGGCCTCGCGCAGCCTGCCCGCCGCGTCGTCGTAGCGGCCCGAGGCGGCCGCCCGCACCCCGCGCATGTGACCGAGCTCGGCGCGGAGCATGCCGGTGATCTCCGGGCCGGCGGCGGGATCCTTCTCGACCCGTGCCAGATCGGCCGCCACGCGCCGTTCGAGCTCGTCGGCGCCGGCATCGTCACCCGTGAACGCCCGCGCCCGGTGCACGGTGATGAGCAGGCTCCCCCGCCAGTCGAGACGCGCGGCGCAACCGTTTCCGGTCACGGCCTCCAGCAGCTCGCGCCAGCGGTGGGTGGTCTCCAGGGGCCATGCCGTCACGCTGCACTTCAGGCCCTCGATCACTTTCTGCGGGCAGCCCCCGCTCGCCGTCGCCTGCTCGATATCCCGCCCGGCGGCCTCGAGGTCGCCCATCAGCGAGTGGACGAGCACCAGATGCTCGTACGAGGCGCAGAAGTCCGGCTTGACCGCCAGGGCCCGGTGAAGCTCCTCGACCGCCTGGTCGTAACGCCCGGTGAGGGTCAGCAGCTCGCCCAGCGAATCGTGGGGATTGGCCTGGTCCGGCGCGATGAAGCCGTAGGTCTTGAAGTAATCCTCGGCGCGCGCGAACCGGCCCTGCTCCATGGCGATGTAGCCGAGCTGGTTGTAGGCCACCACCCAGTTCGGTGCGATCTTCACCAGGTGTTCGAAGACCGTCTTGGCGGCGTCGAGCTTGCCCGAATACCAGAGCAAGGTTCCCTTGATATTGAGCGCGAAAGGGTCGTCCGGATGCCGGGTGAGGTACAGGTCGAGGAGCCGCTCCGCCTCCTTGGGCCGCCCGGCCACGAGCGCGCGGGCCCGCTCGACGAAGAGCCGCTCGCGCGCGTTGAGGCGGCCCAGATCGATCCCCTTCAAGAACGTCTTGAACTCCTCGAGGCGCTGCGGGCTCGACTTCGAACGGTCCTCCTCGAGCATGAACCGGGCCATGACGAAGTCGGGATCGAGGGTCAGGGCGCGCTCGAGATGGCGCTGGGAGTCGGCGTAGTAGAGCTTCATGCGCGCGTTCATGGCGGCCTGGAGCTCGGCCAACGCCTCGGGGGAACGGGTGGTCCATTCCGGCCGGTGAGCGCCCGTCAGCCACCACACGCCGAGGGCCACCAGGCCCGCCGCCACCGCGACCCCGATCACGATTCTTCTCATCGGCTCAATTCCCGTCCGTTTCCATGCCCCCGGTCCCGTCCGCTGCAGGCGCCGGCTCTCCGCTGCCACCGAGGTACGGATCCGCCGGCCGCCGGGTTTCATCGCCGCCCTCCGGCCCGGCGCGGCATCCCAGGGCGATCAGGGTCACGTCGTCGTAAGCCTGGCGCTGGCGCGTGAAGGCGTCCAGGGCGTCGAGCACCCGGTCGACGACGGCCTGCGGGTCGCCGGAAGCCGCCGCCAGCGTGGCGACGAGCCGGTCGAGGCCGAAGAACTCGCCCGTCGGCGACATGGCCTCGATCGCCCCGTCGGAGTACGCCAGGACCACGTCGCCCGGCTCCATGGGGGTTTCCAGCGCCGTGTAGCCCCCGCCCGGAAGCGCCCCCAGGGGGATCCTGTGCCGGGGCATTTCGAGCTCCTCCACCGTACCGTCGGCGCGCCGCTTCAGGGGCGGAGGCTGGCCGGCCAGGCAGTAGCGCAGGGATCCGCCGCCGGGTAAGCAGGCCAGGTACCCTAAAGCGACGAAGCTGCCCCGGCGCAGGACGGTGCTGCCCCGGCGGAGGGTGTGGATGCGCCGGTTGGCGAGGTCGAAGAGCTCTCCCGGATCCGGGTGGCCGATGGCCAGGGCGTGCAGCACTTCGTGCGCGGCCATCATCAGCAGGGCCCCGGGAATCGACTTGCCCGACACGTCGCCGTAGACGACGGCCCGGCTCCCGGGGTACGGCCCGGGGAGCTCGGTGAAGAAGTCGCCCCCAACCTCCCGGGCGGGCCGGCAGACGGTGGCGATCCGCCAGCCCCCGGTGACCGCCAGGTCCCGCGGAAGCAGGGACTGCTGGATGTCGGCGGCGATCTTCAGCTCGCGCTCGATCTGCGCCTGGCGCGTCTTTTCCTCGAGCAAGAGGCTGGTCTCCAGGGCGATGGACGCCTGCTGCAGGAGCCCCCGCACCAGGCGCAGGTCCTCCGGCTCCACGGACATCCGCCCCGCCGGCCGCGACAGCAGCACCAGGCCGATACCCCGCCGCGGTGAGGCCAGGACCGCCACGTACTCCACCCCGGCCTTCCCCAGGTCCGCGACCACCCGCTCCACGTCGGACGACAGCATCTCCAGGGGCGCCAGCTGGTCTAGGCTCAGAATGCCGCCCCGCCGCTGCACGTGGTCGCGGAGGATGGCGAGATCGGGGAGCCGTTCGGGCAGATAGGGGGGGCCGGCAACCCGGTCGAGCACCGTGCTCCGGGAGAGGTACAGAGCCGCGAACCGAAGGCCGAGCAGCTCCGGCAGGCGCTCCACCAGCTCCCGCACCACCGGTTGCAGGTCCACCTGGGCCGTGAAGGCCTCGCCCATCTCCTCCATCGCGCGCCGCAGGCGCGAGCGCTCCCGGAAAAAGAAGCGGTTCACCGGCGCCTGGATCCGCCGCCGCAGCGGCTCGAAAAGGAGCACGATGGTCAGGGCGAAGCCGATGGGGAAGAAGCGGCTATTGGCCACCGCCGTGCCCTTGAAGACGGCGTTGAAGGCGGCGATGCCGCCGGCGTACACCCCGGTGATCAGGGCCGTGGTGACGGTGTAGAGCAGGCTCTTGCGGAGGATCACCCGGATGTCGAGCAACTGGAAGCGGACGATGGCGTAGGCGAAGGTCAGGGGCACCAGGATCAGCGGCAGCACGCCGTAGAGGAGGAAGGTCTCGGTGTGCAGGAAGGACGGCGCCGCCACCGCCAGGGCGAGGAAGGGCACGACGCCGAACACGGTGCCCAAAAAGACGAACATCGCCCCCCGGCGCTGCCGCTGGTCGGGCAGCCAGCGGGCGCTCACCGCCAGCGCCCCCACCCCCAACGCCATGTAGACCAACATCACCCACCAGTTGGCGGCCGGCGCACCGCTGATCAGGGCCACCGGGCGTCCGCTGCGCAGCGAGGAGGTCACGGAGGCCGCGTAGACGGCCACCGGCATCAGGTAGATCACGGGCAGCAGGAGGTTGCGGCGCCACAGCCAGCCCGCGGTGTTGGCCACCGGGTCGCGGCGCCATTGCCAGATCTGGCGCGGGAAGATCATGAAGAAGTGGAAGAAGGTCGCCGGCATGAAGAGCAGGGCCACGGTCCCGGTCGTGAGGACGAAGCCGTCGACCCAGGAGTAGGACGCCGGTCGCAGCCGGCAGACCAGGAAGAGCAGGAACAGGATGCTCATCACAAAGAACAGCCGGGCCGCCGGCAGCCGCGGCTGGTGACCGACCACGAACAGGCCCACGAAGAAGAAGACGAAGCCCAGGAGGCACGCCAGCAGGTACATGGTGTCGCCGATCTGCCGGCGTCCCAGGCGCACCTCGACCTGGCGCACGTGGCCCCCGGTGCGGACCAGGTAGGGCACGGTGTCGCCGATGTGGTGCCGGTTCAACAGCGTGGCGGCCTGCCCCGTGGAGCGCAGCACCGAGTGGTCGATGCCGACGATGACGTCCCCCGGCCGGATCCCGGCGGCGTCGGCGCCCGAGCCCGACACCACCTGGCGCACCACCATCCTCCCCGGCGCGTCGGCCTCCAGCACCACGCCGTCGTAGGGCTTGGGCAGGTACATGTCCGCGATCGACAGACCCGCGAGCAGGAAGGCCAGCGCCCCGACCACCGCCACACCGAAGAGCGGCCGCCGCATGGCTCCGAGCATCACACCATCATACGCCGGTGGCCGGGGGAAAGTTCCACGCGTGAGCAGCCGTCACGTCGGAATCAGCGCCCGTGACGCGCCCCGCCCCGGCCGGGATCACTCCCCGGCGAGGGCGCCGTCGATGCGTTCCAGAACCTGCTCCAGCCGGCCGGCCAGCTCCCGCTGCCTGGCCTCGAGCTCCGCGGCCCTGCGGCCTGTCTCCTCGCCGGAGGCGGCGGCCTTTTCGAGCTCGGCGACATTCGCCTCGAGCTCGGCGATCCGCGCCGCGGCGGCCTCGTGGGCCGCGGCCGCCTCGCGCAGGCTTTCGATCTCCTTCTCCAGCTCGTCGATCCGGCGCCGGGCCCCCTCGTAGCGTTCCACGAGCTCGCCGATGCGGGTCTCCAGCTTCTTCAGAACCGCTTGCATCGCCATCACGGCCTCCTTCAGGCGAACCGGACGCCGAGCTCGGCCGCCAGCTTCGAGCGCAGCGCCTCCTGCCCGGCGTTGACCTCCTCCTGGGTGAGCGAGCGGTCGTCCCGGCGGTAGGTCAGCCGCAGGGTCGTCCGCACGTGACCCGGGGGAAGGCCCTTGCCACTGTAGCGCACCACGAGCTCCATCCGGGTCACCAGCGGGGACGCCAGCCGGCGCACGGCCGCCACCAGCTCGGCGAAGCTCAGGGACTCCGGGTGCTCGACGGTCATGTCGGCGGTCACCGCCGGGAAGCGGGGCAGGCCCTCGAAACGGGGCGCCGGGGGCTCGGCCAGGGCGCAGCCGAGGTCGAGCTCGGCCAGGTACACCGGCTGGCGGATCTCCCAGGCCGCGGCCTTGTCGGCCGCCAGGAGACCGGCGAAGCCCGCCCGCCGGCCGTCGCCGGTGACGAGCACTGCGCTCTCGCGCTCGTCCAGCCACGGGTCGCCGCCCCGCCGCCACTCGAGCGGCGGGAAGGGCACGCCGGACGCGATGTGCTCCACGATCCCCTTGAGATCGCCGAAGTCCACCGGGTGGCGCCGGTCCCACGGGCCCGTCCCGCCGGCCAGGAGCACCGCCAGGTGGTCCGCCTCCAAGGGCGTGCCGTCGGCGAGGCCGAAGACCCGCCCCTCCTCGAAGAGGGCGAGGTCGGTCTCGCCCTGGTTGAGGTTCAGCCGCGCGGCGCCGAGCAGCCCGGGGACCAGGCTGCGCCGCATCACGCCCTGGGTGCGGGCGAGGGGGTTGGCGAGGGGCAGCGGCTCGGCCGCGACGAGCGGCAGCGTCGCCGCCTCCGCGTCGTGCTGCGGATCACAGAAGGCGAAGGTGACCACCTCGGCCAGCCCGGCGCCCAGGGCGGCGTCGCGGGCGCGGTCCACCAGCGGCCAGCTCCCCCGGCGTTCGCCGGGCACCGCCGGCAGGACCGGCAGCACCGCCGGCACCGCGTCGTAGCCGACGTGGCGGATGACCTCCTCGTACAGGTCCTGGACCCGCTCCACGTCCACCCGCCACGAGGGCACCGTCACCCGGATTCCGGAGTCCGAGCGCACCGGCGCGAAGCCGAGCCCTTCGAGGATCGAGACCGCCCGTTCGGCGGGGATCTCGAGGCCGGCGAAGGCGCTCAGCCGGGCCGCGTCGAGCTCGAGCTCGGCCGGCCGCCAGGGCCGCGGGTTGGCGTCCACCCGCCCCCGGGACACCGTGCCCCCGGCGAGGCGGGTGATGAGCGCCGCCGCGACATCGGCCGCCACCGGCGCTATCTCGGGATCGGCGCCGCGCTCGAAGCGGTGCGAGGCCTCGGTGTGCATGCCCAGGCGCCGCGCGCCGCGGCGGATGCCGAGGGCGTCGAAGTGCGCGCTCTCGATGAGCACGTCCACCGTGCCCGGGCCGATCTCGCTGTCCGCCCCACCCATGATGCCGGCCAGCGCCAGCGCCCGTTCCGCGTCGGCAATGACCAGGAGGGAGGGATCGAGGGTGCGGAGCTCGCCGTCCAGGGTGCGCAGCGTCTCGCCATCGCGGGCGCGGCGGACGACGATCCCGCCGCCGGCCACCTTGGCCAGGTCGAAGGCGTGCAGGGGCTGGCCGAGCTCCAGGAGCACGTAGTTGGTGGCGTCGACGATGGCGTTGATGGGCCGGATCCCGCAGCGCTCGAGGCGGGTCTTGAGCCACTCGGGGGACTCGACCACCCGCACCCCGCGCACCACCCGGGCGACGTAGCGGCTGCACAGCTCCGGCGCCTCGATGGCGACGCTCACCGCCGCCGACGCCGGCTCCTCACCCTCGTCCGGGCCGGCCTCGAGAGGCCGCAACGCGGCCCCGCAGGCCACCGCCGCCTCCCGCGCCAGCCCGCGGTGATTCATGGCGTCCGGGCGGTTGGTGGTCACGTCCACGTCCCAGATCTCGGAGTCCCCGTCCGGCTCGCGAACCTCGACGTTGAAGCCGCACGCGGTCAGCCGCTCGGCCACCTCGTCGCGTCCCGGGGCGCCGTCCATCAGCTCACGCAGCCATTCGGCGTCGAATCTCATGTCAGCTGCCTCGTCACTCTCTGGTCGCCCGAGAACATCAGCCGCAGGTCGGGGATCCCGTACAGGAGCATCGCCACCCGGTCGAGCCCGAGCCCGAAGGCGAAACCGGTAAAGCGCCCGGCGTCCACGCCCACCTTCTCGAACACCCGCGGGTCCACCATCCCGGCGCCGAGGATCTCGATCCACCCCGACTGGGAGCAGATCCCGCAGCCCGACCCGCCGCAGAAGATGCAGCTGATGTCCACCTCCGCCGAGGGCTCGGTGAAGGGGAAGTAGCTCGGCCGGAAGCGGACGTCGACGCCGTGGAAGAGCGCCTTGAGGAAGGTCTCGAGGGTCGCCTTGAGGTGGCCGAACGTGATGCCCTCGTCCACCACCAGCCCCTCGATCTGGTGGAACATGGGCGAGTGCCTGAGGTCGGAGTCGCGGCGGTAGACGCGCCCGGGCACGATGATGCGGATGGGCGGCTTGCGGCTCTCCATGGTCCGCGCCTGGACCGGCGAGGTGTGGGTCCGCAGCAGGGCGCCGCCGGGCAGGTAGAACGTATCCTGGTCGTCCCGGGCCGGGTGATCCGGCGGGATGTTCAGGGCCTCGAAGTTGTGCCAGTCGTCCTCGACCTCGGGGCCGTCCTCCACCGAGTAGCCCATGCGCAGGAAGATCGACTCGATGCGGCGCCGCACCCGGTGCACCGGGTGCTCGGCGCCGCGCGGCGGCCGCCGGCCGGGCAGGGTGACGTCCACCGCCGGGCGCCGCCCGGCGGTCTGACCCGCCGATGCCTGCTCCTTCGCCGCCCGCAGCTTCTCCTCGACCAGCTTCTTGAGCTCGTTGAGGGCGCGGCCGTACTCGCGCTTTTCCTCGGCCGGAAGCTCGCGCAGGACGGCGGTCAGCTCCTGGACCACCCCGGACCTGCGGCCGGCGTAACGGATGCGCACCGCCTCCACCGCGTCCGGCCGGCCGCCCGCGGCTTCGAGATCGGCGAGAAAGGCCCGGCGAACCTCCTCGAGGCGCTGGAGGCTCATTCCGGCCTCACTTCAGGGCCTTCTTGGCGAGGTCGGCGAGCTGGGTGAAGGCCTGGGGATCGCGCACCGCCAGGTCGGCCAGGACCTTGCGGTCGAGCGCGCACCCGGACGCCTTGAGACCGGCCACGAAGCGGCTGTAGCTGAGGCCGTTGTCCCGGGCGGCGGCGTTGATGCGGGTGATCCACAGCCTCCGGAACTGGCGCTTGCGCTGGCGGCGGTCGCGGTAGGCGTAGCTGAGGCTCTTTTCCACCTGCAGCTTGGCCACCCGGTGAAGCCTGGACTTGCCGCCCCAGTAGCCCTCGGCGAGGTTGAGAATCTTCTTCCGGCGATCCTTGCGATGGGTCGAACGTTTGACGCGCATTGCAGGCCTCCTCAGACGCCGTAGGGCAGCATCTTGGCCAGGACCTTGGCCTCGCAGCTCTTGACGATCACGGCGGAGCGGAGCTTACGCTTCCGCTTCCGGCTCTTCTTGGACAGGATGTGCGAGTGGTACGCGTGGTGCCGCTTGAACCGCCCGCTGGCGGTGCGCTTGACGCGCTTGGCGGCGCCCCGGTGGGTCTTGAGCTTGGGCATGATGCCTCCTTTTTCTCCCCCGCGGGCCCTTCAGAGCTCGCGGGAACGGGTCTTGACGGCGTTGACGATACGATCCACCACCGCGTCCAGGGGATGAACCCCCTCGTCGCGGCGGTGACGCAGGCGCAGGGCGACGGTGTCGGCCTCGGCCTCCCGCTGGCCGACCACCAGCAGGTAGGGCACCTTCATGGCCTCGCCCTCGCGAATCTTGTAGCCGAGCTTCTCCTGGCGGCCGTCCACCGCCGCCCGCAGCCCGGCCGCGGCCAGCCGCTCGCGGACCGTCTCCGCGTAGGGGTTGACCGCGTCCACGATGGGCAGGATCCTGGCCTGCTCCGGGGCCAGCCACGGTGGCAGGTCGCCGGCGAAGTGCTCAAGCATGACGCCGAAGAAGCGCTCGATGGAGCCGAGGATGGCGCGGTGGATCATCACCGGCCGCCTCTCCCCGCCGTCCGGCGCCACGTAGCTGAGCTCGAAGCGCTCGGGGAGCAGAAAGTCGAGCTGGATGGTGGCCAGCTGCCACTCGCGGCCGATGGCGTCGTGGACCACGAAGTCGATCTTCGGGCCGTAGAAGGCGCCGTCGCCGGCGTTGACGGTGTAGGCGGCGCCCCGCTCGTCCAGGCACCCGGCGAGCACCGTCTCGGCGTGCTCCCAGACGGCGGGATCGCCCATCGCCTTCTCCGGCCGCGTGGAGAGGAAGATGTCGATGTCGGCGAAACCGAAGATGTCGTAGATCTCGAAGATGAAGTCGAAGAGGCTCGAGATCTCGGGCCCGATCTGCTCCGGCGTGCAGAAGATGTGGGCGTCGTCCTGGGAGAACGAACGCACCCGGGTGAGCCCGGTGACCACGCCCGAGCGCTCGTAGCGGTGGAGCCGGCCGAAGTCGGCGATCCGCAACGGCAGGTCGCGGTAGGAGTGGGCCTTGGCCGCAAACAGCAGGCAGTGGGACGGGCAGTTCATGGGCTTGACCGAGAACTTGCGGTCCTCCACCTCGTCGAAGGCGTCGGCGAAGAACATGTTCTCCCGGTAGTTGTCGTAGTGCCCGGAGCGCTTCCACAGGGCCACGTCGAAGATCTGCGGGGTGATGACCTCCTGGTAGCCGTACCGCCGGTACCGCGAGCGCATCAGCTCGACGAGCTCGTTGTAGACGATGGCGCCGCGGGGGTGGAAGAAGGGGCTCGCCGGCGCCTCGGGGTGGAAGGAGAACAGGTCGAGCTCGGTGCCGAGCCGCCGGTGGTCGCGCCGGCGCGCCTCCTCCAGCTGCGCGAAGTAGGCGTCCATCTCCTTCTTCGACGCGAACGCGGTCCCGTAGATGCGCTGCAGCATCTCGTTGGACTCGTCGCCCTTGAAGTAGGCGCCCGAGGCCTCCAGCAGCTTCACCGCCCCGATCTGCGAGGTGCGCTGCACGTGCGGCCCGCGGCACAGGTCCAGGAACGGCCCGTGCTCATACAGGGTGATGGTCTCACCCTCGGGGATGTCGTCGATGCGGACCAGCTTGAGCTCCTCGCCCCGTTCGGCCATGATCCGCCGCGCCTCCTCCCGGCTCACCTCGATCCGCTTGAAGGGGAGATCCTCCTTGATGATGCGGCGCATCTCCTCCTCGATCTTCTCCAGATCCTCGGGGCGGAACGGGCGCGGGAAGCGGAAGTCGTACTGGAACTTGACCGAGTGGTCCTGGCGGCCGGCGTCGATGGGCGTGCCCGGCCACAGGCGCTTGACCGCGTCGGCGAGGACGTGCTCCGCCGAGTGGCGGATCACCTCGCCCGCCTCCGGATCCCGGGTGGTGACGATCGCGAGCTCCACGTCCTCCGCAAGCGGCGTGCGCACGTCCACCAGCCGGCCGTTCACAATGCCGGCCACGGCGTCCCTGGCCAGCCGCTTGCCGATGGATTCCGCCGCCTGGAGAACCGTGGTTCCCGCGGGGAAATCCTTCGTGCTGCCGTCCGGGAGCGTGACGTGAATCGTTCTCGCCATCGTCCACCTTCTTTCAACCGCGCCTACAGAAAAACCCGATCGCCGGGGATCGGGTGGGCCGGTTTCATGGTAGGCGCGCGCGGACTCGAACCGCGGACCTCATCCGTGTGAGGGATGCGCTCTAACCAACTGAGCTACGCGCCTGCGCAGTCAAGTGGTAGGCGCGAGCGGACTCGAACCGCTGACCTCTACCGTGTCAAGGTAGCACTCTAACCAGCTGAGCTACGCGCCTACAGGCTACCGGCAGGTGACCCCGAAGGGTGCTTGCGACCCGCCCTCGTCCTTCTGCAAACTGACAAAGATCACACCCCTCAGCCGAGGGGAAACGCATCGTAGCAACGCCGCCCCCACCTGTCAACAACACCCGTGCCAGGCTTAGCATCTTAGCATTGTCGAGCCCGGGCCGTCCCACCGGGGAGGCGGCGACCCACCCTCGCCGCGACCGCCGGCCGTCACCTCTGCTGCCCGAGTGTCACCCGTGCCGCGCTGCCGGCAGCCACGGTAATCTCGCCCGCAGCAGGCAGAGCCATGCCCGCGCCGGCCAGCACCGCCCTTCGTGCTGTTGGTGATGCGGTGGATACCAGCCGCCACGGTCCGGCGGCCAGGTCATTGATCGTGACAATGGTTCCGTCCCGGCTCGAGCTGGCCACCAAGCCACCGTGGGCGAAGGCGCTGAACGATAACGCGGCACCGTCTTGTCGCAACAATACAAGGGAGCCTATCGCTCCCACTCCCTGTCGTTTCGGCAATACGATGCCGAGGCGGCCACCGGAGCGCGACACGCGAAGAGTCCACGGGTTGCGTGACAACCGGAGGAGGGCCGCGTCGGCGGCGATGCCGGGGCCGGCAAGGAAGACATTGACGACGTCACCCTGTTTGCCGGTGATGTGAAGCTCAAAGCTGCCGTCGGCACGCGTGGTAGTGTCTACAAGCCGCGGCGCCCGACCTCGCCCAGCGATGGACACATTCCAAGCGCCGATCGACACGCCGCTCGCCGGGCTGCCATCCACAAACACCGCCCTCCCCTTCTGGGTGATGGTCTTTCGGAGCACAAGCTTCACCCAGGCCGGTCGCCGATCCTTGGCGACGGTTACCGTTACCGGAGCCGAGGCGAGATCTCCTCTGTGCGCCGACAGGGACCAGCGACCGGCGGCGATCCCTTCCAGGGTGAACGTGCCGTCGGTGTTGCTCTTTGCACGAGCGAAGAGCGGTGACGAGCCGGGACCAGCCTCCCGGCGCCACGCCGCGACGGCCGCACCCGAGACGGCATCTCCCCGCTCGTCGAGCACGGTACCGCGGATCCTGCCCGACGGCACCTTTACCGTGATAGGCGTTTCCGGATCCTCGACCGTCACCCCGTCCACGGGAATGACGCTGGCGCTTCCCGGCAGGCGCACGCTGACCCGGTACACTCCGACACCAGGGAGGAAAACGGTGAAGCGACCGTCCGAGCTCGCCGACGCATGCACCGCATTGTCAGTCGCCTCCGCGTGCTCCCGCGAGAACCTCAGGTCCGCCGCAAGCGGCTCATCGTCACGGGTGACACTACCGTGATACAGCGCCCCTTTCACGTCGAGCTCGACGTTTGCGCCAGCGCCGGATGGGACGCTGGCCCGGGCGGTTGCCACGTCGTACGCGAGGCCGCTGTCGGTCATGAGCATCGCCTCGAGCTCCCATGACCCCGGGTTGAGGCCCGTGAGGTGCAAGAAGCCAGCGTCGGGAACTTTGACCGTGCGCGCCGCTTCCTGAATCTGTCGGCAACACACACTCGGCACGAGCGCAAGCGTCAGGTGGTAGCCGTCGGGAATCTTGCTCGGGTCCAGGCCGACCGAAATATCGAGCGATCCTGGGTGCCCGATCTCAAGGTCGTCCACGACCGTTTCCTCGCCGCTCTTGAGAGCCACGTTCCGGCAGGCTACGGCGTGCTTCTGCGCGGTGGCGAGCAGGGTGTACGATCCGTCCGGGAGCCCGGAAAGACGCAACCATCCCCGCGTGCCGCTGACGCCGGAGGCCAGCCCGCCGGGGAAATGGCCGTTGAGCGCGGCGCGGGTAGCGGCTCTGACGTGGCCGGCGTCCACCACCACCACCCGGGCTCCGGGCAGGGGCCAGCCGTCGTCGGCATCGATCGTCCGGACGAGAAGCGACGCGCCCTTCTTCAATGATGCCACGCCGAGGTCGGTGGTCTTCCCCGCGGCGACCCCGACGCCCCACCACGACACCGGGGCGAATGTCTTGGTTACCAGGGTGACGTCAAGGCAGCCGGCGGGCGCCGGGACCCTGATCTCGCCGGAATCCGGCAGGGCGAGCGGCAGCCGCGCGCCGCGGGGCGCTGCCTTGGGGAGCAACCCCTTCGGGCACGGCGACAGCTCGATGATCGCCTCTTTCGGGAGCCGGGCACCGGCGGGCGCCTTGGCACGGAGCCGGATGTCGGCACGAAGAAAGAGCGGGACCCTGATCTCACCCCTGCGGCACTCCGTCGGCGTCACCACAAAGGGTAGGGATACCAGGGAGCGCGAAGAGAGCTGGTAGGTGCCCAGCTGCCTACACGCGGTGGGAAGGACCCAGGACCGCGGGCCGCCGCCCGTCTCGAGCGTGACGATGCGGCCGCCGTGCAGGCTCAGCTGGAACGCCTTCAGCCCCGCGAGCGAGCCGGTGGCCGGCGGAGGTACGAGCGAGAGCCGTAACGGTCGCGCAGCTCCGGCGCCCTGCGTCGGGGGGCCGCCGGCCGCCGAGCCCTGCGTGAGCGCCAGTGAAAGCGCTCCACCGACTGCTATGACGACGATTTCCTTCCGAGTCGGCATGGTCTCAGCTCCGACCGCGAGCCCCCCGAGGAACGGTCGCCTCCGACGTCGGCCGGGCCACCCGCGCGGAGGTGAACAGCTGCTGATACGTGTATGAAGGGCCGTTGCCCCCGCAGGCTTCACCATAGCAGAACTCAATTGGTCCCGTATGCGCGACCGCGCACCAGGCCAAGGTTCCTGGAGAGCGCTGCTCGCACCACGCAAACACAGCGCCAATCTCCGGCTCCGTCACGCAGAGCCAGCAAGGGTAAAGACCCGGTGCATGCCCCTCGCCTATCTTGGCCGCCCTGGCCGTTACCGCGAACGCGAGGACCCCGCACAGGGCGAGAGGCACGAGCACCCACCGGAGGCGTCGCGCTGGCGTCTTGGCACCCCGAAGCCAAAGGTTGTTACGATTGAAGGTTATTTTTCGAGCCCCTCCTCTCCGCTGGTGTTCAGCCAATAGGCTGCATGATGAGGGTAAAAAAAAAAGACCCGTGTCAAGACCCTGCGGCCAACCGGACATTCGGCAAGTTTTCTGGGTCAACAACACCCGTGCCAGGCTTAGCATCTTAGCATTGTCGAGCCCGGGCCGTCCCACCGGGGAGGCGGGGACCCACCCTCGCCGCGACCGCCGGCCGTCACGGGCCCAGCAGGAACCGCACCCCGGCGAGCGCGATGAGCCCGATCAGGAGCAGGAGCCCCAGCGGACCCAGGGCCGGCACGTTCCAGGCCACCCGGAGCTCCGCCGTGGCGCCGTTGTTCGTCGTGTCCGGATCGAAGGTCGAGGCGCCGACCTCACCGGTGGTGACGACGGGCGACGGCGCGTTCGCTCCCACCTGCCCGACGAGCACCACCTCGGCCGTACCGCCGACGGGCACCTCGCCGACCGTGCAGTCCGGGAAGCCGGCGGGGTCCTCGGCGCAGCCCACGGTCGCCGGATTCAGCAGGTCCGGCGGCGCCGTCAGGTGGAGTACGGTGTCCGTCGCGGCCGACGGTCCCGACGGGTTGGCGATGGTGTACGTCACCGAGACCGGGTGGCTGGTGACCCCGGCCGCGGAGGAGCCCCGGCCGGTGAGCACGAGTTGCGGATGGTGCCAGGCTTAGCATCTTAGCGTTGTTGGCGATGCGTCCTTGCGGCCGGAGCGGATGCCGTCCCCGGCCCGGCATCAGGCGCGTCGGAGGACGCTCGACGGTCTCGACCGTCTCAGCGCGCCCGGCCGACACGAAGGAAACCCGGATCACGGCGGGACGGCGTGACCGGCACGTCTGCTTCCGCGGATGGAGCTCAGAGGGAATCGAGCTTCTGCCGGATCTGCTTGTCCCAGTCGCCGGGATAGGTGAGAGCCTGGGTAAGGACCGCCCGCGCCTTGCTGGGCTGAGCGAGGCCGATGTAGGCGTCGGCGAGCTGCAGGGAGAGGAGCTGGAGCATCTGCGGATTGATCTCGGCCTTCCGTTCGCGGAGCAGCCGCTCGAGGATGTCCCGCGCCTCCGCTTCGCGCCCCATGCCGATGAGGATCCGCGCGTAGTCCTCCGCGATGCCGGCCACCGTATCTCCAGCCTTCCCGCCGTACCGGGCCAGCGGGCGGTCGTAGGCGAAGAAATGGTCCAGCATGAAGCCGTAGAGCTCCGGATAGTGCCGGTACGTGGGATCGCCGTGCGAGATGAGGGAGGTCGCGAGCATGGCCATGTCCGGAGGGTTCTCGTTCACGTGCTCCAGGATGGCCCGGTAACAGACCTTGAACAGCTGCTCCGGCGTGAACGCCTGGGTCTGCCAGTACTTGAGAAGCTCGCTGTAGGTGTGGACCTCCGGGACCTTGACATCGTCCCACCAGCCGGGCTTGGGACATTTCTGGAGGAGCTCCTTGGCCAGCGGCGAAAGCTCCACCGCCCCGCGAGCAGCATGGCCCGTTCCCCCCGGCAGGTGATGACGTACCCAGCCGCACCCGCCCTCCAGGACGAGCATCAAGGTGAGCACCGCGGCCAGCATTCCGAATCGAGCTCTTGCCGTCATTGTGACCTCCAGCGCGTTATTGGTTCAGTGATTCAATTCTACATAAGAATGGAGCGTGATCGCTGAGCAGACGAGCCCGGCCGGTCATGCGTCCGCACGGCCGAGTGGATGCGCCGCCCGGGAAGGGCGGAGCGAGCCCGCGTGGGCGCCGCCCTTCCCCGCCGCCGCTGCCTTGTCGCAATTCCGGATTGCATGTATACTTGGAAGGGGGGATCGTCATGCGACGGTTCATTTCGGTCTTCGTCCTGTGTATCGCGGCCGTCGGTCTGAGCCGCCCGGCCGGGGCGCTGGATCCGACCAGCCTCAGCCGCGCGCGGCACCTCGTCCACAAGGGGCAGTCGGCCCTGGCCAAGGGCCGCGCCACCCGGGCCGAGAAGCTCTTCCGGGAGGCCATCGAGATCGAGCCCGCGCTGCCGACGGCGTACGCCGGGCTGGCCGCGGCCCTGGTCCAGCAGAAGCGGTTCGGCAAGGCGCTCCCGGTGGCCCGCCAGGCCGAGGAGAAGTTCGTCGCCTTCCAGAAGAAGGTCCAACAGGCCCAGGTCCAGGACCGGGCGCTGAGGAGCGGCCCCCTGGCCGCCACGGCCAGCCAAGCCGGCAGCGCCACCGGCGCCCCCGACATCGAGCGCCAGCTGACCACGCGCCGGTGGACCAAGGTGGAGAAGGACCCGGTGCCATCCGAGGTGTACTACCTGGAAGGCCTCTGCGAGCTCAGGACCGGGCAACGGCGGCGGGGCATCGAGGATCTCGAGACGTGCCTGCGCAAGAACCCGAAGCACGGCCTGGCCCACTACAACCTCTCCGTGGCGCTCTTCCTCGGCGGCGACCTCCAGGGCGCCAAGCGCCACCTCGACCGGGCGCTGGCCCTGGGCGTCAAGGCCAACCCGATGTTCGTCCAGGACCTCAACGCCCGCCTCTCCCACTAGCGTGCCAGGCTTAGCATCTTAGCATTGTTGGGCGGTGCGGCGGCGCAGGCCCCGGCGGCGGCGGGACGTGCTAGCGTGAGGTGGGAGGTGTCGCGATGACCACGGATGGGGCAGCGGAGGTCGTCTTCGTGGCCGCCGGGGAGACCGAGGCCCAGCAGGTGCGCGGGTTCCTCGAGGCGCACGGCATCCCGGTCTTCGAGCGGGGCGAGTCGCTGCGCCTGACCCACGGGCTGACCATGGACGGGCTGGGCCAGGTGGAGCTGCTGGTACCGTCCGGCTTCGCCCAGGCCGCCAGGGAGCTGCTCGAGGAGGCGGAGCAGGGGGCCTTCCGGCTCGAGGAGGAGGACGGGCCCGAGCCGTGACGGGCGCGCCGGGAGATCGGATGCAGCCGGTCGCCTGGCGGGTGCACGCCGGCCTGCTCTTCGTTCAGCTCAACTTCGGCGCCTTCCACGTCACGGCCAAGGCCGTGCTCGCCCACCTCCACCCGCTCGCCCTGGCCGGCCTGCGGGTCCTCGTCGCCACCCCGATCCTGCTCCTCCTGGCGTGGCGGCACGACCGGCTCATCCCCTCCCGGCGCGACCTGCCCTGGCTCGCCCTGCTCGGCTTCCTCGGCGTCTTCGCCAACCAGCTCCTGTTCATCTTCGGCCTCAGGTGGACCACCGCCACCAACGCCGCCATCCTCATGCCCTCCATCCCCGTCTTCGCCGCCGCGGTGGCCATCGCCGCCGGCGTCGAGCGCGCCGTGTCGCGGCGGCTTCTCGGCATCGCCCTTGCCGTCGCCGGGGCCCTCGTGATGCTCGAGCCGGGCCGCCTCCAGCCCGGCGACCACACCGTGGCGGGCAACCTGCTGGTGCTCGCCAACTGCCTCAGCTATGCGACCTTCCTGGTGCTCATGCGGCGCATCCTGCGCCGCCTCCCGGTGACGACGGTCATCGCGTGGAGCTTCCTCTTCGGCGGAATCGGCGTCACGGCCGCCGCCGCCGGCCGCCTCGTCTCCATCCCCTTCTCCGCCGTGCCGGCCTCGGTGTGGCTGCTCATGGCCTACATCGTGCTCTTCCCGACGACCATCAACTACCTCGTCAACACCTGGGCCCTGGCTCGCTCCACGCCCACCCTGGTCGCCGCCTACACCACCGTCCAGCCGCTGGCGGCCGGGCTGTTGGCCGCCGCCTTCCTCGCCGAGCGCCCGGGGTGGCCGCAGCTCGCCGGCGCTCTGCTCATCGCGGCCGGCCTCTGGCAGGTCTCGGCCGCGCCATCAGGCCGAGCAGAACGAGCAACGTGAGGACCGACACCGCCACGCCGGCCGCCACCTCGGGCGGGCGATAGATCAGGCGCACGCGATGAGGGCCGGCGCCCACGGCGGCGGCGGTGAACGGGCCGTCCGCGGGAATCGCCGGGACCCGCCGTCCGTCGAGATCCACCTCCATCCCGGGCGCCCACGGCACGGAGAAGACCACCCAACCCGCACCCGGCGCGGCGATGCGGAAGACGCCCAGCCCGGTCTCGGGCCCGAAGGGCAGGCGCGGCACCCGCGGCGCGCCGTCCAGGATCACCACCGCGCGCGGGTCGAAGCCCGGGGCGGTCACCGCCCGGGCGGCCGCCTCCGCACCTGTGACCCGCCGGAAACGGCCCACGAACCAGGCGCGCCCGTGGGGAAACGCCGTGCGCGCCAGCGTCAGCGGGCTCACCGCCCGCGAGGCCACCGGCACCCGGTCGGTGAGCCAGGGCGGGCCCGCCGCGCCCGGTCCCATCACCGCGCGCACGTCGGCCAGCTCCAGCACCGCCCGCAGCCGTGCCGGCGGCACGACCGCCACCCGCCGGGCCAGG
>AMFO01001247.1_pt1 | contig 21119 bp, 18 predicted proteins | sample 552608 | NCBI WGS metagenome assembly AMFO01 (sample SAMN01893955, study PRJNA167987) | microbial mat metagenome | biome: hydrothermal vent | place: USA: Loihi, Hawai'I | collected 2003-05-01
CCGGCAAGTCCCGCGAAGCCACGCGGCTACTGTATCAACGGCTCCGTGATAAGCTGCGCGAGACGCCCCCCGATGGCGGCGGCGGCCCCGGCCGGGAAATCCTGCGCCTCGCCGAGATGGTGCTGCCCCGTCTCCAACGCCTCGCCATGACCGAGGAGTACCTGGAGCTGCTCCAGGACCTGGGGCGCACCGAGGAGGCCGTCCGCTGGCTGACCGCGCGCGGCCGCGACGCCGAAGCCGCCGACGTCGCGTACCGCGGGCAGCGATGGGACCTGGCGGCGCCGCTTCTGGAGAAGCTGCAACGCTGGGGCGAGGCCAGCGACGTGCACGAGCTGGCCGGCGATCTCGAGAGCGCCGCCCGCTGCGCGGAGATCGCGCAGGAGGACGACCGCGCCCTGGCCATCTACCGCCGTCTCGGGGATGCGGCGTCCGCCGCCCGCTGCCTGGCCCGCCTCGGCCGGGTCCAGCAGGCCCTGAAGGAGCTGACATCGATCGGCGAATTCGAGGAGGCGTGGGAGCTTCTCCACCAGCAGCCCGGGCCGGTTCCCGACATTCCCGACGTCATCCTCGACCTGGCCACGGCACTCCACGGCCAGGGGAGGCTGCGCGACGCCATCGCCTGCCTCCAGCGCGCGGTGGTCGGCGTCGCCCTGGCGCCGGCGCGCCTCCCGGCCGCCCTCGCCCTGGCTCGGCTGCTCATGGAAGCGGGCGACCTCGAGGCCGCCCGGAACGAGGTCAGGAGGATCCTCGAGTTCGACTACTCGTTCGCGCCCGCCCAGGAGCTCAACGCCAGGATCCGGCGCTCGCTCGAGGGGATTTCCCCGGCCGAGACCAGGCCGCCGGCCCCGGGGCCGGTGCCGGCCGTCCAGCCCCAGGTGAAGGGCGAACGTTACGAGATCCTCACCGAGCTCGGGCGCGGCGGCATGGGGGTCGTCTTCAAGGCGGTCGATACCCGCCTCGAACGGATCGTGGCCATCAAGGTGCTCCGCACGACGTCGGAGGCGGAGGTCGAGCGGCTGCGCGCCGAGGCCAGGGCCGCCGCGAACCTGAACCACCCCTTCATCGTCACGGTCTATGATTTCGAGGAAGGAATGAGCGGCTACCTCATCGCCATGGAGTACGTCAACGGGCAGCCGCTGGACAAGGTGCTCCGTACGGAGCCGGAGAGAATCCGTGCCCACCTCGTGCCGATCCTCCTGGAGCTGGCCGAGGCCGTGGCCTACGCTCACGACCACCGCGTCATCCACAGGGATCTGAAGCCCGGCAACATCCTGCTGACGGTGGACGACAAGGTCAAGATCTTCGACTTCGGCATCGCCACCCGCCTTGACACCGAGGATCCCCGGGCCGCCAAGGTCTGCGGCACGCCGTTTTACATGTCTCCGGAGCAGATCCGTGGTGAAGCGCCGACGCCGGCCAGTGACATCTACTCCCTCGGAGCGACCTTCTACCACCTCGCCACCGGCCGGCCGCCGTTCTCCCGCGGCAACATCCTCGAGGCCCATCTCAAGACCCCCGCGGCCGACCCCCGCAACATCAGGCCGGACATCCCGGAAAACCTGGCCGGCGTCATCCTCCGGTGCCTCGAGAAGGACCCCGGCCGCAGGTATCCCGACGCCCACGCCCTCCACCGCGACCTGCTCCAGGTCGAGACCTGGTAGCCGTGACGCCATCCCGGCTGCGTTCCTGGAACGTTCCAATGTTTGACAAGACGACCTTCCTGTTTCATGATCATGTTGAAATGAAAATACTTGCCAGGTCACGGGCCACGGTACGGGGCGGCGACGACGAGCGAGCATGGAAGCTCCGCGTCTACCGGCGCCACGCGGCCCGGGCCATCGCCGAGGGCCGGTGGGCGGCCGCGCAGGTCTTCTTCGACCGCATGCTCGAGGTGGATCCCCGGCAGACCGAGGCGTGGCTGATGAAAGGGCACCTTTTCCGGCACTGCAAGAACGACCCGGAATCGGCCCTCGACTGTTACCGCAAGGTCATCGTCCTCGGCGGATACGACACCACCGATCCCCACGTCCGCAGCGCCCAGCGAGCCCTCGAGCATCTGCTCAAGCGCCTCGCCTGACCCGCACATTTCCTCGCGATCCACTGCAACCGGTGATACGCCGGCCAGCGGCGGTGTGAGAACTGTGACCCGGGTCACCGGCCGGCGCCCGAGGCGTCAACCCGCCGACGCCCCACCGCGTCCTGCGGGTGAAAAACGAAAGGAGGACGCTTTATGAACCTCACCAAGCCATCGACCCGTCTCGCCGCCGCCGTGCTCGCCCTGAGCCTGGCGGCGCCCGCCCTGTGGGCCTGCGCCCCGCATCGGACCACGGTCGTCCGCGTCGGTCCCCCCGCACCGATCGTGGAGGTGCGGCCGGCCCGTCCCGCGCCCGGCGCGGTGTGGATCGCCGGCCACTGGCGCTGGACCGGGCATCGCTACGTGTGGGTGCGTGGTCACTGGGCCCGTCGACCGCGCCCGCACGCGGTCTGGATCGCCGGCCATTGGGTCCACCGCGGCGGCGGCTGGATCTGGATCTCAGGCCGCTGGCGGCTGTAACCCCCAACCTGCGCAGCAGGAACACGACGGCGCCGGCCTCGCCGGCGCCCCATCCTCATCCGGCGGCCGGGCCTCGGCGTCAGAAAAAAGCGCCGCCGGTTGCGGCGCCGAAAAAAGACGTGGCGAAAGGAGGTGCATGGTTGCCACGATCATGACGCCGGCGCGCCGGCGGCACGGTGACCGGCGTCACATTCTCCCCGCCTTCTCGAGCACCACCAGGGTCGCGTCGCCGGCGATGGGGATGTCGCCCGCGGATGTCCCCGGGCCGTCGAGGATCCGCTCGCACAGGGTGCCCGCGTCCTCGGTCCCGGGGCCCCAACCGGCGGCCGCCGGCACCCGAGCCCCGGCTGCCTCGCCATCGGTGGGTTCATGGCTCCTCGCCCGTCTTGCTGGAGCGCCCCACCGGGCCGCGCGGGATCCAGGCCCGGGCCACCGCACCCGGACCGTCGCGGCGCCGTTCCAACATCAGCCGGCCACCGTGGGCCTCGGCGATGGCACGCGAGAGTGTCAGCCCGATCCCGGTTCCGTCCGGCTTCGTCGTGTAAAACGGCACGAAGACGTCCTCCCCCTCCGGCGGGCCCGGACCACCGTCTACGACCTCGAATTCGACACCACCTTCACGCAGCGACCAACGAACCCCCACGCCACCCTCGCCCCCGGTCGCCTCAACCGCGTTGCGGAGCAGGTTGAGCAGCATTTGCTCGAGCAGCGTCACGTCCCCCGGCACCACCAGATCAGGTCCCCCCACGACCTCCACCGCCGGATCTCCCAGCAGGCCGACCACCCGGCCGACCAGCTCGCGCACCCGGACCGGAGCCGGCCGGGGCCGGGGAAGCCCGGCCAGGCGGCTGTAACCTCGCACGAACCGGGTCAGCGCCTCGGCGCGCGAACGGATCGCGGCGAGGCCCTGCCGGACGTCGTCCCGCCAGCCCTCGGGCGGGTCCGGCCGCTGGAGCAACCCGTGGAGGGACTCGGCGAGCGAGGTGATGGGCGCCAGCGAGCCGCCCAGCTCGTGACCCAGCACCCTGAGCAGGCGCCACTGTCCCGTCCGCTCCCCGTCGCGCCGCGCACGGCCGACGTCAGCCACCACGAGCAGGGTGTGCTCCCGCCCGTGGACGCGGACCGGCCGCCGCCGGACTTCCCAGCAGCCTCGGCCCCCCGGGAGCTTGAGCTCCGCCGGCCGTTCGTCCCCGAGCTGCTCGAGGGGCTCGAGCCAGAGCTCTCCCAGGGACCGGCCCACGCAGGTCTCGGGCCGTCGCCCGGCGAGCCGCGCCGCCGCGCGGTTCAGCCACCGCGCCCGCCCGCGAGCGTCAAGCACCAGGAGGGCGACGTCGAGCGCGTCGGTCACGCGTTCGAGGAGCGCCGTGCGTTCGGCCTCGCGCAGCTGTCTCTCTTGCAGGCGGGCGGCGAGGCGGTCGAGGGCGGCGGCGAGCTCGGCGTGGACGCCCCGTGCGGCGCGCCGCCCCACGCGCACCTCGAGATCACCCTCGGCAAGGGCCGCCACCACCGTCGCCAGGTCCGCGGCCTCGCTCCGCGTTCGCCGCAGCGCAAGGAGAAGGAAGACGATCAACCCGAGCGTCAGCGGAACGACCACCCATGACAATCCTGCAAGAGCGCTCACGGTCGCTCCAGCCCGTGCTTCTTGATCCGTCGATACAGCGCTTGCCGGCTCAGCCCAAGCTGGCGGGCGGCCTCCGCTATGTTGCCCCGGGTTCGAGCCAGGGCGCGGACGATGAGCTGGCGTTCCGTAGCGTGAAGACCGTGCCCTTCGGCCGCGGCGGCACGTCCCACCGGGAGCCAGAAATCCGAAGGACGGATCCGGTCGTCCCGGGCGAGAATCACGGCGCGCTCGACGACGTGCTCCAGCTCCCGCACGTTGCCCGGCCACGAGTAGGTTGCGAGCCGCTCGAGCGCCTCCGGCGAGAACGCGAGGCGCCGGCGGTGGTGGCGGCGGGCGAACCGCTCCAGGAACAGGTGTGCCAACACGGGAATGTCCTCGAACCGCTGACGCAGGGGCGGCAGCCGAATCTCGACCGTGTTGAGGCGGTAGAGCAGGTCCTCTCGAAACCTCCCGGCCGCCACCTCTGCCGCCAAGTCACTGTTGCTTGCGGCGAGAATCCGAACGTCCACCTTCCGGGTTCGCGGCGACCCGACGGGCTCGAACTCACCGGTCTCGAGCACGCGGAGCAGCTTCGCCTGGGCCGCGGGGGGGGCGGTCACGACCTCGTCGAGGAAAAGCGTGCCCCTGTGCGCGAGGTCGAAACGCCCGAGGCGGGTCTCGGCAGCGCCGGTGAAGGCTCCGCGCGTGTGCCCGAAGAACTCGGCTTCGAAAAGGCTCTCGGGAACGGCACCGACGTTCACCGTGATGAAAGGCTCTTCGGCACGGGGCGAAAGCGCGTGCAGCATCCGCGCCACGACGCTCTTCCCGGTTCCCGACTCCCCAAGGATCAACACGTTCGCCTCGGTCGGTGCGGTCCGGCGAACGAGGTCGAGCACCCTACGCATGGCGGGCGACTCGGAAACCAGCTCGGGGATGCCCGCCTCGCGGAGCAGCCGGTTCTCCGCCTCCAGCCGCCGCCCGCAGCGAACCGCCCGGGCAAGCTCGGCATGCGTCCGGAGCAGCGTGACCAGCCGGGACCTTTGCCAGGGCTTCTGGACGAAGTCCCTGGCCCCACGCCGCATCGCCTCGACCGCGAGTGGCACGGTCCCCCACGCCGTCATCACGATCACCGGCAACGTGTCGTCCAACTCGCCCAGGCACTGCAGCAGGTCGATCCCTTCGTCGCCCGACGTGGCGCCGCGGGTGAAATTGAGGTCGATGAGCGCCACGTCGAACTCCTGCCGCCGAACCGCTTCCCGGACGTCGTCCGGCGTGGCCGCCTCCGTCACCTCGAAACCCTCTTCGCGAAGAAGAATGCGAAGCGCCGTGCGGACGTCCGCCTGGTCATCGGCGATCAGCGCTCTGGCTCGGCTCTCAGGTTGCATGAAACCCGCCCACCTATTCGTGGCGCAGCGCCAACGCCGGATCTACGAAGGTAACCCGCAGGGCTCCCGGAAGAGCGCCAAGGAGACCGGAAAGAGCCGCTGCGGCGAGTATCGCCAGGGCGAGGGCGGCCGGGGGACCCTCCAGGCCGGGAATGCGGGACGCCACGTACCACGCCCCAACCACGCCCGCCGCCACTCCGAGGGCGGCGGCGGGAACGACAACGCGCGCCACCTCGGCGAGGAGATCGCGGACCAGCCGCGCGGGTGTTGCGCCACACGCGGTCCGGATCCCGAGCTCTCGCCGCCTCTGAACGACCCAGAACGTCACCAGACCGTAGACGCCTCCGCAGGCGAGGGCGAGCGCCGCGATGGCGAGCCCCGCCAGGACCTTCCGCAGCAGCAACGTGTTCTCCAGGGTCGCCCGAACCTGGGCGGCGAGCCGGACGGGCCGACGGACGATGACCCGGCATCCGACGTCCTTGACGGCGCCGCGGAGCAGTCGCAGGAGCCGGTCCGGCGGGGTCGAGGTCCTCGCCACCACGTACGGTGGCGCCATCGACCGCACGACGGCGAACGTGCCCCCCAGTTTCATCCCGAACGGCAGATAGAGCGTGGGCGGAGGTGGTTTTGCAGGCCCCTCGGCCCGCACGTCGGCGGCGATGCCGACCACCGTCACCATCGTGTTTCCGGACGAGAACTCCTCACCGAGGGCCAGGCGCCGACCCAACCGCGGTTCCCGCCACAGCCGACGGGCCAGCCCGCGGCTGACGATCGCAACCGGGACGCCGGACCGAGCTTCGTCGGCGCTGAATACTCTGCCGTCGACGGCCGGAATGCCGAGGATGTCGAAGTAGGTATTGGTCACATACTGCACGCGCGCACGAAGGTGGCGCCCTTCAGAGCTGACCACGTCGATGTCCGAGCGAGCCTCGCCCAGGGGCACGGCCGTCGCCAGCGCCACCCGACCCAGCGTCCCCTGGAGCCGGCGGTAGATCTCGAGCTGCTGCTCGAGCGTGAATTCCGGCCCACGAGGCAGGGGGAGGATCAGGGACGTGACCACGCCATGCGAACGGAAACCGAGCGGAACGTGGACGAGTCGCCCCGCACTTCGCGCAACCGCTGCCGTAACGGTCAGTGCGCCGGCGGCGATCACCACCTCGAGTGCCACCAGGAGTCGGCGCAGCCTTCCAGCCCACCGACCCCCGCCGGACAACGACCCGACGCCCTTGAGCAGGGCCGCGTAGGAAACGCGCAGGACGGCCACGGTGGCGGGCAACGCCGCCGCCAGGGCGGCCGCCGCCGCCACTCCGACCACGATGAAGGCCACCCACCGGTCCACCCGTACCGGCACCGCCTGGGTCAAGGAACCGCCCAGCGTAGGCCCCAGCCACCCCTGGGCGGCCGCCGCCGCTCCGAGACCTATCACGGTCCCAGCGGCCGCGACCAGGCCGGCCTCGAGAACGACCAGACGCACCACGGCCGACGGCCGTGCTCCCACCACGACTCGCACGGCGAGCTCCCCCCCACGGGCATCGGTCCGCGCCAGCAACAGGATGGCCAGGTTGCAGGCCGACAGCGCCGCGATCAGCCACGCTACACCCAACAGCGCCCGCAGCGGGCCTTCCGCGGAGCCCAGGATCGCATGGCGGAGCGGCATCACCACCGGGCTCACCTCTCGGTTGCCCAGCAACGATCCGAGCTCCCGGCGCACGGCCCTCCAGGACACGCCACGGCCCCGGTGAACAAGAATGACGAGATCCCTGGACCGCACGCCCGCAGCCGACGTCGGCCGGTGGTACGGCAGGTATACCGCCGGCTGCAGCCTCGTTCCCAGCGTTCCTGGAAACACGAAGCCGCGCCGGAGGACGCCGACGACTCGGTAGGGAGCGTCGTCGATATCGACCGTGCGCCCGAGAACCGCGGGGTCCGCGTCGAACCGACTCCGCCAGGTCCGCCAGGACAATACGGCGACGCGGGGCGCCCCGGCTCTGGCATCCTCGGCGAACAAGATTCGCCCCAGCGAGTTGGTCGCCCCAAGGAGCTGGAGCGCCCCGGGGGTCACGTTCGCCGCCGTGACGAGCTCAAGGTCATCGCCGCGTCCCAGCGACACCCAGCGGACGGAGTAGCCCTCGGCGCGATCGACCGTCCGGGCGGCGGATTGCAGCGTCCTGAGCGTTTCGTAGGACCCGGGCCCCTGCCCCCACGAACCGCGGAGCCCCACCTCGCCGAGGAGACGCGAATCGGGATAGGCCAGCGGCCGAAGCAGGAGCGAGCCCGCCACCGCGACGAGAACGGAGACCGCGAACATCGCCACCGCCAGCAGGCCGACCGCGGCGAGGGTCAGCCCCGGGCGGCGGGCGAGCGCAGCCAGCGTGAAGCGGAGATCGTGGTCGAACGCCATCGTCACGCCACCTGCCGGATCTCGTCCACGATGTGGCCGTCGTAGAGATGAAGGACCCTGTCGGCGACCCCGGCGTACTCCGGGTTGTGGGTCACCAGAACGACCGTGGTCCCCTCCCGGTTGAGGCGCGCCAGGAGCTCGATCACGGCCGCACCGGACGCCGAGTCGAGGTTGCCTGTGGGCTCGTCGGCGAGAATCAGCTCGGGACGGGTGACCAGCGCCCTCGCCACCGCGGACCGCTGCTGCTGCCCCCCGGACAGCTGACCGGGGTAATGCCCGGCCCGGTGGAGCAGGTCCACCTGATGAAGAACCTCCTCGACCCGCCGCCTCCGTTCACGCGCATCGACCCCGCGGTAGACCAGTGGCAGCTCCACGTTCTCCGCCACGGTGAGCTCGGGGATCAGGTTGAAGGTCTGGAACACAAAGCCAAGATGGCGATTTCGAAGCTGCGCCAGCGCCCTCGCCCCGAGCCCGGTGGTGTCACGCCCCGCGAGCAGGTACCGCCCCTGGGTGGGCCGCTCCAGCAGGCCGAGCACGAACAGCAACGAGCTCTTGCCGCTGCCCGACGGACCCATGATGCACACGAACTCACCCTGCCGTACGGTGAGGTGGATCCGCCCGAGGGCGTGGGTCGCGATCTGGGTCGTGGTGTAGACCTTGCTCACGTTCTCGAGCCGAATCAGCACGTCGTCGCCAGCCATCTTCGCCTCCTCATCGCTCCCCGAGCCGGATTCTCGGAGCGTCCTTCCACGGGCCGGGTTCCGACACGATCACGCGGTCGCCGGGCCGCAACCCGGCCGCCACCTCCGCGTACCGTGTCGACAGCCGGCCCAGCCGCACCCGCACCCGCTCCGCCCTTCGTCCCCCGGTGTCCAGCCTGTACAGCTCCACCTCGGCGCCCGCCGCCGCCCCAGCCGGCCGCTCCACGTAGATGGCGTCGGGCACCTCGGCGATCACGATCTCGCCGTCGACCGCGAGGTCCGGCCGCGCTCCTGCAGGCAGCCGTCGCGGCAGCGCGGCCTCCACCTCGACGAACCCGTCCACCACCGTCGGGTCCACCCGCGTCACCCGCCCCTGCACCGAGGTCCCGGCAACGTCGAGCTCGACGCGCTGGCCCCGCGCCACCCGCGCCGCATCACGCTGCGCGACCTTGAGGCGGGCCACCATCGCACCGCCACCCGCGATTCGCGCCAGGTGGGCGCCGGCCGCCACCCGCTGCCCCGGCTCCACTAGCACCCGCTGAACCACGCCCGCGATCCCGGCCCGCACGTGGAGAGCCTCGACCCGCGCGCGCGCGCGCACCGCCGCGCTCTCCAGCTCTCGCACCCGTGCCGAAAGCTCGCTCAGACGGGCAGCCCCGGTGCGTCCCACCACCTCGAGCCGTTTGCGCTCGAGCTCGAGCTCGCGCTCGAGCTGGGCCACATCGAGCTCGGCCTTGCGCAGGGTGATCTCGGGCACCAGACCGCGATCGTGAAGCTCCCGATCGGCCTCGAGATCGATCTGCGCCTTCTTCAAGGCGGACTCCGCCCGCGCCACCGCCGCTTCCTGGTCGAACCGATCGCGCTCCACCCGCGCCTGCGCTTCGGCGAGCGTCGCACGCTCCGCCCGCAGCCGGAGCTCGGCCTCGGCGAGGGCGCTCTCGAGCTCGGGATCGGCAAGCTCCACCACCCGGTCTCCGGGTGCCACCCGAGTCCCCGGCGGCGCCAGGATCCGCTCCACCAGCGCGGGGCCCGGGGCCGCCAGCCAGAGACTCGAGGCCGGCTCGAGGACGCCGTGCACACCCACCCCGATCCGGAACGTACCCTTTCGGACCGTGCCGACCCAGACGTCCGAGCGCGGCACCATCGGGGTGTGCATGGATCGCGCCCCCATGGCAACCGCGATGAAGACCCCGGCCCCCGCCGCTGCAAGCAGCCAACGGCGCAGCCGTCGTGACCCGCCGGAGGTTCTCGGAAGATCCATGCATCAGTCTCCGCTGGGCGAGACGCAAGAGTCGTTCCAGCCCATTGTACGCCGCCCCGGCCAGGAGCCACGACTCGGGGACCTGGACCGCTGCGCGGAAAACACCTGCAATCCCACGGTATTCCGGTGTCCGTCCGGATCCGGACAGGGTATTCGAAAGCGGACATCCGTCCGGCGCTGTCCGCGCCCGTTCCGTTCCCGGACAACCCCCTGCCTCAACGGATTTCCCGAACGTGCCCTCGATGAGAACACCTCTGGCATGTGGCTTGCTGACCCCCACACTCGAGCTTGCCCGGGCAGTTCGAAGAATCTCACGAGAAGGGAGGTGAACAGCGATCATGCATGACGACATCATCCCCGATGTGCTCACCGATCTCGACGTCGTCTCGAACTACGCTGAGTTGCAGTTGAGGCCCGCGGCGCATAGCCACACCCACACGTGCTCCGTGTTCGGCGTGATCGATGCCGACACCGACACGGCCGAATGACTGCGTCGTCAACCGGCGGGGTGGCCGCTGGGCCGCCCCGCCTTCCTTTGGGGGTGGGTATGCAGCAGCCGCTGAGGGTTGAACAGGACGGATCGACGAGCCGAACGGAGCACACGCTCCCTCTCGCCCGCAGAAGGCCTCGTCGCGTGCCGGGCACCAGGTTCGAATCGTTGGATCTTCCCGGGGGGGAGCGCAGGTACCGCCTCTTCAACCCACTGCACGCAACTTTCGCTCTCCTCAACGAGCCGGGGAGGCTCATCGCCGCGGGGGCCAACGGCACACACTCGGTTTCGCAACTTGCGGCCATGTTGACCCGGAGGAGCCGAACGCTGCCCCGGGACGTCGCCATAAAAAGCGTCGTGAGGTTCGTCGACAGACTGGCGGCACAGAAGCTTCTCTATTGGGACAATCAAAGCCCTCCACCCGTTCTTGAAACGACGTCGATCGACCGCCTCGAGGAGGTATGGCTCAACCTCACCAACCGGTGTAATCTCCGCTGTCTCACGTGCTTCAAGGACGCCGGGTCCGCGTACGAATCAGAGCTCGGCACGAAGGAATTGGTAAGGCTGATCGATCAGCTTCCCGCCCTCGTCACGGGGCGCGTCATTCTCTCGGGCGGTGAGCCCCTGCTGCGGGACGACCTGGACGTCGTCCTCGATGCGCTCGCGGAACGCAACCTCGCGATCTTTATCATTACCAACGGTACTCTGATCGACCGCCGATGCGCGGAGCGTCTGGCGCGGCTGCCCCGCCTCGTGGTGCAGGTCAGCCTCGACGGGTCCCGGCCGGAAGTCAACGACAGGATTCGCGGCTCCGGCAGTTTCGAACGGGCCCTCGCGGGAGCCCGGCGTCTCGCCGAGCTGGGAGTGGACGTGAGGATCTACCCCACGGTCACCAGACTCAATATCGACGATCTTCCTGGGTTGCAGCGGCTTTACAAAACGCTACGGCACGACGACCGGCGCTTCGCGTTCGCCCGCTTCCACCCGACCGGCCGCGGAGCGCGGCACTTGCGGGAGCTCTACATCCCTCCCGGGGATTTCCTGGAGCGCCTGGCGCGCATGAAGCTGGACGGCGCGCGGACACCGGACGACGAGCCACGGGATCGGGCCTTGAGCGACTACATTCCACGGCGAGTCCTCTACGGCGTGCGCAAGGTGAACTGTGGCCTCGGTTCCGGGACACTCTCGATCGACGCCGACGGAACGGTCTATCCGTGCCACTGGCTCCACGACCCCCGGTTCGCCGCCGGGAACGTCCGAACGAGCTCCCTCACCCAGATCTACTTCGATTCCGCTGTGCTGCGGCGCTGCCGCGACCTGCGGGTGGACGGGCGCATCACAGCCTGCACGGGCTGCGATCTCCGTTACCTGTGCGGCGGTGGCTGCCGGGCGCGGGCGCTCGCGTTCACCGGTGACATCGCCGGGCTCGACCCTGAGTGTGAGCTCATGCGAGCGGCGTTCCAGCGCGGCCTCTGGTGCGCGCCGATGTGGGAAGTGGACGACGATCGCCTGAAGGAGGTGCGGGCGTGATCGCCGAGCGTCTCCGCCGCGAGCGGCGTCTCCTCGCACTGCTCGGCCCGCTGCCGGGGCCCGACAGGCGCCGGCTGACCGCGGTGGTGGCCATGCTCGCGGCTGCAGCCCTCCTCCGCCTCCCGGTGCCGGTGCTGACTCAAACCCTTATCGATCGGGTCATCGCCGGCAGGCGGGCGGATCTGCTGCCCCTGCTCGTCGCGGCCCTGATCGCGGTCTCGGCGTTGCAGCTCCTCCTCCACGTCGCCAAGGGAAAGCGCCTGGCCGCGCTCCGCGAGGCGCTGACCGCCCGGTTTCATCACCGGCTGGTCGCTCACTTGCTCCGCCTCTCGCCAGCGGTGATCGCCGAGAGGACTCCCGGCTACCTCACTTCCCGCGTGGCAAGCGATGCCACGGCCGCCGGACGGGTGTTGTCCGACGCGGTGCTTCGCCTGCTGCTCGACGCGCTGACGTTCGTCTTTGGGCTGGGATTGATGGTGCACTACGAGCCGCGGCTGGCGGCTCTTTCGCTCTTGCTGGTGCCGGCGTACGCGCTGGCGGTGTTCCGTTACGGCGAAGAGGTACAGAAGCGTTCGCACGCCACCCTCGAGACGACGGCCGCGGTCCAGCGGGAGCTCCTGGACTTGGTGCGCAACGTCCCTCTCGCCCTGCTTCACAACGCCGCCGGGTTCCTTGCCGAGCGGCACGAGCGGGCGTGGGGACGGGGGGTCGCCGCCCGGCTCGAGCTCGCCGACACGCTGTTCCGCTCGACGGGAGTGACGGTCTTCCTCTCCGGGCTGGCACCGGTGTTGGTCCTGGTCGTGGGCGGGATCGAGGCCATGAGCGGTCGGTTGTCGGTAGGCGCATTGGTGGCGTTCCTGGGGCTCGTCGGGTACGTCTTCAACCCGGTGCAGCGGGCCGCATCGACCCGCCTCGAGCTCCGGCGGGCGCTGGCCGCGCTCGAGCGGGCCGAGGAGTTGCTTCGGCTCCCCACCGGTATCCTGGAGCGGCCTGAGGCCCGTGTCCTCGTCGATCCGGTGGGACACGTCGAGCTGCGCGGAGTTCATTACGCCTACCGGGACCACGAATCGGTGTTGCGCGGGGTGAGCCTGGAGGCGGCGCCGGGCGAACTCGTGGCGCTCACCGGCCCCAGCGGCGCAGGCAAGACGACCGTCCTGTGGCTCGTTGCACATCTCCTTGAACCCGATGAGGGCTTGGTGCTCCTTGACGGAATCGATGTCAGACGCTTGGCGCTCGCATCGGTCCGCGCCTCCGTGACGATGGTCCCGCAGCCGGCGATGCTCCTCGACGGTACGATTCGCGACAACATTCTCCTCGGCCGGGGCGGTTTTTCCGACGACGACGTGGCCCTCGCCGCCGAGCGCTCCAACGCGATGGAGTTCATCCGTCGGCTGCCGCTCGGTCTCGACACCCCCATCGGCGAAGGGGGCGCTCGCCTTTCCGGTGGACAGGGCCAACGGATCGCGCTCGCCCGGGCCCTGCTCGAACCGGCGCCGGTGGTGCTGCTCGACGAGCCCTCGACCTACCTCGACGGCGAGTCGCGCGATGCGCTGCGCCAGGCGCTCCTGGCGCTGCGCAGCGATCGTACCGTGATCGTCGTCACCCACGATCCACGGCTGCTCGGCCTGGCGGACCGCGTGATCACACTGGAGGCCGGGCGCGTCATTTCGACGCGCGAGGGCGGCCACATCACGGTGGGTCGGCCGCCGGCGCGCCCCCTGGCCAGCGCCATGGAATGAAGACCGTGCCGGGCCCTCGCCCACATATTCGACCCAGGGCCGAAACCCCTGGTGCCCAGGCCGGGGCCCGCACGGTTGCAGTCGCTCCCGGGACGGCGGTCCTCGCCGGCCGAATCCCAACGCCCGCGGCCCCTCCGGGATCCCGGCGTTGCGCGGGCTCGGAATCGAGCTCACTCATGCGCTCACCCTCCCGAGAGCTCCAGGGTCCGCCCCGCCTTCATCCACGGGTCAGTCGGCAACGCCCGTGGGCGGCCCCTCCTTCTTGAGCACCACCAGGGTCGCGTCGTCGGCGAGGGGGACGTCGCCCGCGAATCTCCTCACGCCGTCGAGGATCTGCTCGCACAGGGTGTCCACGTCCTCCGGGTCCATGGCCCTGACCAGCTCCTCGAGCCGCTCGACACCCAGCTCGTCGCCGGCGGCGTTCTCGGCCTCGGTGAGCCCGTCCGTGTACAGCACCACGAGGTCTCCCGGTTTCAGGCGGCCGTGAACCGCGGTGTACCGCGCGTCGGGGACGATGCCCAGCGGCAGGCCGGTGGATTCCACGGTGATCACGGATCCCTCGGCCCGGCGCAGGAGGCCGGGGCAGTGGCCGGCGTGTACGGCGGTGAAGGAACCGTCCGCCCTCACCTCGACCATGACCATGGTCGCGAAACGGTTGTCCTCGGTGGCCCCCGCCAGGTAGGTGTTCAGCCGCTCCGCCACGACCTCGATCGGCAGCGCCTCGTCGGCGAGCAGGCGGATGCCCGCGTGGAGGCCGGCGGCGATCAGGCCGGCGCCCACCCCCTTGCCCGTGACGTCGGCCACCACCGCGAGCAGGCCGTCGGCGCGCGGGATGATCTCGAACAGGTCCCCGCCCACTTGGCGGGCGGGCCGGAAGCTGGTCTTCACCCGCAGACCCGGGATCTCGGCCGCCTTCCCGGGGTACAGGTGGGACTGGATCGTGGCCGCCAGCTCCATCTCCTGGCGGAGGCGGGCGCGCTCGATGGAGGCCCTGGACAGCCTGGCGTTCTCCAGCGCGACCGCGGTCTGAACGGCGAACAGGTCGACGAGCCGGAAATCGTTCTTGTCGAAGGTCGCGGCGCCGGTCCGCGCCTCTTTGTGGGCCACCGCGAGCAGGCCCAGCGACCCTCCGGTCCCGGGCAGCGGCGCCGCCACCATCTCGGCGTTCCGCAGGCCGTCCTCCCAGACGGCGGCCTGGATCGGACGCGGGACGACGGGATCGCCGAAGCGGCCGAGCACCTCCTCGTCCCGGCCGTCGCCGCCGAGCACGATCTCGGCGTTCCTTACGCCCATCAGGCTCACCACGTGGGCGATCACCTCCTGGGCGATCTTCCTCGGATCCAGGACGCCGCCGATGCCCTGGGCGATGGACCGCACCGCCTCGAGCTCCCAGAGGCGGAAGCGCTGGTCGAATCTCGAACGCCGCAGCTCCTCGCGCAGATCCCAGACGCGGAGGGCGAGCCGGGCGGCGACGAAGAGAGTCTCGTCGCCGAGCCTGGGTGCCTTCAGCAGGGCCGTCCAACCCGACTCCTCCCGTCCCAGGGGTACCGTTTTCCACTCGCCGTCGGGCGGCCGGGCCTCGACCACCGCCCCGTTCGGCCAGCTGGCGGCCGGGCTGCGGTCGCCCTTGACCAGCGCTCCAGAGCTCGCACCCGTCGCCTGGGTCAGAATCCTGATGACCTCCCCGGGCAGGTCGGGGCTGACGTGATCGCGAACGGCCAGATCCGCCAGGTCGAGGAGGTCACGTTGCGGCATGGCCCGCGAGCCCGGCGAGAGCCGACGCCCGGTCGGCGTAGATCGAGGCGTACTGCGAGAGTCCCATGATCTCGAAAGTCTTTGCAATCGTCGGCGAAAGGTTGCAGAAGGCCAGGCGGCCCTTGCGTTCCATCAGCTTCTCCAGGATCTCGAGCAGGATGGACACGCCGATCGAGTTGATGATGCGGGTCCCCTCGAGGTCGACCAGCAGGGTCGTCGACCCGCCCTCGACGAGCCGGTCGACGGCGTCCGCGATGGCCTGACCGCCCTCGTTGTTGATGTAGCCCCGCGCCGCCACGAGGCCGATCTTCCCGGGAAGGGTTTCGACAGACAGCTCCAGCCGGTCCTCGTTCATGCCTCGCCCCCGATGCGTTTCATCATCCGGACCACGGTCAGCCCGGGACGCGACTGGACGTCGACGCGGTCCACGAGCTCCCGGATCAGGGTCAGGCCCCACCCCCGTTTCTTCAACGACCCACACGCCCGGGAAGCGCTCCGGCGCCGGGCGTCCTCGGGGTCGAAGCCCTCACCGTGGTCTTCCACCTCGATCACCAGCCACCGCCCTCCCTCAGGAGCCGCGTCGCGAATCCGGACCAGAAACCCGTCGCGGTTCCCGTGCTCGATCGCGTTCAGGCACGCCTCGACGGTGGCCACGGTCACCGCCTCGATGCAGGAGTCGGACAGCCCGAGCCCCCGCCCGGCGATCTCCACCGCCCGGGCAGCGACCAGCTCCACGTGGTCAACGATGGGAAGATTCAGGGCCATCTCCATGGGCCGGCCCCTTTTCAATCCCACTTCGAACGCCGGTACGTCACCAGCTCACAACTCTACCAGAACCCTGACCAGGGTCCACGCGAGCTCGATCTGGTGAACGGGGATGGCAAGCTCGATGGGGAGGGTCGCGATCGAGACCGCCAGGGCCGTCGCGGCCCCGGTTACGGTCAGCGCAATCCACTTCAGCGACAGTGTTCTCATCCGGCAACCTCCACCTCGGGCACAAGCAATACCCGTGCCACGATGGGACCCGGTTCCGGAGGCGCACATATTGCACGATGCCACACACGCCGCAGCCTGCGGCACCCCTCCAGCCGGGAAAACCCTTAAACGACGGGCGGGCCGTCGGCCAGTTGCATTATGAATCGAGTGACGCAAAACGCTTCAACTTGCGGTACAACGTGCTCCTGTCGATGCCCAGGATACGCGCCGCCGCCCGGCGATTCCCGCCCACGCTCTCCAGCACCCGCCGGATGTGCCGGCGTTCCATCTCCTCCAGCGACAGGGCCTCGCCGCCCTTGCCGGTGACGTCGGAGCCGTGGTCGAACCCCAGGTCCCGGCTCGAGATCTCCATCCCCGGCGCCAGGGCCACCGCGGCCTGGATGATGTTCTCGAGCTCGCGGACGTTCCCCGGGAAGGGGTGGGCCATCAGCGCCGCCAGGGCGTCCCGCGACAGGTGAATGCCCGGCTTGCCGAAACGCCGCCCGAAGATCTCCAGGAAGTGGTGGGCCAGCAGGGGAATGTCGGATCTCCGCTCGCGCAACGGCGGCAGGGTGATGACGACCACCTTGAGCCGGTAGTACAGATCCCGGCGGAACTCGCCCCGCGCCACCATCGCCTCCAGGTCCCTGTGGGTGGCCGTGACCAGGCGCAGGTCCACCGGGATGCGCACCCGGCCGCCGAGCCGTTCCAGCTCCCTCTCCTGGACGACCCGGAGGAGCTTGGCCTGCAGGCCCAGGGAGAGGTCCCCGACCTCGTCGAGGAACAGGGTCCCGCCGGCGGCGAGCTCGATCTTTCCGAGGCGCCGGCTGACCCCGGTGGCGACGCCCTCCTCGATCCCGAACAACTCCGCCTCGAGGAGGCTCTCCGGGAGGGCGGCGCAGCTCAGGGGGACGAACGGGCCCTCGGCCCGCTCGGAAAAGGCGTGGACGAGCCGGGCGAGACGTTCCTTGCCCACCCCGGACTCGCCCCGGATCATGACGCTGACGTCGGTCGGAGCCACCCGCCGCACCAGCTCGAGGATCTCCCGGACCGGCTGCGATTCCCCGACGAACCCCTCCCGGCTGGCCAGGTTCCGGAGGGCCCGGTTCTCCTCGACGAGCCGCTGCCGATCCCGTTCGATGGCGGCCACCCGGCGCGAGGTCCACACCGCCGCGGCGCCGATGCTCGCCAGCGAGCGCAGGAAGCGCAGGTCGCCGTCGCTGAAGGGAATGGTCCCCGCCCGGCTCTCCTTGTCCGCCAGGCCGACGAGGCCGATCATCTCGCCCTGCCAGAGCATGGGGGCCACGATCAGCTCTCGCCCGGACCCGGGCCCGCCGCCCGAGACACGGAGTGCCTCGCCTTCCCCGAGCTTTTTTCGCAGGTCGTCCCCCAGCTGCTGATTTATCGCTCCCGGGCTGCGAAACCGGCCCACGGCGCGCCTCACCGCCGGGCGGCCGCCCGGGTGCTCGGTGAGCAGGAAACCGGAGCGCGCGTCGAGCGTGCTGACGGCCCTGTGCAGGAGCTCCTCGGCCAGCTCCTCCTCGGGACGTACGCCGCCGATGGACAGGGAGAGGTCCACCAGGGTCTCCAGTTGCAGCTCGCGCCAGTTCCGTTCGAATGTCGTCATCGGTTCCGACCGCACAGCTCAGTGTACCCCACGCTGCGGGCGCCGCCAGGGCCCACCCCCGGCGGTCCGGTGCCCTTCACGCGTCTCCCGCCCCGTTCCCGGTCGCCGGCTCGTCGCCACCGTCACCGGCCGCCTCCTCCAGGCGCCGCCGGAGCCAGCGGACGGTATCCCGGGCACTCTCCGCCAGGCGGAGGCCGAGCTCATCGCAGGTTTCCCGGTCGCCCGCCTCGGCGGCCCGCTGCAGCCCGGCGGCGACCTCGGCGACGCGGCGCGCACCGATGTTCCCGGCGGCGCCCTTGAGCGCGTGCGCCTCCCGGTGCACCGCTTCCAGGTCGCCCCGCCGCAGCGACGCCTCGATCGCCAACCTCCTGGCCTCACTCTCCTCCAGGTAGAGCGCGATCAGCTCCCTCTCGAAGCCGGCGTCGCCACCCGTGACCGCCCGCAGCCGGGCCGGATCCACGAGGTCGCCCCCGTCCCTCCGGCGTGCATCGTCACCGCCGCCGACCGGGCCCCCGCCGCAGACCCGGCTGAGGACCCTGGCCAGCTCCTGGACGTCCACCGGCTTGGGAAGGTAGCCGTCCACTCCGGCTTCCTGGAACCGCTCCTCGACCCCGGCGAGAGTGTCCGCCGTGGTGGCGACGATCGGCGTCCGCCGGCCGTGCTCCCGTTCCCGCTCGCGGATTCTCCGGGTCGCCTCGCACCCGTCCATAACCGGCATCTGGCAGTCCATGAGGACGACGTCGTACTCCCGCCTGGCCAGGAGCCGCACCGCCACGTCGCCGTCCTCGGCCAGGTCGCAGTGGTAGCCGAGGCGCCGCAACAGGGCGGCAATCGTCGACCTGTTGAGCGGGTCGTCGTCGACGAGCAGGATCCGCAGGCGCCAGCGTCTCCGCTCGCTCAGGGTATGCCGGGTCACCAGCTCCGGTGGCCTCCCGCCCCCTCGGCCGCGGCCGGCCAGCACCGACTGGAGCGCGTCCCGGAGGTCGTCCCGCCTGACCGGTTTCGTCAGGTAGGCGTCGAACCCGGCGCGGCGCATCCGCCGGCCGTCCCCGGGACGGGGCATGGATGTGAGCAGGATCAGCGGCAACGACCTGTACTCCACGTGCGCGCGGATGGCGGCGGCCAGCTCCAGGCCGTCCATGTCCGGCATCACGAAGTCGAGAATGGCGAGGTCGATCCCCCCCCGCTCCGCGGCCTCCTGGAGGCGGTCCACGGCCTCGGCGCCGCTTCCCGCCTCGATCACGATGCAGCCCCAGCGATCCAGTGACTCGCGGAGCAGACGCCGGCCGGCCTCGCTGTCGTCCACGACCAGCACCCTCCGCCCGGCCAGCGAGGCCTCGGCCGGCCGCTCGTCGGCGCCAGGCTCGGGAACGACCTTCACGGGCAGGTGAAGGACGGACCGGTACCCACCCGGCCCGGAGGACTCCACGTCGAGGCTTCCACCCATGGCCGCGGCCACCCGCCCGGCGAGCTCGAGGCCCGGCCCGCGCATGCCGGTCCGTGAAGGCCGTTCCCAGTCGCCGGTCACTCCACAGCGACATTCGACGGTGATGGTGAGCCGTGCGGGCTCCTCTCCGGCCGGGGCCGCACCGACGCGGACGACGATCTCGCCGTTCCGGCCCAGCCGGATGGCTTCGTCGATCATCGCGGTCAGGACCTGGCGCAGACGCGCCGGGTCGGCCTCGACACGCTCCGGGACCCCGTCGTCGACGAGCACCACAAGCTCCAGGCCGCGGGCGGACGCCCTGGGCGCCAGCCCGTCGGCGGTATCCTCGACGCAGGTCCGCGGAGAGAACGCCAGCAGCTCGGGCTCGAACCCGCCGGACGCCATGCGTACCAGATCCACCGCCCCGTCGATGACCGCGAGCAGGGCCCGACCCGAGCCGCGAATGGCGCGCACGAAGCTCTCCTGCTCCGCCGTCAGGCCGGAGTCCGCGAGCAGCTCGGCCATCCCGAGAATCACGTTCAGAGGGCTGCGAACCTCGTGGGCCAGGAAGGAAATCATCGAACGATCCACGTCCGGGACCGCCCGTTCGTCCGGCGCCGGCTCCCCGCGGCCGGACGGTGGCCCATCGGGGTGCACGTCAGCCACGGGCCGTCTCCCGCGAGCCCCCGATGATCACCGCGTTCCGGCCGGAGGCCTTGGCACGGTAAAGGGCGGCGTCCGTCAGCTCCAGCAGGATGCGGCTGTCGCGCCGGCCCCCGCCACCGGCCGCCGCGGCCCCGCCGACGCTCACGGTCACCTCGACCGGCCCGGCCTCGGTTGGGATGGGTGTCGCCGACACCGCCCGTCGCACCCTCTCCCCGGCCGCCCGCAGGCCGCCCGCGTCGCAGTCGCCGACGACCGCCAGGAACTCCTCGCCGCCGTACCGCCCCACGTTGTCCTGGTACCGGAGAACGCCGAGAATACGGGCGGCCACCTCGGCGAGCACCCGGTCTCCGATCACGTGCCCGTACCGGTCGTTGACCGCCTTGAAGTGGTCGATGTCGATCATCAGGGCGCCAAGGCCGGTGGTGCCGGCCGTACGCGACACCCTGGCCAGCTCCTTGTCCAGGATCTCGAGGATCGCGCGCCGGTTCCAGATCCCGGTCAGGGCGTCGTGGGTGGCCAGTTTCCTGAGCTCCTCGCGGGCCTCGATCAGCTTCTCCTGGAGCTCCACGATCCGGCGGCCCGCCCGCAGCCGGAGCTCCAGCTCGTGGGGCTGAACGGGCTTGGTGAGAAAGTCGTCGGCGCCGGCCTCCAGCGCCTCGACCAATCGTTCCCGCTGCTGGAGCGCCGTCAGGACGATGATGTAGATGTACGGCTGTGGGATCCCCGGGTACCGAGCTCGAATTCGCCCTATAGTGAGTCGTATTACAATTCACTGGCCGTCGTTTTACAACGTCGTGACTGGGAAAACCCTGGCGTTACCCAACTTAATCGCCTTGCAGCACATCCCCCTTTCGCCAGCTGGCGTAATAGCGAAGAGGCCCGCACCGATCGCCCTTCCCAACAGTTGCGCAGCTGAATGGCGAATGGCGCCTGATGCGGTATTTTCTCCTTACGCATCTGTGCGGTATTTCACACCGCATATGGTGCACTCTCAGTACAATCTGCTCTG
>AMFO01001596.1_pt1 | contig 21065 bp, 17 predicted proteins | sample 552608 | NCBI WGS metagenome assembly AMFO01 (sample SAMN01893955, study PRJNA167987) | microbial mat metagenome | biome: hydrothermal vent | place: USA: Loihi, Hawai'I | collected 2003-05-01
TGTGAAATACCGCACAGATGCGTAAGGAGAAAATACCGCATCAGGCGCCATTCGCCATTCAGCTGCGCAACTGTTGGGAAGGGCGATCGGTGCGGGCCTCTTCGCTATTACGCCAGCTGGCGAAAGGGGGATGTGCTGCAAGGCGATTAAGTTGGGTAACGCCAGGGTTTTCCCAGTCACGACGTTGTAAAACGACGGCCAGTGAATTGTAATACGACTCACTATAGGGCGAATTCGAGCTCGGTACCCGGGGATCCCACGCCCACGGTGGCCTTCTACTTCGAGACGGGGATCGGCGGCGTGCCGCTGGCCGGCTTTTGCGGCAATCCCAACCTGGCCCGCCACGGGCTGGTGGTGAACGGGGACGACCCGCGCCTGGACGCCTTCGTGCGCGAGGCCGGTCGCTACGTGCGGCTTTCGTTCGGGATGACGCCGCCGCCGGAGGACTGACCCGTCACGGGGAACATCCGGCTGACCCCGAGGGCCGTCGCCCCTGCCAGGAAGAAGGCCGGCACCAGCTCGTAGAGATTGGAAAGCCCCCACCGCTGCACCAGCCACCAGGAGGCGAGGGTGACCACCGCGGCCGCCAGGACCGCCGCCGCCTCGCCGACGTCGAAGCGCTCGGTCGCACGGCCGATGACGAGGACGAGGGCGGTCAGGGCGAGCACGAAGAAGGGCACGCGGGCGAAGGCCGCGGGGTTGGCCGCGACGTCGCGGCCCAGCTTCCAGGCCACGGTGACGCCGAAGCCGGTGAGCATGCCCGCCAGCACGCCGTGCCGGCTCACCGCCCGGTGGCCGAGGACCGCGAAGAGCACCAGCGGGCCGAAGCTGGCGCCGAGACCGGACCAGGCGAAGAGCACGAACCAGAACACCACCCGCACGTGGCCCACCGCCAGCAGGACCCCGAGAATGCCGACCACGGCCACCGTCCAGCGCCCGAGGACGAGGCTCCGCCGGTCGTCGGCGGCCCTGCCCATGACCTCCTCGACCACGTCGTACGAGACCGCCGAGGCCGCCACCAGGAGCTGGGACGACACCGTGGACAGGATGGCCGAGATCACCGCGGCCAGCATGAGCCCGGCCAGGATCGGGTTGAGGAGCTTCAGGGACAGCACCATCAGCGTCTGCTCGCCGTCGGCCAGGTGGGGGAGCATGACCCGTCCCGCGAGACCGACCAGCCCCGCCCCGTAGAACACGGCCACGCCCCAGAGCATGGCGATCACGCTCAGGCGCCGGACCTCGCCGAGGTCCCGGGCGGCCATGTAGCGGGTGATCACGTGGGGCATTCCGGGGTAGCCGAGCCCGATCCCCAGCTCGCCGGCGATGAACCCCCACAGGGCCGGCCCCACCCGGCCTCCGGTGGCCGTCAGGAAGCCCGGGCCGGCGGCCCCGAGCCCCTGGATCATGGCGCCGAACCCGCCCATCCTGACGATGGCGTACACCGGGAGGGCGATGAGCGCGCCGGCCACCAGCAGGCCCTGGAAGAGGTCCGTCCAGGCCACCCCCCGGAAGCCGCCGAGGGAGGTGACGGCGGTGATCACGGCGGCGCCGATGAGCACGCCGAGCACGTAGCCCCCGTGCCCGGAAAGGCCGAGGGTGGACGCGAACGCCTTGCCGGCGGCCGTCATCTGGGCGGCCACGTAGCCCATCATGGAGAGCAGGATGATGAGGACGCTGGTCACCCGGACCACGTGGTTGGGATCGCCCCAGCGCCGGGTGAGGACGTCGGTGAGGGTCAGCGAGCCCTGGGCCTCGGAGAGGGGACGGAGGCGGGGCGCCACCAGGTACAGGTTGACCAGGTAGCCGAGCAGGCAGCCGGGGGCGAACCACAGGCCGGAGACGCCGTGCGTATACGTCATCCCCACCGCGCCCAGGGTGACCCACCCGGACTCCGAGCTCGCCGTCGACGAGATTCCGGCCGCCCACGCGCCCAGGCTGCGGCCGGCCAGGTGGAAGTCCTCGCCGCCGTGGGTGCGGCGGGCCGCCCGCCAGCCGATGAAGAGCAGGACCCCGAGGTAGACCGCCATGACGGCGGCCACGGTGGCGATGGTGCCGGGATCCTGGGGCGTCATCGGGCCGACCCCGTGCGCCCCCGCGTCACGAGGGCGTAGGCGACGACCCAGATCGTGAGGGCGAGGGGGAACGCCCACAGCAGCAGTTTCGCGCCCAGGCTCAGATGGTACGTCGTCATCGTGGCCTCCCAATCAGCGGCAGGCATATTGTATCGGTCCGCCAGGGCGGATGGCGAAGCCTCCGCCCCGGCCGTGGCCGGATCCCGAACGTCGCACCATATTCTGATCAGGCAGGCAACGGATCCGTTTGTTCTTTCGTAGAAGGAAATGAACGGAGGCACGGCACATGCGGACGATGAGCGCTCGGGAGCTGGTGTTCTTCGGTCTGGGGGTCACCCTGCTGGCGGCACCGCCGGCCATTGGCGGATCGTGGACGAGCCTAGGTCCGCCGGGCGGTCCGGTGACCCGCGTCGTAGTTTCCGGGGGGGCGGGCGCGGTTTCCTTCGCGACCCGGTTTGGCCTCTGGGTGCGTCTCGGCGACGCGACCATCGTGCGCAGGACGGTCCCGGGCGTGGACGAGATCGAAGCGCTGGTGGCGGATCGCTACGACCCCCTCAGGGTGTGGGTGTTGGGGACGACCGGGCCGCCCGGATCATCCACGCAGCTGATCGAGACCAGCGACGACGGCGGGGGAACGTGGTCGGTGCCCGGCTCCATCACCGGCCTGCCGCCGGTGCACGCGGCCGTCGCAGACCCCGCGATCCCGGGCGCGCTCGTGATCGATCTCGCCGCGCCCTCGCGCGCGGTGGTCCGGCTCCGGGCCGACGGGACGGTCGAGACCCTGGCCGCGTTCGGTGCCCCGGCCGTCCTGGCCGCGGGTCCCGCCGGCCGCCTCTACGCGGCCCCCGCGTGGGGCGCCGTCGGGCTCTACCGCAGTGACGACGACGGCTCGAGCTGGACCAGGGTATCGGACGAACGGCTGGATCCCGCGGTCCTCGCCGTCGACCCGGACGATGCCGGCCGCCTCCTGGCCGGGAGCACGTCCGGGCTGACGATCAGCACGGACGGAGGCAGGAGCTGGCGGGAGACCGCGGTGAAGGGGAGCGTGCGCGGCATCGCCTTCAACCCGGCTGCGCCCGTCGTCGTCTGGTGTGCGACCAGCGATAAGCTCTGGCTGAGCCGCAATGGGGGTCTGTTCTGGCAGGTGGTGTGGGAGCACGGACCGGGGCTGGAGGGTGTGGCGGCCGATCCCGAGGATCCGGCGACCGTGTACGTGGCGGCCGCTCTGGCCTCGAGGAGCGCCGGTCGTTCGGGCCTGTACCGGTCGTCCGACTTCGGCCGTACCTTAGTGCCGGCCGACGGCGGCGCTCCGGCGACACCGGTCCGGCGGCTGATCCCCGGTCCGGCGGACGTCCCGCGGCTGCTGCTGGAGTCCGGGTCCAACGCCCCATGGCTGTGGGATGGTGCGAGCCGAACCTGGCGGCGGCTGTGGCCGAACGGCGACGAGCCCGAGGTGAGCGCCGTCGGCGTCGACCCCGGGGACCCCGACCGGCTGTTCGCGGCGTCGTTCGTATGGGGCGACTTTGGGTACGGCGACGCCCTCTTCGTCTCCGAGGACGGCGGCGCCGGCTGGACTCGGCGCACGCTGCCCGTGACCCGCGCCTGGTTCGAGCAGCTCGTCGGCGACCGGTATTCGAGTGACCGGGTATTCGGTGCCTCCCGTTTCGGCGTCGTCGTCTTCGACCTGCTGCAGAACGACTGGAAGCTGACGACCGAGGCTCCCAATTCCGTCGAGACGGTGGCGCCGCTGCCGGCCAGCCCCGGCGTCGTGCTCGCTGGCGGCGCCGAGATCGGCCTGTTGCGCAGCACCGACGACGGCGAGAGTTGGCAGACGGTGGCGGGCTTTCCCCCGGAGCAGGGGTGGGGGTGGAGGCTGGCGGCCGCCCAGGCGGGCCCGGTGTACCTGCTGATCCCGCACCGGGGCCTCTTCCGCAGCGACGATGCCGGCGCGAGCTGGCAGACGCGGGACGAGGCGCTGCCGGCGTGGTGCACGGACGTCGCCGTGTCCCCGCGGTCGGCCGACGAGGTTCTTCTGGCCTGTCCTGAGGCCGCAGCCTCGACCTCGGACTGGGGCGTGAGGTGGAGCCTCGACGGCGGCCGGCACTGGCGAGCCGTTCCCGGGCCCGGCGGCCTCCGTGCGAACTCGGTGGCCTTCGACCCCGTCCACCCGGGCCATGTCTTTGTCGGCACTGACGAGGCCGGCGTCTGGGACGTGCAGTTGCCGCCCATGCCCAGGCGATCCGCCTCCCGGACCGCCCGGACCGCCCGGCCCGTGGCCGGCGCGGTGCGGGCGGTGGCCCTACGGTGTCATCGCGAGGAGCCGGGCGCAGCCCGGCGACGCGGCGATCCCTAGCAGCGTTGGAGCGCGCTGCCCAGTGTTCCGCTGCGGTGTCCAATCGTGGGGGGATTGCTTCGGCGCTTCGCGCCTCGCTATGACAAGGGAAGGAGGTGGAGCGCGCTGCCCAGTGCTCCGTGGCGCGCTCCGGGCGTGAGGGGGTCCCTTCGCTCCGGCCCTGGCGGGCCTGCGCTCGGGACGCCGTTCGGCAGCGGGTAGCGGAGCTACCCTGCCTCACGGCGCTTCGCTCCGGCCCTGGCGGGCCTGCGCTCGGGACGCCGTGACACCGGGCGAGGTTTTCGCCCGGTGTCATGGCGCCTTGATACCATCGAAGACGGTTCGAACGGAGGTGCATCATGCGTGCGATGTGTTCCCTCGTGTTGTGCCTGTCGATGGCCGCCGCGGCGCCCGGGTTGGCGGCGTCGAGGAAGGCGGCGAAGGGGAAGCCGGGCCCGGTCCTGGACGCCCAGACCCTGAAGGGACTCGCCCTGCGGCCCATCGGCCCGGCCCTGACCTCGGGGCGGATCACCGACATCGCGGTCGATCCGCAGCATCCGTGGGTCTTTTACGTGGCCTCGGCGTCGGGCGGGGTGTGGAAGACGGTCAACGGCGGGACCACCTTCGAGCCCGTCTTCGATCACGAGGGGTCGTACTCCATCGGCTGCGTGACGGTGGATCCGCAGAACCCGTCCGTGGTCTGGGTGGGCACGGGCGAGAACAACAGCCAGCGCAGCGTCTCCTTCGGCGACGGGGTTTACCGCTCCGACGACGGTGGCGCGCACTGGAAGAACATGGGCCTGAAGACGTCGGAGCACATCTCCAAGATCGTCATCGACCCGCGGGACGACCGCGTGGTGTGGGTGGCGGCCCAGGGGCCGCTGTGGAAGAACGGCGGCGAGCGCGGCCTGTACAGGACCACCGACGGCGGGGCCACCTGGAAGGCGGTGCTCACCATCAGCCCGCGCACCGGCGTCACCGACGTCGTCCTCGATCCGCGCAACCCGGACGTGGTCTACGCCGCCGCCTACCAGCGCCAGCGCCACGTGTGGAGCCTGGTGGACGGCGGCCCGGAATCGGCCATCTACAAGAGCACGGACGGGGGCGAGAGCTGGCGCAAGCTGACCAACGGCCTGCCCAAGGACGCCGACCTCGGCCGCATCGGGTTCGCCGTGGCGCCGTCGGACCCCGACATCGTCTACGCCATCGTCGAGGCCGCCGAGGGCAAGGGCGGGTTCTTTCGCTCCACCGACCGCGGCGAGACCTGGGAGAAACGGTCCGACTACATGCCGCGCAGCCCCCAGTACTACAACGAGATCTTCTGCGATCCCAAGGACGCGAACCGGGTCTACGCCATGGACACCTTCATGCACGTCACCGAGGACGGCGGCAAGACCTGGTCGAAGGTGCCGGAGAACCACAAGCACGTGGACAACCACGCCCTGTGGATCGATCCCCGGGACACCCGCCACCTGCGCGCGGGCTGCGACGGCGGCCTCTACGAGAGCTGGGACCGCGGCCGGACCTGGCGCTTCTTCGCCAACCTGCCGGTGACCCAGTTCTACCGCGTGGCGGTGGACACGAGCAGGCCCTTCTACTCCGTCTACGGCGGGACCCAGGACAACGCCACCCTCGGCGGGCCGTCACGGACGGTCAACGACACCGGGATCACCAACACCGACTGGTTCGTCACCGTCTTCGGCGACGGCTTCCGGCCGGCCATCGACCCGGAGGATCCCGACACCGTCTACTCGGAGTCGCAGTACGGCGGCCTGGTCCGCTACGACCGGCGCACCGGCGAGATGGTGGACATCCAGCCCCAACCGGCGCCCGGCGAGCCGCCCCTGCGCTGGAACTGGGACACGCCGCTCTTCGTCAGCCCCCACCATCACACGCGGCTTTATGTTGCGGCGCAGAAGGTCTACCGCTCCGACGACCGCGGCGACACGTGGAAGGCGATCAGCGGCGACCTCACCCGGGGTCTGGACCGCAACAAGCTGCCGCTCATGGGCCGGGTGTGGGGCGTGGACGCGGTGGCCAAGAACGCCTCGACCTCGCCCTACGGCAACATCGTCGCCCTCACCGAGTCGCCGCTGGTGGAGGGCCTGCTCTACGCCGGGACCGACGACGGCCTGATCCAGGTCACCGAGGACGGCGGCGCCCACTGGCGCCGCATCGACCGCATTCCCGGCGTTCCCGAGCGGACCTACGTGAGCGCCCTGGTGGCCTCGGCGCACGATCCCGACGTCGTCTACGCGGCCTTCGACAACCACAAGATGGGCGACTTCACCCCCTACGTCTACCGCAGCGCCGACCGCGGGCGGACCTGGACGTCCATCCGGGCCGACCTCCCGGACCGCCAGGTGGTCCACGCCGTCGCCGAGGACGACGGCGACGCGCGGCTGCTCTTCCTGGGCACCGAGTTCGGTCTCTGGTGCTCGCCCGACGCCGGGGGGCACTGGATCCAGCTCAAAGGCGGCCTGCCGACGATCGCGGTCCGCGATCTGGCCGTCCAGAAGCGCGAGCACGACCTGGTCCTCGCCACCTTCGGCCGCGGCTTCTACGTCCTGGACGACTACCGGCCGCTGCGCGGCCTCGGCCCCGACCTCCTCCGCGACCGGGCCCGGCTGTTCCCGGTGCGCGACGCCCGCCTGTACGTGCCCCGCCGGCCGCTGGGCATCCGCGGCACCGGCTTTCTGGGCGACGACTTCTTCGCCGCGCCCAACCCGCCGTTCGGCGCCGTCTTCACGTACTTCCTGAAGGACGGCCTGAAGAGCCGGGCGGAGCGCCGCCGCGAGGCCGAGCGCGAGGCCCGCAAGGCCGGCAAGCCGGTCGGTTGGCCCTCCTGGGAGGAGCTGCGGGCGGAGGACCGCGAGGCGCCGCCGGCGGTGGTGCTGACGGTCCGCGATGCCGAGGGCAACGTGGTCCGCCGCATCACCGGCCCGCGGAAGAAGGGATTCCACCGGGTGGCGTGGGACCTGCGCTACCCGGCGGCCACGCCGGTCCCCCTCGATGAGCCGAAGCAGCGGGCGCCGTGGGACGAGCCCGACCGCGGGCCGCTGGTGCTGCCCGGGAGCTACTCGGTGACGCTGGGCACGCTGGTCGACGGCGTGCTCGAGGAGATCACGAAGCCGGTGAGCTTCCGGGTCGTGCCCCTGGCCGGCCACGTGCCGCCCCAGAAGGTGCTGCACCGGGCCGCGGCCTTCCGCCTCAAGGTGGCGAAGCTGCGCGGGGCCGCCCACGGCGGGCTGGAGGCCGCGTGGGAGACGGCCACCAGGCTGCGCCGCATCCGCAAGACGCTGCTGGCCACCCCGGCCGCCGATCCGCAGCTCATCAAGCAGGTGACCGACCTCCAGAACCGCCTGGACGACATCCTCACCGCGCTCAGGGGCGACCGCACCCGGACCAAGCGCTGGACGCCGGCGCCGCCGTCGGTGATCGATCGCGTGGAGCGCGTGGTGGAGAGCCAGTGGCTGACCAACGCGCCGCCGACGGCGACCCAGGAGCAGGCCTACCGCTGGGCCTCCGACGCCCTTGCGGACCAGCTCGGCCGCCTGCACCGGCTGGTGGAGGTGGACCTGGCGGCCCTGGAGAGCCGCCTCGCGGCGGCCGGCGCCCCGTGGACCCCGTGCCGCATCCCGGAGTGGAAGAAGGGGGAGTAGAGGAGGCTCAGTCGACGGTCAACGTCTTGGAGAGGTTGCGCGGGAAGTCGGGATCGACGCCGCGGGCGAGGCTCAGCCGGTAGGCCAGCAGCTGCAGGGGAAGCACCGCCGGGATGGGCTCGAGCAGCACGTCCACCGGCGGGATGGTGATCAGCTCGTGGGCGTTGCGGCGCAGCCGCTCGTCCTCCTGGGCGATGCAGATGGCGTGGCCGCCGCGGCAGGTGACCTCGTTGACGGCGCTGATCATCACCGGCACGTCCCCGGCGCCGGCGACGAAGATGACCGGGTAGCCCGCGTCCACCGCGGACAGCGGCCCGTGCTTGAACTCCGTCGACAGCATGCCCTCGCAGTGGGCGTAGGTGATCTCCTTGAGCTTGAGCGCCCCCTCGAGGGCGATGCCGAAGGTGGCGCCGTAGCCCAGGCAGTAGAGGTCGTCGCGGTCGGCGAGCCGGGGTGAGACGGCCTCCACCTGGGGCCCCACGTGCTCCAGCGCCGACTCCAGGATCGCGGGCAGGCCCGCGAGGCGGCCGGTGCCGTGGCCGCCCAGGCGCAGGGCGATGTGCAGGAAGGCGACCAGCTGGTTGATAAAGGTCTTGGTGGCCGGCACGCTGATCTCGTAGCCGCAGGCCAGCGGCAGGTAGTGATCGCTGACGTTCATCAGGGTCGAGCCGATGACGTTGACCAGGCCCAGCACGCCCATCCCCCGCCGGCGGGCGGCCTCCACGGCGTTGAGCACGTCCTTGGTCTCGCCGCTCTGGCTGACGAAGATGCCGACGTCCCCGGGCCCGATGGAGGACCCGTACTGGGCCACGAACTGGGGGGCGAGCACCGGGATCGCCGGCACCCCGGCGAGTCGGTTGAAGTACACGGCGCCCACCATGCAGGCGTTGAAGCTGGTGCCGCAGGCGACCAGGTAGAGGTGGCGGGCGGTGCGCAGCCGCTCGACGAAGGGCCCGACGTGGGGGGACTCCTCGAGCAGGTGGATGAGGTCCCCCGCCACCTTGGGCTGCTCGTGGATCTCCTTGAGCATGAAGTGGGGGAAGCCGCCCTTCTCGGCCGCGTCCATGTCCTCGTCCACCTGCTCCGGCTCGCGCTCCACCCGGGCCCCCTCGGCGGCGTCGAAGATCTCGACGCCCCCGGGCGACAGGCGCACGATCTCACCGTCGCGGATGCGCACGATGCGCCGGGTCAGCGGCAGGATCGACGGCAGGTCGGACGACACGCAGGTGAAGCCGTCGCCGATGCCGGCGACCAGGCCCGAGCCCATCTTGATCGCCCAGATCGCGCCCTCGCCGCGCTCGGCGACGAGGAAGGCGTAGTCGCCGTGCAGGTCGCGCGAGGCCATGCGGATGGCGTCCAGCATCTCGACGCCGCGCCGGCGGTAGCGCTCCACGGCGTGCACGCACGACTCGCCGTCGTTGGTCGAGCGCACCGTCATCCCCTCGGCGATGAACTGCTCCCTGAGCTCCACGTTGTTGACGACGTTGCCGTTGTGGGCCCCGACCATGCGTCCCTCCGAGTCCAGGTGGGGCTGGGCGTTGGCCTGGGAGGGGGCGCCGAAGGTGGCCCAGCGCAGCTGGGTCATGCCGATCCGGCCCTCAAGCTCGGCGAGGCTCAGCCGCTCGGCGACCTCGTCCAGCCTGCCCACGTCCTTGCGCAGGTCGATGGTCCCGTCGTCGTGGATGACCGCCGCCCCGACCGAGTCGTAGCCGCGGTAGGCCAGGCGCCGGCCCGCCTCGATCAACACCGGTCCGAGCTCGCGTTCCTCTGCCGTGACGATGCCGAAGATCCCGCACATGTGCCCTCCAACCGCGCGATTGTACAGCCCCCACGACCCGAGCCTCAGGCCGGCGCCGAGCGCCCCGGCGGCCTGCGGCCGTAGCCGTTGGGAGCACCTTTGGCGCTGTCATGGCGAGGTGGCGTAAGCGCGCGAGGCTCTGCTTCGCTTGCGCGCACGCCACCCCGAGGAGCGAAGCGACGAAGGGCGCGCCTGCTGTGTTGCATTCCCCTTTGTTGTCATCGCGAGGAGCGTGCCGAAGGCGCGCGACGTGGCGATCCCTGGCAGCGTTGGAGCGCGCCGCCCACTGCTCGCTGGCGCGGTCCAATCGTGGTGGGTTTGCTTCGTCGGGTTCCTGAGAAACCCTCCTCGCAACAGGCTCCTTGGACGGGCGACCGCGCCACCGAGGCCGCGGTGCTCACCGCGCTGGACCGGCTGGCGGTGGGGCGGACCGTCTCACCGTCACCCGTCACCTGGTGGGGGGATGGAACGTCATCACCGCGTGGTCGTGCTCCATCACGGCGGGGTGGCGGAGGTGGGGAGCCGCCGCGAGCTCCTCGATGTGACCGGTCCCTATGGCCACCATGTGGCGGATCCGGCAGGAGCCGTTCCTCGGGTGAGGTCGTCAGCCGCGGTACACCGCGTCGCCGAACCCGAGGACGGGATAAAAGATGAACGGCAGGATGAGGAGCCCGATGGCGAAGCCCGCCCCCTTGCCGAACTTCTCTGCCAGAGCCACCAGCACCAGGATCGCGACGATGAAGTTCACGAATGGTATCAGGAACAGGATGAACCACCACAGTGGCTTACCGCTGATCTCAAGGAGCACGATCAAGTTGTAGACTGGGATGATGCAGGCCCAACCGGGCTTTCCCGCCTTGGCGAAGACCTTCCACATTCCGGCGATCGTGAGGACGAATACCGCCAGCCAGATGAAGAGAAAGACACCGCCGAACAGGCCCGCTCCCGTGCCCCCGTACTGAGGGTACTGCTGCAATCCAGCGGATCCCATACCAGCGAAGATTCCTGTCATGATGTCCCTCCTTGCCGTTTGAGCTCTGGAATAAGCGTATCACAGCTCAAGTTTGGAGCCGTGCCAGAGCCGTGCCAGGCTTAGCATCTTAGCGTTGTTGGGTTGGAGCGGTGGCCGTTTGAGCCGTGCCAGGCTTAGCATCTTAGCGTTGTTGGGTTGGAGCGGTGGCCGGAGCCGTGCCAGGCTTAGCATCTTAGCGTTGTTGGGTTGGAGCGGTGGCCGGGGGCGGGGCGGGCGGACGTCAGGCCGGGGCGCCGCGTCCGTATCAGTGCTTCCATGGACGTGACACGGTTCAGGGGCCTGACGCCCGGGCGCAGCGCTTTCGGAACCAGTGGGTGGCGCGCTCCAATGCTGTCAGGGATGGCCACGTCGCCCGGCTGCGCCGGGCTCCTCGCCATGACAGGGCGAAGGGTGCTCTCAACGTTTGGGGGGCGGGGCGGGCGGGCGTCAGGCCGGGGCGTCGTGTCCGGCCAGGGCCGCGCGTGCGAGCGCCTTGGCCCGGGCCATCGTCTCGGGGAGGTCCCCGTCGCCGACCAGGTGCCACTGGACCCGGTGGCGGGCGAGGAGGGACTCGAGGGCGAGCCACAGCCGGCGATGGCGGACGGGCTTTCCCTCGCGGGTCCTGAAGCCGCGCGCCTTCCAGCCCCGGATCCACATGGTGGCGCCGTCCTTGAGGTAGCTCGAGACCGTGTAGAGGTGGACCCGGGACGGCCGCCTGAGCAGGCGGAGGCCCTCGACGGCGGCGACGATGTGCATGCGGTTGGCGCTGGCGCCGGGGACGGCCCCGGCGGCCTCCTTCTCCTGCTCCCGCCAGCGCAGGACCACGCCCCAGGCGCCGATGCCCCGCTTGCCGGAGTAGGCCGCGGCGGTGAAGAGGTGGACGGCTTCGTCGTCGTCCAGGGGCAGCTCCGGACGGCCGATGGCGGCGGCGGCCAGCCGGTCCGCGCGCTCGTTCCACCGGTTCCCGGCGTGTCCCTTGGTCCATTCCCAGGTGACCCGGTGGCGGGCGATCTCGGCGTCGAGCGCCCGCCACAGGTCCTGGTTCTTCACCGGCTTCTTCGCCGCCGTCAGCCAGCCGCGCGCCCGCCAGCCGGGGAGCCAGCGGGTGATGCCCTGGCGCAGGTATTCCGAGTCCGTCACGAGCTCGACCTGGTGCGGCGCGGGCAGGCTCTCCAGGGCCCGGATGGCTGCGGTCAGTTCCATGCGGTTGTTGGTCGTCCGATCCTCGCGGCCGGAGAGCTCCCGGACCTCGCCGCCGGGGAAGACCAGGACCGCGCCCCAGCCGCCGGGACCGGGGTTGGGGCGGCAGCCGCCGTCGGTGTAGATCCTGACCCTGGGGAGCGGCCGCCCGGCTTCGGAAGAGGCCGTCGTCATGCCCGCAGACTGTACCACGGGGCGGGCGCGCGTCCGTTGCCCCGCGGCCCGGTGTTACGCGGCGCGCAGTGCGAGCAAAGATGGAGCCGTGGAACAGGATCACAGGACGGCCCGGCGACGCTTTCGCGGCGGCGGCCCCGCCCGGACCGGGGCGGCCGGCCGTGAGCGTCGTCGTGCCCACCCTCGACGAGGAGGGCGCGCTGGCCGGCTGCCTCGCGAGCCTCGGCCCCGACCCCGACCTGGAGGTCGTCGTCAGCGACGGCGGCAGTCGCGACCGCACCCTCGAGATCGCGGCCGCCGATCCCCGGGTGCGCATCGTCCGCGGGCCGCGGGGGCGGGGCCTCCAGCTCAACCGTGGCGCGCGGGCGGCGGCCGGCGGCACGCTGCTTTTCCTCCACGCCGACTGCCGTCTCCCCGGCGGCTGGCGGCCCCTGGTGGAGAGGGCCCTTCGCGATCTGCGCACGTCGCTGGCCTGCTTTCACCTCCACACCGGGCCGGCTCGCGGCCGTCCTCACCGGGCCCGGCGGGCCTGGCTGCGCCTGCTCGACCTGCGCTCCTACGGTCCCCTGCTGCCCTACGGAGACCAGGCCTTCGCCCTGCGCCGGGAGACCTTCCGGCGGCTCGGCGGCTTCCCGGAGATCCCCCTGATGGAGGACCTCTCCCTGGCCCGCGCCGCGCGCCGCCTGGGCCGCATCCGCCGCCTGCCCGCCGCCGTCCGCACCAGCGCCCGGCGGTTCCAGTGCCACCCGTTCCGGACGCGCCTGATGACGGCGACCTTCCCGGGGTTGTTCCGGCTGGGCGTGGCGCCGGAGACCCTGGCCCGCTGGTACCGGGAGGTGCGATGAGCGGCATCGTCGTCTTCGGCCGCGAGCCGGCGCCGGGCCGGGTGAAGACGCGCCTGGCCGGGGCCATCGGCCCGGAGGCGGCCGCCGCCGTGTACCGCACCCTTCTCGACCATACCGTGGCCGAGGCGGTGGCCACCGGCCTGCCGGTGGTGCTCTCGCTGGCCGCGCCCCCGTCGGCCGCCTGGCGGCCTCCCGCCGGCGTGCGGGTCGAGGTCCAGGCGGGCGCCGACCTGGGTGAACGGATGGCCGATGCCTTCGCCCGCCGCTTCGACGAGGACTGGCGGCGGGCGGTGCTGGTGGGCTCCGACTGCCCGGGCCTCGTGCGCGGCGGTCTCGAGCGGGCGCTCGCCGGGCTCGCCGATACACCGGTGGTGCTGGGACCGGCGGCGGACGGCGGCTACTGGCTGGTGGGACAGCGCGCGCCCGGCGTGGCCATGTTCGCCGGGGTGCCGTGGTCGTCCGGGCAGACCCTGGCCGCCACCCGGCGCCGCCTGCGGTCGCTCGGCGTCGGCTGGCGGGAGACCGAGACCCTGGCGGACATCGACACCGTGCGCGACCTCAAGCGCGCCGTGGCGGGCGCCTGCGTGCCCGGCCTGGCGCGGCGCCTGGCCGTGGCCGCGGTGGGCATGGCATGACGGGGGGAAGATGCCGACCATCGGCCTGATCACGGGAACCGGCTTCTACGCCCTGGACGCCGGGCTCGCCCCCCGCGAGCGGCGGGTGACGACGCCCTTCGGCGAGGTGGCGGTCGAGGAGGCGGCGGTCCACGGCCACCGGCTGGTCGCCGTCGCCCGCCACGGGACCGGCCACGCCCGCCTCTCCCACCAGGTGCGCCACCGCGCCAACCTGTGGTCGCTGGCGGAATCGGGCGCCGGGGCGATCCTCGCCACCAGCGTGGTCGGCCTGCTGGACCCGGCGCTGCCGCTGGCGCGGCCGCTTCTCTTCGACGACCTCTACTTCCCGTCGAACCGCCTTCCCGACGGCTCCCCGGCCACCTTCTTCGTGCATCCCAGCGATCCGCGCCGCGGCCATTTCATTCCGGGCGAGCCCTTCTCGCCGGCGCTGCGCCGGCGCCTGGCGGCGGCCGCCGCGGCCGAGGGCATCGACGTCGTCGCCGGCGGCTGCTACGTCCACGTGGACGGCCCGCGGCTCAACACCCGGGCCGAGATCGCGGCCCTGCGGGCGGTGGGCGGAACCGCCGTCAGCCAGACCTGCGGCCCCGAGGCGGTGCTCGCCGGGGAGCTCGAGCTTCCCTACGCCCTGCTGGGGTTCGGGGTGGATTACGCCAACGGCGTCGCGGCCGGGCCGACGCCGCCGGAGGCGCTGCGCGCGAACCTCCAGCGGCACGCGCCCGCGGCCACCGCCATCCTGCTCCGGCTGCTGGCCGACCTGCCGGCGGACGCGGTGCTCCCCTTCGACACCGGCGCCATCTTCCGCATGGAATGAGTCCCTGTAACCGCAGCACCGCCCCCGGGCACAGTTAGAGGCGTCATCAGCGCTTCGAGGAGGCCGAGACCATGACCGAGCTGTCGAAAAGAAGGAACGGGAACCGGAGACGGGTGAGCTTCGACGTCGAGAGCGAGGTGCTCCGCCGTTACGGCGCGGGCGCCGAGCGCCTCGAGCCGGGTCTCTGCTGCCCGGCGAAGTACGATCCGGGCCTGCTGGCGCTGATCCCGCGGGAGATTCTCGAGAAGGACTACGGCTGCGGCGACCCGTCCCCCTACGTCGGCGAGGGCGACCGCGTGGTCGACCTGGGATCGGGCGCCGGCAAGGTCTGCTACATCCTGGCCCAGAAGGTCGGCGCGCGGGGCGAGGTCATCGGCGTCGACTTCAACGACAAGATGCTGGCGCTGGCCCGCCGCTACCGCGACCAGGTGGCCGAGAACCTGGGGTTCGCCAACGTTCGCTTCGTCAAGGGCAGGATCCAGGATCTCGCCCTCGACCTCGAGAAGGCCGAGGCGTGGCTCGAGGCGCACCCGGTCCGCTCCATGGCCGACCTGGTCCGCTTCGAGGCCGAGTGCGACCGCCTGCGGCGCGAGGAGCCGCTGATCCCGGACGCGTCCGTCGACGCGGTGGTCTCGAACTGCGTCCTCAACCTCGTCCGTCCCGACGACAAGGAACGGCTCTTCGCGGAGATCCACCGGGTGCTCCGGCGCGGCGGCCGGGCGGTGATCTCGGACATCGTCTGCGACGAGGACCCCCCGGCGTCGATCACCGACAACCCGACGCTGTGGAGCGACTGCATCGCCGGCGCCTTCCGCGAGGACCGCTTCCTCGAGATGTTCGAGCGCGCCGGCCTTTACGGCATCGAGATCTTGAGCTGGCAGCGGGAGCCGTGGCGCGTCGTCGAGGGCATCGAGTTCCGCTCGGTGGTGGTGCAGGCCTTCAAGGGCAAGGAGGGGCCGTGCCTGGAGCGCAACCAGGCGGTGGTCTACCGGGGCCCCTGGAAGAGCGTCACCGACGACGACGGCCACACCCTCGTCCGCGGGCGGCGGACGGCCGTGTGCGACAAGACCTTCCGGATCCTGACCGATCCCAGCGGGCCCTACGCCCAACGGACGGAGCCCGTGGAGCCGCGGACGGAGGTCGCGCCCGAGGACGCGGCGCCGTTTGCCTGCGGCCCGGGACGGATCCGCAGCCCGCGGGAGACCAAGGGCGAGAGCTTCCGGGGAACCACGGGCGGGACCGGCGCCTGCGGCCCCGGCTGCTGCTGAGACCGGGTGCAGGGAGGACCGGCGCCATGTTCCCGGCAGCATTGACCGTCGTGCCCGCCGCCTTCGTCGCCTTCGCCAACGGCGCCAACGACAACTTCAAGGGTGTCGCCACCCTGCACGGCAGCCGCACGGCGGGTTACTGGAGGCTGCTGGCCGGGGCCACCGCGGCGGTCTTCGCCGGGTCGCTCCTCTCCCTGTGGGCCGGCGGCCGGCTGCTGGCGCGGTTCGGCGGCGGCGGCCTCGTTCCCGAAGGCGTCGTTGCCGACCCGGCCTTCCTGCCCGCGGCCGGTCTCGCCACCGCCGTCGTCGTGCTGGCCTTCACGCGGCTGGGGATGCCGGTGTCCACGACCCACGCCCTCGTCGGCGGGCTGCTCGGCGCGGGCGCCGTTCTCGGCGGCGCCGGCGGAATCGACCTCGGCGTGCTCGGCGGCACCTTCCTGCTGCCGCTCCTGGCCAGCCCGTTCATCGCGCTCGTGCTGACGGCCGCCGTGCACAGGACCGCGCATGCCGTGCGGGTGCGGGCCGGCATCACCCGCGAATGGTGCCTCTGCGTGGGGCGGAAGCCGGCCGCGGCGCCGGCCGCCGCATCGTGGAGCGGGGAGCTCGCGCTCGAGCCCGGGGTCGAGGTACCGGGTATCGGGCTCGCCCCCCGGGAGGAGTGCCGGAAGGTCTACGGCGGCCGGTATCTCGGCATCGGCGTGCAGCGGATCGTCGACGGGGCCCACGTGGCGAGCGCCGTCTTCCTTAGCTTCACCCGCGGCCTGAACGACACGCCCAAGATCGCCGCGCTCGGCCTCGGCCTGGCGGCCCTGTCGCCGGGGGCGGCCGTGATCGCGGTCGCGCTGGCGATGGCCGCCGGCGGGCTGCTCCAGGCACGCCGGGTGGCGGCGACCATGAGCTGGGACATCACGGAGCTCGACACCGGCCGGGGGCTGGCCGCCAACGGCACGGCCGCCCTGGTCACCCTGGGGGCGAGCCTGGCCGGGCTGCCCGTCTCGACCACCCACGTGTCGGTGGGCAGCCTCTTCGGCGCCGGCGCCACCGGCGGCGGCCTGCGCCGGCGGACCCTGAGGAACATCGCCGGCTCCTGGCTGCTGACCCTTCCGGCGGCCGTGGCGACGGGTGGCGCCGCCGCCTTCATCATGCGGGGGGTGCTGTCGTGAGACCCACACCCGCCGCCGTACGACCCGAGGGGAGCCCAGGATGAGCACTGAAACCGCCCTGCTCACGGCCACGGCCGGAGCCGCCGCCGACGGCGCCTTCGAGCGCGCCGTGGGCGGGCCGCTGACGGCGGCCGACATCGAGATCTTCCAGGTCAACATCACCCTGACCTGCAACCTCCAGTGCTCGCACTGCCACGTGGCGAGCTCGCCGCTGCGCCGCGAGAGCATGGCCTGGCCGACCATGCTGGCGGTGATCCGCGCGGCCGTGGCCTCCGGCGCCCGGCTCGTCGACATCACCGGCGGCGCACCGGAGATCCATCCCCGCTACCGGGACTTCGTCCGCCGCTGCCGCGAGGCCGGCCTCGCGGTGCAGACGCGCACCAACCTGACCATTCTCCTCGCCCGCGCCTTCCGGGACATGCCGGCCTTCTTCCGGGAGAACGCGGTGCACCTCGTGGCCTCGCTGCCCTGCTACCTCGAGGAGAACGTCGACGGCCAGCGCGGCTCGGGGGTGTTCCGGGACAGCATCGAAGCCCTGAAGATCCTCAACCGCGAGGGCTACGGCATCGAGCCCGGGCTCGAGCTCGACCTCGTCTACAACCCGGTGGGGCCCCACCTGCCGCCGCCCCAGGACCGCCTGGAGGAGCGGTACCGCGCCGAGCTGCGGGAGCGGTTCGGGATCGAGTTCACGCGGCTTTTTACCTTCACCAACATGCCCATCGGCCGCTACCTGGACGACCTCGCGCGGCAGGGGAGGGCGGAGGCCTACACGGCCATGCTCGAGCGGGCCTACAACGCCGCCACCGTGCCCAACCTCATGTGCCGGCACCAGGTCAGCGTCGGCTGGGACGGCACCGTCTACGACTGCGACTTCAACCTCGCCCTCGGTCTCCCGGCGTCCGGCGAGTTCGCTCCCACCATCCACGATTTCGACCCGGCCCGGTTCCTCGCCCGGCGGATTGTCACCGGGAGCCACTGCTTCGGCTGCACCGCCGGCGCCGGCTCCTCCTGCCGCGGCAGCCTCGCCGGTCCGGCGGAGGGATGACGCCATGAACGCGCGCGCGGCGAAGCTCCTCGCGGCGGCGAGGAACCCGCGCCTGGCGGGGCTGCTCCTGCTGGCGGCGACGGCGGTCTTCCTCGGCTGGCACTTCGACCTCACCGGGCGGCTCACGGCCCTCTTCACGGTCATCCGGGGCTGGGGCGCGGCGGGCATCCTGGTCTTCGTCCTCGCCTACATCGCGGCCTGCATCTTCCTCGTCCCGGGATCGGTGATCACCCTGGCGGCGGGGGCGATCTACGGCGTCGTCCTCGGCACCGTCTACGTCTCCATCGGCTCCACCCTGGGCGCCGCCGCGGCCTTCCTGCTCGGGCGGACGCTCGCCCGGGACTGGGTGGTGAAGAAGATCGAGAGGAACGAGAAGTTCGTGGCCGTCGACGCCGCCGTCGGGCGCGAGGGCTGGAAGATCGTGCTCATGACCCGCCTGTCGCCGGTCTTCCCCTTCAACCTCCTCAACTACATGTTCGGCCTGACCCGGGTGTCCTTCCGCGGCTACTTCTTCTCGTCCTGGCTGGGCATGCTGCCGGGGACCGTGATGTACGTCTACATCGGCTCGCTGATCGGCGATCTGACCGCGCTCTCGGCCGGCGGCCGCCAGCGGACCACCGCCGAGTGGATCCTGTACGCGGCCGGCCTCGCCGCCACCGTGGCCGTCACCGCTTACGTGACCAGGATCGCGCGGCGGGCCCTGACCGAAAAGGTGGGCACACCGGCCGCCTGACGGCCGGCGGGCGCCCCGCGCGGCGCCACCAAGGAGATCGAGCGATGCACGCAGCAGGCACCAACGACCGCTTCCCCGTCGACGAGCACGACCGCGCGGTCATCGCCAACGTGGCGCCGCCCGACCGGGAGAATCCCGTCCCCGCGCCGCTCTACAACGTGGTCGTGATCGGGGCCGGCGCGGGCGGCCTGATCACCGCCCTCGGCGCGGCCGGCCTCGGCGCCCGGGTCGCCCTGGTCGAGAAGAACCTGCTCGGCGGCGACTGCCTCAACGTGGGCTGCGTGCCCTCCAAGGGGCTGATCCGCGCCGGCCGCGCCGCCGCCGCGGTCCGCGAGGCGCGGGATTTCGGCATCGGGGTCGCCGGCGAGCCCGAGATCGACTTCGGCGCCGTGATGGCGCGGATGCGCCGCCTGCGGGCGCGGATCTCCGCCAACGACGCCGTCGCCAAGCTCGAGGAGGCCGGCGTCGACGTCTTCCTCGGCCGGGCCCGCTTCCGCGACCCGCACGCGGTCGAGCTCGACGACGGGAGCGTGCTCCGCTTCAAGAAGGCGGTCATCGCCACCGGCGGCCGGCCCTTCGTGCCGCCGATCCCGGGGCTGCGGGAGGCCGACCCGCTGACCAACGAGACCGTCTTCAACCTCACGGCCCGGCCGGCGCGGATGCTCTTCGTCGGCGGCGGGCCCATCGGCTGCGAGCTGGCGCAGACCTTCGCCCGCCTCGGCACCGTGGTCACCATGATCGAGAAGGCCGAACATTTCCTCGTTCGCGAGGACGCCGACGCGGCCGCGGTTCTCCGCGAGCGCTTCGCCCGCGACGGCGTCGACGTCCGTCTCGCCTCGAACCTGGTGCGGGTGGAGCGGACCGGCGGCGCCTACCGCTGCGTCATTGAGCGCGGGGGGCGCGAGGAGTCCGTCGAGGCGGACCGGATCTTCGTCGGCGCGGGGCGGATGCCCAACATCGAGGATCTCGACCTCGACGCGGCCGGTGTCGAGTACCACGGCCGGGGCGTGGTCGTGGATCCCTCCCTGCGGACGAGCCGGAAGCACATCTTCGCGGTGGGCGACATCTGTCTGCCGTTCAAGTTCACCCACATCGCCGACGCCTCGGCCAGGATCGCGGTCCAGAACCTCTTCTTCCCCCTCAAGCGGCGCTGGACCGATCTCGTCGTCCCCTGGTGCACCTACACCCAGCCCGAGATCGCCCACGTCGGCCTGTACGAGCGCCAGGCGCGCTCTGAGGGCATCCCGGTCCGCACCCTGGTCCGGCCCCTGGCCGAGGTCGACCGGGCCATCCTCGACGGCGACGACGCCGGCTTCGTCAAGATCCACCTGCGCGAGGGAACCGGCCGCATCCTCGGCGCCACCATCGTCGCCGACCACGCCGGCGAGATGATCAGCGAGATCACCCTCGCCATGACCGCCAGGACCGGCCTCCTCCGGCGCCGCCTCGGCCTCGGCGCCCTGTCCTCGGTCATCCATCCGTACCCCACCCAGGCCGAGGCCGTCCGCCAGCTCGCCGACCGCTTCAACGGCGAGCGCCTCACCCCCCTCGCCAGGAGGATCATCGCCCTCTTCGTGCGCCGCGTGTGAGCCCGCACCTCGCCGCCGGCCGGGTCCCTGCGCTACCATCGCAGCGTGTTACGCGGCATGGCCGTCTCCCTGACGCACTGGGATCTCGCCTTCGAGACCCCGCCGCCCGCCCTGACGCCGGCGCGCCTGCGTGGGATGTTGCTCATGCGATACCGGCGCATGGTCTGTCCCCGCTCCCGGTGGGAATTGGATTGCAGCCGCTGTCCGCTGCTGGCCGAGTGCTCCTACGGCGAGGTCTTTGTGGCCCGGCCGCCGGGCGTGCCGCACCTGTCCCGGAACCGGACCGTCCCCCGGCCCTACCTCTTCCGCTTGGAGCCTGCCGAAGCCTTCACATTCTCCCTGGTTCTGGTGGGCACGGCGAACGCCCTGTTTCCGCGCATTCGATCGATCTTCGAGCAGGTCGGCCGCCGGGGTGTCACCCCTGGCGGGGCGCGCTTCCGCGTCCGCCTGGTGCGCGCCGTGACCGCGGACGGCGCCGGTGACCTGGCCCCCGGCGTCCCTCCGCCCCTGGTGCCGCTCTCCCGTCTTCTTCCCCATCCCCGCCCCGCGCCCGCGGTCCACATCGACTTCCTGACCCCGACCAGCATCAAGGATGGGGGAGCTTTCGTCAGGCGGCCGGTGCCGCCGGCGGTGATCAAGCGGGTGAGGGACCGAATGTCCTCGCTCGCCACCTTCTGGTGCGGGCACGAGCCCGCATGGGATTTTCGCGCCATCGGCGAGCGCGCC
>AMFO01000266.1_pt1 | contig 21021 bp, 15 predicted proteins | sample 552608 | NCBI WGS metagenome assembly AMFO01 (sample SAMN01893955, study PRJNA167987) | microbial mat metagenome | biome: hydrothermal vent | place: USA: Loihi, Hawai'I | collected 2003-05-01
CGGTCTCACCACCCTGGTGCTGCAGGGGCTGACCACCCTGTCGCACCGGCGCGAGATCCTCATCGGGACCCTCGCCGGCCTCGCCGGAACCCTCGTCCTCAGGAGCTGGCTGTGCAAGACCTGCGATCCCAGCCGGGGCCTGAAGTGCTGCGGGTCGGACGCCAAGGTCGTCAAGCCGATCCCTCCCAACGGGTTCGGGCAGGTGGAGGTGAAGGTGGGCACCTGCTTCGTGAAGCTGGCCGCCAGGTCGCAGATCCCGGAACCCATCGACGAGGGAACGATCGTCACCATCCTGCAGCGCGACGAGTCGGTGGTGATCGTCGTGCCGGCGGACTGATCCCGGCGCGACGCGTGTTCATGGCCGTCTCCGCGAGCGGTTCGCCATCTCCGGGCATCATCCTCGCCAGCGCTTCCCCCCGCCGGCGCCGGCTCCTCGACCTCATCGGCCTTCCCCACCGGGTGATCCCGGCCGGGATCGACGAGGCGCCCCGTCCGGGCGAGGATCCCCGCTCCCTGGCCGAACGGTCGGCCCGGGAGAAGGCATCCGCGGTGGCGGCCCGCCATCCCMGCCTGCCCGTGCTCGGTGCCGACACCGTGGTCGAGGCTGGGGGCCGGATGCTCGGCAAGCCGCGTTCCCGGGACGAGGCCAGGGCCATGCTCGAGCTCCTTTCCGGTGCCTCCCACCGGGTCCACACCGGCCTGGCGCTGGCCCTCGACGGCCGTTGCGCGAGCCTGGTCGAGACGGCCACGGTCAGCTTCGTCCCGTTGACCACCGCCCAGATCGACTGGTACCTGGACACCGGCGAGCCCATGGACAAGGCCGGCGCCTACGCCATCCAGGGGTGCGGCGGTCTCTTCGTGCGCGGGATCGACGGCTCCCCGCACACCGTCGTCGGGCTGCCCGTGCACGCGCTCCCGGGGCTCTTCGCCCGTCTCGGCGTCCCCTTCTGGGACCTGCTCGCCACCGGGCGAGGTTGATCGCTCCCCCGGCCCAAGCGGCGCCGCCCGGAGCTCACAACAGCCAGGCGTAGCCGATCTTTAAGAAGAGGGTCCGGTTGGCAGTCGTGATGTCGATGCCCCGGTAGCCGAATCCCGAGTCCGAGTACCCCAAGAAGAAGACGGTCTGGGGGTTGACCTTGTACGAGAAGAGGAGCTGGTTGAAGAGCTGGCGGGAGGCCGGGTCGACCTCCGCCTCGTACAGGGACGGGTTGCGCACGATGTCCGTGTACTGGGTGATCAGGCGGACGAAAGTCCTCACGTTGAACTGGTAGACCAGGCGCAGGTCGGTGAGGCTGGCCCGGAACAGCCGGCCCCCGTCCACGTGCAGCCTCTGGTACGTCTGGCGGAGATCGGTCCTGAAATGAGCGCCCAGCTTGAAGGTCACCCGCGGGGAGAAGGTCAGGCCGTCGGCGCTCCGGGTGTTGGCGAAGTCGATGGTGTCGCCCAGGCGKGTGAAGGCGCCAAAGCTCCAGGTGGCGCTCGGCCGCAGGTTGACGAAGATGCCGACGTAGTCCTGGTCGAAGGTCTTCCCGTTGAAGTAGGTGTCCGAGGTGCCGATGTTGATGAAGCCGTGGGACTGCCACGGGCCGCTGGCCGACAGCCAGATCTCGGACGTCCGGTCGAGATCGAGCCCGTTGTGATCCCGGGTCTCGTCCCGRTTGGCTCCCAGCGCCAGGCGGCTGAAGAACGACCCGTCCCCGCCCCACCAGACGTGACTCGCCCGCGCCTTCAGGAAGCGGGTGTCCACCCGGGGCTCGAATCCCATGTCCGCCCTGAAGCCCCTGCCCAGGTCCTCGTACCGGACATCCCAGTTCCAGCTCCGGGAGTCGTGGCTGTACCTGGCCACGATCGCCGAGCCGTCGAAGCGGCCGCCCGGCTGATCGAAGTCGGCGGCAATGTCGCTCGGATACTCGGTCTGCGACCCCAGGACCTGGAAGGACAGGCTCTCCACGTCCGTGAAGCGGATCAGCCCGTCGATCCCGTATACCTGGTTCGAATAATCATCGCCCGCCGTCCGGCTGGTCACGATGGCGCCCAGGGTCGAGCTCCTGCCCACGTCGCGGCGGTAGCGGACGACGGCCGCGGTGTTGGACCGGTCCAGCGACGTGCTGTCCGATCCCTGGTTGCCCGGGAAGATGATGTTGGTGACGTCGTCCCGCGCCAGGAAGGCCCCGATGGCGTTCCTCCCGGCCTTGCCGGTCAGCTTCACGCCCCAGGACGGATCGGCGACGGTCCGCGTGTGCACCAGGTTGAGGGGGGTCTGGAAGTAGTCCGCCCCCTCCAGGAAGAAGGGCCTCTTCTCGGGAAAGAAGAGGGCGAAGGTGCGGTTGATGGCGAGCTGGGCCGCGTCGGCCTCCACCTGCGAGAAGTCGGGCTTGACGGTCCCGCTCAGGATCAGATTCGGCGTCACCCCCCAGCGGGCGGTGAGCCCGGCGGACCCCTGCGTCGAGGGGTCGCTCAGCGGCCCGTCCGGGAAATCGTCCCGGACCTGGCCCGCCGTGGCCGTGAACGTGGGGTCGAGCTCCAGCGCATGGCCCGGCCTGATCCCGGAAAGACCCGTGATCTCCGAGATCTGGCAGAGCGAGCAGCTGATGTTCCGGTCCTCGGGCTGGCTGGAGAACGTGTAGCGGCGGTCCCGCGGGTAGACCCTCATGGCGCTGAAACCCCACGACTCGGCGCCGCCGGCGCGCGGGAACCGCAGCGACGAGAAGGGGATCTTGATCTCGACGACGTAGCCCCGGGGGGTGATCCTCCCCGCCGAGTCCCAGATCGCGTCCCAGCTCGCGTCCTCCCCGCCGCCGACGTCGTTGTTGATGAGGTCCATCTGGACGCCGCGGGGATTGACGAAGAACTCGAAGGCCCGCCGGCCGTCGTGGAAGGTGTCCAGGATCACGCCCACGAAATCGTCCTCGAACGCCGCATCACGGTCGGTGAGATGGGCGCGGATGGCCTTCGGGTCGGGATCCTCGGCGCGGAAGGCGACGTAGAGATTGCTGTGGTCGTACGTGATCAGGCACACCGTCTTCACCGGCGCCGGGGTGTTGTCGCCGGGCCAGGTCTCGTAGTCCAGGCTCACCCTCGCGGCGTCCTTCCACGCCGGCTCGTCGAGGACCCCGTCCACCCTGATCGGTCCCGTCGTCCGGCCGACCCCTATGACCTTCGGGCTTCCGGGCGGCCGGGTGACCGTGCGCCGGGCCGCCGCCGGGCCGGCCGCCAGGAGCAGCACGACCCACATCGACACGAGCCGAAAAACACGCGCGCCGTCTTGCAACCGTGACCTCATGCGGACCTTCGACCTCCCCCTGCGCGCCGGGCCGGCGCGGCCTCCCAGCAGTACGACCCCACCTTCCCAAGGTTGCACGGAGCCGGGCGGAGCGGCGTTTATTTCCGGGTCTTCTCGAAGAGACCCTCGATGGCCACCCGGGAAAGCGTGTGGTACTTCGTTCTCATGGCGGCGAAGATCTCCTCGGCGAGCGGCCGGAGCTCCGGCCTCGCCAGGAGGGCCTGGTACAGCGGGCGCAGGTACTTCTGGCGTCCCACCGTCGTCAGGACCTGGCGAACCCGCTCCAGCACCGGACGGTAGCCCGAGCGCACGGCCAGCGTCAGCCAGGCGACCAGGATCTCGTAGTTGCCCGAAGCCGTGAGGCTGAAGCGCTCGTCCAGGAGGCGGCAGTCCTCCTCGGCGATCTCCCGGGGCAGCCACTTGAGGAAGAGCTGCCACTCCTCCGCCGCCCAGCCCGAGACATCCTCCGGCCCCGGCCGGCTCCCCTCCTGCCACGCCTTCACCAGCCAGCGGACCCGTTCCAGGCGCGGCGACGCGAACGCCGGCGCGTTCTCGGGCAGGCCGGGCTCGTACACCCACCGCCGGGCGTCCACGCTGTCCGCGAGGCCGGGCAGCTCCTCCTCGAGGAAGGCCAGCAGGTCCTCCGACGTGATCGACGTGAACCGGAAGCGATCCATGTAGCGCCGGATGACGGCGTCCCATCGCTCCCGGCCCACGGTGCGCTCCAGCAACGTGACGAAGAGGAAACCCTTCTCGTAGGGCACCTCGGAGTACACCTCGTCGGGGTCGACCCCGGCGAGGGGCGTCTTCAGGCGCGTGTAGGGGGAGTCCGCGCCGAAGCGCTCGAAGGCCTCGTCGAGGGCGATCCGCCCGATGGCGGCGTGCAGGGCCGCGTACTCCGATCCCTCCAGGGCCTCCAGGATCCGCCTTTCCGCCCACACCGTGAACCCCTCGTTGATCCAGAAGTCCTCCATGCTGGCGTTGGTGACGAGGTTGCCGGTCCAGGAATGGGCGAGCTCGTGGGCGACCACGTTGACCAGCGAGCGGTCCCCCGCCAGGAGGGTGGGCGTGAGGAACGTCAGCCGCGGGTTCTCCATCCCGCCGTAGGGAAAGGAGAACGGCATCACCAGCATGTCGTACCGCTCCCACTCGTAGGGACCGAAGAGTCCCTCGGCGACCCGGATCATCCGGTCGACCCCGGCGAACTCCCACACCGCCCGGTCGAGCACGGCGGGCTCGGCGTAGATGCGGACACGATCGGACACGTCCTTGCCGGCGATCTCGCCGATCGCGAACGCGGTCAGGTAGCTCGGCACCGGCTGCGGCATCTCGAAACGGAAGACCCGCCGGCCGCCCCCGGCGGGCTCGTCGCCCGCCGCGGCCGCCGCCATGACGGCCGTGAACCCCTCGGGAACCGTGATCCGCGCCGAGAAGGTGTAGCGCACGCGGGGGGTGTCCTGGCACGGGAAGACCGATCGCGCGTGGTGCGGCTGGCACTGGGTGTAGAGGTAGGGAAGCCGCCCGCCGGCCGTCTGCTCGGGAGCCAGCCAGTCCAGCGCCGTCGAGCCCTCGGTCGTCCGGAAGTCGATCTCGATCCGCCGCGTCCCCGGCGGCAGATCGAGGCGCAGGGTCGAGCCCAGGATCGGGTCGGGATCACCGAGCGCGAAGGGGATCTCGGCCCCGTTCTCCCCCCGGCAGTCCCCGATCCGCAGGTTGCGGGTGTCGAGATCGAGGGGGCCGCCGGCCGGCTCGCGCAGGCGCAGGCTCACCGACCCGGCCACCTCCCTGCGGTCGAAGCTCACGTCGAGGTCGAAATCGATGTGTTCGACCATGCCCTGGTCGAGGTCCGCGCAGCTGTGGGGGTCTGATCGTGCCATCGAGCGTCTCCTTCGGGTCGTGATTGGCGCCGTTCACCGGGCGCGGCCCGGCGCGGCGGGATCGGCTGGTGCCGGAGGAGGGATTCGAACCCTCACGGTGTCGCCACCGGCGGATTTTGAGTCCGCTGCGTCTTCCATTCCGCCACTCCGGCGTCGGCGCGGTCATTGTGTCGCGGGATTCCCCGCCGGGTCAACCCTGGGGCGGCTCGGGAATCCACAGCTCCCCCGCGGCGCGGCGGCGGGCCACCTCCTCCTCGACCCTGCGCACGGCCTCCTCGTCCATGCCGCTGTTGCGCGCCAGGTACAGCGTCTGCGAGGGAAACGCGAAGTCGGTCCCCGACTGCCTGACGATGCGGAGAATCTTGAAGCTCAGCTCCTCGGCCACCGCGGTGAACTCCACGTAACTCGCGGCATGGATCCACGTCAGCACGTCGATGTCGATGGACGAGGCACCGAACCGGGCCAGCCGCACCCGGACGTCGTCGGTAAAGACCTGCGGGTGGGCGTGCAGCATCTTCTTGGTCTCGTCGATGACGTAGGCCAGCTGGGCCTCGGTGGAATCGTAGAGCAGGCCGATGGTGGTCTGGAACCGGTAGCGGTCACGGACCGAGTAGTTCTCGACCACCTCCGAGATCACCGTCGCGTTGGGCACCGTCACCAGCGTCCGCTCCACCGTCCGCACCCGGGTCGAGCGCAGCCCCACCGCCTCGACCGTGCCGGTCACCCCGCCGATCTTCACGAAGTGCCCGATCTTGAACGGGCTGTCGGCGGCGATCGCCAGGGAGCCGAACACGTTCTCGATGGAGTCCTTGGCGGCGAAGGCGACGGCCATGCCGCCGATCCCCAGCCCGGCCACCAGCCCCATGACATGGATGCCGATGGAGTCGAGCCCGACCACGATGGCCAGGCCCCAGACGGTCACCTTGACGATCCGCGAGAAGATCGGGATGAAGCCCCGCGCCATTTCGTTGTGCTCGGCCAGCGCCGACACCTCGAGGAAACGCGCGGCGATGCTGACCCAGCGGCTGAGCAGCCAGCCCAGGAAGACGATGCCGAGGAGCTTCCAGACCACCGCGGCCGTCCTGGCGGCGGCCCCGCTCAGGCCCAGGAAGGGCACCGTGACGAAGAGGAACGCGGCCAGAAGCCCCAGCCGCACCGGCCCCTCCAGCGCCGCCGCCAGCTCGTCGTCCCAGCGGGTGGCCGTCTTGCGCGCGGCCCTGTGCACGCCGGCCAGCAGCGGCCGAGAGACGACGCGCTCGAACAGCCAGCCGGCCAGGAGCAACAGCACGATCCCGCACCACTGCCACAGCTGCACGTGGGCGATCTTGACCGTGAAGAAGAACGCCGGCAGGTGGTCGCCCAGCCAGCCGTACCCGAACGCCGCGTACAGGCGGTCGATGGCGGCCACCGTGGGACGGCTGAAGGTCCACGCCGTACTCCCGCCGGGCAGGAAGCTGCGGTGCAGTAGGATCGGGACCTTCTTGCCCTCGACCTCGATGACGCCGATCCGTTCCGCCTCGTCGGGCAGGCCCGCCTCCGGCGCGCCTCCCGGGTCGTTGGAGATTGCCTCCGGGTTGATCCAGAGCTTGCGGTCGAGCACGATCTTCAACCGCCGCGCCAGCCGGATCCCGATCGMGGGCTGCTGCGCAGCCGGGTAGCCGCCGAGATCCAGGTAGTGCGCGGCCTCGGCGAAGCGGCCCGCGTTGCACGCCTTCAGGAAGCCCTCGACCGCGGCCCGCGGGTTGTCCCGCCGCACCGACGCCGGCGGCGTCCCGAGGCCGGGGTTGAGCGCCGCCGTCGCCACCCGCACGCCGAGCACGATCCGGCGGTACCACTCGGCCACCGACGACACGGTCCGCCGGGTGGCCAGCCAGACCGGCTCCGGGCCCACCTTGTCGGCCGTGCGCCGCAGCCAGACCTCGCCCTTCACCCCCTTCGNCCCGGAAGCGGTGCGCCACCACGACGTTGCTGGGCTCCCCCGCCTCCAGCGGCCCCACCGGCGTGTCCTCCCGGACCGCATCCGGCCGCGCGCCGGTGGCCTTGAGGACGGCGAAGAGCTGCCGCGCGGCGCGCACTCCAACCGCCTCCTGCTCGCTCCGGGGCACCTCCGTCAGATCCAGGCAGTGGGCGGCGGCCTCGAAGCGGCCGGCGGCCGCCGCGCGCCAGAAGCTCCTCCAGGTTCGCGCCGGCGTCGAGCGGTCGATGGACGCCGGCGCCGGGCCGAGGCCGGGGTTGATCCGCTCCCGCTGCGCGATCGCCAGGGGCGACGCGGCGAGGGACGCGGCCGCCAGCGCCAGGATCGCGCCCGCCGCGAGCCGCACCAGCGCCGGCCGCGGCCGCCAGCCCGCCGGTGTGGCCATGCTCATTCCGCCAGCCTGGCCGCGGTCTCGGCCAGCCTCGCCTGGGCCGCCCGGTCCGCCGGCGGGAAGGGGAAGTCGGCGAGGCTGTTGGTGGGGAGCAGGTGCACGTGGACGTGGGGCACGTCGTAGCCGATGACCAGGGTCATCACCTTGGCGCAGGCGGTCCTCTCCTTGAGCCTGAGCGCCACCGTGCGGACGGCGCCCCACAGGGCCCTGAAGTCCTCGTCCGGCATGGTGTAGAGGTCCTCGAAGGCGCGCTTCGGAATGACCAGCGTGTGCCCCTCGACCCGCGGATTGATGTCCAGGAAGGCGAGATGGCGCTCGTCCTCCCACACCTTGTGACACGGGATCTCCCCGGCCACGATTCGCTCGAAGATCGTCGGCATGCTCACCTCCTCCTTTGCCTCATCGTCACGAGACAAAGGGTACCATCCCGGACGCCCGGCACGTCCCAGCGGCCCGCCCGCCCCCGGGCCCACGCAACCCCGGCCTCAGGCCCGGCGGCTCCAGGCGACTCCCAGCCCGAGCACCAGCAGGACCATCAGGCCGGCGTTCGAAATCCGCTACCCGCTCTTCAGGTCAACCACGAGAACGTTCCGCGGGGGGCCTGTCAAACCCCATGCCGTCTCGGGATGTGCCCAACACGGAAGGCTTGGGACGCAATAGAAGATTCGCAGCGCTACGCGATCCGGCCAGTCCCAGGGTAGTCTGACCCTGAAGGACACAGACTTCCTTGCGCCGACATCTACCGCCCCGTCGGCCCAGTGCGAATGGATCAGACCGGTAGACCTCGCCGGGTCCGGCCCTGCAGGGCTCACCGCCAGGGAAATCCTGCCTGGGAAATCAAGCTCGCCAACATTGAAAAGAAGGATCTCGACTTGCAGGGTGCGGCCCGACCGAGGCCCCACACCCGCTGTCAGCCGGGCCCGGTGGAGGACCGCACGCACCCGCAGCCTGTTCGGGAAAAGATAAAGGCGCGGGGAATAGGCCGACGAATACCGAAGCGTGGGTCGGGCCCTATCCCGCACCGAGAGGTATACGGATGCGCTCCGCCGTGCCGACGCGAACCTGCGCAACGGAGACCTTATGGTCACTACACTGGGCCCACGGTCGGGTTTGAGACGCCGCCGCCACACGGGCCTCGCAAACGTTTGTTCGTAACGGGGGTCGAAATACATCTCCGCGACGCTGGTGCCGCCGGGGGCGTGATACTCGGGGATCAGCGCCCGGAACACCGCTTCGTCTCCCCGCTCGTTGGGCGTAGCTGGTACCACGAGCTCGGGCGAAGTCCACGCCTGCTTCGAGGTGCCGGGGACTGCTGGCGTGTCGCTCCCGCCGCCCCCATATCGGGAGATACGTTCGACGAGGTTGAACAACTTTGCAGCCTCCTTCCGCACCCCCCCAAGGGGACCACCACGCAATACCAGCCATGACGGGTAACACGTGGTCACCACAACGCGTCCGGCACCCACCCCGTACCACGCAACTGCCGGTCCCCCGGTTTCCTTCGCGCGCCACATGACTCGCGCGCCCGCGGGGAGAGACTCGATCACGCCATCGCAGCGCAGGGACGACCGCCACCCCGGCCTCGTGAACGTAACATCCTCGGAGGTACTCTCAAGCCAACCCCACACACGCAGAGCTTCGCTCGCCCTCGGCACGGGAACGACGAGAAAATCCTCCGCTAGAGCCTGTGCGAGAACCACGAGTGTACCCCCGTCGGTGCGCACGTAACGATCCAACGCCCTCCCGAGTCGAGAGTCGTGCCCGCGCCCCCGAAGGGCGCCCTCGGGCACCACGAGGACGCTGTGAGGCCCGTGCCGGGCGGAGAGCTGGGATGGCCGGATGATCCGTGCTTTCCAGCCGAGACGTTCCAGAACACCGGCCGTAGCCCAATCCGTCCCACCTCGCAGAACGAACCACACACCTCGGCGGTCCCCGCCACCACCCCCCTCAGATACTTCCCCTGTTCGCGGACTCCGCACCATCCGACCGGAGCTGGCGGATCCATCGACAGGCCTTCCCGCTGTTCGCGACGGAACCCAGACGCCCGGGGGAGCTTGTGGGTCTTTAACGAACTCTAGCGCCTCGATCTTCCCGCTGGCCCACGAGCTGTCTCCGCCTGGTGCCGGCAACCAAAGGACACCATGCCTTTTCGGCACGTGGACCTGGGGCACACGTGCACCTCTCCAGGAAAAACGGGGATCGGTCCGAGACGCGCGCCCCGCCCAGTTCCCCAAGCCCTCGAGTCCCTCCGCTAGCTCACGAACGGCCACATGCGGGTCCCACCCCTGACGGCTCAGGCGCAGTTCCAGCACCGCCTGCGCGAGAGCCTGCTCGTCGGTGTCCGGCCCGCCCTCGATCGATACCGAGCGCGTGATTATTCCTTCCATTTCCTGGGTAAGTTTCCCGCCCTCCGCAAGGTACCGGTAGGCCTCTTCGAGGAGAAGATCCGGCGCCCCCGGTAYCCGCTGCAGCTCGCCGTGAACGCGCCGGTAGGGGTACACCCCCGGCACTTCCTGTTCCCGCCACCTGGCGATCATCTGCAAATGCCGCTGCCACCGCTCCGGCCGCGTTACCCCCAGCCGCTCCAGCCGTAACCTGTANCCCCCTCCCCCACGCCCCTGAGGCCATATCCGCCCCGGTATCGAACCCCGCGTCACGTACACCGCCAGCACCCCGTCCTCGTCTCTCTCGTACCKCAGCTCAACCGCCGCCCACCCCCGCTTGAACACCATCCCCTCGACCCCGTCGATCCCCACCCCCACATACCCCGGCAACCGAAAACGCCCCTCCCTATCGCTCACCACCCGCCTCATCGTCCGGTAATCCGGCATCCCGAAATTCGCCCCCGCCGGCGACAGACGCGCCAGCCCCATCTCGGACCTCAGGTACCACCTCCTGATCTCCACCCCCCCAAGCGGCCTCCCCGTGTCCGCATCCACCACCCGCCCAACCAGCGCCGGCAGGTAATGAGTGGCCGCCCCGTACCCGCCCCACGTCAGCTCGAACAACAGCCACCCCACCACCCCCACCGCCAACAACCCCAAACAACCCACCCGGCATCCCCGCTTCACCCCCTCACCCCCTCTCCCCTGCTCCCCTGCCCCCCTGCTCCCCTGCCCCCCAGCTCCCCCTCTCCCCCTCACCTCTTCCGTCCAACCTGTCTTCATGAGAAACATCCTCAGCTCCGGGAGGTGTCGTTGCTCCATCTTACCGCCGCCGGTCGTTCGGCAGCCGCTCGTTTCGGGGGCGTGGTGCTGAGGAGCGCGTTGACATCATCCGCGGCTGGGACCACATTACCAAGTGGTGATAGAATGTTGGAGTGAGAGATGGTGAAGGGGGTGAAATCTTGGCGGATGAGCTCCTCCACAAGATCGCCGATGTCTTGAAGGCCATGGCCGACCCGACGCGGTTGAAGATTCTGCACAGCCTGCAAAACGGGGAAAGGTGCGTGTCGGATATCCTCGAGGTCGTCGGCGGGAGTCAGGCCAACGTCTCCAAGCATCTGTCCGTTCTCAAGCGGGCGGGCCTCGTGGACTGCCGGCGGGAAGGACTGAACGTCTATTACAGGATCATCGATCAGGGGGTCTTCACGATCTGCAGGAACGTGTGCGATTCGCTGGAGTTCCGGCTGGATCGCGATCATCAGAGCGTCGTGGAGGGACGTCAGCAGATGGAGCTGGCGCAGTCACGGGGCGAGGACTCGTCCTGATTCAACGACCGTTCCCGACAGCATGAACAATCGGCGGCCCGCACGGCCCGGCGGCATCGATGGGCCTGGACGATCACCGGGACGGCGCGGGAGCGCGGCTGGAGGTCACATTGACGGAAGGCAGAGCGACAACGACGGGGTGCCCCAGGTGCGGCGGCGAGCTCAGTCCCGTTCCCACCTGAGGGGCGTTGCTCTGGCGGTGCCAGGGCTGCGGCGAGATCCTTTCGACGGCGGAAGCGTTTCCGGAGGGCGTGCCGCTGGAGGTGTGGCGGCGGGCGGTCGCTGGATCGAGATGTTGACACACGCGTAGGAGGGTCACATGCCGATTTACGAGTACCGCTGCAAGAGTTGCGGGAAGGTCTTCTCCCGCCTGCAACGGATGGGCGCCGGCGCCGAGGGCGTGACCTGCCCGCACTGTGAGAGCGAGGACGTGGAGCGCCTCGTGTCGTCGTTCGCGAGCGCTTCCTCGGCGGCGGGTTCGTCAGCCGGGACGTCCTCCTCCGGGTGCTCCTCGGGCTTCACCTGAGGCATCTGAGCGGGGCCCGGGAGGCCCATCGGAGGTTCACGGCGGCCGGCAGGCCGCCGTTCTTGCGACCCACGTCACTCATTCGCGATGAGCCGGGGCCGGAGCGTCGTCGCCGGGAAGGAGCGGGCGCACGATCCCGCGATCGATCAGGGCCTGGACCAGCACCCGGCCCTCCAGCTCGGGCTCGGGGAGCAGGCTGAGCACCTCGCGCAGAGTGTACCTGCCGTTGAGCCGGGACACCAGGAAGGCCTCGCGCGGGGTCAGCGACGCCGTGCCGGGGTCGTCCTGGGGAACGGCCAGCTCGAGGACGGCGGTGTCCGGGGGAGCCTTCTTTTCGACGGCGGACCGGATTCTCTTTTCCAGGGCGCCGGCGAGCTCCTGGATCTCCCGGTGATCGGCGTACTTGGCGCGCAGCGCCTTCACCTGCTCGTAGGCCTCGAGCAGGCGGCCGCGCTCGAGCTCGCCGGTGCCGGTCCGGAGCAGGACGCGCCACGAGCTCCTCGAGAACCCGGGGATCGGCTCCTCCGCGCCGGAGGGCGGATCGAGGGCGAGAAAACCCCGCCGCAGCCCCTCGAACACGGCCGACATCACCTTGAAGAGGCCGACTCTCGCCGCCAGGGCCACCTTCTCGAGGCTGCGCTCGCCGTCGACCTGTTGCAGCACCTTCTTCGAAGCCGCGTCGAGCTCCTCCTCGTCCACGGGCCCCACGACACGGGGCACCCATGCCGGGTCGGGGATCACCGCCCGGATCCTCTCCAGCTCGTCCTGCCGCCGCACACCCTCCATCACCAGAAAGTCCACCGACAGGTCGAGCGGCTGAAAGCGGTGGGAGGGCAGGATGTTGTCGAGAAACCGGAACTCGCCCTCCTTCCACAGGAAGAGGTCGAAGATCGATTCCTGGGTCTTCATGGCCAGGATCCGGGCCAGCTCTTCGCGCGAGAGGCGACCGATGATGATCAGAAGTTCCCCCAGCAGCACCCGGTGCCGCGACTGCATGTCGAGCAGCTCCTCGAGCTCGCGTTCCTCGACGATTCCCCACCCGACGAGGTAATAGCTCAGGAACTCCCTGGGATCCTCGGAGGCCGCGCCGAGCACCCGTCCGTCGCGGAAGTAGATCTTCTTGCTGATCCGCGGGCCGTCCACTACCAGGGTCCCCGTCTTCCTGCTCTGGGAGATCCATTGCAGGAGATCAGGGAACGGCATGGTCCGCAGGTTGCCCCCAATCGACACGTCCGGCCTCCGTCCTTGCTGTCCTGCCGGGGCCCGGCACGGGCCCCCCCGCCGTGGGCGGCCCGGCGTTCCGCCGGGCGACGCCGGGCCGCAGAAGCGGTTTCGAGCCCGAACCTGCACCTCGTTTCAGGAGGATCCTATCACGCGGTCGGGGGTCGCGAGCCCGTGGGGCCGCCGCGGGCCCGCGCTCAGCGCGCGTCGGCGCCGACGGCCGCCGGACGGGGCTTCTTCTCCTGGAGGTAGGCGTGGATTCCCCGTGCCGCGGTCTTGCCGGCGCCCATGGCGAGGATCACGGTGGCCGCGCCGGTGACGATGTCGCCCCCGGCGAACACCCCCGGGATCGAGGTCATCATCGTCTCCTCGTCGACGACGATGTTGCCGCGCCGGTTCAGCTCCAGCCCGGGCGTGCTCTGGGTGACCAGCGGATTCGGGCCCTGCCCGATGGCCATCACCAGGTTGTCGATGGGGATCTCGTACTCGCTCCCGGGGATGGGGATCGGGCGCCGCCGTCCGGACGCGTCCGGCTCGCCGAGCTCCATCTTGATGACCCGGACGCCGCGCACGAAGCCGTCGTCGTCGCCGAGCACCTCGACCGGGGAGGTGAGCCACCGGAAGTCGATACCCTCTTCCTCGGCGTGCTCCAGCTCCTCGAGCCTGGCCGGGGACTCGTTGCGGGTTCGCCGGTACAGGCAGATCACCTGCTTGGCCCCGAGGCGGAGCGCCGTGCGCAGGCAGTCCATGGCGACGTTCCCGGAGCCGACGACGGCGACCTTCTCGCCGACCTGTACCGGGGTGTCGAACTCGGGGAACGAGTACGCCTTCATGAGGTTGATCCTGGTCAGGAACTCGTTGGCCGAGTAGACGCCGATGAGATTCTCGCCCGGAATGCCCATGAAGTAGGGCAGGCCGGCCCCGGTGCCGAGGAAGACGGCGTCGAAGCCCCACTCGTCGAGCAGCTCGTGCACGGTCGCACTCTTGCCGACGACGAAGTTGCAGCGAATCTCGACGCCCATCTTGGTCAGGTTCTCGATCTCGTAGCGGACGATTTCCTTGGGCAGGCGGAACTCGGGGATCCCGTACACGAGGACGCCGCCCGGCTTGTGAAGCGCCTCCAGGATCGTCACCTGGTGGCCGAAGCGGGCGAGCTCGGCCGCGCAGCTGAGCCCGGCGGGACCCGAGCCGACGATCGCCACCCGGTATCCCGTGGACGGCCTGCGCTCCGGCATCGAGACCGCGCCTCCCTCCCGCTCCAAGTCGGCCACGAACCGCTCGAGACGGCCGATGGCGACCGGCTCGTGCTTCTTGCCGACCACGCAGACCTGCTCACACTGGTCCTCCTGCGGGCAGACGCGGCCGCAGATGGCCGGCAGGGTGTTGGTGCGCTTTATGATCGCGACCGCCTCGGTGAAGCGGCCCTCGCGGATCTCGGCCACGAAGGCCGGAATGTCGATCCCCACCGGGCAGCCGCCGACGCACAGGGGCTTCTTGCACTGCAGGCAGCGTTCGGCCTCCTCGATCGCCATTTCGGCGGTGTATCCGAGGGCGACCTCGTCGAAGTTGTGACGCCGTACCTCCGGGTCCTGGGCGGGCATCGGGTGGCGGGGAATCTTCAACCGCTCGGCCGGTTTCAGCTCGCGGGTCATGAGCGTACCTCCAGGGTGTCCATCGCGTGGCACGTGTGCTGTTCCAAGAACCGTCTCCGCGCCTCCTCCTCCTGGGCGAGGTAGGTGCGCTGCCGCTTCATCAGCAGATCGAAGTCGACGAGGTGGCCGTCGAACTCTGGGCCGTCCACGCAGACGAACTTGGTCTCGTCACCGACCGTGATCCGGCAGCCGCCGCACATTCCGGTACCGTCGATCATGATCGAGTTCAAAGAAACGATGGTCGGGATGCCGTACGGCTCGGTCAGCTTGGCCACGAACTTCATCATGATGGCGGGTCCGATGGCGAACACGATGTCCGGCTTCCCCCGCTGCTCGATGAGATCCTCGAGAGCGTGGGTCACCAGCCCCTTGCGGCCGAAGCTGCCGTCGTCGGTGGTGAAGATCATCTCGTCCGACGCCGCGGCCATCTCGTCGCGCAGGATCACCAGCTCCTTGGTGCGCCCGCCGAGAATGGCGATCACCCGGTTGCCGGCCTCCTTCAGCGCCTTGGCGATGGGCAGGAGCGGGGCGATCCCGGCCCCGCCTCCGACGCAGACGGCGGTCCCCCATCGCTCGATGTGGGTCGGTGTGCCGAGGGGCCCTGCCACCTCGATCTCGGTACCCACCGGCAGGGTGGCCATTTCCATCGTGGTCTTCCCCACCTCCTGCACCACCAGGGTGATGGTCCCCTCTTCCGCGTCGGATGCGGCGATCGTCAGCGGAATACGCTCCCCGTGCTCGTGCAGAAGAACCATCACGAACTGTCCCGCACGGTGTTTCCTGGCGATCTCCGGGGCGCGGACGAGGTACCTGGTGAACTTCGGCGCTATGGTCTGTTTGCTGACGATCGTGGCCACTGGATCCCTCCTCGTTCGGGGCGGCTCCTCATGCCCCGGCGCACTCTACATGCCCTCGGAAGAATTTTCAATATCTCGTTTATTCTTGAGAGCTTATCTTATTTTCTGATATGCCTATTTCCTCATAAATGGAACTGGTCAAAACACTTCCGTTTCTCGCGCCCAACCGCAATCACTCCCGCGAGCACGATGTTTTGACAGTATTTCAGCCGGTCCTGTACACTTCGTTGCATCGTTACGGCTATGGGTCGGCCGGCGACCGCAGACTGATGTGATGGATACGTCGACACTCCTGCTCGTGTTCGGATGCGCAGCGATTTCCCTCGCCTCGCGCGCCTGGCGCTCGAGCGGGCTCCCGTGGGGCCTGGCCGCGCTGGGAGCCGCCGCCGTCGGCGGCTTCCCGTTCCTCTTCTTCCTCCTCACGGCCACCGTCCTGCTCCTGGCCGAGGCGGTCGGCCGGCCGCGGGTCCTCCTCGGCGCCCTGGTGGCCATCGCCGTGCCCCTCGCCTTCTGGACACCGGCGCATCTGGCGCTCTCCTCGGCCCTGACGCGGCTGACCATTCTCTTCGTCGCCGCCCATCTCGCCTGGGTGGGCACGGCATCCATCGTCAAGAAGGATCCAGCCCGGCCGCGCTCCTCATGGCCCGACATCGCCAACACGCTGATCCTCCTCGCCAGCGCCGCCCTGGTCCTGACCGGTGTGGACCTCTCGCTCCCCCTGCTGTCGGTGCTCGGTCTCGCCGTCCCGGCCGTCCTGCCCGCCCGCATCAGGCAGACCCTGGAGAATCAATCGGCCCGCGTGTGGCTGAAGAGCTTCTCGGATCTTTCGGGCTGGGCGGCGCTCTTCCGCAAGGGCTCCTCCACGCCTTCGCTGGAGGCGCTCGCCAGAACCCTCCACAGGAACGCGGAACCCGTCTTCCACCACGCGCTCACCATCGTCGCCACCAACCCGGCGACCCGCATCACGCAGAGCTTCATCGCGGCCCACCCGGACACCGGCGAGGTCTCCCAGCGCATCGAGGAGCGGATCCGCTTCTTCTTCCAGTCTGGGCGCCTGCCCGGGGCCAACGGGCAACACGCTCACGACGGCGGCGGCCAGCTCCCGCTCGATCCAGGTTTCCGGAACCAGCTCCTCGTCCCGATCCAGAGAGAGGACAGGCCCATCGCCCTCGTGGCCTTCCTCGCCAACACGCCGCTGCCGGCCCCGCGGGAGGTCCCCCGCTTTTGCGACAGCGTCCAGAACATCGTGCTTCACCTCCTGACGACCATCGAGGAGCACCGCCGGCTGGTCTTCCTGACCCAGCGCACCGAAAAGGAGGGCCAGCGCCTGCGCTCGCTCCTGGAGCTCAACCATCTGATCGCCACCTCGGCCGATCTCAGGACGCTGACCAACAACCTCGTCAGGACCGTCAGCATCAGCTTCGGCCTCACCTGGACGGGCTTCCTCCTCCCGCTGGAGGGCGGGCGAAGCTTCAAGTTGGTCGCGTGGTCCGGCGACGCGGAGGACTGGGAGGCCCCGCACGGCAGCAGGCTGACCATCGCCTCCGACAAGCTGGCCTCGGTGCTCGAGACCGCGTCGCGCCTGTCACGCTTTCTCGTGCTCCCCATCGAGGCCTGGCCGCTCCCCGTCCCCCGCCCCCCCAACGTCGACCACGTGCTCGTGATCCCCATCGAGCACGGCGACCGGATCGTGGCCTACGTCCAGATCCTGCCCAGCTCGATGCGCCCCATGCCCGACCTGGAGGACCTGAGAGCCCTGGAGATCCTCATGGACCAGGTGGGACCGGTGGTGGCGTCGGGCCTTCACCTGGAGAAGGTCAGCCGCCGGACCCTGCAGGACGCCCTCACCGGCATCGCCAACCGCCGCTCCCTGGACCGCTACTTCGACGAGGTCCTGACCGCCGTCCGCGAGGACGAGGGGCGGGCCGCCTTCGCCATGCTGGACATCGACGATTTCAAGCTCGTCAACGACCGTCACGGCCACCGGGTGGGGGACGTCGTGCTCGTGGAGATCGCCCGCATCCTCGAGTCCAACGTGCGCGCCGAGGACTTCGTCGCCCGCTACGGCGGCGAGGAGTTCGCGATCGTGCTTCCGGGGCTGTCGGCGGAGCGGGCGTGCGATGTCCTGGAGCGCCTCAGGCAGTCCATCGCCGGACACCGTTTTGCAGCCGGCGAGTTGAAGAACCCGCTCTCGCTGACCCTCAGCATCGGCGTCAGCTCATTCCCCGACGACGGCCTGGACGCGTCCAGCCTGATGGAAACCGCGGACATGGCGCTCTACTGCGCCAAGCGCCGGGGGAAGAACCGCGTTGTGGCGGCCCGGGACGTCAGCTCGCAATCGGCCCTCGAGGACGAGGAGCCCTTCGCCCTGTAACCCCGCCGGGCTCGTTGGCGACCCCTCGGCCCCGCCTCAGCCCTCCGCCGCATCCTGCATGACCGGACCTCGGAGCTCCTTCAGAGAGAAGACGTTGAAGATATGGTGCCCGTTGAAGTCCAGCACCCGCATGTCCCGGGTCTGCTCGAGATCCGCCGCGATGACGTCGAAGGGCACGCCGTACACCTCCCGCACGTGGTCCAGGGGAACCTCGTAGGCGATGAACTTCATGATGCCCTTGTGACGGAGCTTCTCCACCAGGTCCTCGTCGAGGATGGACTCGTAGGTGGTCAGCACCAGGATGGGTCCTGTACCGGTGAAGACCAGGTACGATTTCATGGCGCAGCTCCTTTCCGCGGGGCCGCCGGCCGCGCGCGCTCCGGTTCGCGGCCCGGGGTCGGTCTCGCGCCCGGCCGCGGGGCTCACGTCCCCATCTCAATGTGGGGCGCCACGGCCCGGGTCGTCAAGGGATCCCAGCGCCGAACGAGCGTCCAGCGAGCGCCTCCACGGAGCAGTGGCCGGCGCGCTCCAACGCTGTTAGGGATGGCCACGTCGAGCGCCTTCGGCGCTCTCCTCGCCATGACAGGGCCAAGGATGCTCCCAACGGCTGCCGCCGCAGGGCCGCACGGCGATCGCGGCCCGGAGAGCTGCGGATGTCAGCGGCCGTCGAAGGCCTCGGCGACGCCCTGGACCACGGCGCGCGCGAAACGCTCCCGCCAGCGATGGTCGAGGAGCAACTTGCGATCCTCCGGGTTCGCCAGGTTGCAGCACTCGACGAGCACCGCGTTCTGGGCGAGCGAGTAGCGAAGCACCGCCGGCACCCAGCGGCGCCTGCCGCGCAACACGGACCCGCGCACCGGGGCGTAGGGATGGACCTCGATCCGCGAGCGGTGCAGGGACCCGATGATCTTCCGGGCCAGGCGGCGGGACGAGGCCTCGGCCCGGGCCTTGAACCGGCGGCTGAGGACGACCCTGGGATGCCTCCTGTACTCGCGGAAGCCGTTCATCACGGATCGCCCCACCGAGAAGGACCGGGGGCGAAGGTACCGCGAGGGGACGTACGCCATGGCACCCCGAACGGTCCTGAACAGGGAGTCGGCGTGGATCGACAGGAAGACGATCTTGGCCGCCGGGACGCCCCGCTTCCGCTCCCTGAGGACGATGTCGTTGGTGAGGTACCAGCGCAGGTGGACGCCCGTCGCCGAGTCGGTGAGGAAGAAGCGGGGGTGGGTGAGCAGGAACTGGTCCCTGTCCTGGACGAGGACGTCGCGGTTCGGAACCGTGAACCCCCGGCTGCGATCCTCGATCGTGGTCCACACCCGGGCCCTGGTGTAGCGCTCGAGGTCGGCCTTCATGCGGCACATCAGGTCGTAGGCGTAGGTGGACTCCCAGGTGCCATGGGAGACGGCGCCGGTGTCGTTGCCGCCGTGGCCGGCGTCGAGAATGACCCGGACCCCGGCCAGCTGCGCCGCGTGAACGACCTCGACGAACTTCCGCAGCTCCCGGCGCCGCGATTCCCACGCGACCCGGCGGGGGTTGCCCGGCGGGAGGTACTCCGGGAGCAGGAGGTCGAGCGGAATCTTCACCGGGTAACCGACGGGGATCGACGTGACGTCGCGGATGCCCGAGCGCCTGGCGATCCTGGCCGCGGTCGCGTTGACCTCGGCGGCGTGCAGCTGCCCGGTGAACCGGACCACGACCGCCGAGTACAGCGCTTCGCCCGCGCGCAGGCGGTAGATCGCGTACTCCCCGGAGCGGTCCCTCCCGTAGGCGAGCGGCACCGTGCGGCTGTCTCCGCCGCCCTTCCCGGTCGCCGCCCGCGGACCGGAACCCGGAGTGGCGGCCGGCGCCGGGCTGGGGCCGGGTGCCTTCTCCGTCTCGACCGCCACCGGGAGGGACCTGAAGGCCGGGAGCAGCGCCGCCTCGGGCACGAAAACCAGCTCACCCCTCCTCGGCCGCCGGCTCCCGAGCTCGGGGTTGCTCCGCCGGAGCAGGCCGGCGTTCCGGGCATCGCCGCTCAGCAACCGGGCCAGCCACTCCCAGCTCTCGCCGGCATCCCCGAACGGGTCGAGCACGCGGTGCCGCCAGCCGCCCCGCACCCGCCGGTCGGTGGGAAAGAGGCGGGAGACCGCGCGCAGGCGCCAGGAGCCTCGAAGTAGCTCCACCGGGATCCGGACGCGGGCTCCGGCCACCGGATGCCGCAGCCGCGGGTTCGCCCGCCGCAGCCGCCGGGCATCCGCCGCACCGGAGCAGTACCGCCGCGCGAGCGCGATCCAGCCGTCGCCGCGGTCCGGGTAGACGAGGAGCACCGGGCTCCGACCCCGCGACCAGACGACCGCCCGCCCGCGGCCCATGTCGATCTGCAGGCGATTGAACGAGGCCGGCGCGGGCGCGGCAGCGAACAGGATGACGAGGACCAGGGCCAGGCCGCGCCGCATCAGCCGTGTCGGTCCACCCCGCCGACAAGGATCCGCGCGCCGCCCGCGGCTCCGCGCACCGGGGCGCCTCCCGTGGGTGACACGCTGGCTCGGTGTATACTCCGGGCGGTTTCCATGAACGCGGCGATGGTATCACGCACCGGTGCATGCCCAGCCTGCGGGGAGCTTGCGCAGAGGGCCGGCCGGGAGCTCTGGGGCAGGCTCGCCGCGTGGGCGTCCGCCTTCGACGCGGCGGGCGGTCCGGCGGCGGCCCTCCACCGGGCCGCGGAGCGGTTCGCCGGGTTGATGGATGTGGACCGGGTCTCCCTGCTCGTCCCCGTCGCCGGGAAGAAGCTCCAGGTCGTCGGCTGCTCGAACCGCCGTCATTCCGGGGATGTCGTCGTGTCCCTCGACCTGTACCCGGAGCTCGTTTTCGTGCTCGACAACGGCCGGTCGCTGGTGATCCCCGACGTTCGTGCCGCCGATCTCCTCCGCCCCGTCGCCCGCCTGATCTCGGGAACACCAATTCGCAGCCTGGCCGCGGTTCCCCTCGAGCTGGACGACCAGCGCGCCATCTTCCGCATGGCATCGAACCGGCGCTCCCTCGGTACCCGGGATCTGATCGCCCTCGAGGCCGCCGCCCACCTGCTCCAGCACGTGGCCGCCGGCCCCGAGCGCCGGCGGGCCGAGGCGGCCGCCGCCGAGCGCCTCCTGGCGGAGGTGGCCGACGTGCTCATCG
>AMFO01000279.1_pt1 | contig 20873 bp, 20 predicted proteins | sample 552608 | NCBI WGS metagenome assembly AMFO01 (sample SAMN01893955, study PRJNA167987) | microbial mat metagenome | biome: hydrothermal vent | place: USA: Loihi, Hawai'I | collected 2003-05-01
TTCGTGGATACCCTTGCCGGTGCTGATGCCGGGACCGGGGAAATCGGGTGTGAAGAGGCGAAGGGTGGAGATCCAGTCCATGCTGCAGGCCAAACGCCGGATTTCCCTGACCGGCATGCCGGCGGCATAAAAGGCGCCGATTTCGGCTCCGACGCTGGTGCCGACGATGGCACGAACGGGGATACCCTCGCGCTCCAGGACACCCAGTACGCTGATGTGCGCCAGTCCACGGGCACCGCCACCGCCCAGGGCCAGTACCAAGCCCCGTTCCGAATCCTCCTTCATGACTTCAGCCGCCACCGGAACCTCGGAATGAAGGCGGGCACACGTAGGCGGTAGTCGGCATACCCGGGATGAACCGCAAGCAATCGCCTCTCTTCCAGGCGCGATCCGATCAGGAAATAGAGCCCAATCACCGCCAGCATATGCAGACTGTTGACGCTTTGAGATGGATTTGCAAGCAGCATCAGCATAACCCCGGAATACATTGGGTGGCGCACACGGCGGTAGACACCCTGCACCCGGAACGGTTCCTTGCCATCGGGGGCGGCGGCAAGCCCCAGGAAGACCCTGGCGTCGATCACCCGGAAGGATTGCACCACGACGAAGAGTCCGAATACCTGCAGGGCGCGCAACCCAAAGGAAAGGGGTGCGTGAACTTGATACAGCGGGCTATCGGGCAGGCTGTGGACGAAGGCCATCCAAAGAACCGTCAGCACTACGGAGACCAAGCTGTAGAGCAGTCGGTAGGCACGCGCACTCATGCCTCGCCCATAGAACATGCCCTTGCAGGTTTCTGTGGCCGTGGCGCTGTGAAAGGCGGCGAACAAAAGACCGCTTGCCCAGATCCATAAGGCGCTCAATTCCCCGCCCCCTCGTTCACACGCACTCGGTGCCGCGTCCATCGGACACACCCTTCTGGTAAGAAGACTCCGGCCTCATGCCGCCGGCGCTCATGATCAAGCTTGGCGCGATGGGACAAGATTTCTGAACTTCCTGTGCGTATCGCTCTTCCAACGTCCGGAGCAGACTAACCCGCTGATCCGTCAAAAGCCACAAAAGTGCAACGACGTTCGGCCGCTGTCGTCGACGGGATAGGCCTTCCGGGCATGAAGGCAGGCCGGGCAAGCACGCTTGCGCATGCGATACCGTTCGGGTCAGGATAACCGCATGCGCTTCCTCGAATCTCCTCATGCCGACGCCCGCCCTGCGGGGATGGATGTGGAACTGATCGTGCTCCATGCCATCAGCCTGCCGGCGGGTGAGTTTTCCTGCGAACACGTCGAGGCGCTGTTCATGGGCAGACTGGAAGCGGCGGCGCATCCCTCGTTCGCCGCCCTCCACCGTTTGCGGGTTTCGGCTCACTTCGTCGTGGATCGAGACGGTGGTCTCACCCAGTTCGTACCGACATCCCTACGTGCCTGGCATGCGGGACCCTCGTGCTGGGAGGGGCGGGAGAGCTGCAACGATTTTTCCATCGGCATCGAGATGATCGGGGACGAGTTGCATCCGTTCACTCCCGCCCAATACACGCAGACGGCGCGTCTGTGCCGGGCATTGATGGCCACATATCCCCGCATTCTTCCCGATCACATCGTCGGCCATGCCGACATCGCACCGGGCCGCAAATGGGATCCCGGCCGGCAATGGGACTGGTCCCGGTTCCATCGTTCTCTCACGCATATCCGCCGTCTGGATCTGGAGGTGCGTCGATGAAGGCTTGGTTTGTTTCGATCCTCCGCCGCTTCGTGCTCCTTGCACCTGCACTCGCGCTGCTTTGTACGGTCATCGCGGATGCTGCAACACCGAAAGCTGCGGTCATCGTGGCGGCGGAGCGACAGGCTGCCGCGGCCGGGGCCGACATGCTCGTTCGCGGAGGCAACGCCTTCGATGCCGCCGCGGCCACAGCGCTGGCTCTCGGCGTGGTGGAGCCGGCATCCAGCGGCATCGGCGGCGGCGGGTTTTTCCTGCTTTACATCGCTGAAAAGCATCGTTATGTGATGATCGATGCGCGGGAGACCGCGCCGCGGCTTGCCGGCCACGGCGGGATCTATCGCACGCAATCAAGCATCGACGGCCCTCAAGCCGCCGGCGTGCCGGGACTGGCCGCCGGCATCGACCTTCTGGTGCGCAAATACGGCCGCCTGCGGCTTATGGATGCGGCCGAGCCGGCCATCCGGCTGGCGCGCCGGGGCTTCATCGTCTCCGAGAGGCTCGCCCGCATGATCCGCTGGCGGCGCAAGGCCTTCAATCCCGCCGCGCGGCGTATCTTCGACAAGCACAAGGGCGATCGCATCCGGCAGCCGCAGCTTGCGGAAACGCTCGCGCGCTTCGCCCGTCGCGGCGCGGCGGATTTCTATCGCGGCGAGACGGCGGGGAGGCTAGCAGCCGATATGGCGCGGGACGGAGGCCTGATCCGCCTCCCCGACCTCGCCGCCTACCGGGCCAGGGAACGCCAACCCGTGACCTTCGACTACCGGGGCTTCCGCTTCATATCCGCATCCCTTCCCTCGAGCGGCGGGCTTACGCTCGCGCACATCCTTGGCCAGCTCGCCGGCGACGACCTGAAGAGGCTCGGGCCCGCCGACCGCGCGCATTTGCTGATCGAGGCGATGAAGCGCGCCTACCGCGACCGCAATCAATATCTCGGCGATCCCGATTTCATCCACATCCCGAAAAACTATCTCGATCCGTTGCGCCTGAAGAAAATGCGCGATTCCATCGACATGCGGCACGCCACGCCATCGGGCAAGCTCAAGGGTCGGACCGAGCCCGGGGGGCCGGGCGCCAACACCACGCATTTCTCGATTATCGACCGCGAGGGGAACATGGTCGCCGCCACCCTGTCGATCAATTACGGCTTCGGATCGGGCTATCTGTCCCCCTCCACCGGCATCCTGCTCAACGACGAAATGGACGACTTCGCCACCCGCCCGGGCAAGCCCAATATCTACGGTCTGGTGCAGGGCGCAGCCAACGCCGTGGCGCCGGGCAAGCGCATGCTCTCAAGCATGACGCCGACGTTCGTAATCGGACCTGCGCGCACGTTCATCCTCGGCACGCCGGGCGGCTCGCGAATCATCTCGATGGTGCTGTTGGCGTCCATCCGCTTCATGCTCAATGAATCACCGTCGCAATCCTGGGTGAACGCGCCGCGATTCCATCATCAGTTCCTGCCCGACATGGTGCAGTACGAGCCGGGTGCGTTCCCTCCCGCCGTCGCCGCTGAACTTGTGAAGCGCGGCCACCGTCTGCAGAAGGTGCGCGAATATGGCAACATGCAGGCCATCCTGTGGAACCGCACGAATGGCCGGGTCATCGCCCTCCCCGACCGCCGCGGTCGGGGCGCCGTCGTGTATGTCCGGTAGAGGAAGGGTTGATGGCCTTTCCACCATGGACAAGCCCTGCTTGGCCGACGAGGAGGAATGGGTAAGATGATGCGAACGTTGAAGAAGTTGCTTCAAGGTTCTGCGGCCTTACCGGCCGCAAATCGCCGGAAACGCGGCGAGCACGACATCACCCTGGCCGTGACGGCGCTGATGATCGAGGTGATGATGATGGACGGCCGGTTGGATGCAGCCGAACGGGACGAGATCGTCGCCCGGCTCAAACAACGGTTCGGCCTTTTGCGGGAGGAGGCGGAGGAGATGATCGCGCGGGCTGCGAAAGCGGCGGATGCGGCCCACGATCTGTACCAGTTCACCTCACGCATCATCCGCGAGTATCCCCTTTCCGAACGCGCCGCCATCATCCGGGAATTGTGGCGCGTGGCCATGGCCGACGGGCATGTGGACGCCTATGAAGAGCAGTTGATCCGCAAGATCGCCGGACTGATCGGCGTGGCCCACCGCGACTTCATCGATGCCAAGATCGAAGCAAAAGAGGAGGGTTGAAATGAGCAACCATGTTTACAAATCCATCGAACTGACCGGTTCGTCGCCCCAAGGGCTGCAGCAGGCCATCGAGAACGCCGTGACGCGTGCGGGACAGAGCATTCACAACCTGCGATGGTTCGAGGTCACCTCCATCCGCGGGCATATCGAGGACGGCGCCGTTGCCCATTGGCAGGTGACCATGAAGCTCGGTTTCACGCTGGATCATTCCGCGCCTCCGGCCACGCCCGTTTGAAGCTCCGTCCCGTCTTTCTCGTCGGCCCGATGGGGGCGGGCAAGAGTACAATCGGACGATCGTTGGCCAAGCGTCTCAAGCGCCGGTTCGTGGACATGGACGAAGAGATCGTGGCGCTGTCCGGGCGTTCGATTCCACGCATCTTTCAGGAGGATGGCGAGGCTGCCTTCCGCAGGCTGGAGGCGGATACGCTGCGGCGTCTGTGCGCAGCCGAAGAGGCGCTCGTCATTGCGACCGGCGGCGGCGTCGTGCTCGATGCCGCCAATCGCAGACTCCTGCGCGAGGGCATCGTCGTCTGGCTCGATGCATCACCGGGGGTGGTGGCGGCACGTACCGCCGGCGATGCAAACCGGCCTCTTTTGGCCGGGGTGGAGCCGCTGCAGAAGGCGCGGGCCCTGGATCGGGAGCGGCGACCGCTCTACGCCGATGTGGCCGATCACCGCGTGCCGAGTGGTGAGATGACGGTGGAGGAAGCCGTGGACGACATCCTCGCTTTTCTGCGGCGGCAGGGCGATTGATGCCGCTTGTGTTCTGCGCCGGCCACGCCGCCTTCGATATCACGATGCAGCTTGACCGGCATCCGCGAAAGGATGAAAAAATACGGGCGCAGGCCATGAAATTGAGCGGCGGCGGTCCGGCGGCCAATGCCGCGGTGGCGGTGGCGAGAATGGGTGGACGCGCAGCCTTCTGCGGCTATCTGGGTCGGGATGTCTTCGGTGACCTGCACCTGCGGGAACTGGAGGATGAGGGGGTGGACACCGCATTCATCGTGCGCGGTGATGAACCCACACCGTTGTCGCTTATTCTTTCGAAACGGGACGGAACGCGTTCGGTCGTCAACTACCGATCGCGCTCTTCGTTTCTGGCCGCCGATGTCGTCGCCTCCGACACCGTGGAAGCCGCCTGCATGCTCTTCGACGGCCACGAACCGTCGCTTTCCCTGGCACTGCTTGAAATCGCCAGACACCGGCGCGTGCCCACGGTCCTCGATGCCGGTTCCATGCATGAGGGGACACGTGCGCTGGCCATGGAGGTGGATTGCCTGGCGGCCTCCGCCACGTTCGCGCGCGAATTCTGCCGCACGCGGGATGTTCAACGTGCCCTTGCGGATCTTTCCAGCCGCCATCCCTGCGTCATCATCACGCTGGGTGCCCAAGGACTCATCTGGGCACGCCGGGGGAAGAAGGGAAGGCTTCCCGCTTTCGAGGTGCCGGTGATCGATTCGACGGGTGCCGGTGATGCCTTCCACGGTGCCCTGGCGCTGGGGATGGCGCGTGGCATGGAATGGACGGAGCTTTTGCGTTTTGCCGCCGCCGTCGCGGCCCTGGTCTGCACCGGTCTGGGGGCACGAGCGCCGCTTCCTCGCATGGCGAGCGTGCTCGAAATGTTGCATGCGACCAAAGCTTCTCGTTAGCGCCTGCCTGCTGGGGCGGAGATGCCGCTACGACGGCGGCCACTGCCGCCGCGACGGATGGTTGGACGAATGGCAGCGGCAGGGTCGCCTCGTCCCCTTCTGCCCGGAAACGGCCGGAGGCCTGCCGGTGCCGCGAGAAGCGGCGGAGATCTGCGACGGGAACGCCGACGGCGTCCTGGACGGACATGCGCGCGTCCTCACCGCCGGCGGCGTGGATGTCACCGCCGCCTTCCTGCACGGTGCCGAGGAGGCTTTGGGCCTGTGCCTCCGCGAGGGAATCGGCGTGGCGGTGCTAAAGGAGGGAAGCCCATCCTGCGCCGTCCGGGAGGTCGGCGACGGCACCTTTACCGGCCACCGCCTGCCCGGCCGGGGCGTGACCGCACGCCATCTCGAGCGCCACGGCATCCGCATATGCAATGAATACATGCTTGAAGCGGTCGCGGCCACTTACGAGCGGGACGGCGATTGATGGCCAATCGCAGCCTCCCGCTCGATGATGCGCTTTATTCCTACCTGTTGCGGGTGGGTGTGCGTGAACCGGATGTGCTCGCCCGACTGCGCCGCGCAAGCGACCGCGAGGAGATGGCCATCATGCGCTCGGCGCCCGAACAGGGGCAATTCATGGCCATGCTGCTCAAGCTCATGGAGGCCGGAAGGGTGCTTGAGATCGGCACCTACACCGGTTACGCCACGTTGTGGATGGCACTGGCCCTGCCGCGGGATGGCGAGATCGCCACCTGCGATATCTCGGAGACCTGGACAGCCGTGGGCCGCCGCTACTGGCGTCTTGCGGGTGTGGAGGAGCGGGTGCGTCTCGTTCTGCAACCCGCCTTGATGACGCTGGATGCCTTGCTCGCCGAAGGCCAACGGGAATCCTTTGATTTCGCCTTTATCGATGCCGACAAGGAGAACTACCCCGCCTACTACGAGCGCTGCCTGGAACTCGTGCGCCGGGGCGGATTGATCTGTATCGACAACGTGTTGTGGGGCGGCGCCGTCGCGGACCCCAAGCGGCGGGACGGCGCCACCCGGGCCATCCGCGCCTTCAATGCCGCCTTAAAGAGGGATCGGCGCGTGGAAATCGCCATGCTTCCCGTGGCCGACGGACTGACCTTGGCGAGGAAACTGCCGCTTCATCGGCGCCGCAGATAGGGAAGCACGGCCGCCGGCACCAGACTGGTGACGTCCCCCCCCATGCCTGCAATCTCGCGGATGAAGCGCGAGGAGACAAAAGTGTAGTCCTCGCGCGCCATCACGAACACGGTTTCGATCCGCTCCTCCAAGCGGCGGTTCATCGTTGCCATCTGAAATTCATACTCGAAATCCGAAGCCGCCCGTAGGCCGCGCAGAATGGCGGCGGCTTCTTTCTCCTTGGCCAGTTCCACCAGCAGACCGGAAAATGCGGTGACCTCGACCCGATCCTCCCCGGCGAAGGTCTCGCGCACCATGGCGAGGCGGGTGTCAAGATCGAACATCGGTCCCTTACCGGCGTTTTCGGCCACGCCGATGACGATGCGATCGAACAGTTTCAAGCCGCGGTGGACCACATCCACGTGTCCGAGCGTGATCGGGTCAAAGGTGCCCGGGTAAATCGCGATACGTTTCATGATTCCCCCGCATCCGTTCGACAAAGAAAGTACAGGCAGGTGTCACCGTAACGCTTCTCCCGCACCACTGTCCAGCCCGGCGGCCATGAAGGGCGGGAGCGCGAGGATTCTTCGATGACCAAACTCCCGCAGGTGATGGCGGCCGCATCCAGCCAGGCGGGGATTCGCACGCTTACGTCCCGGCCATAAGGAGGATCGGCGAAAATGACATCAAACCGGCGGCCGTAGATGCGGGGAAGAAGCGCCCGGACGCCACCGGCTTCGATCCGCCATCGCTCTTCCAGGTGCCAGCGGCTGCGAATTTCACGCAGATGCCGGATGGCGCGCGGACTCCTCTCAATGGAAAGCACGGCCGCGGCGCCGCGCGACAGGGCCTCGAGCGCCATCAGACCGGAACCGGAGAACAGATCGAGCATGGTTCTCCCTTCGATGTCTCCAAGGATGTTGAACAGCGCCTGGCGCACCCTGGACGGGGTCGGACGAATCCCCGCTCCTTTCGGAAAGCCCAGGTTGCGGCCCCGGAAACGACCGCCGGTGATGCGCATCGTTCATCCGCGGGTGTGCCGGGAAGAGATCGGCCCCACCTCAATGACGTTCCAGTCCGTGGGTTTCAGGTAGCGGGCAGCAACGGCTTTGACGGCTTGAAGGGTGACGGCACCGACATGACTTTTCCAGGTGGCGAGGTAGTCCAGCGGCAGATCATAGAAGCCGATCATGGACAACAGGCCCACGCGCTTGGCATTCGAATCCAGGCGATGGGCGAAACCGCCGATCAGGTTGGCCTTGGCGGCGGCCAGTTCCTTCTTCGTGATCATGCCATGCGCCATGCGGGCCATGACGCGGCGCACCACTTTGAGCGCCTGCCCGCCCTGGTCGGCGCGGGTGCGCAGCGAGATCACAAACGGACCGGGCGCCGCCAGGGGCAGGAAATAGGAATACACGCCGTAGACCAGCCCCCGCTTCTCCCGCACCTCGTTCATCAGGCGGGAGGCGAAACCGCCGCCGCCCAGGATATGATTCATCAGCATGGCGGCGAAGAAGTCCGGGTCGTAGCGCGACGGGCCCAGTCGTGCCAGTTGAATGGTCATCTGACGCGTCGGCATCGAGTGCATGCGCTTTCGTCCCCGCACCGGCTTGGGCTCCGGAACGTCCCGCAGCGCCTCGGCAGGCTTCCCCTTCCAGTTGGAGAAGAGGGGGCGAAGCAGCTTGAGCGCCGCCTTAAGCGTGATGTCACCGCTGATGGCGAGGACGGCGCCCTGGGGGCGGAATTGTTGCCCATAAAGATCTTGCAGATCCTTCAGGCGGATCCGGGCCAGACTCTTGTCGTCTCCATCCGGCCGGTGCCCGTACCCGTGATGCGGATAGAGGGTGTGCACGGTCAGGCGCGCTGCTTGCACACCGGGGTTCTCCAGCGACTTCCTGGCCGCCGCCACGGCATCGGCACGCAGCACGGTGAACCGTTTTGCATCCCAGCCCGGGTGCAGGGCGGCCTCGGCCAGCGCGCGCATCCCCTGCGGCAGGGCTTCGGTGAGTGCCGTCATGGAAATGGAAAGGGAATCGCGATCGGCGGCGGCACCGAGGCGGATGGCCTCGGCATCGAGGAAATCGGCCCAGGCGATGTAATCGTGCCGGGCCGTGTGATCTTCCAGCATGGCGGCGAGCATGGCCGCCGTCCCTCCCCGACGCGGCGGATCCAGGCGGCTGCCGGCCGGAACCGTGAGTTGCATGACCACCATCGGGACATTGTGCGCTTCCATGACCAGAATGCGCAGGCCGTTGGCCAAATGCGCCTGCTGGATCGGCGGGATGGCCTGCGCCACAGCCGGTGCCAGGGTGAGCCACAGGGCAATCAGCAGGGATCGGCGTCCTTTCATCTTCCACGCCTCTTCGGTTGCAGCAGACCCGTGGTCGCACGCTCGGGCCGAATCCAGCGCCCCAGCACCCGTTGGACGTCCACGGCCGTGACACCGCGCACGGCTTTGAGCCAGTCTTCGCGCTTGTCGGCGCCGATGCCGATGCTCTCCAGTTCCCCGATTTCCTTCGCCCGAAGATAAAGGGAATCCTGGGCATAGATCTCATCGGCGATCATGCCGCGCTTGGCGGCCGCAAGCTGCTCCTTGGTCGGCCCCTTCTCGCGCAGGTGGTCAATGCTCGCCCACAGGGAGCGTTCAAAGGCCCGGGGTGTTTGTTTCGGACCCAGCATGCCGTAGGCGTTCCAGAGGTCGATGCCGATGGAAAAGGGATCGTAACCGGCTCCGACCGAGAAGGCCTTGCGGCCCTTGTCCACGATTTCGCGCGTCAGGAGCGCTGAACGTCCGCCGGCGAGAATTTCCGTCGCCACCGCCAGCGCCGCCGCCTGGCGGTCGTTCTTCCCCGGCCGCCAGGCCGGCACCGGCATGGCGACAACCAGCATCGGAAGCTGGGCCGGAAGCCTGGCCACCATGCGTTTGGGACCGAGGGGCTCCGGTTCGGTCGGCATGAAGCGGGGCGGAGCCGACCGGGACGGAAGGCGACCGAAGGTGCGTCCGACCATTTGTTTGATGTGGGCGAAATCGACGTCTCCGACGATGACGACGGTGGCGCCGGCGGGAACGTACCAGCGGCGGTAGAAGGCGCGCACATCCTCGATGCTCAGGCGTCTCAGATCCTGCATCCAGCCGATGACCGGATTGCGATAGGGGGACAGACGCAGGGCCACGGCTGCCAGTTCCTCGAACATGCGGCTGTTCGGATCATCGTCGGTGCGCATGCGCCGCTCTTCCATGATGACCCGGATTTCCTTGGCGAAATCCTCCTCCGCAAGCCTCAAGTGGGTGAAGCGATCGGCTTCCATGGCCAGCACCTCATCCACATGCTCGGCCGGTATGATCTCGAAATAGGCCGTGTAGTCGGTGGCCGTGAAGGCGTTGTCGGTGCCGCCCATGGCTGCGATGCGGCGGGAAAACTCGCCGGGGCCGAATTTGTCCGATCCCTTGAAAGACATGTGTTCGAGCACGTGTGCAAGCCCCGTCTTGCCCGGGATCTCGTCGCGCCCCCCCACCCTGTGCCACACCTGCACGATGGCCACCGGCGCCGAATGGTCCTCTTCGACCACCAGACGAACGCCGTTTGGATAGTCGGCGAACTGCAGCTTTGCGGCTGCTGCAAGCGGAACGGGAAGAGAAAAGACCATTGCGAGGGCGGCGATAAGGATGGATTGCGGTCGCATGCGCACAATGTACGCAAGCAGGCGCCCTTCGCAAGGCGGAAACTTTGCCCGCCCCGGAAGGCTTTGCTGGCAGCCCGGCGGGCCCAACGATCTCAGTGAAATTTCGGATCGTGCGCTGCCAGCAGAGGCCCGATTTTCGCCGCAGGAAGGGGACGGCTGAAATAATAGCCCTGCACCTCGTCGCAGCCATGCCGTTTCAGAAAATCCAGCTGCGCCTGGGTTTCCACCCCCTCGGCCAGCACCTTCAGTTCAAGATTGCGGGCCATGGCGATGATCGTGGCGGCGATGGCCGCGTCCTGTTTGTCGTCCGGGAGGCCGCTCACGAAGGCCTGGTCGATCTTCAGTGTATCCATGGCGAAGCGCTTCAGGTAGCTGAGGGAAGAATAACCGGTGCCGAAATCGTCCATGGCCAGCCGCAGGCCCAGCTCCTTGATGTTATGCAACAGTTGGATTGCACTCTCGGGATCACCCATCAAGCAGGTCTCGGTAAGTTCAAGTTCCAGCATGTCCGGGGCGATGGAATAACGGCGAATGGTATCGGAAAGGAGCGCCAGCAGCTCATGATCCTGCAATTGCCGCGCCGACAGATTGAAGGCGATGCGGATGCATCGTCCCGCCCGGCTCCAGCGTCGGTGCTGGCGGCAAGTCTCCTCCAGCACCCAGCGTCCGATTGGCACGATCAATCCGGTTTCCTCCGCGACGGAGATGAAGTGATCGGGAGGGACCAGGCCCCTTTTTGGATGCCGCCAGCGAATCAATGCCTCGAGGCCGATGATACGCTCGCTGGCAAGATCGATTTGCGGCTGGTAGAGCAACATAAACTGGTTTTTTGCCAGCGCCTGCTTCAATTCCTCTTCCAGTCGCTGTCGTGCCTCCAGTTCCTGCGTCATTTCGGTGGTGAAGAATTCATGCCTGTTCTTGCCGGCATGCTTGGCACGATAAAGGGCGATGTCCGCATGTTTCAGCAACGCCTCCGGATCCATGCCGTCGTCCGGATACAGGCTGATGCCGAGACTGAACGAAACATCCACTCTTCTTCCTTCCAGACTCAACGGCTGTTGCATGGCGGTCAGGATCTTCTCGGCCACCGCCATCACGTCCCGCACGCTGCCGATCTCGCTCAAAACGGCCACAAACTCGTCGCCTCCCAGTCGGGCGACGGTGTCCTCGGCACGCACGCTCGCCTTCAGGTTGCCGGCGATCAATTGCAGCAGCACATCGCCGGCCGTGTGCCCCAGGGTGTCGTTGATGAGCTTGAAGTTGTCCAGGTCGAAGAAAAGCAACGCCACCTTGTGCTTGTGTCTCCTCGCCTGGGCGATGGCCTGTTTCAACCTGTCCTGGAGCAGGATGCGGTTCGGAAGATTCGTCAGGGCATCGTAATGGGCCAGGCGGTAGACGTGCTTTTCCGACAGTTTCTTTTCCGTGATGTCGGTGAACGAGGCGATGTAATGGCTGATTTCACCCCGATCATTGCGGACGGCCGCGATACTCTCCCATTGCGGGTACACGTCGCCGTTTTTGCGCCGGTTCCATATCTCCCCCGCCCACTGGCCCGTTTCGTTCAGGCTGGCCCACAGGTTCTGATAGAAGGATTCATCATGGCGGCCGGATTTCAGCAGGCGCGGATTCTGCCCGATCGCCTCCTCGGCCGAGTAGCCGGTGATTTCGGTAAAGGCGCGGTTGACGCGCAGGATGTTGGCCATCTCGTCGGTGATCATGATGCCCATCGGGCTCTCGCTGAAAACGGTTGCGGTCAACCGCAGATCCTCCTGCGCCTGGGTCAGGGTGGTGATATCGCTGCCGTAGGCATGCGCGCAGCCGTGTTCGGGAATACCGAGGATGACAAACCTGAAGTCACGCCCTCCGACATGGATGTCCGTCACCATCTCCAGGCTCTTCCGGATCAGCGACTTCACGCCCGGACCTGCAAGCTCGGGAAAGATTCCGGTGGCCGGGGCGCCGGCGATCGCGGCCTGGCCGAAAACGGACCTTGCGGCCGGATTGGCGTCGGCAATCCGGCCGTGCCGGTCGAAGCGCAGCACGGGAGCCGGGTTCAGCTCGGCAAACAGGGCGATTTTCTGCATTTGCGCTTCCGCCCGCTTGCGCTGGGTGATGTCGTAATAGTGCTCGATGCGGCCTCCCGCGTAGAGACCGGATTGGATGGGTTGGCTCCAGTGCTCCAGCCAACGTTCTTCGCGGTCCGCGGCCGGCATCACATGGCACTCGAAATGCTCGACGTAGGTGTTGTTGTCGTAGGTTGCGAACACGGTATTCTGGAATCGTTCGGGATCGTCGAAGATGCCCTTGATATGTTCCCGGATGAGCTTCCGCTTGTCCTTCCCGATCACGTCCTGCCGTCTCAAGCCGAAATAGCGCTCCAGCGCCTTGTTGATCCAGGCCACCTTGAAATCCCGGTCCAGGATGAACACGCCGACCTTCGAGGTATCCAGCACGTAATCGGAAATCGTCCGGTATCTTTCCTCGCTTTTCTTCAGCGCCATCTCCGCTAATTTCGCGGGTGTTTTGTCGCAGATCACCACCTGCACGGCCGGCTCACCCTCGTAGAGGATGGCGGTGGCGGCAACTTCGGCAATGATGACGCTGCCGTCGGCCTTGAGCAGTTTCTCCTCCACGCTTTGGACGGAATCCCCGGGCGCCTGAAGGCTGCGGATTCGTGCCTTGATGGATGCAAGGCTGTCCGGATGCACGAAATCAAACACGGGACGGTCGATCAACTCCTTGCTGTTTGCAAACCCGAAAATGCGTGCGCTCGCCGGATTGGCATAGCGGATCTTTCCTCGCTGATGCACCACCACGGCGTCCGGCATGGCCTTGAGCAGTTGCGCGAAGCCTTCCACCATCTTCCGGAGCGGTACCTGCGGGGGCTGGGCCTGATCGGATTTCATGCTTCCATACCTCGATGCATGCGAAGTCTCATTCGATCCCGGCATCCGCCGACCGCCGATCCCTGAGCATCCTTTCCACGCATGCGAGCAGCTGCACCCGGGTGAAGGGTTTGGTCAACACGGCCCCGGCACCGGCTCCAAGCGCCCGCGCGATGGATTCAGGGTCGTCCAGCACCGTAATGACGATCATCGGGATCTCGGCCGTGACGGCATCGCTCTTGAGCTGCTGCAACACGTCGAACCCGTTCACCACCGGCATCATGATATCCAGCAGAATCAGATCCGGGCGGATGGAGCGCACAAAATCCAAAGCTCTGGCACCGCTTTCGGCGGTGATGGTGCGACAGCCCTCGGCGACCAGTATATCGTTCAAGAGCGCCCGATTCGCCGGCTCATCGTCGACAATGAGGATGCTTTTTCTTGTCAGCATGTTCGTCTCCGTCATGGCGTGATCAAGAAGCATTCCCGCTGTGTACAGAGAGGAATTCGGGTTTTTTCTTCTGCAGACAGCCGCCCAGGACGGCCAGAAACAGGCGCGTGTCCACTGGCTTGGGCAAAACGGCGTCGGCACCGGCTTTGCGGACGGCCTGCATCAAACCAGTCTGGTTGAAGGCACCGGTGACCACCATGACAATCATGTTCGCAACCAGCCCCGCATCTTCATGCAAGCGGTGGAGCACATCGATGCCGTTGATGCCCGGCATCAGAATATCCAGAACGAGCACATCCGGACGCCAGGCGCCCATCTGGATCAGACCGGAATAACCGTTGTGGACACATCTGCTCTCGCACGGAAGCCCGGATTGTTCGATGACAGCGGCAAGCAGCTCGCAGGCCGCCGGATCATCGTCGAGAATGAGGATGCGCAATCGATCACCGCCATCGCGTACACGGACACCGTGCGTGCGCATCCATTCCCGCAGGGCCGATTCCGGAATGCGCCAATGGCCGCCGGGGGTCCGAACGCCTTCAAGAGCACCGTTGGCGATCCAGCGCTTGATCGTATTCAAACCGACGCCGAGCAGGCGCGCCGCCTCTCCTGTGGTCATGTAAGCCATGGATACTCTCCAACTGTCCTCAAGATACATGGACATTTTGGATAGATCAATCGTTAGCCTTTTCCAATATGAAATGAGCCTGAAATATCTGATGCGTCTGTCCATCATGGAGGGATGTTGGTTCAGATGGATGAGATGCATGTCAGAACACTGGAAGATATTGAGCGTTTTTTGTCCGGTGGAGAGGGGATCCGGCTTCGGGTCCAAGGGTGCAAGGACGAAGTTTACGCATGGATTGAGCGGACGCTGGTTCGGTTCCGCTATCTGTGGCTGAGCAAGAAGCAGAAGGGTCTGGTGCGGCGTTACATTCAGGCACTGACGGGCTATTCCCGCGCCCAGGCGACCCGGCTCATTGAGCAGTATCGGCAGACGGGTCATCTCAGGCGTCGGCAGCGCACGGTCGCCGGCTTCGAAGCCAAATACACGAGGGAAGACATCCGGCTTCTGGCCGAGGTGGATCAGGCGGTGGACGGCATGTCGGGCACCGCCATCAAGGCCTTCTGCAAGCGGGCGTTCGAGGTCTACGGCGACCAGCGCTTCGCACGCCTTACCGGCATCTCGGTGTCGCACATCTACAACCTGCGAAAGAGCAAGGTCTATCAGCGCTGTCGCCGCACCTTCACCAAGACCAACGGCGTCAAGGTCAACATCGGCGAGCGCTGCAAGCCACAGCCCGACGGAAAGCCCGGCCACCTGCGTGTGGACACCGTTCATCAGGGCGACATGGACGGAAAAAAGGGCGTCTACCACATTAACGCCACCGATGAGGTCACCCAATGGGMAATCATCGTCACCGTCGAACGCATCAGCGAGACCTTCATGCTGCCCGCACTGGAATCCCTGTTGGCGCAGTTCCCCTTCACTGTCCACGGCTTCCATGCCGACAACGGCTCCGAATACATCAACCACAAGGTCGCGGGCATGCTCAACGACATGATGATCCGATTGACCAAATCACGACCCAGACACTCCAACGACAACGCACTGGCCGAAAGCAAGAACAATGCTGTTGTGCGCAAAATCTTCGGTTACATCCATATCCCACAACAGCACGCCGACCTCATCGACGCCTTCAACCGCGATCATCTCAACCCCTGCGCCAACTTCCATCGGCCATGCCATTTTCCCACCATCACCACGGATCACCGAGGCAAACAGGTCAAACGCTACCGCCCACAGGAGATGATGACCCCTTACGAAAAGCTCAAGTCCCTGCCCAATGCCCCCGCCTTCCTCAAAACCGGCGTCTCCTTACAACAACTCGATGCCATCGCATACAAACAATCCGACCTTGACGCATGGCGACAATTGCAAAAGGCTCGCACCAAGCTATTCAATACAATCTTTGGACAGCCTTCAGCGGCCGCATGACTCCTCATACCATGCCGCCACTTTCAGGCTCATTTATGGATTGGAAAATACTTCGTTTTGGACAATTCGAAGGCGGGACTGGACTTGTGCTCCGCAACGTATGTCATTCCGGATTGCTCCGGTTCCTATGGGGTTCTCGACATGGTGCACGGGCCGCGACATTCTGTTGCCACAACGGGGATTCATCTGCTCGTCGTCGGCAACGTGCTGCGTCAGGCGTCCCCGAGGGGGGTGCTTATGGATTGGAGATCAGCGATCGTGGCGTCGGTCCTGGGCCTGTGTCTTGTCCCACCGCATCCGTCTGCGGCCTATCCGACGTTCTCTCGCCAAACGGGGGCATCGTGCCGGTTGTGCCATTTCCAGGGCATGCACGCTCTGACCCTGTATGGACGCGATTTTCTACGAAACGGCCTACGGGAAAGCAAAGCCATGAAAGAGCGTCGGCGGCGATGGGAACAAAAAAGACACGGCGGCCAGGGAGCCCGCGGCTCAGGCGGGAAGTAACTCCGCGACCAAACCGGCGACCACCTCCTTGAGCGACCCGGTGCGCGCAAAGATTCGTCTTTGACGAACATAGCACGGTCCTGCGGCCAGCGAGCGCCCAAGGGTCAAAAGGCGTTCCTCTTCCCCCATTTCAGTGGCGGCGGGCTCGAGCATGGCCAGCGTTTCCTCCAGCACCTGCCGCATCGGCTTGCAGTTTCCGTTTTCCTCCACGATCAATTGAGCCTCCATGCCGGCCCTCGAGGCACGAAAGAAATTTTCCTTTTGCAACCACCAATGCAGGGGGCGCAGAATGCGGCGATCTTTTCCCACCGGCGCTCGTTTGAGATAGGCGGCAAGAATGGAAACGAAAGCCGCCAGATTGACCGCGTCCGGGATGTTCGCCTGTGCATCCATGGCTCGCACCTCCAGAGTTCCCAGACGCGGCTGGAAGCGCAGGTCCCAATGCACGTCGCGGCTTGTCCTGAAGATGCCGGCACGCCTGGCAACGGTAAAAAAGTGGCGATACTCGGCCCAGCTTCCAAATGCCGGAGGAATACCGTAGCTGCGCATCGAGGCCAGTATGCGCTGGCGGAAGGAAGCATGCCCGCTGTCCCGACCCTGCCAAAAGGGCGAACTGGCGGAAGCGGCGAGCAACAGCGGCAGGTAAGGCTTGAGCGCGGCCATGACGCGAACAGCTTCGTCGCCGTCGGCCATTCCCACATGCACGTGCATGCCAAAGGTGACCATGATGCGGCTTAAGTATCCGGCTGCTTTGGCCTGTCTGCGATAGCGTGGCAGCGGTGTGATGCTGGGCAGGCGTGTACAAAAAGGGTGGCTGCCGGCACCGCACAGCGTCAGACCCAGATTGCGGCACTGCTCCTGCAGGCGGGCAACGCGGGCACGAAAGCTCTCCTCCAATGCATCGATGCTCTCGCAGGTCCTTGTGTTCACTTCCACCGTGGCCTGATTCATCTCGGGCTTGAGGCCAGGCTCACCGGCACAAGTCCGCATGAGGGGAAGAATGCCGTCGGCCAGATCCAGCGTCTTTGCATCGAGGATCTGGTACTCCATCTCAAGCCCCAGGGTTGAGGGGCCACCGTGGAACTTCATATCCGCCGGCGATAGGCGTCGATAGCCTCGCTCACCACCTGTGCGAAATAGGCGGCCCCGATCTTCAGCACCGGCTCGGCGAAATCGAACGACGGGCTATGCAGCGGGATGTGTTCGCAGCCCTCGGCGCAAGCGCCGAAGCGCACGTAACATCCGGGCACCTGCTGCAGATAGTAGGAAAAATCCTCCGATCCCATGCTCGGATGGTCCATGGCCGCCACCCCCTTGCGTCCGAGAAGCTTTTCCACGGCACGTTGGGCGATGGCGGTCTCGAAAGTGCTGTTGACCACCGGTGGATAGCCGGATTCGATCTCCACGCGAATACTGGCGTTGTGCAAGGCTGCCACCGCCTTGGCCATGCGCTTAAGGCCCTTGTGGATGTGTTCGCGCACCTCGGGACGGGTGCTGCGGATGGTCCCCTGCAAGATGGCCTTCTCGGCGATGACGTTGGCGGCGCTCCCCGCCTCCACACGGCCGATGGTGACCACGGAGGGGTGAGTGGGATTGATCTCGCGCGAAACCAGTGTCTGGATGGCCGTGATCAAAAGGCCGGCGACGACGACCGCATCCACGGCCTCGTGCGGCCGGGCGCCGTGGCCACCCTTGCCCTGCACATGGATGGCGAAGCGGTCCGAGTGGGCCGTGATGACGCCGTCGGCGACCATGATTTTGCCGACGCGGTAACGGCGGGTGATGTGACCGCCGAAGATGGCGGTTACGCCCTTGAGCCCCCCCGATCGAATGATGACCTTGGCACCGCCGCCGCGTTCCTCCGCCGGCTGGAAGATGAGGCGGACGTTTCCCCGCGGCGGCGCCTCCTTCAGCAGCGATGCAGCACCAAGGAGCATGGCCATGTGGCCGTCGTGACCGCAGGCATGCATGACGCCCGGATTGCGGGAGGAAAAGGGCAGTCCCGTGGTTTCTTCCCCCGGCAGGCCGTCCATATCGGCGCGCAGGGCGACGGTGGGCGTCTCCACCCCACCGAAATCCATGTGTGCGATCACCCCTCCGCCCTTGCCGCTGTATTCGTAAGGAATCTGCAGGCGGTCGAGTTCCTTCATGATCAAGGCCGCCGTGTGCTCCTCCTCAAAGGCCAGTTCCGGCCGCCGATGGAAGGCACGGCGCAATTTCACCAGGTGGGGGTAGATGTGTTCGGCGTTCTCGATAAACATCGTTTGCCTCGTCGACCTGTTCAAATTATAGCCCATATGGGATGCATGCGGTTTGCTTCTTGCCTTTGACAACGGCCGGCACAGAACACACGGACCATCGGCGACCGGTGGAGGGCAAGCCCGTGGAAAAGGGCGACAGATCGTAGCCGTGGCCGCCTCACCCGCTCGCATGGCCTTCACGAGATTTCCGGGCTAGCCCGGATTTTTCATATGATCGCGGATGGATGGCGCAGGATGCGCGAGGGCGGGGCGCGCCTGAAGGCAAGAAGCATAGCCGTCGCTACGGTGCGTAGCCAAAGGCGCGCATCCGGTCCGCGCAGACAAGCAAGGCGCCGCGAAATGCAACGTGTCATGCTGCAAAAGCCCATCCATTCCGATCCAACCCCCTTCAAGTTCCTCGTTCTTTCAAATCCCGGCGCATGGTCATCATGAAAAATCCGGGCTAGCCTTCCGGCATGTGCGTGATGCGCCTCCATCCCCTGCCGCCGAAGAGACTTCCGCTCTCCGGCCTCTACCTGGGTCAGCAGCTGCACCGAGCGGGGACCGGGAAGGTCACGATCTATGCCAATTTCATTGCCAGTGTGGACGGGCGTATCGCCCTTCCCGCCGCGGATGACGAGTTCGCCGTTCCGGCGCACATCGCCAACGCCCGCGACTGGCGCTTGTATCAGGAACTGGCGGCACAGGCCGATGTCATGCTGACCAGTGGCCGTTATTGCCGCCAACTGACGGCGGGTCGGGCGCAGGATCTGTTGCCGATCGGGCCGGAACCGGAATACCGGGATTTGAGGGATTGGCGGAAGGCGCGGGGACTCTCACCCCAACCGCATGTGGCGATCCTGAGCGCCGGCCTGGACATCCCCACCTCGGTGTTTTCGCGCTTGCGCGACCGCAGGGTTTACGTGGTCACCACCACCCGCGCCGATCGCAAGCGGCAGGAGACGCTGGTGGCGCACGGCGCTCGCATCCTTCACGCCGGTGAGGGATCGCATGTGGATGGGCGCATACTGCACCGCCGTCTAGCCGAACTCGGGTTCCGCAGCGTCTATGCCGTCGCCGGACCGCAGGTTCTGGCCACCCTGCTCGCCGCCAGCGTGCTCGACCGTCTTTTCCTGACCCTGCACGGCTCACTTCTGGGAGGCGGCCGTTTTCACACCCTTTTGCAGAGCGAACTGGAAGATCCCGTCCGGCTTATGTTGCGCTCCCTGTACCTTGACCGGGATGGCGGGAACGAACAATTGTTCGCCCAATTCGTCCCCGTCTACCCCTCCAGCTCACGCACAGTGGAGTGAATCCGTTCCACCGCCCAATCGATCTCATCCTCCGTGATGATGAGCGGCGGAGCGAAACGAACCACGGTCCCATGGGTCTCCTTGCTGAGAATGCAATGACGCAACAGGTGCTCGCAGAAGGTGCGGGCGCGAATCTTCTCCTCGTCCAGTTCCATGCCGAGCAGCAGCCCCCGCCCCCGGATCTCCCGGATCAGGGGCGAGGAAATCCGCTGCAGCCTGCGCATGAACAGAGAGCCCCGTTCTTCGGCATGCTCGACCAGGTGTTCTTCGCTCAGGATGTTCAGTGCCTCCAGGCCGACGGCCGCGGCCAGGGGATTGCCGCCGAAGGTGGAGCCATGATCTCCGGGCGCAAACACATCCATGACATCTCGCCGTGCAAGGAAAAGGGAGACGGGCATCACACCGCCGCCCAGGGCCTTGCCGAGCATCAAGCCGTCCGGTTGCACTTCCTCATGCCAGCAGGCGAGCAACCTCCCGGTTCTCCCCAGGCCCGTCTGGATCTCGTCTGCGAGCAGCAGCACGTCGTGCTCGCGGCAGATGCGCGCGCAAGCGGCGAGGTAGCCCTGCGGTGGCGTGCGGATGCCGCCCTCACCCTGGATCGGTTCCACGAGGAAGGCAGCGGTCTCGGGGCCGATGGCTTGCTCGAGTGCTGCGGCATCGCCATAGGGGATGCGTTTGAAACCGGTGGGGAAGGGACCGAAGCCGCACCGGTATTGCGGCTCCGACGACATACCGACGATACTGATGCTGCGACCGTGAAAATTTCCGTCGCAGGCGATGATCGTGGCTGTCCCTTCCGCCACCCCCTTGACCGTGTAGGCCCATTTGCGCGCGGCCTTGAGCGCCGTTTCCACCGCCTCGGTACCGGAATTCATCGGCAGCGCCGCATCCATGTGCGTCAGTTCGCAGGCACGCTTGAGGAACGGCGCCAGGCGGTCGCAGTAGAAGGCGCGTGAAACCACATCCAGGCGCTCCGCCTGCTCCTTGAGAGCGGCGATGATGCGGGGATGGCAATGGCCCAGGCTGACCGCGGAATAGGCGCTCATCATATCCATGTAGCGCCGCCCCTCCACATCCCAGACATAGACCCCTTCACCGCGCGTGAGCACGACGGGCAGGGGATC
>AMFO01002457.1_pt1 | contig 20758 bp, 20 predicted proteins | sample 552608 | NCBI WGS metagenome assembly AMFO01 (sample SAMN01893955, study PRJNA167987) | microbial mat metagenome | biome: hydrothermal vent | place: USA: Loihi, Hawai'I | collected 2003-05-01
CCTGGCCACCCGCACGCTGTGGTCCCGCCTGACCCTGTCCCTGGCGGTGCTGTTTCACTCCGAGTCCTCTGGGCCCGAGAAGAGCAACCTCGACACGGCCTGGTCGCTGGCCGTCGGGGGCCTCGCCCTGGTGCGCCTGGCCAAGTTCCTCGTCTGGAGCCTGGAGGTCTCGGGCACCGTGGCCGGCTACGGCGCCCGCTGGCCCGCCTTCTCCTCGGCGGTGTCCTTTTTGACCCACCGTCACGTCTTTTCCCTCGTACTGTCTAACACGCAGTACCTGAGTGCCGACGGGATCGTGGCCTCCACCCCCTACGGCTTTCGCCACCTGGTGGTGGGCTTTCAGATCCAGCGGGAGCTGGCCTTCTAGCGCCTGGCCCTAGCGCCTGGCCCTGCCGCCCTTCAGGAGGACCCCGTGACTTCGCTTTCGCCCTTGCGCTCCCCCACCTCAACCCGTGCCCTGCGGCCGCAGGGCCCTCTGCTGGCGATGGCCGTGGCCGCGGCCGTCGTCGCCCTGCTCACCGGGATGGGCTGCGGCGAGAAGCTGGACCCGGTACAGCACGTGGACGCGGCGGGCCCGGAGGTCACCTGGTGCGCCGACATCGCGCCGTTCGTGTCGGGAAGCTGCCTCCAGTGCCACTCGGCGACCCTGTCCGGTCCGGACCGAAACGGCGCGCCGGTGGGCGTGAACTTTGATACCTACGAGGACGCCTCGCGTCTGGCCAACGCCATGCAGGAGCGCATCGGGGCGGGCACCATGCCGCCGGACGGCCCGCTGCCCGAGGCCGATCGCGCCACCTTCTCGGCCTGGGTGGCCCAGGGAAGGCCAGAGGGCACCTGCCCCTGAGGCTGCAGGCCGCCGGCGCTCGGCGCCGGAGCGCCCGCCCGGTCACTCGGGCAGCGGCGTGCTCCCAAGGCGCGGTCTGCGCCGGACCGGTGCGACGATGCGCACCGCGCAGCCCGGGTGCTGGCGACGAAAGCGGGAAAGGGCAGCCGGCGCCACGCCGGTCTCCGAAAGATCGATCCAGCGCAGGTGACCCAGGGGCGCGAGGCGCCCAAGGCCGCGGCCCGTGAGCAGCGCGCCACGCAGGTCCAGCATCCGCAGGGCGCGCAGCGGGGACAGGTGAACGAGGCCAGCGTCCCTGGTGTTGGTGGGGCCCAGCCAGAGGCCGCGCAGCCGGGTCAGGCGCGCCAGGGGCGCGAGCCCCCGGTCCGAGGTGATCGAGCCGCTCAGGTCGAGGTAGACGAGCTGCCGCAGGGGCGCGATGGCCGCGAGGCCCTTGTCCGTGAGCCGGGTGGTGCTCAGGTTCAGCCACTGCAGGCGCCGGAGCCCCCGCAAGTGGGCGAGCCCGGCTGGGCTCACCCGGGTCCACTCGAGGCTCAGGCGCCGCAGCCCGGTCAGCCGCCCGAGGCGCCGGAGGCCGCCGTCGCCCACGGGCGTGTGGCGCAGCCCGAGAGACGCCAGCGCGGGCAGCGCCCCGAGGGCGCCGAGGGCCTCGTCGGGCACCGGGGTCTCCCCGAGGTCCAGGCGCACCAGGTGACGCAGCCGGGCGAGCCGTGAGAGCCCGGCAGCGCTGACCCGCTTGGCCTGCACCCGCAGGGACCGGAGCTCGCGCATCTCAGCCAGGCGGCCGAGGCCCGCGTCGTCGATGCGCGCCCAGCTCAGGACCAGGTGGCGCAGGGCGCGCAGCCGCCCGAGGATCCGCAGACCCGCGTCCCCGATGGGGGTGTCCGCCAGGGCGAGGGCGCGCAGGGACCGCAGGCGCCCGAGGGGGCGCAGGTCTGCGTCTGTGACCCGGGCCGAGGCCAGCACGAGGGCGCCCAGGCGCCGGCCCAGCCGCCTGAGCCGGGACAGGGTGCCGAACCCGGGACGGTAGCTCTCGAGCACCACCACCAGCGCGCGGCTGCGGAGCCGGCGCAGCCACCGGATCCCGGCGCGTCGCAGCAGGAGGCGACCGTCGTCCCCCACCGCCACCAGGGTTTGTCGATGCTGCGCGAGCAGGGCCCGCGCCGCCGCGGGGCGGAGCCCTGTGAGCCGGACCCAGCGCACCACCCCGTTGACCCGGAGCGTGCGGGGTCCCGGGGCCTGGATGCGCACGCAGGTGCCCCCGGGAAGGGGCAGCGCCACCAGCGCCTCTGGGCGGGGTTCGGCCGTGCGGTAGAGCAGGGTCACCGCTCCAGGGGTCACCCAGAAGACCCGCTCCTGCCCGGTGGGTAGGTGGACCTCCGTCATGTTGGCGGGCACGGTGCCCGTGCAGGGCAAGGGGCCCTGGGAAGGGGGTGCCCCGGCGCCGCGGGCCTCCTGTCCCATGGCTCCCCGCGCGTCCCCCTGTTCCCCCGCGCCGGGAGCCTGCCCACGGGCCGCGGCCGGAGGGGACGTCTCGGCCGGCCCCCCGGCGCGGGCGGGGGGCACTGACCGGCCCGGGCGCGGTGTCCCGTCGGTTGCGCACGCACCGCTGCCTCCCACCCCGATCCAGAGCACCAAGAACGCCACAATCCTCCGCATGAAGACCACTCCTGCGCAAACGGTACACCGAGGAGGATACGCTATTTTGGCGGCAGCGGGCGAGGCAAGATGGGCAGCGGTCAGGATCTCAGTCGGCCAGCACGCCGGTCTCGTAGAAGCGTCCGAGGCGCTGGTCCTTCTCCCGGAAGCGGTCCAGGAGCCACGCGGAGAGGGCCGCCTCGTCCCGGGGGAGCGTCTCGATGGGGTGGCGTCGCACGTGCAGGTGCGCCCGGGGCGCAAAGCCCTGCACGAACTGCCAGAGGGTGGGCACGCCGTTCTCGTAGCCGAGGGTGAGATCGTAGACGGCGTCCACGTGCTCCCGCAGGCCGATCACCGTGGCCACGAAGCCCTTGGTCCGAGGCACCAGGGTGTGCTCGGGCACGTACAGCCCGTGCTCGCGGGCATAGGCCTGACTCTTTTTCAGCTTCTCGGGGCGGATGCGGGTGCCTTCTGGGAAGGAGATCATCCAGACCGGGATCTGCGCGTCGCGCAGCTTGGCAAAGGTGGCCCGGATGGTGTCCTCGTCCCGGGTCCAGTTCCGCTTCACGAACACGCTGTCGAGAAAGCGCAGCCCCCAGCCCACCCCGGGCACGTGCTTAATGGGGTCCTTGACCAGCCACTTCATGTCCCCGAGCCGGCCCTTGCGGCTGGCAAAGTCCATCAGGAACGTGATGTCGGGCATGTTCTGGTGGTTCATCACCACGATGGCGTTCTCCCCCGGGGGCGGGTCGTCGCCACTGAGCACCAGCTCCACGCGGTTGAGCACCCGGGAGCCGAGCACGCACCATCCCGACCAGGTGTTTGCGGCCCAGCGGTTGAAGGCGCGGAAGGTGCGCGGAGAGACGGGCAGGAGGGCCACGCTCGCGGTCTGCGCCGCGTTGAACCCGAGCAAGGTGGTGGTCAGAAACCCAACCGCCGGGCTGGTGCGCGCCAGCGCGGCGAGCCGGGTGCGGAGATCCGACGGAGACTCCAGAGGTGGCAGCGGCATACCGGATACCCTCCCAAAGGGGGGGAGGCGTCTCGCCCGCGTCCCCCGCGAACCGTCAGCGACGGCCTCCGAACCCGACGGGGCCGACTACCGCTCGGTCGCGATGTTCACGACGATGCGGCGCCCATCGAGATCCGTGCCGTCCAGACCGGCGATGGCCTTGGTGGCGTCTCGCCGATCCGCCATGGTCACGAACCCAAACCCCCGGGAGCGGCCCGTGTCCCGGTCGGTGACCACCACGGCGTCTGCCACCGGTCCAAAGGCGCCAAAGGCCTGACGCAGGCCCTCGGCGTTGGTGTCCCAGCTCAATCCCCCCACGAAGAGTCGGCAGGGCACCCCTGCCGAGCTGCGGGCGGCCGGATCCGGGTTCTCGATGGCGTCCATGGCCTGCGCGATGCTCGGCAGGTCGCCCACGATGTCCTCGGCGGTGACGATCTCCGGCTCAGAAGGCCCCTCCTCGCGACGTCGGGCACGGCGCTCGGCCTTTTCCTTCTTCTTGCGGGCCTTCATGGACTCCCGCTGCCGCTTGCCCATGGAGTAGCTGCCGCGACTCATGAGCGCACCCGGCGGGACGAAGGTTGGTTCACGGGGTTCAGATCGGGCTGGGGGAATACAGGGAACAAACTGACTGCCTCCTCATGCTGGCCCGTGGCCAGCGGCACTGGAATCGGGCCGGCCGGGCGCCTCGGGCGCCTGCCAGAGCCTCGGGATCGTCTTGCGCGTCGCCGCGTCGCGCCACAGCCCCGCGCGGCGCCGCACCTGGGACCCGCGGGTCAAAGACGCCGATGAGTCGGAGGGCGGGCAGTGCCGGGGAGGGCGACGTCGAATCAGCGATGCCCCCCTTCCTTACGGGAATCTCGGCGGCGGCGCAAGGGCTTTTGCATCCTCTGGCCCGGGCCTGCTCTGGGCTGGCCAGGAGCAGGCTGCGCTCCAGAGGCTCCTTGCAGTGCCCGGTTGGGCAGGTGCGGCCACACGGCGAGATCGCCCCCGGCGTGCCTCTTGGGTCAGGCCTGCCCCACCCGGGTTGCGATCCGGTGCGAGGGCACCTGCTCCGCACCTACCTTTCGGGGTGACTCACCCTGCAATATCCCTCAAGAAATCCAGTATTGTACTAGACTTTCATGTGGATCGAGATTGTCCAAAATTGCCCCTTCGCCTCTTGCAAAGCACCTCGCGATTCAGTAGAAAAACGGTCGTCCTGGCCCGTGGTTGGTCTCTGTTTCCGCTTGCAGCAGTGGCGGCAAGCGGGAGTGTACGTTTGCAACACTGTCGCCCTCCGCGCGTGGCCAGCCGGGAGCGCTCAAGGGCACGGCGCGCCCCGAGAGGAAACACTGACGCCGGCCCGGTCGGCGTCCCAACTGAGGCGAGGAGTCATGGGTATTCAGAAGCGACTTTCAGCAGGAGAGTTCGTGGTGGTGGCCGAGATGTCCCCTCCCAAGGGTGTGGACATTTCGCGGTTCATCACAGCCGCCCAGCGAATCCGTGGACGGGTGGACGCGGTGTCGGTGCCGTGCATGGAGGGGGGCATCATGCGGATGAGCGCCATCGGCGGCGGGGTGCTCATGCAGCAGCAGGGCCTCGAAGCGCTCATCCATGTCTACACGCGGGACCGAAACCGCCTCGCGCTGCAGGGGGACCTGCTGGCGGCCCACGTGCTGGGGCTCCGCAACCTGCTCGTGGTGGACAGTGAGGACATCGCCATGGGCGACCACCGGGACGCCCAGGCCGTAGACGACCTGTCCGAGCTGGAGATGGTGCGTGCCATCGGGACCCTGCAGGACGGCAAGGACCTCGCCGGCATCGACCTGGAGGGGGTCCCCACCTTCTTCACCGGCTGCCGCCTGCGCCGCTTTGAGGGCGACGAGGGGCGCAAGCAGGCCGTGGACGCCGTGGCGGCGCAGGTGGAGGCGGGCGCCCAGTTCATCGTCACACCGCCCGTGTTCGACCCCGACCGGGCGCAGTCGATCTTCGAGGCGCTGGCGCCCCTCGGGCGCCCCGTGCTGGCCACGGTCTTCCTGATCAAGTCCGTGGCGGTGGCGCGCTACATCGCCACCCACGAGCCCGCGGCCGGGATCTCCGAGGACTTGATCCGGAGGATCCGCAAGTCGCCCGACCGGGGGGCCGAGTGCCTGCGCATCGCCGGCGAGCTGGTGGCGTCCCTGCGGGCCTCCTGCCAGGGTGTGCTGATTCAAACCACCGGGTGGGAGCACCGGCTGCCCACCCTACTCGACGCCGCAGGAATCTAGCGCGCGTCTGTACCGCGCACGGGCCCCGAGGCGCGACGTTGCCTCGGGACCGGGCTGCGCGGAGCCTGCGAGGAACGGGAGAATCCCAAATGGCCGAGCCGCAACAGTTCGAACCTGACAACACGGTGCTGGTGGTGGGCGGCGGCATGGCGGGCATCCAGACCGCCCTGGACCTCGCCGAGGCGGGACGTCACGTGGTCATCGTGGACCAGAGCCCTGCCATCGGCGGGCTGATGACCCGACTGGATCGCACCTTCCCCACCAACAACTGCGATCTCTGCACGCTGTCGCCCAACCTGTCCGAGGGCAACCGCAAGGAGCGTATCCACCTGCTGGAGATGACCGAGGTGGCCGAGGTGAGCGGGGCGCCCGGGGACTTCTCCGTGACCCTGCGCACCAACCCCCGGCACATCGACCTCGATCGCTGCACCGCCTGCGGCGACTGCCTCGAGAAGTACCCTCAGGCGGTCCGCTTCACGCCGGGCCTCGACCACCGGGCGCCCACGTGCATGCGCTACCCCCGCGCCACCCCCCAGGCCTTCTCCATCGACCTGTCGCAGTGCGAGGACGTCGAGGGCCTCGTGGCCTGCTGCCCGGCCGAGGCCATCCGCCCCGCCGAGAAGCCCCGCGAGCAGACCCTTCGCTGCGGCGCGGTGGTGCTCGCCACCGGCGCCACGGTGAACGAGCCGGTGGACGACCCCTTCCTCGGCTACGGCGTGTGGCCCGACGTGGTGACCGGCCTGGAGTACGAGCAGATCCTGTCGGCCACGGGTCCCACCCAGGGTCGGCTCGAGCGCCCCTCGGACGGCAAGCGCCCCCAGCGCATCGCCTGGATCCAGTGCGTGGGCTCCCGAGGCCTGCGCCCCGATGAGGTCTCCTACTGCTCGAGCGCGTGCTGCATGTTCTCCATCAAGGAGGCGGTGGTCACCAAGGAGCGCTTCGGCGACGCCATCGAGACCACCATCTTCTACATGGACATCCGCACCTCGGGCAAGGACTACGAGCTGTACTATCAGCGCGCCCGATGGTGGTGCTGGCCACCGGCTTCCGGGTCACCGACGAGGTGCGCGCCCTCACGGGCCGGCTCGGGGTGGACGTGAACGCCCACGGCTTCGTCAAGACCACCAGCTTCGCCCCCCTGGCCACCTCGAAGCCGGGAATCTACGCGGCGGGCGTCTGCCAGAGCCCCAAGGACATCCCGGGAACCCTCGTGCAGGCCTCGGGCGCGGCCGCGGCCGCGGCACGGCACCTGGCCCCGCCGCCGGCCGAGGACGTGGATCCGGACCGCTTCCCGCCCGAGCGCTCGGTCACCGATGAGCCCCCGAAGGTGGGCGTGTTCGTGTGTGACTGCGGCTCAGAGATCGGCGGTGTGGTGGACGTGGACAAGCTGGTGGGGGAGATCGGACAGATCCCCCAGGTGGCCCACGCCGAAGGGGTGGGCTACGGCTGCAGCCGCGCCTCCATGGAGCGGATCCAGGCCGCCGTGTCCGAGCACGGCCTCAACCGGGTGGTCATCGGTGGGTGCAGCCCCCGCACCCACGAGAAGAAGTTCCAGGACACGCTGCGGATGGCCGGGCTCAACCCGTTCCTGCTGGATATCGCCAACCTGCGCGACCAGACGAGCTGGGTCCACTTCTCCACGCCGGACAAGGCCTATCAGAAGGCCGGGGACCTGCTCCGGATGTCCATCGCCTCGGCGCGCAAAAAACGCCCCCTGCCCCACGAGACGGTGCGCGTAAACCGCGACGTGCTGGTGCTCGGCGGCGGCGTGGCCGGGATGACCGCGGCCACCGAGCTGGGGGACGCGGGCTTCAAGGTCACCCTGGTGGAGCGGGAGCGCCAGCTCGGCGGGCACGCCGCCAAGGTCCACCGCACCCTGGCGGGGGAGGACGTGCAGGCCTTTGTGAAGGCGCTGGTCAAGCGCACCGAGGATCACCCCAACGTCGAGGTGGTCCGCGAGGCCCTGGTGGTGGACCACAGCGGCGTCCCCGGGAAGTTCACCACTGGCCTGCAGGTGGGGCGGCAGATGTACTACCGCCAGATCCACCACGGCATCACGGTGCTGGCCACCGGCGCCCTGGCCAACCGCCCGGCCGAGTATGGCCTGGGCGAGCACCCGAGCGTGCTCACCCAGCGCGACCTGGACGAGGTGCTGGCCCTCACGCCAGAGAAGGTGAAGGACTGGAAGACCGTCGTCATGATCCAGTGCGTGGGCTCCCGTACGCCGGAGAACCCCAACTGCTCGCGGATCTGCTGCCAGAGCGCCGTCAAGAACGCGCTGCGCCTGCTCGACCAGGATCCAGACCGGCGCATCATCGTGCTCTACCGGGACATGCGGACGCTGGGCATGGACGAGGACGCCTACCTGGAGGCGCGGCGCCGGGGCGTGCTCTTTGCGCCCTACGATCTGGACCACAAGCCCCAGGTGCGCATTGAAGACGACGCCCTGTCGGTCACCTTCCGCGACCCGATCCTGCAGGAGGAGCTGCAGGGACGCGTGGACGGCCTGGTGCTCTCCACCGGCTTCCTGGCGGACGACGAGGCCACCGAGGAGCTGGCGGCCATCTTCCACCTGCCGCGCACCCAGGACGGCTACTTCCTGGAGGACCACGTGAAGCTGCGGCCCGTGGACCTCTCGGTGCCCGGGTTCTTCGTGGCGGGCACGGCCCACGCCCCCAAGTCGATCCCCGAGTCGGTGGCCCAGGCCCAAGCCGTGGTGGCGCGCGCCCAGGCGCTCCTCGCCCAGCAGGAGATCGCGCTGGAGGCCACGGTGGCCCGGGTGGACGCGAACAAGTGCGCCGCCTGCCTGGTGTGCGTGCGGGCCTGCCCCTACGGCGTGCCCTTCATCAACGCCGACGGCCACTCCGAGATCGACCCGGCCCTGTGCCACGGCTGCGGGGTGTGCGCCGCCGAGTGCCCGGCCAAGGCCATCCAGCTCACCCAGTTTGAAGACGAGCAGATCGAGGCCAAGCTCCGCGCCCTGCTCGCACGGGAGATTGCCTGATGGACGCTTTCGAACCTCAGATCGTGGCCTTTGCCTGCCACTACTGCGCCTACACGGCCGCCGACACCGCCGGCACCCAGCGCATGGAGTACCCGGCCAACGTCAAGATCATCCGCGTCCCCTGCTCGGGCAAGGTGGACGCCATCCACCTGCTCCGGGCGTTTGAGCTGGGCGCCGACGGGGTCTACGTGGCCGGCTGCCTGGAGGGCGACTGCCACTTCAAGAACGGCAACGTCCGGGCCGCCGAGCACGTGGAGAGCGTGAAGCAGACCCTGGAGATCTTGGGGCTGGAGCCGGAGCGACTCGCCATGGTACGCATGTCCGCGGGCATGGGCGATCGGTTCGCCGCCTTTGCCCAGGAGATGACCGACAAGATCCGATCCCTGGGGCCCAGCCCCATTGCCTCCCCCGCCTCGGCCGGGGAGCCCGCCAAGGCCGCGCGCTAGCGTGCGGCCGGGTCTGCGGGGCGCGCGCCCGGCGGACCCGCAAGGAGTTTACGTGACATGATCACCGCGGAACAGAAGCCCTTCGAGGAGATCACGGCGAGCGTGGGGCGCTACGGGCGCATCCTGCTCGTCGGGTGCAACGAGTGCGTCACCGTGTGCGCCGCCGGCGGCCGCAAGGAGGTCGCCCTGCTGGCCTCGGCGCTGCGCATGCACGCCATGAAAAAGGGGCGCACGGTGGACATCCAGGAGATCACCCTGGAGCGCCAGTGCGACCCCGAGTACGTGGAGGAGCTGGTGCCCCACATGGACGGCGTGGAGGCGGTCCTGTCCATGGCGTGCGGCTGCGGCGTACAGGAGGTGGCGGCACGCTACAAAGACCTGCCCGTCTACCCCGCCCTGAACACCAAGTTCATGGGCGCCTCGGTGCGGCAGGGGGTCTGGACCGAGCGGTGTCAGGGATGCGGCGACTGCGTCCTGGGCATCACGGGCGGCGTCTGCCCGGTCTCCCGCTGCTCCAAGCGGCTGTTCAACGGCCCCTGCGGCGGATCCACCGGGGGGAACTGCGAGATCGACCCCGAGGTGCCGTGCGCGTGGCAGCTCATCTGGGACCGGCTCAAGGCGCTCGGAGAGACCGACCGCTACGAGGAGATCCTCCCGGCGAGAGACTGGCGCAACGGGCGGGGCGGCGGACCGCGGACCATCGTGAAGAAGGGGCTTGCTGAACAATGAAAACCGACAGCGTACTCGAGAAGGTCTTTGCCGCTGGACATCTGGCCGTGACGGCGGAGTGTGGGCCCCCGCGGGGCACGGGCAAGGAGTCCATAGAGAAGAAGGCGGGCTACCTCAAGGGCTACTGCGACGCCGTGAACGTCACCGACAACCAGACGGCCATGGTGCGCATGTCCAGCTTTGCCGCCGCCGTGATCCTGCGACAGATGGGGCTGCACCCGGTGCTCCAGATGACCACCCGGGATCGGAACCGCCTGGCCATGCAGAGCGACATCCTCGGCGCCTACACCCACGGCATCGACACGATGCTCTGCCTGTCCGGGGACCACACCAAGTTCGGCGACCACCCGATGGCCGACAACGTGCACGACCTGGACTCCATCCAGCTCATCGACATGGTGCGCACCATGCGCGACGAGGGGAAGTTCCAAGGGGGGGATGCCATCGAGAACCCGCCCAAGATGTTCATCGGCGCCGCGGCCAACCCCTTTGCCGACCCCTTCGAGCTGCGGGTGGCGCGCCTGGCCAAGAAGGTCAAGGCCGGCGTGGACTTCATCCAGACCCAGTGCGTCTACAACCTGGACAAGTTCGAGCAGTGGATGGCCGGGGTCCGGGACCGGGGGCTGCACGAGAAGGTCAAGATCATGGTGGGCATCACCCCCATGAAGTCGGCCGGGATGGCCCGCTACATGAAGAACAAGGTCCCGGGGATGGACGTCCCGGACGAGATCATCAAGCGGATGGCCGGGGTGGAGAAGAAGAAGGCTGCTGCCGAGGGCATCCAGATCGCCATCGAGTCGATCCAGCGCCTCAAGGAGGTGGAGGGCGTGGCCGGCTTCCACATCATGGCCATCGAGTGGGAACGCAAGGTGCCGGCGCTGGTAGAAGGGGCTGGGCTCTATCCCCGTCCTTCGGTATGATGGCGCGATTCCGAAGACAAGGAGTGTGAGATGGCAGACAAGCGAATTCTGGTGGTAGACGACGATCCAGATCTCGTGGAGTCCATCTCCATGAAGCTGGAGAGTGAGGGCTTCCGGGTGGACAAGGCCTACGACGGCGTGGAGGCCATGGAGCACATCCAGGCCACGCGTCCGGACTTGGTGATCCTGGACGTCATGATGCCCCGCAAGAACGGCTACCAGCTCTGTGACGAGCTGAAGCAGTCGGACGACTACCGCGACATCCCCGTGGTGCTGCTCACCGCCGTGGCCGACGCCGTGCCCACCACGAGCTACACCCACCAGGACGGAAAGAACACGCTGGCCGACGACTACGTCCCCAAGCCCATCGAGCTGGACAAGCTGATGGCCATCGTCCGGGAGAACCTGGAGTAGCGCTCTAGGCTCCGGGCACAGCGCCGGTCACTCCGTTGACCGTGCAGGCTCCAGCAGCAGTGGCTCCTCTCCCTGTCGGCGGCGTGCGCCTCAGCGAGTCCCTCGCCCAGCTCACCCTGTGCCGCGAGGTGGGGGTGCAGCACTCCTTGACCAGCGCGCTGGCGCGTCTCGCCGCCGCGCGGGTCAACATCGTATGCATGGGATTCGCCTTGGGGAGCGGCGCCGCGCGCCCCGGCGGCCTCTCCCTCTGCGTGACCGAGCGGGACGCCGCCGCCGCCACGGTGGCCCTCGAGTCCTCGGCGCAGATCGCCCCGCGACTCCACGTGGTCCGCCCCGTGGTGCTCCTCACGGTGTTTCCGCACCGACGCCGGGTGGACCTCCTGGCACAGCTCCTCGGGTGGATGCGCCAGGCTTCGCTGCCCGTGCTGGCGGTCTCCTCCTCGCTGGCGTCGGTGTCCCTGGTGGTGCCCATGCAGGGCATCGACCGGGCGCTCGACTGCCTCGAGGACCACGTGCGGCTGCCCGAGAACCACGTCCCCCTGATCTCTCCGCTGCGGGTGGTGCAGGTGGAGCGGGAGGGGGACGCATAAGCCGGATCCCGCCTCCCCCCTCGGGCCGCGAAACCATCGCGATCTACTCCGAGTGCCCCGTGCGCACCTACGGCTTCTCCGTGGCGCGCGGCCTGACGCTGCTCTGCCTGCCCGCCGAGACCGATCCGCTGGCGGTGGCGGCGCTGCTCGCCGAGGCGCCTGTGCGCGAGACCCCGGTCGCCCTGTGCGCCGCGGTGGGCGCCCCCGACGGCGCACTGCTGCTGAACCTGGTGGGCCGCTTCCCCCCCCACCTGGAGGCGCTTCTGCCCCCGGGCGCCGTGTGCGAGCGTGCCGTGGAGACCGTGACCTTCCACGGGCCCCACTTTGGAGACCGGTACGGAATCGCGGCGGCCACCCTGGACTGCCTGGAGCGGGGCGCGGTGCCGCTGCTGGCCGCCTCGTTCTCCGGAGCCTCCGTCTGTCTGGTGGTGCCCACAGACTGGGCCGACCGCACCGTGGCCGCCCTCGGGGGCGCCTTCGTGGGCCCCACGCCGACTCCGGAGGGCGATGGCGCCGGCCCGATCGGACGGGGAGCTCTGCCATGACCCGCGACCGCTGCGACGAGCGCGACTGGCGTCTCCGGGTCTTCGAGGCCCTGGCGGTCCCCATACTGGTGCTGCGGCCGGACAAGCAGATCGTGGCGGCCAACCAGGAGTTCCAGCGCCACTTCGACGTCACCCCGGCGGACCTGCGGAACACCACCTGCGAGGCGCTGTTCGACGAGCGCCTGGCCGAGCCCGAGCTCCCCTGTCGTCTGGGCAAGCAGTGCCCGCTGGCCACCGCCCTGCTCACCCGCTCTCCCACGTCCGTGGTCCGGCGGGTCACCGGAGAGGACGGCGCGGAGCGCTTCGAGGACCGTCTCTTCTCGCCCATCCTGGACGACGACGGCGAGGTGCTCTACGTCATGGAGACCATCCGGGACATCACCCAGGCGAAGCTGCTGGAGCAGGCCTACAGCGGCATGCGGCGCTTCGTGGACCGGATCATCCAGGCCTCCCCCAGCGCCATCGTGGCCGCAGATCGCCAGGGGCGCGTGATCCTCATGAATCAGGCCGCCCAGGAGCTGTTCGGCTACCCGTTCCGCGACGCCCCACCCCTGAACGTGCAGGATCTGTACCCCAAGGGCACGGCGCGGGCGATCATGCGGGAGCTGCGCCGCGGCTCGGGTACGCGCCGCCCCGGCAAGATGGCGCCCATGCGCATCGATATCCTGACCGCGCAGAACGAGCGCATCCCCGTGGAGATGAGGGCCGCCATCATCCAGGAGATCGCGACCATGGGCATCTACAACGATCTCCGAGAGAAGATCGCGGCCGACGAGAAGCTGGCCGAGGCGCGCGCCCAGCTCCTGCAGTCCGAGAAGCTCGCCTCTCTGGGCCGACTGGCCGCCGGGGTGGCCCACGAGATCAACAACCCCCTCACGGGCATCGCCCTGTACGCGGGGATGCTCCGGGAGGAGCTGGACGCCGAGGATCCCCACCGGGAGGCCCTCGACAACATCCTGGAGGATACGGCCCGCTGCCAGGAGATCGTCAAGAACCTGCTCGCCTACAGCCGACAGGCCAGCCCGGGCAAGCAGACCTTCTGCCTCACGCGGTGCGTGGAGGAGAGCCTCGGGCTCATCCGGGACCAGAAGCTGTTCCTGCAGGTGGACGTGCGCCGGGAGTTTGCTGAGGATCCCCTCACCGTGCGCGGGGACCGCAAGCAGCTCGACCAGGTGGTCATCAACCTCATCATGAACGCGCTGGACGCCATGGACCACCAGGGCACCCTCACCCTGCGCACGGGCCGGACAGAGGACGGCGCCCGCGCGTTTCTGGAGGTGACGGACACCGGGAGCGGGATCCCCCCGGACCTCGTGCAGAAGGTGTTCGAGCCGTTCTTCACCACCAAGGAGTTCGGCAAGGGCACGGGCCTCGGCTTGTCCACGGCCTACGGCATCGTGACCGAGCATGGCGGTAGCCTGCGGGTGCCCCACACCGGCCCCGGAGGGACCACCTTCCGGCTGGAGCTGCCCAGCGTGCCGCCTGAGGACAGCGACGATCCCGAAACCATAGGATAGCCCCATGCGCGACCCCGCCCCTGCTCTGTTTTCTGCGAACGCCCCGCCGCCGCGGGTCCTGGTGATCGACGACGAGCCGCGTATCCGGGCCGGATGCCAGGCGGTCCTCTCCAAGGAGGGCTATGCGCTCACCCTCGCGGGGGACGCCTCCGAGGGCCTGGCGGCCCTCGAGCGGGAGCCCTTCGACATCATCCTGCTCGATCTGATGATGCCCAAGATCTCCGGCTTCGAGGCCAGTGAGCAGATCCGCGAGCGCTACCCCGGCACCGTCATCATCGTCATCACCGGCTACGCCACGCTGGAGCACTCGGTGGAGGCCATGAAGCGGGGCGCCTTCGACTTTCTGCCCAAGCCCTTCACGTCGGCGCAGCTTCGGGTGGTGGTGAAAAAGGGCGTGGAGCACACCCGCGCGCTGCAGGACATCGCCTCGGAGCGCTCCCGCATGCGCCTGCTGGTCAACCGCCTGTCCGACGGCGTGCTCGCCACCGATCGGGAGATGCGCCTCGTGCTGTGCAACCCGGTTTCTTGCCAGCTCCTGTCGGTGGAGGGGCCGACCCCCATCGGTCAGCCGCTGGCCAGCCTGCACCCCCCCGAGCCCGTGGTGGCGCTGGTCCGCCAGAGCCTGGAGGACGGCTCTCTGAGCGAGCGCAGCGCCGAGGTGACGGTGACGCTGCCGGCCGAGACCGAGCCCCGCATCCTGTCGGTGCGCTGCACCCCCTTGACCGACCGGGGCACCCTGGTGCTCGGCACCCTCACGGTGCTGCAGGACATCACCGAGCAGAAGCGAAGCGATCAGCTCAAGAGCGACTTCGTCTCCCTGGTGGCCCACGAGATTCGCAGCCCCCTGAGCTCGATCCTGATGCAGCTCGAGGTGGTGCGGGACGGCCTCGCCGGGCCGGTGACCCCCAAGCAGACCGAGATCCTGGAGCGGGTCGCGAGCCGGGTGCAGAGCCTGGTGGACATGGCCTCAGAGCTGCTTGACCTCTCCCGGATCGAAGCCGGACTGCTGGCCGAGGAGCGGGAGGCGGTGGACCTCGTCCCCCTGGTGCGGGAGCGCCTGGAGCAGCTCATCCCCCTGGCCGAGCAGAAGCAGCTCACCCTCTCCTTTGAGGCGCAGCCCGCCGAGGCCCTCCTGACCGCCTCTCGTCGCGCCATGGAGGAGGTGGTGGACAACCTGGTGAGCAACGCCATCAAGTACACCCCCGAAGGCGGCTCGGTCACGGTCACGCTGCAGTCGAGCGACGCCGAGTGGATCCTGGCCGTCGCGGACACGGGCTTCGGCATTCCCCCCGAGGATCAGGAGAACGTGTTCCGGCGCTTCTATCGCGTGCGCAGCCCCGAGACCCGGACGATCATGGGTACCGGCCTCGGCCTCCCCATCGTGAAGCGCATCGTGGAGGCGCACCGGGGCCGCATCCAGCTCCAGTCCACCCCCGGCGCCGGGAGCACCTTCACCCTCTACCTCCCCCGGTAGCGTGGGCGGCTACCGGTAGAGCTTCTTCCACGGCTCTTTGCCCGTGCGCAGCGCGTCCCGCGCCGCGGCGTGCAGGGCCGCGGCCGCGGTGTCGGCGCAGTGCTCCTCCCCCTCTGGAAGGGTCGCCACGTCGAGCACCGCCTCGGGCTCGAGCTGCAGCAGATCCACGGGGGAACGCCCCGTGGCCAGCTCCGTGGTGGCCTGGGCCGCCAGCGCCGTGTTGATGCAGCCGTTCATCCGGAACCGCGCCTCGCGCACCTTTCCGTCCCGGAGCCAGAGGAAGATCTCCACCGTGTCGCCGCAGTCCGACGCGGCGCCGCCGCGCCCGTCGTAGTCTGTAGGGTCTCCGCGTAGCAGGTTGGCCATGGCGTCACTCCGCGCCAGAGGATCTTGCAGCTTTTTCGATCTCCGTCCAGAGGGCTTCGAGCCGAGGGCGCACCTCGGGTAGCGCCAAGGGCGCCTGCTGGGCCGCGAGGCCGTGGGGCACCGCCGGCAGGAAGGGAATCTCGGCGAGCACCGGGCTGTCCCACCGCTCGGCCTGGGCGCGAATCTCCCGGGTCTGCTCCGGGGACAGGTCGGCCTTGTTGATGACCACGGGCGCGCGGATCTTGAACGTCTTGAGGAGATCCAGGGCGCGGTCTAGATCGTGAGCCCCCGAGGGCGTGGGCTCGGTGATGACCACGGCGAGGTCCACCCCCGTGAGGGTCGCGTGCACCGGGCATCCCACCCCAGGGGGACCGTCCAGGAGCACGTACTCCGCTCCCGTCTCGACGGCTTGCGCCTTGGCGAGCTCGCGCACCCGGCACCGGTCCGATGAGGCCCCAGACCACGTCTACTCCCAGCCGGGCCGCGTAGGGCAAGAATCGTCGGTTGAACCCGCCAGCCAGCAGGACGCGCGCGTCCTGATCCGCCAGCAGCACCAGCCGCTGCTGCCAGCTCAGGGACGCCACGTCCAGCTCCAGCCGGTCCCTGACGCAGCCCGACTCCAGGTCCGCCAGCAAGATCCGACGGGCATAGCCGAAGCGGGGTGCCACCTCCTGCCCAAAGAGCGGGATGGCGACCCGCAAGCGCTCCTGCTGAGATTCGCCCAAGCTCGGCATGGGGCCCTCGGGCGCAGCAGCTACCAGTCTCCCCGGCCCCGGCCGCCGCGCCCCATGCCGCCGCCGCGCCCCATGCCGCCGCCGCGCCCCGCACCACCGCCGCAGCCTCCCTGTCCTCTACCAGTGCTCGGTCCTTGACCTTGCGGTCCTGTTCCATCTCGATTAGGCATTTTCAACCTCCTTTCGAGGAGGCTTCATTGCGAGGAACGTGCCGGGATTGACATCCGTGAGAGGAGGAAGGTGATTTCAGGCAGTTGGGCACGATGCCTGCGACGTTCTTCCTCTCAGGTGGAACACAATGTGCTCCATTTCGGCTCAAATTGTTCCAGGATGCACCAACATGCACTTATGCGTTCTGCGGTGTTCCAAGAGATGTCGGTCCAGCTACGCGACCTGGAGAGATGTTCCGGGCGCGGACACCGGCTACCGAAAGAGGAGCAAGTGCGGAAGCTCCACTGGGCGGTTGGAGGTCACAGACTTCGCTCGTCCGTGCTGCGGCCCTCTGAGGTGCTGTCTCGGGGCGGAAGCAGTCCATAGTCGCGCATTCGGCGCCACAGCGTGTTGCGGCCGATGCCAAGCTCACGCGCGGTGCGCGTGCGGTTCCATCCGTTGCGGTCCAAGGCTTCCACGAGCTCACGGGCCTGGGGGCTGAGCCGACTCCGGTCCACCGGAGCACGCCCTAGGATGCGCAGCTCGGACGGCTTGAGGGAGGCCGCCATTGCGGGCCGCGCCCGAGGCGCCTCGGCCGTGCGAGGCGGGGCGTCGCGCGCGGACGCACCGTGCTCCGGCGTTGCGCCCACCCCCTCCGTTGCGCCCACCCCCTCCGGGGGAAGGTGTGCCACATCGATGCGATCCTGGTGGCAGAGCACAAAGGCTCGTTCGAGCACGTTGCGCAGCTCGCGTACGTTGCCCGGAAAGGGGTAGGCCGCCAGCAGCGTGAGCGCTGCGGGGGTGAGCCCCACGATGGCCTTGCCCGTCTTGACGGCCAGCAGCGAGACGAAGTGGTCCACCAGCAGGGGAATGTCCTCCACCCGCTCCCGCAGCGGGGGCAGCCGGATGGGCACCCCCCGGAGCCGGTAGTAGAGGTCCTCCCGAAACCGGCCCGCAGACACCTGCTCGCCGAGATCCCGGTTGGTGGCCGCGATCACCCGCACGTCTACCGGGATAGTCTCGGTGCTGCCTAGGGGCTGCACCTCCCCCTCCTCCAGCACCCGCAAGAGCTTGAGCTGGAAGGCCGGGCTCACATCTCCGATCTCGTCGAGCAGCAGGGTGCCGCCGTGGGCCTGCACGAAGCGGCCGGGCTTGTCCCGACGCGCGTCGGTGAAGGCCCCTTTGACGTAGCCGAACAGCTCCGACTCGAGCAGCGTGTCTGGCAGCGCGCCGCAGTTGATTCGCACGAAGGGCTGCTCTCGCCGGGGCGACAGACGGTGCACCGCTCGGGCCACCAGCTCCTTGCCGCTCCCGCTCGGTCCCTCCACCAGCACGGTGGCGTCGGAGGCGGCGACGTCCGGCAGCAGCCGGAACACCTCCTGCATCGCCGGGCTCGCCCCGATGATGTCCGCGAAGCCGTGCGTGCCGTGCACCTCCTTGCGCAGCCGCTCCATGTCCGAGATGTCCCGGAACATCTCCACGCCCCCCACCATGGCCCCGTCGGAGTCCCGCAGCACCGCGGTGGTCACCAGGATGGGCACCGGCTCCATGTCTGGCCCGAGCACGTCCACGCGCACGTTGCGAAGCGGCTCTCCGGTGGCCAGCGTTCGGCGCAGGGCGCAGCCCGACTCGCAGATGCTCGCCCGGAACACGTGGTAGCAGCGCTGCCCGATGGCCTCCTGTCGGGCCACCCCGGTGATCCGCTCGGCCTCTCGGTTGAAGGAGGTGATCTCAAAGTCCGCGTTGACCGTGAACACGCCGAGATCGATGCTGTCCAGAATCAGCGGGTAGAGATCCGCGGGGGCGGCGGACGGCGTGTGGCTCATGGCGCCTCCTCGGCCAGACCGGGGTGCGCGCGCACCCGGCGGTCCCGCCGGCGAGACAAGGCTACCCCAACCTGGGTGGATCTGCCAGCCGGAGCCACGGCAGCACGGGGCAGGATCGGCCTCCGGGCCACGGCAGCGCGGGGTCCTACCCCAAAGCTGCCGGGCTCACCCGGGATCAGCCCTGGGGAGGCTGCTTGCGCCTTGCGCGCCTTGACATCTCCTGCCGCGCGGGCCTACCGCCGATCTCATAATGATCCGCGCCCGCCCGGGCCGGCCGTTCTCACGGCTCTGCTCGGGCGAGGTGCTCTGGATATCCTACCCGGTGGCCAAGTTGACGAGAAAGATGCGTGGTGATTTTGAGGAGTTTCTTGTGGAGATCCCCTTGCTTCTCGAAGACTTGCAGGGTTTGCCGGACGGAGAGTCTCTAGCACAGGCTCGTGCACTCGGTTGACCCACGTGGACGGTTACAACGCAAGCGTCACCAGGCGATTGGGAGGCGATGTGCCTATCCGATCGCACATGCCCTTGCGCCGAACGGCAGTTTCCGTAAGTCTCTGGGCGGGCCCCTCGGATGTGCCGGGGGGTGGTGACGCGACGGCCCTGTGGGCCAGCGGCCGGGGCGCCAGAGGCGCCCGGTGTCAACACGGAGGAGAGGATGCCGAAGATCGAAGTGAACCACGCACACTCGTTGGAAGCAGACGCGGTCAAGGCCCGGATGGAGGCGGTGCAGGCGGACCTGGCCTCCCGCTATGGGCTGAAGTTCGACTGGCGATCCGACACGGAGCTGGCGGTGTCGGGCAAGGGCGTGAAGGGGACCATCACCCTGCGTCCGAAAGAGGTGGCGGTGAAGCTGGATCTCTCCATGCTGCTCTCGCCCATGAAGGGCAAGATCGAGAGCAAGCTCCGCAGCAAGCTGGCCGAGGAGCTGGGGTAGCCGGCCCCGGCAGCGCGGGGGGCGCGGGGGCGCGTCACGGCGCCGGCAGGCGATAGCAGGCTACAGCCGGAAGAATCGGATGGCGCACACCCGCCAGCCGTTCTCACCGCGCCCCTCCCTCACCAGAGAAAACTCTGCCAGGTAGCGGTGCACGTCCTTGGGGCGGGTCAAGGGGGCGGTCACCCGGGCTCGGCGGGAGCGGTAGGGATCGGCTGGGGCCTTGTACCGGATGCGGCCCGCCAGCCGATAGCGCCGGCGCACCACGGCGTCGTACAGGTCGTCGATGTGCCGGCAGCCCGAGCGCAGCGCCCCAAAGCGCCGGGCGTCCCGCTCCGACCGGCTCTGGGCGGCCTCCAGGAAGCCAAAGGCAGCCCAGCGCGGCTTCTGGAGCGCCACCGGGGTGAAGGCGAGGTTTCGCAAGGGGACAAAGGCGTTGCTGGGCGCGTCCCAGTGGAACAGGGCCCAGCGCCGCTTCCACAGGTGGGGGGTGTCCTTGCCCGGGATGCGGATGCGAACCTCGCGGTTGCCGTCTCCGTCCTCGTCCCGGAAGGTGACCGACACGGGCTTGTGGCTGCGGGGACGATTCACGTTGTAGCTGAGGCGATAGGACCACACCGAGGTGAGGGTGCGGCCGTCGTAGCGCAGCAGGTTGTGGTAGATGCGCCGGTGGTTGCCCGTGGTGTCAAAGGCCACCGTGTAGATCATCCGGCCCGCCTTCCCCACGTCCATGACGTGAATGTCGTCGATGCCCGCGGGCACCTGCCAGTGGCCGTAGACTGCGGCGTTCTGTCCGGCGATGGAGGTGATGACCAGGTAGCCCTGCTGTCCGGTGCGCAGGAAGCGCCGGAAGCTCATGAGGTAGGCGCGCTCACCGCTTGGCAGCACGAAGCGACTGGAGCCCTCGGACCAGAAGTCCCACTGCCCCTGCCGCTGGGTCACCCCGAGGCGCTCGTTGAGCTGGCGGCGCAGCAGCTCCACCAGGCGCTGCTTTGCCCCGGCTGTGTCCTTGGCGTCGAGCGGGCTGCGGAGTAGGCTCCGACCCTTGGCCGGTGCCGACGACGCAGCAGGAGCGGGGTGGCTGCCCGCGGGCTCCTGCCGGCAGGCGGCCAGCAGGCATCCCGACAGGGCGGCCATCCCAAGCCCGAGCCACAGGCGGTGGGCTGCACGGGGGCGGGATGCCTTGGACCGCTCCCCAAGCCCGCTCGCCAGGGCCTGCGCTCGGCCACTGCGGTGGGCGAGCCGGCCTGGTGGCCGCTCGCTGTTGCTGCGGGCCGACCTCTGAGCGCCGCGACTCCGCTTGCGGGGCGCGAGGATTGGGCGATCCTTGAGGCGTTTGTGGCTTCTACTCACCGGGCACCTTGGTGTCAGGCGC
>AMFO01001638.1_pt1 | contig 20537 bp, 12 predicted proteins | sample 552608 | NCBI WGS metagenome assembly AMFO01 (sample SAMN01893955, study PRJNA167987) | microbial mat metagenome | biome: hydrothermal vent | place: USA: Loihi, Hawai'I | collected 2003-05-01
GCCGGGCGGCAGGGTCAAGGCCGCGTCACCGTGGACCCCGACCGGACCCAGTGCGGTGACGAAGCTGGTGCCGACCACCTCGTCGTCGTGGACCTCTCCCAGGAAGAGCCCCAGGTCGGTGACCCCCACGGTCACCTGGCTCCAGGACGCGATGGCCAGGTCCTCGACCCCCAGATCGCAGCCCCCCGACCCACCCATCACCGGTGTGCAGGAGTCCACCCAGGCCACCACCAGGCGCTGCTCGAAGGCGGTGCCGGCATAGGCGCTGACCCGCAGCGCGTCGACGCCTGGCTTGTACTCGGTGTCGATGGTGCCGGGAAAGAAGGGGCTGACCAGGTCCAGCGGCGTGAAGAACAGCCCGCTGCCAAAGCTCACCGGCTGGCGGCCCAGGGCGAGGGTGACGGGCCCCAGCTCACCTTGGACCAGCAGCCGGTCCGTGCGTCCCTGGATCGTCGTGGTGGTGGTGGTGGTGGTGGATGCGTCGGCTGGCTGGGTCCAGGTCAGGTCGACTAGCTCGGGAGCGGTCGCAGCGACACCGCTGCCACCCAGGGTGGTCGTGCTGCCGACCACGGTGCTGATGTCGTGGTGGAAGGTCGCCCGCCAGGACCTGCCCAGGTCTGCCCGCAGCTTCAGGCGGGCGTCGAAGATCCCTTGGCCCTGGGGGTCGTCGGGCCAGAGCCCGAGCTGGCTGAGCGTGGGGTTGTCGTAGGGCAGGGTGAGCAGGGTGAAGGTCTTGATGTCACCGTTGATGGCGAGGGCGGGAGGCTCGGCCATGGCCAGGGTGGAGCCCAGCAAGCCGGCGAGGAGTAAGGTCAGCACGTCACTTTCGTTCGTCGCGCTGGACCTGTCCGTCCTCCATCCACACGACCCGGTGGGCCGCGTTCATCACCTTGGGATCGTGGGTGGCGAAGACGAAGGTGAGGCCCAGTTCCTGGTTCAGCTTGGCCATCGTCGCGATCAGCTCGTGCCCGCTCTTGCTGTCCAGGTTGGCGGTCGGCTCGTCTGCCAGGACCAGGGCCGGCTTGCTGGCGATGGCGCGCGCGACCGCGACCCGCTGCTGCTGGCCACCGGACAGCTCGCTGGGGCGTCGGTTCTCCATGCCCGCCAGGCCTACTGCGGTCAGGGTCTCGACCGCCCGGGCGCGACGCTCGGCGGCGGGCACACCGCGCAACATCAGCACGAATTCGGCGTTCTCGACGGCAGACAGGACGGGGATCAGGTTGTAGCTCTGAAAGACGAAGCCGACCCGCTCCAGGCGGAGGTCGGAGCGTTGGCCTCGGTCCATGCTGTTCAGGTCGCGGCCGTCGATGATCACGGTCCCGCTGGTCGGCTCGTCCAGGCCGCCGATCATGTTGAGCAGCGTGGTCTTGCCGGAACCCGACGGCCCCATCAGGGCGGTGAACTCGCCCTTGGCGATGTCCAGGTCCACACCCCGCAGGGCCCGGACGGTGACGGTGCCTTGTTGGTAGTCGCGGGTGAGGTCCTTGACGGTGATGATGGGAGTGGCGTTCATGCATGCACCTACTGGTGGCGGATGGCCTGTACCGGCGACAGCCGGGTGACCTTCCAAGCGGGGTAGAGGCTGGCGACAGTGGCGAAGAAGATGCCGATGAAGGGGTAGATCGCCAGGCGCCCCCAGTCGATCTCCGGGTAGAGGATCATGCTGATGGGCACCCCGGCGGCTTCCATGGACTCGCCCATGTCGCCCGAGAAGTCGATACCCATGGAGATGAAGGGCCAGGTGACCAAGGTCCCCAGGATGATGCCGATGAGCGCGGAGATGGCGCCCATCACAAAGCCTTCGGTCAGGACCATGGCGGCCAGCTTGCGGGGCTTCAGGCCGACGGCCATCATCACGCCGAACTCGCGTACCCGCTCCATGACGCTCATCAGCACGGTGTTGATCACGCCCATGGAGACGATGATGCCCAGGACCAACCAGATGCCGTCCCCGTAGGCGCTGTCGAGCTTGACGAATTCCACGATGTCGGGGATCGCCTGTTGCCAGGGCAGGACTTCGAGCTTGGAGTCGGGGGCCGCGGCTTGGACCAAGGAACGGACCTGCTCGGTGCGCGCCGCGGTCTGCTGGTCGTCGGGCAGGTTGATGGCGATCTGGGTGGCGGGATCGTCGCCTTGGAACAGCTCCTGGGCGGCGGACAAGGGGGCAAGGGCGGTGAAGCCGTCGATCTCGGGGCTACCGGTGCGGAAGATTCCGCGCAGGCGAAAGAGCCGGCTCTCGACTTCGGTGCCATCGGGTTGGCCCATGAAGACGACCTTGTCCCCCAGGCCAAGGTCGAGGCGGGTCGCCAGGTCCTGGCCCAGCATGATGCCGCGGTCGTCGTCGTCCGCCAGCCACTGCCCCTGCACGATCTTGTCGTCGAGGTCGATGACCTGCAGCTCGCGCGAGGGTTCAATGGCCTTGACCACCGCAGACGTGGATGCGACCGGGCTGACCAGCAGACCGTCCATGTAGATGCGACGGGTCACGGTCGCGTCGGGGATGGCCGCCCTGATGGTCTGTGCCATCGCGCCGCTGTTGAGCACCTTGAGCTTGCTGTCCGGCTTGTGTTGGTAGCCCTCGCCCTGCACCACGACGTGGCCGGCCATCATGCCGATCGCTGTCCGCAGCATGCTCTCGTGGCTGCCAAAGGCGATGTTGTTCGAAAACACCATCAGGGCCAGGCCCAGCGAGATGCCGGTCATGGTGATGGCCGTGCGGCGCTTGTTGCGTAGCAGGTTGCGCATGGCGAGCTTGATGAAGATGAGCATGCGGTTCTCCCTAGTCGTCACGCATGGCGACGACCGGCCGGAGCCGGGCCGCGCGGAAGGCGGGCCAGAGCGCGGCGATGACGGCGACGGCCAGCAGGGTCAGGACCGTTACGATGATGCGGTCGGCCCGCACCACCCCGAAGATCCGTGGGTCGAAGAGCACCCCGCCCGTGGACAGGCGGTCCCCGCCGCTGGTGGTGAGCGAGAGCCCCCACTTCACCAGCATCCAGTCCAGGACGCCGCCGATGAGCAGCCCCCCAAAGCAGGCCAGCACGCCGAGCAACAGGCTCTCCCACAACACAAGCTGGACGATCTTGGCGGGGCGAGTGCCCAGCGCTTTCATCACGCCCAGTTCCTTGGTGCGCTCGAAGACGCTCATCAACATGGTGTTGAGGATGCCCAGGCCGGCGACAAAGAAGACGATGACCAGCATGATCCAGGCGCTGGCGTCCGAGGTAGCCAGCATCGAAGCCGTCGCCGGGCTGACCTCCCACCAGGGGCGCACGCTCAGTGGCTGGGCGTCGTCGGTCGGGATGGCGGTTCGCACCGTCTCGACCAGACTGGTCACGATCGGGTCCCCGGCTCGCGAGTCCAGGCTGTCCGACAAGACCGTGATCTCGTGGGCCTGGTCTGGTAGCACCAGCAGGGTCTGCAGGTCATCCAGTCCAAGCCAGGCGCCGGACCGGTCCAGGGTCACCGAGCCCGAGGCCAGGACGCCGACGACCTGGTAGAGCGCATTTCCCAGCGACCCGTCCGCGGCTTGGGTCACGGCCACGACTTCATCACCGACCGCTACTTCCAGGGTCTCCGCCAGGCCCTCGCCCAGCACGATCTGTTCTGTCTTGTCGGGAGTCAGCCAGGTGCCGCTCACCATCCGGTCGCGCATCGGGACCAGCTCGAGTTCCTGTTCTGGCAGCACGCCGACGAGCTGGGCGCCAGCGGTCTTGTCCGCTCCACCCAGCAGGGCGAAGCCGTAGAGACGGGCCGAGGCCCCCCGCACGCCGGGCAGAGCAGCGACCGTCTTGAGCGCGGCAGCCGCGTCGGGCACCGTGTCGTACATGGTGCGCTTCGTGGCGAAGTCGGGGTGGGAGACCTGCAAGTGACCGGTGGTCTGGTTGATCATCACGTCGGCCATCTTGCGGTACATGCCGTCGACGTAGGCCAGCATGGCCATCACGAAGGCGACGGAGATCCCCATGGCCGCAGCGGTGATGAGGGTGCGCCGCCCGTGTCTCCACAGGTTGCGCCAGGCCATTGCAAGCAGCATGGGCTCTCCCTTTCTGGAATCAAGACTGGGACCAACTGCTGGGACGCAAGGTGCTCAGCGCTTGAGCGCCTGGAGTGAGAAGGTGTTGGCGGGGATCTCGGTGTCGAAGTCGATTCCCAGGTACGTTACTCGGGTGAATTCATCGGGTTTGTCAGCGGGTTGCAGCGCCATCGTCATCGGGACCTGGCGCCCCTGGACGTCTTGGATGTCTGCAAAGAGCATCGTGCGGACCAGCGTCCCTTTCTCGTCGAAGTACTCGATCCTGGTCGGCAGCTTGTCGGTGTTGATCGCCAGGATGACCTTGCCCCAGACCACCGGGGCGTCTGGCTTGGGGGTCAATTCGATGACCCACTGGCCGGTGCCATCCGCGGCCGGCTTCTGGGTGATGACCCCGTCGAAGTCCTCGGACATGCGGGACTCCTTCACCAGGTCGTCGTTGGTGAAGTGGCTGCCCATCCAGCTTCCGCCCATCATGCCGGCGGGCACCTTCATCGTGCGGTCGACCTTGGGCAGATAGTTCCAGATGTTGTCGTCCACCATCAGGGTCGAGACGCCAGCGTCCTTGGCGGGCTCCATGATGCGGATCAAGGTCTTGTCGGTGCCCTCGGCCCAGGTCTCCATCTTCATCGTCCGCTCATAGTGGGCGGTCTTGACCTGCATCTCGATGGTGGCGTGGCTGTGGTCGCCGCGCTGGACATCGTCGGCCGCGTCGAGCAGCTCGGTGATGCTGAGGTCCGTGGCCGTGGTTTCTGCGGTGGTTTCTGCGGCGGAGGCCCCGGTTAGGAACAGGCCCAGCAGGGCCACAGTGAGGAGCTTCATCGGTTCTCCCGTTGGGTGCGCCAGCGCTGAAGCAGGGCTGGCATCTCGTGCTCGACGAACGCGAAGAGGTCGCGCATTTCGCGCAAGCGCTCGGTCGCGCTTGAGGGGGACCCGGCCATGACATCGAGCCCGCGATCCAGCACTTCGCGCGCCAGGCGAGACTGCATCAGCTCAGCCTGGAAGAGCATGTCGAAGGAGCTGGGCTGCACGGCAAAGTAGCTGGCGCGGGTGCCTTGGATGGCGACCCGCTGGGCCAGTCCGGCTCGCATCAGGACACGGGTCGAGGTGCTGATCGAGGCCCGGCTGGCCCCCAGATACTCAGCCAGTTCGGCCGAGGACTGGTGAGTCGGTTGGCAGATGAGCAGGCGGCCCAGGACGCGTCCCGCCATGCGCGCCATGCCCCACTGTTCCAAGAGCAGGCCGACCTCTTCCACGAAGTGCCGCTCTCGCAGATCCTGGTCGCCTTGGCTCACCCGTGCCTCGCTGATGCTCTTGTAGTGAACATTCAGATATGTCTGTATGATGAGATAGTCAAGTGCGCTGCGACAAGCCACGCCAGGCCGGGTGTCAGTGATTGACATATACTATTTCGCCTGGACGGACCTGGTGTCAGTGATTGACATATACTATTTCGCCGCGGCGAAATAGTATATGTCAATCACTGACACCCTCCAATCCATTAACTTGTCCCTGCCTGGAACCAGGAGACACCTTGCCTGACGCAGTCTGTGCCCGCTGTGGCCTGTCCGTGGACGGAGCGGTCGACTGCCCCTCTGGCTACCCGACGGGTTGTGCGCTGAAGGCGGCGATGGCGCTGCCCCAGCCTGGGCTGGCCCTGCGGCCCCAGCCCGCGACCGCTCGGCTGTCCGGGGCGCTGGCCGAGGGGGCCCTGCTGGTCGGACTGGAGCTGGCGGGCTTGCTGGCCAGCCCCTTCTCGATGGGCGCCGCGGGCATGTTCACCAGCGCGGTGGCCATGATCTACACCGCGCTGCGAGACCTGCACGGGGGGCGCTATCGCCTGCGCCCTCGCTCGCGCGGTGCTCTGGTCGTGGACGTGGTGACGGGGCAGCCCGCTTCCGAGACCCAAGCCCTGCGGCGCAATCTGCCGCTGGTGCTGGCCTGGTCCCTGGCGGTGCTGCCCGATCCGCTGGGGCTCTTGGGATGGATGGCGGTCGGCTTCCTGGTGTCGGTGGATGCGGTGCTGGTCCTGGTCCGCAGAGATGGACGCCGACTGGGTGATCTGCTCGCCGGAACCCAGGTGCTTTCGGGACCGGACTGAGCTGGCCGAGCGGCTCAGGCGGCAGCGTTGGTCGATGTTGTCTTGCCTTGGCGGCTCCTCCCCCACACCACGAAGCCCACGGCCCCGGCGACGCAGAGCCAGCCGAAGATCCAGCCACCCCGACTGTAGATGGTCGTGAAGCTGCGGATCCGCATGGGCACGACCTTCGCCACTTCGGTGAAGGGCGCCGTCTCGTACAGGATGTCACCCGAGGGTTCGACCACCCAGGAGACCCCAGTGTAGGCGATGCGCAGCATGGGGCGGCCGAGCTGGATCGTCTGCACTGCGGTCAACATCGCGTGCTGGTGGGGGCTTGCGGTGTCCCCGAACCATCCGTCATTGGTGATGTTGACGAAGAAGTCGGCCGTCGTCTGTGGCGTGTCGCCGCCAGCCAGCAGGCGCATCGTGGACTGGAGGATCGCCTCGTAGCAGATCGGCGTGGTGTAGCGCACGGTCTGGCCCTTCTTGGTGTCGACCTCGAAGAAGACGGGCGCGGTGCCGGCTTGGAAGTCGCCCGGCCCCTCGATGATGTGCTTGAGGAAGGGGAAGGTGTCGGAAAACGGGATGTACTCCCCGAAGGGCAGGGGCACCATCTTGTCGTAGCGACCCTCGATCTCGCCCGACTTGTCGAACACGTACAGGCTGTTGTGGGCGATGTAGTCGGGTTCTTCGGGATGTTCGGGCCCGGCCGCCGGGTTGTCCAGGATGGTCCCGCCGCCGATCAGCAAGTCGTAGGCGCCTTTGTGGGAGAAGTCCTGAAACACCCTGCCGATGGGAATGTCCTTCATGGCTTCGAGCAGCTTGGGGTTGTTTGCCGACAGGACCCCGACATCGTCCGGGAATTCGAGCAGAGGCAGCACGCGGTCGCGGGCCAGGCGCCGGGTCAGGATCTTGAGGCTGCGTTCGCTGAGCAGGTCGAAGGTGCGAGGCTCGTTGGGGTTGAAGGCGATGGCGCCCTCGGGCCAGATGACCAGGTCGGGGTGCTGGTCGGCGATCTTCGCTGTGAGGCGCGACCACTCGAAGAAGCCCTCCCAAGGCGACTCGAGCATGCGCTGTTCCATGGTCACGCCCTGCTGGAGGATGGCGACCTGAAGTTCGGGTGCGTCGTTGAGGGCCGCGTCCAGCTTGGCGTGCCGCCAGGTTCCAAAGCCCAGGTTTGCCACGATCAGCAGGGCCGTCAGCGCGGCAGCCTTGATGGGGAGGGCGCGGCGCTCGGTGGCGGCGAAGACCGCTTCGGCCAGGACGCTGTTGACCAGCATGACGAGAAAGCTGACCCCCATCACGCCCGTGACGCTGGCCAACTGGAACATCGCCGGTACCCGGTACTGGCTGACCCCCTGGTAGTAGGGAAAGAGTACCGGAAATGCCTGTTCGCCGGCGACCACGACGACCGGCAGGGCCAGCATCCACCAGCTACCCAGGCGCGTGCGCAGCCAGGGCATCAGCCCCATCAGGCCATAAGACAGCGAAAATATGGTGGTGGTCAGCAGGTGGATCGCGAAGGCGGCCAGCCAGGGCAGGCTGCTGAAGCGCTGCATGGTCTCGATCAGCCACCAGAAGATCAGCAGGTTCCCAAACCAGCCAGTGGCGTAGGCCAGCAGGATCCCCCGTCGCAGGTCCAGGCCGCGCAGGTACCAGAACAGCGGCAGGAAGGCCACCCAGTGCAGCCAGTGCAGGTTCATCGGCGCCGAGATGAAGGGCAGGGCGAGCCCGGTCAGCAGGGCGGGAGCGAGGCGCAGCGCTGGCTTCATTCGGCGCGGTCCCAGCGCGGCGACCGCTTCTCGGCGAAGGCCATGGTGCCCTCGCGCGGTTCGCCCGAGGTCAGGGCCCGGACCCCGGCTTCCGTCTCGATCGCCAGGGCCGCAGGCAACTCCAGGTCATTGACCCTTCGCAGGGCGGCCAGCGCGGCGCCGACCGCGACGGGTCCGCCCAGGGCGATGTCGGCCGCCAGGCCCTGGGCTTCGTCCAGGGCGGTGCCAGGTTCGCAGAGCAGGTCGACCATCCCCAGGGCGAGGGCCTGCGGTGCGTCGAACATCCGTCCCGTGGTGATGGCCAGGGCGGCACGGGCCGGTCCTACCCGGCGGGTCAGCATCGTGGTGCCGCCGACATCGGGGACCATGCCGACGCGAACCTCGGGCAGGCCGACCCGTGACTGGTGGCTGGCGACGATCATGTCGCAGTGCAGCGCCAGCTCGTAGCCGCCGCCCGCCGCGACCCCCTCAACGGCGGCGATGGTCGGGACCGGCAGCTCGGCGAGCGCGCGGGTGATCGCCTTGAGGTCCAGGATGACCCCTCGGGCCGCGCCTTCGTCGGCCTCCATGATGGCCGGCAAGATGCGCTCGACCAGGGGATTGTCCGGCATCAGGTCCATGCCAGCACAGAAGTGAGGACCGCTGCCGGTGAGGATCACGCTGCGCACATCGCCGTCTGGCGCGCAGCGGGCCGCGACCTGGGCGATGCGCTGGCCGAGCAGCTCCCACAGGGGGCCGTGCAGGGCGTTGCGGCGGCGCGAGCGCTGGATGGTCAAGACAGCCACGCCCTGCTTGATGTCGAGGAGGATCGTGGCTGCCGTGGGAGGGCTGGTCATGGGGACTCCGCGTGCCGTGGGGGCGCGACGGGCGGTCCTAACCCTGCGACCGATCAACCGGCTGAGGGAGCCGTTGAGCCGCTCTGTATTCCACAAGCAGCGGGGGCTGGCCTAGCTTGTGTTCGTCCTGGAGGTCATCATGAGTCTACTCAGCCACGTTCCACTTCGGCGCATTCCACCTCTCATCCGGCGCCACCGTGTTTTCTTTGCTCTGGCCGCGTTCATCGCCCTGCTCCTGGCGACTGGGCCGGCCCGAGGCGGTTGGTCGGGCGCGGCCTGGCGGGGAAGCCAGCCGGGGTCCGCCCAAGCCCTGTCCGAGCACCTCGCCGTCATCGTCCACAACAGCCTGGCGTCCATGGAGGAGTCCGGCGGCGACGCGGGCTTGAGCCTCACGGTGATGGGCGTCGACCCAGGAGCCCCGCGCTTCCAGGGAGAGTGGACGTTCGCGACCTTCATGATGGCAGCGATCGGTCAAGCCCAGCTCGGGCTGACTCAGCCAGAGCTGGCGGAGGTGCAGGCGGCGCGAGCCAGCGACGCCATCGACGGGATGTTGCGCCCCGAGATCTGGGCCTTCGACACCCAGGCATGGGGCGAGGAGGCGCTGCGGAGGCTGGACGAGGATCGGCACGATCACGCCGTGCTCGGCTACGCCGGCCTCGCGTTGAGTATGGAGCGCCTGCTCGACCCGAACAACCGCCACCTCGCGACCGAGGACGCCGTGGCCGCCGCGCTGGCCCGGCGGCTTCGTGACCACCTGGTGCTCCAGACCTACCCCGGCGAGAGCTACCCGCCGGACATCGCGATGGCGCTGGCGGCGGTCGCCCTGCACGCTCGCGCTGTGGGCCAGCCCCCGCCGGCCTGGTTGGAGCCGCGGCTTGGTGCCTATCAGCGCCTCTTCGTGGACGAGCGTGGGCTGTTGATCCAGCGCGTTGAGCCCGGCACCGGGCGGGCGCGCTCTGTTGGGCGAGGCTCGGGGACCGCGCTCGCCGCCTGGGCGCTGGCCTGGGCGGATCCCGACCTGTCCCGGAGCCTCTCCCAGGCGATCCGCGAGCACCTCGGGACGACCACCAGCGGACTGGTGGTGGTGCGAGAGTACGCGCCTGAGACCTGCGCGAGCGGCCATGCTTGCGCCGCCGATGTGGACAGCGGTCCCGTCATCATGGGGGCGGGCGTGTCGGCAACGGGCTTCTCCCTGGCCTCGGCCCGGCGCCTCCAGGACGACGCCTGGTTCGACGGCTTGTGGGGCACCACCCGCCTGTTCGGAGGCTGGACCGGCAGCAGCTTTGCGCTGGGTGGTGACCTCGGCAACGCCATCATGTTGGCGATGTTGACGGCCCGGCCACTGCCCTCGGCGGTTTCTCAAGCAGTCGTCACACCGTAGTGCCTCGCGATGCGGTAGGCTGTGGCTGTTTCGTGCTCACCCTGAGGTCACCATGGGCGACAAGCTCCAGCAGACCACCACTCCCTCCGGTCCCTCGACCCAGACACCACCAGCAAAGCAGTCTGCGCCGCAGCCCGATGCCCAGGACCAGGTCGGCAACGCCTTCATCCAGCAGCAGACCGGTCCGATGACCTACGAAGCTGCTCTGGGCGAATTCCTGGGCCCCAAGGTCTATGACGCCTTGTCCAAGGAACTCACGGATGCCAAGCTGCTCGGCCACGCCAATTCGGCAGTCGGTAGCGCCACGAAAGCGCTGAACACCTACCTGCAGGGCAACGTCGAGGCGACCGACCAGCAGGCCGCCGCCGCGTTCGTCAAGGCTCTGGACGGTGAGCTCAAGAAGGGCGCGGCGCAGTTTCTCAAGGAATCCGATCTGGGCGACGGCCTGCGGGACTGGGTCGGTGAGCACCCCCTCACCATGGCCACGGCGGCGGTGGCTGGGGCGGCTGCCTACGTCCTGACCAACCAGGACCTGCCGCTCATCCAGACCAGCAAGAGCTTCGGAGAGGGACACAGCGTCTTTGGAGGGGTGGACCCCGGACGCACGCTGGACCTCGCCCTTGAACAGGTGCGGGTGGGCTACCGGTACCAGTCCGCTGGCACCAAGGCCGAGCTGATGGGGGACTACTTTGGTAGCGACGGCGGCTACCAGCTCAAGGGAAACCTCCAACAGGACCTGGGGGCCTACGGTGCGATGAACGCCAGTGGCCTGCACTCTGAAAGAGAGGGTGCGACCAAGGACCGGTTGGATTTGGGCTACCACAACGACGCCCTGGCAGCGAACGCCTACTACCAGCGGGACCGCACGGAAGGCTCCGACCTGACGACCCTGGGTGGGCGCCTGGCGAATGTAGCAGCTCCAGACCAGCTCCAGGCCTATGTTCGCGGCGAAGCCCGATCAGACGGTTCCTGGGAGGGCGCGGGCGGCATCTCCAAGCAGGTCAAGGACTGGGGCTGGGGCGTCGAAGGCTACGCCAACCAGAACGCCCAGGGTGTGAATGACTCCGGCGTTCGGGCGGCTCTGCGCTTCAATTTCTGAGGCGGGCGTCGTGGGTGGCGGACAGATTCTGGCTGGGGGAAGCTGGGGGAGGCTCGGACAGAGCTGGCGACAGCGCAGATCGCATCAACTTGGGTGATGACAGGTCATCGGGGCAGTTGGTGCGGTGATCGGGCGGTCTTCGGGTGAGCTGGTGGGGCTGTCGTCACTGAAGGCGTCGGTGACCGCTTGGAGCACACTGGGCACACCACGGGGGTCGGTCGAGTCATCGGCAAGTGCGAAACCAATCTGCGTGCCGGCAACTCGATCAGGGGTAATGCGCGCGAGAGGGGAGACAACCTCGGCAGGGAATCTCGGCGCTTGCGGTGCCAAGCCGAGAGCTTGCACCCGCTGTACTCCAAAGATCTGGTAGTGTTCCTGGGACGGGGTGACCCAATGCGTCCGATCTCCTACTACTTGGGGGCAGCGCCCGACGGCCGCGAGCTGTTCCGCTACCGGATCCCCGAAGATCGCTACGGGGAGCTTCGTGCCGAACTCCGCGCCGAGCTGTGCCAGAGGCTCGTGAACCCGGAGGGCGAAGTGTGTGCCCTGTTCTGCGTCTTCGCCGCAGAGTGGTGGCGGCGCGAGCACGAGCACGGCCCCTGGAGCTGGGATGGCATCAAGGCAGCCCTCGGCGTTTTGGATGCCCCATACACCCAGTTGGCAAACACCGTTGACAGCGGCTTGAAGGTGCTGCGGCGGCCCCTCCTTCGGTCGCTTAGTGGGGATCACGCCCGGCTGGTCACTGTCGCCTGCGAGGGAGGCCTCCCGCTACGGCGCCTGCGCGTGGAGAACGCCAAGCTGGCGATCTACTTCCGCGACGTGTTGGAGAACCTGCAGGCCTTGGGCATGAAGGGCGACGAGACCCTCGAGCAGCTGGCAGAGGTGGCCGCCGAGAGCGACCACCGCCTCCCGGTCTCGCTGCGTCGCGACGTCGTGCACCGCCTCGTTGGCGAGCTCGTGGGGCGCGCGTGGTCCCTTCGGCAGGCCGTCCCGGAGGAAGCTCCGGACCCGATCCCGGCGCTGGACCGTGCCATCCCAGGCTGGCGTGACAAGCTCCCGATCCTCGTTGACGACGAAGCCGCCACCACGCTGCTGCGTGGCCTTCTGAGGGACGTGGCTCGGGTGGCCTCGGGTCGCGGCAGTCGCCTCCGCGTCGTGACGCGTCTACGCCTCCACGCTGGCTGCGCGCGCCTTCTGCGCGTGCTTGAGGGGCCATCGTCGGTGACCAAGGATGAGGTAGAGACGACCTTTGGCGGGCGGGAACTTCCTGCTGGAAGCCGGCTGCAACTGCGGCTTCGCTCCGAGGCGGGGGAGGCAGTGCGGGCTGGAGTGCTCGCTCGAGCTGGCGCTCAGAGCTGGGCTTTCCAACCCGCGTCTGGCGCCGAGCTGACCGGCGATGCTGCCGTCGGGCTGGTTGGACTCATCGCGGCCAGCCGCCGCGGCGGCTCGATCGAGGCACACCTGCTTGAAGGGGGCGCTGGACCTGGTCCGCTGCCGTGGGTCTTTCGACCGGCTGGCGACCGGGCTGACACCTGGGAGCTCGTGGCGTCTGGCTCCTGCCGTCGCCGCGATCCGACCCTGGTAGTCGCGCTCCCGGCCAACACCGAGTTCGACGGTGCCGTTGAGGACACCGGCCTCTCCGTCCGAGGGCGGCGCCTTGTCCGGGTCACTGACGAGGTGCGCGTCCACACCGACGATGGGCTGGTCCGGATCGTCGCGAACCACGGGCTCAACGACGCTGTTCTGTTCGAGCTTCGCGGCCGTCGTCTCTCTGGCATCAGCACCTCGCGAACTGCTTGGCTCGGCCTGCCGGTCCTGGTGCGCAGGACAGGAATGCGGGAAGAGCCGGTTGACTTCGAGGTCTACTCGGGTGGCCAATGGACTCACCGAAGCTCCGGTGCCCTGGGAGACGTGGGGGTTCGCGCCGTGCGCCACGGGGAAGTCCTGTTCCGCGAGCGCATCCGCGTTGTTCCCGAGGACCTGCATGTGCACCTGGAGGTCAGCGATGGCCGTCGCCCTGGTCGAATCGTCATCGAGAGCACCCAACTGGTCCGAGCCGGGGTCCCGGCAGACAGTAGGTGGGAAGCCATCACGGAGCAGGCAGAGGGACGCACCACCATCGACTTGACGTCCACCGGTGTTGTGCCATGTCAGGTCTCGATCACGCTGCTCTTCCAAAGCGGCACCCTCGAAGGCACCCTGCCGTTCCCTGTGCGGGGGATGCGCTTCGAGGCTCCGGATGAATCGACCATCGGATCCGGCACTGACCTCCACATCAAGCGGCTGGGCGGCATCCGGGCGGTGGCCTTGTCGCCCAACCCAAGGGCGCGCTTCGCTGTTTCGCTCAAGCCCGTCGGCATCGGCGATGGCCCGGCCCCTGCCGAGCGGACCTTCTTCCTGAACGTCGAGCCCACCGGCGAACATGCGCTCGACCTCCGAGATGTGCAGACCGCAGCGGTTGAGATCCTCGATGCGACCGAGGGTATCGATGCTGGCGTGAGAATCGACCTCTGGGAGGTTGGCGGCGGGGGTCGGCCGGCTTGTCTCACAGCGCACCGCTACGACTGGGTCCTCGAAAGGGATGAGGAGACGGGGGATGTCATCCTTCGCGGTCCCTCCGCGGACGAACTGGAGGACGTCGTTGTCGAGGCACGACAATTCGTGGATGTGGAGCAGGTCGTGCAGCTTCCCCGGCTCCGCTCGTCCCGGTTCAAGGAGCCGAGGTGGGCCTTCGACCCTGCCTCCAAGGCCGGCACCACTTGGTTGGTCACGGCGCGGCAAGGCGGCTGGTATCGCTGTCGCCCGGTCCACTTCTGGGGGAAGGGGGTCACGCCCAGTCTCGACGGGCTTTGCGCTGCATTTGAACTCGACGATCAGGTTGAGCGTGCCGACACGATGCGTGCTTGCCTCGATTCCATGTGCGAGGACTGGAGCCACGCCGACTGGTCCGTGGTCGAAAGCTACCTGCGCCTGCTTGGGGATCTGCCGGCGTCCACTTTCGACCTTGTCCGGGTCATCGCGCACCACCCGCGAGCTGCCGCGATGGTCGCGTTGCGCGTGTCTGGCTGGGCCCCCGCAGATGCGCTTCAAGTCTTCGATAGCTTCGAGGAACTGGTCTTCCTGTGGGAGGCCATCCCGCTCGACGCCTGGGACGGCGCGCTCGACGGCCTCTACGGGGCCTTCCCGGGGTCCACCCGCAGTTTGGCTGCTGGCGAGATCGCCGCCCGAGGGGACCTCGTGACCCGCGTGGTCCCCAGCTTCCATGTGGTGTTGGACCGCTGGTCTCGGCTTCGGGGCCTGACCGTCGAGCAACCCACCTGCAGGGACATCCCTCTCGCCATGACGCGGGCTCGCCACTTCGCACCGTTGCTCCTTGGCTCCCGTAGTGAACCGAGAGCGGACTTGATCAGCACTCATGCCGCGGATCCACAGTGGCCGGTACCAGACCCCAGCCTGGTCGTGGCAGTAGAGAGGGAATTGGCGGTCTCGCAGCCCACAGACGACCTGCACCGTCGCCGTGTCCTGGATGCCCCCGTCCTTTTGGCCTTGGCCGCCGCCGGACAGCGAATCCTCGACCCGGTCGAGACCCTCTTCCTTGAGGACGTGCGCTCCTTCGACGATCCGTACTTCTCCGAGTGCTTCCTCCGAACCTTCTGTGCCCTCGTGGCGCGCGACGCTGGAGCCTGACGATGTGCACCAACAACTGGTTCACGTCCATCATCGACGAACTGCGGGTGCGCAACAGCCGCGCCCACGCCAGCCTGCTCGCACCCGCTTCCCTGGCGTTCCGGCACTGGCTCGCGGACACCCTGAGCGCCGAGGCGGGCGCCCCGGAAGGCCTCCTGGCCACGCCGGTATTCGAGCACAAGTTCGGCTTCCTCAAAGCCGAGCCGACTATGGGGGACCTGGCTGAGAACGGCATGCTGCATGCGGGTCTGGTCGCGAACATGGACCGCCCGCCCAAGGACTTCCGAGAACAGGCATTCCGACGGGACTGGCAGCCCTACACCCACCAGGTCGAGGCGTGGACGGCACTGCAGTCCGACGACCCGACTTCCGTGGTGGTGAGTGCCGGCACGGGCTCTGGAAAGACCGAGTGCTTCCTTGTCCCGATTTTGGACGACCTCGCGCGACAGGCAGATACCCGCCAGGGTCAGCTCGAGGGGGTGCAGGCCCTCTTTCTGTACCCGTTGAACGCCCTGATCAACAGTCAGCGGGAGCGCCTGTCGGCGTGGACGCACGGCTTCAAGGGCGATGTCAGGTACTGCCTCTATAACGGGGAGACCCCCCAACTCGAGAAGAAGGCCAAGCAGAACGCCAGCCCCGAGCGGGTGTTGAGCCGGAAGCTGCTACGCGAGTCGCCGCCACCTCTCCTCATCACCAATGCCACCATGCTGGAGTACATGCTGGTTCGGCCGGACGACGTGCCGATCCTGGAGAAGTCCAAGGGAAAGCTGAAGTACATCGTCATCGATGAGGCCCACACCTATGTGGGTTCGATGGCCGCCGAGCTGGCCTTGCTGCTTCGGCGGGTGATGAACGCCTTTGACGTCGACCCGCAGAACGTCCGCTTCGTTGCCACCTCGGCCACCATGAGCTCCGAGGACTCGGAGACCGCTTGGAAGAGCATCCAGCGGTTCCTGGCCGACATCGCGGGACAGCAACTGGACCGGGTCCAGGTGGTAATGGACCAACGCGCCATCCCCGACCTGCCCGACGCTACGCTCTCACAGGGTCTGCCCGACCTTGCGGCGCTGCAGGCCGCCACGCCCGAAGACCGTTTTCAGACGCTGAGCACGCACTCTGGGTCGCGAGCCGTTCGTACGCACCTCGTTGAAGACGGGGCCCACACGGCTGATTCCCTGTGCATGCGACTGCGCGACGGAGGCGTCGATATCGAACCCGACGCTCTGGTCCGCTTGCTCGACCTGGGGACGCAAGCCAAGCCGCCGGCGACGTCTGCGGTGCCAGATCCCGAGGCATTCCTCCCGCTCCGCGGACATCTCTTTGTCCGCGGCCTCGAGGGACTGTGGGCTTGCCTGAGTCCCGCCTGCCCGGGCCGGGCTGGAACGTCGCTGGCGCACGAGACGTGGCCTTTCGGGGCGGTCTACACATCACGTCGGACGACCTGCGAGCACCCTGAGTGCAAGGGTCGGGTCCTGGAGTTGACGCTGTGCCAGCAGTGCGGGGCCGAGGCCCTGCTGTCTTCTATCGACGAGGACGACGAGGTATCCGAGGAGCTACAACCGCTGCCGTACAACACGTTGTCCGACCCGCCAGACGATCGGGACGACCTGGAGACGGGCGACGATGTTGGCGACGGCTCCCAGGCCGAGGCCAAGGCCGAGGTCGACGGCGAAGATGAGGACGAGGAGGTCGTGGACCTGACCAAGGCTCGCTTGGTGGCCGTCCGGCGGCCGGAGTCCAGTCGTTCAGGAGAGCTGGATCCAGCGATCCCGATCAGCTCGCAGGGAGCCGTGGACGTGGAAGGCGGGCACCCGTTCTCCCTCATTTCCGCCGCGCCCGACGGCCACATGCAGTGCCCCAATTGCGGGCATCGCGACACCGGCCGCCGGCTCCACTTCCGCTCGTGCCGCACCGGCCGCCGGCTCCACTTCCGCTCGTGCCGCACCGGCCGCAACTTCGTGCTAGGCGTCAGTGTCCCGGTGCTCCTCCAGCACATGCCCGAGGCCGAGAAGCCGGGCGACCTGCCACTCGGAGGGCGCAGGACCATCAGCTTCACCGACAGCCGCCAGGGCACCGCTCGGTTTGCGGCGCGCTCCCAGGGCGAGGCGGAGCGCAACTACGTCCGCAGCTTCATTTATCACCAGGTGCTGGCGGAGCAGAGCAGCAACCCGGAGGCGCTCAAGGCCGCGATCGCCGAGCTTGAGAACCTCCGGAAGATGCAGGACTTTGCGGCGAAGTCGGGGGGAGATGCGAGTCTGCTCGACGGATCCGTCAAGCAGCTCGAGGCCAAGGTCCAGTCGCTCGCCTCGGACCAGCCCGTGCGGGCCAAGACGATTGCGGCGCGGTTGGCTCAGACCAGCAGCTTCGGCCACCTGCACAGATACTGGCGCGACTACCTGCCCTTCAAGGAGACGGGCATCGACGCGCAAAAGCTCGCCCATTGGCTGGTCCTTCGGGAGTTTGCGCGTCGCCCGATGCGGCGGGCGTCGTTGGAGACCCTCGGTCTGATCGCTGTCCAGTTTCCGAACTTGGACCTGACGCGACTTCCGCCACAGCAGTGGCGGGCCTGGATGGGCGATCAGGCGGTGGATAGCTGGCACGCCCTGCTCAAGCTGCTTGTGGACTTCTACATCCGGTCCAACTCGGCAGTGGAGATGGACCCCGACTTCTTCCGCTGGGTGGGCACGACCATCCGCCCCAAGCACGTCACCGGACCTGGCGGCTTGGTGGTCCGCAACCGCCGGGTCTCCTGGCCGCGCCTGGACACCCGCACCCGGCCCCGTCTGGCGTGGCTGGTCATTCGGGCCCTCAAGCTCGACGCGGACAATGCGGACGTCCTGCAGCGGGTGAACGACGTGCTGGATGCTGCGTGGAACTGCATCCAGCCCGCCCTGAAGCCGTCCCAGGACGGCCACCAGCTCCGGATGGACGAGATGCTGCTGGTGCCGATGATGAAGGCCTGGCGGTGTCCGCTTACCCGGATGCTCCTCGACACGACGCTCCTGGGGCACTCCCCGTACCAGCCGCCGCTCGACCGGCCCTTCGACACGAAGTGCCAGGTGGTCCAGGTGCCGCGCGCCCCCGAGGCCTTCTGGCACGCTGGTGATCCGCTCGCTTGGCTCGAGACCGACCCGGGCGTAGCGGAGGCCCGGAATGTCGGGGCGCTTTCCGAGTTCGCGGAGCGCGTGCTCGGATTCACGCCCTACTTCCAGGTGGCCGAGCACTCCGCCCAGCTGCAGACCAGCTCGCTCAAGCTCGCCGAGAAGCAGTTCCGCCAAGGGCGTCTGAACCTGCTCTCGTGCTCGACGACCATGGAGATGGGCGTGGACATCGGCAATCTGTCCGGCGTGGCGATGAACAACGCGCCGCCGAACCCGGCCAACTTCCTGCAGCGGGTCGGCCGCGCCGGTCGGCGTGGGGAGTCCGCGGCGGTGAGCGTCACTGTGTGCCGGCACCTGCCCCACGACCAGGCGGTCTACGCCGCGCCGGACTGGCCCTTCCGCACCCCGATGCACATCACGTCCGTGAAGCTCGACAGCCCCCGCATCGTCAAGCGACATGTCCGCGCCGCTGCGCTCACCCAGTTTCTGACGGACACGGTGCCCGACCGGGCAATCCTGCGTCTGAACTGTGACTGGTTCTTCCGGGCGCCTGAGGGGCAGGACCAGTCGGTCTGTGAGCGCCTCATGGCCTGGTTGCTGGGCGAGGCCGCGACCGACCCGGCACTCCACAAGAAGATCGATCGCCTCGTGCATGAGTCCGCGCTGCATGGGGTAGCAGCACCCACACTGTTGGCGGACTGTGTCGAGGCATTCGACCAGGCGCGCAAGCGGTTCCTGTTGGTGCGCGACGGGATCATGGAGCAGATTGAGCAGCTGCCCGAAGAGGACCGGGGCGAGTCACCGGCCTGGTACGCTCTCGACCGCCAGCGTCGTCGGCTAGACCAGGAGTACCTGCTCAGCGTTCTCGCCGACGAGCAGGTGCTCCCTGGCTACGGCTTCCCCACTGGGGTGGTTCCGCTGGTCACCACGACCGTCGAGGAGCTCAAGGCGCTGAAGGCGGCGGACGAGCGAGCGAAGAAGAAGCGCCAGGGCGGAACCTCCGAGAGCTCCCAGGACCGCGACGAGCGCATCGACGCTCGCACACGGCTCATGGGCTTCCCCACGCGGGATATCGCCATGGCGCTGCGCGAATACGCCCCCGGGGCGAACGTCGTGCTGGAACGCCGCACCTACGCGTCTCGAGGCGTGACTCTCAACTGGCACCTTCCCCCGAACGCTGAGGGTGGCAACATCCGTGATGTTCAGGCCCTTCGCGTGGCCTGGGCGTGCCCCATGTGTGGTGCGACCGGGACCGAGCCGGTGGACCCACCGCGGTTCTGCCCGGCCTGCGCCCACCCCACGCTTCGCAAGGGGCGGTACCTCGAACCTGCCGGCTTCGCAGTCGACCTGTTCCAGGATGCACAGATGGACGCCGCTCCGGCCGTCTACATCCCGGTTGAGGCACCGCTGATTTCGAGCGGCACGGCCTTGTTGGAGAACATCGGCCGGCCGGCCCTGGTGCGCTTCCGGCACGCCTCAGATGGCGAGGTGTTCCACCACAACAGCGGCCTGCATGGTCATGGCTACGCCATCTGTCTGCGCTGCGGGCGAGCGGAGCCAGAGACGGAAGCCCGCCAGGGCAGCATCGACGGCACCATGCCCGCCAAGATGACGGACCACTTTCGCCTGCGCGGCGGCAAGGGCTCGAACTGGCGCAACAAGGACGCTGGGGCCCAGTGCGAGGGCAACGACAGCTCCTGGGCCATCCAGCGCCACCTTCAGCTCGGTGCGTCCACGCGAACCGATGTGCTTGAGGTGCGCCTCATCGACCCAGACAATGGCCAGTTGGTGTCCAACCGGACCCTTCTCACCACCATCGCGGTCGCCCTTCGCAAGGAAGCGGCCCGGGCCCTGGGCGTTGACGAGCGCGAGCTGGGCTACCAGGTGGTCCGGCGCATCGAGCAGGGCCAGCAGGGCCGCGCCATCCTGCTCTACGACACGGCGTCGGGGGGCGCGGGCTTCTGCGCCGAGCTCCCGCCACTGCTGTCGGAGCTGCTGCGGCGAGCGGTCACTACCTGTGGCTGCCCCAAGAACTGCGACCGCGCTTGCCATGCATGCCTTCTGTCCAATGACACCCAGCACGACCTGCAGTTCATCGACCGCTTCGCGTTGGTGTCCCGCGACAGCGGACCCCCGAAGCTGCTCACGAACGACTTCCTGGCTGCGCTCGAGCTGCCGGACCAGCTGAAGGCCTTCGGCGACGGAACCCGGACACTCTGGGGCTCCCCCATCCTCAACGTCGTGAACCAGGTCCGCCGGATTGCCAGGCCTGGGCAGTGGGATCCTCTAGAGTCGACCTGCAGGCATGCAAGCTTGAGTATTCTATAGTCTCACCTAAATAGCTTGGCGTAATCATGGTCATAGCTGTTTCCTGTGTGAAATTGTTATCCGCTCACAATTCCACACAACATACGAGCCGGAAGCATAAAGTGTAAAGCCTGGGGTGCCTAATGAGTGAGCTAACTCACATTAATTGCGTTGCGCTCACTGCCCGCTTTCCAGTCGGGAAACCTGTCGTGCCAGCTGCATTAATGAATCGGCCAACGCG
>AMFO01002414.1_pt1 | contig 20149 bp, 19 predicted proteins | sample 552608 | NCBI WGS metagenome assembly AMFO01 (sample SAMN01893955, study PRJNA167987) | microbial mat metagenome | biome: hydrothermal vent | place: USA: Loihi, Hawai'I | collected 2003-05-01
CGTGTTGCAGCGCCGCGATTTGCCGGATGCGTTTGCCTTGCTCTGCCATCGGCACGGTGGGGAGGGCTGCCAGCGATTGACGCAGCCAGTGATGGGCCCGCTGGCAGAATGCGTCTTTGAGGTGGGGGAACAGGTGGGCTTTTTCTCGGAGGAAGACGCGAGTGATGGGGTGGATTTCCCACAGGGGTTTGGCCTGAGGGGCTTCCAGGGGCTGAAGGAGGCTTCTCCGCGTGAGGGCTTGAAGCGTGGGAAGGAAAGTTTGCGCGATGGCCTCGGCCAGGGTTTCGTCGAAGGGGCCGTCGAAACCGGCCAGGTACAAAAGGGCCTCCTGCAGATTTTGGGGGAGAGACTGCCAGCTCTGCTCCAAGAGGATGCGTAGCGAGCGGTGTTGGGGGCTTTGGTCGCGGTAAGGGGTTTCCAGGCCCAGGAGGGCTTGCTCTAAAGAGCGGGCGACTTCCGCAGGGGGAAGGTGGGCTACCTGGACGGCGGCCAGTTCCAGGGCCAGGGGATGCCCAAGGGTGAAACGAACAATGCGCAAAACGCCAGGCAGGTTTTCCGCGGTGAGGCTTCCAAAGGGCGAGGGCCGACCATTGCTTATATAAAAGGGGGGAGGGCAGGGTGCGCCAATTGAGGTAAGATAGCGATGTATCTTATCCTCGGCGGCCCGTGAAGGGAAAGGCTTTCGCCATTGTGCCGGGTCTTTCTCAGGTCACCCCTCGGATGCAAACGGTGTACTATGGGGCTGCCACTTGTGGCACCATTTCTTTACCGGTGGAGATTGCCCTCCGCGAGCCTGCCCTTGCGCCCGCGCAGGTGGGAGTGCAGTATCGGATGGTGGGGGATACAGCCGGGCCCTGGCGTCAGGTAACCGCTTCCCCGGCGGGCAATGGGCTTTTTCTGGCGGTGCTTTCCCCCTCTGAGCAGGAACTTGGTTTGTTGGCCGGTAAGCCGGGCCGCCTTGAATTTCGGGCATACACTTTGAACGATGGCGGCCAATGGAGCGTGCATCCTGCCCAGGGGACGTTTCAGGTGTCCCTTCAACCCTGCCAGAAACCGGCTGCGGCGACCGGGCAGGACCAGGCAGCGCCGCAAGTGATGCATGTGTTTACTTCGGCCATGCCGGTGTATGCCCAAAATCGTTGCGAGCCCCATGACCTCACGGTCACGGCCACTGTGGTGGACGATAGCGGTCAGGCCACGGTGGCTTTGGAATATTGGTTTGAGGGTTTGGGCCAGGAGACGGGGGCACAGCAGGTGCGGCGGTTGCCTATGGCGGCGCAAGGCACGGTTTTCCAGGCGACCATCCCGGTCGCTCAAGAGGCGTCGGGTTTTGCCGGGCAGGGACAGAGCGGACAGGTACGCTTTCGCCTTGTGGCGGTCGATCCGGCAGGGCACCAAACGGTGTATCCCCCTGCGGGTGCTCCGGCGATGACCGTGGAAGTGAAACCCTGTCCGACAGGGCAACCTCAGGCGAATGGGGGCGGTACTTCTTCAGGAAGCGGAAAGCAAGGGCCCACGACCGTCCCGCCCTCTGGATGTTCTGCCCCCCAGGTCACCATTCAGGAAGTGCGCATCAATCCCACCGAGGCTTATTTTGGGTTGTGTCAGGGCGGCGAGACGACCTGGGTTGAAATCGAGGCTGTGGTCTCACCCATCGAGCGTGTGGCAGCGGCCCAGGTGCATTATCGTTACGACCTTTCGACCTTGCCTCAAGGGCAGGACTTCTCTGAAACGGCCGAGATGTACCGGGCGCAGGGGATAGGAAACTACACAGCCTATATCGATGTGGGGCAGGAGGTGCCCGATCATGCGGCCATCGATCAATTGGTCCACTATGTGGAAATCGTGACCACCGATGGGCAAAAAGTGACCAGCCAGCGCCAGACTTTTCCTTTATATCCCTGTACTTCTTCAGGTCCTTCTGGCACGGGGTCCTGCAGAGGCTCGCCAACCATCCAGAAAGTCTCTCTTTTCCCCGATATGCTGTATTTCGGTCTTTGTAATGCCACCCGGCCCACTGTTTTGCAGGTGGAAGCCGTGATCTCCCCGGCATTGGCGGTACAGCAGGCACAGGTGCTCTTTGGTTATGTGCCTTAGCCGAATCAGATTCCCAACGACAGTTACAATGTGACGCTGAACGCTCAGGGGGGGAACGCTTTGCTGTGGGCATTGACCTGAACAACTGGTACGGGCAAGATCCGCCCCCGGCAGGGTTTTTGGCGGTGAGCGTCACCGTCGAGGATGTCTCGGGGGCACAGGAGGGGGCCGGACCTTATTATCTGCCAGTGCAACCGTGCTTGATCACCCTCTATCCGATGCCCACCATCGATAGGTTTGTTTCCGGGAGCGACACGGTTGGCAGTGGTGAGACCTACACTTTGGAGTGGGCGACCTCGAACGCGACTTGCGGGGTGTACCTGGATGGGAACACTTTGGATGCCAATGGAACGATGAGTCTAACGGCTCCTGCAACGGATGTCGAGACCAGGGTCATGCACATCCTGACCGCTTTTGGCGAGCTTTGTGACAATCCAAGTCGTGTGGAAGCCACGGTGGATGTGATTGTGCAGCCCACCCCCAATGAGCGCATCAGCAACGACGAGCAACTGTTCTGGCAAGAGAGTTACGATCTGGATTGGGACGGTATCCCGGATTTCACTTTCAACGGTGGCGATGCCTTCTTCTTTCTGGACTCCCTCAACGGCACCTATTTTCTCTTTCTGTCAGGCTCGCCGACGCTGGCGACATGCCGGGATCTCTTCAGCAGCCCGGGAGCCCTGGCCGACACGACCGTGTTGCTTGATGAGAGGATGATGGGCCAATCGATCTGTGTGCAGACCGGGGCCGGCCGGGTGGGGTATCTGACTTTCATCGAACTCGGTGTGGACCTGAATCCCCTCAACAACTATTTGCAGTTCTCTCTGCATTCGGAGATGTCCTGAAGAAGATCTTTTCCTGGGCGTCAGGCCAATCCTGCCCTGGGTTGCGGTAGGGGTTTGTTCGACCGATAGCAGGCCCACGCACGGCCTGCTATCGGTCGTTGTGTGTGCTCAAAGCACCGCGGAGGCCCTGGCTGCTCACCCGGCCACGCAAAGGGAAGGGCGGAATGCGGGGCGGGCGGGCCGCTGGGCGCCTACCCACCCACAGCGGTGTAGCGCCGCAACCCGGCCCGCCACAGGGTCAGGGCCGCGGTCAGCCATAGCCCTACGGCCAACAGGGCGGTGGTGAGTCGAGGCAGCGGCGGCGCGCCCAGCAAGGCCTGGGTGGGGAAGTTGGCCACCACCAGCACCGGCACGGCCCAGGTGAACAGGGCCCGACTCACTCCCCGGAAGATGCCTTCAGGATACCCGGCCAGGCGGAAGAGTTCGGCCAGCAGCGCGGGCATGGCGTAGACACGGGTCACCCAGAAGGCCAAGGAGACCACGGCCAGGGTGATGGCGTACCGCGCCGCCACGCCCAGCAGGAGCAGCACCCCGAACCAAAGCCACTGGGAGAGCAGAGGAGCCTCCCCCAAGGCGCGCAAGGCGTAGGCCCCCAGCGCCAGGGGCAGGGCCAGCGAGGGGGCGTCGTACAGGCGCATTCGACCCACCGAGAGGGTGAACAAGGGGGCCACGGGTTTGATGAGGATGCTGTCCAGTTCGCCCTGCCAGATGAGGTCGGGGATCCAGAGGATGCCCCGGCCGACGAACAGGTTGTACAGCCCCTGGGCCAGTTCGTTGACCGCGATGAGCAGCCACACCTGCTCGCGCCGCCAGCCCGCGATGGAGGGGACATGCAGGTACAGGGCTTCGAAGAAGACCCAGGCGGTGCCCAGCCAGAGGGCGTGGGCCAGCAGTCGAAGCCAGGCGTTCCCCCGAAACAGACTTTCCCGCCCTAAGGAAAGGCGGGCCCAGTGCCACCATAGACGGAGATAGCGACGCATGACTCAGCCTCCCACGGCGGGGAAGCGGCGCAGCCCACGCCGCCACACCCAGCCGTTGAGTAGGAACAGCCCCAGCAGCCAGGCCAGTTGAACCCCCACACCGATCAGCCACGCGGTCCCGCTGACCCGACCTAAGTACACCTGGGCCGGGAAGTACAGCATTTGCGCGAAGGGCAAGGCGTGCAGCAGCGCAGCCACCGGGCGGGGGAACAGGTCCAGGGGCAACAGGGAACCAGCGGCCAGAGGAATCACGAAATCGACCAGCAGGCTCACGCCGCCGGTATCTTCCAGCCAGAAGGCGCTGAGGCTGAAGAGAAAGGTGAATTGGTAGGCCAGCGCCATCGCCAGGGCGACGCTCACCCCGAAGGCGGCCCAGGCGCCCAGGGAGGGCGGCCAGACCCATTGCGCCCCCACGCTCAGGGCAAAGGGCACCACCACGCCCAGCCCTACCAAGGCATAGGGCAGTTTGCTGCCCAGAATGAGGGCGAAATGGTAGAGGTCATAGCGCTGGGGCCGCAGCAGGTGGAAGATCAGGTCGCCTTCGTAGATTTCGTAAGTGATGTCCCACCACACCGCCGGGCCGGTGAGTTCGTAGAGCCATCGGGTGAGGATGAAGTAGGTGAGCATCTCCCCGCGGGTGAACCCGGCGAGGCGTCCCTGGGGGCCGAGCACTTGATTCCAGAGCAGCAACAAAGCCAGCAGCGGCACGGCGGCCACCAGGAAACTCAGGATGTGGTTCACCCGATAGGCCGCGGCCTCCTGCACGGCCAGCCGCGCCACGGTGAGGTACTTGCGTCCTCCCATGGGTCACCTCCCCTCGCCGTTCTGGGCGAAAGCCTCGCGCAGCACATCCTCCAGGGCCGGCTCCTGCACGCTCAAGTCCACCACTTCGCTTTGGGCGGTCAACTGCTGCAACAGCATGGGCACCTGCTCGCGGGGCACCCGCCAGCGCAGCCGAGGGCCGGTCCGCTCCACCAGCCAGGCGGCGCCGGGTACGGCGCGAGGCCCGGTCAGCGGCGCGGCCAGGGTGGCCCTGACCTCCTGGAAGGGGGCGTAACGGGCCTTGAGTTCGTTTAGCGGGCCGTCGAAGCGGATCTGACCCGCATCCAGCAGGATGACCCGGTCGCAGATGGCCTCCACATCCCGCATGTAGTGGCTGGCCATGACCAGGGTCAGGCCCTGTTCGCGCACATATTCGCGCAGCAGGGAGCGGATCTCGTGCTGGGCCAACACATCCAGGCCCAGGGTGGGTTCGTCCAGGAAAAGCACCTGGGGGCCGTGGAGCAGGGCGGCGATGAGTTCCATCTTCATCCGCTCGCCCAGGGAGAGGTTGCGCACGGGTACCGAGAGCAGGTCGGTGACGCGAAACCGCTCGGCGAGATCGTCCAACCGGCGGCGGAACCTCGGGAGCGGCACCTCGTACATTTCGCGGAACAGGTGGAAAAGGTCCATGGCCGGCAGGTCCCACCAGAGTTGTCCTTTGCGGCCCATGACGAAGGCGATGCGCTTTTTGAACGCGTTTTGTCCTTCCCAGGGCACGAAGCCCAGCACTTCCACCTCGCCGGCATCGGGAAAGAGCACCCCGGCCAGAATCTTCAGGGTGGTGGTCTTCCCCGCGCCGTTGGGGCCCAGATAGCCCACAGCCTCGCCGGGACGGATGGTGAAGGACACACCTTGCAGGGCCTGCACGGTGCGGTAGCGGGGCGCGACGAGGTGGCGCAGCGCCGCCCGCAGGCCGGGGTCCCGTTGAGGGGTACGGTAAGTCTTGCGCAGGTTGCGCACCACGATGGCCGATGCCATGATGGACACCTCCTCGAAAACGTGCGGCGTTTAAACGACAAAGCGCCCTCCGGAATAACGAGGGCGCCCGTCGCCGCGCGGTCTAAGCGGGTTGTCTTAGGGCCAAGAGGCCCCGAAACAGGTCGGGACGGACGCCTGGAGGACGCGGTAGATCATGGGGTCACCTGAAAGGGAAGATTCGTAGCGTAGGCTTCCAGGGCAAAATCATAATGCCAGGGGGCGACCTGGTCAAGGTTTTGCTTGAAATCTTGTTCTTTTGGGATGAGTCGTCAACCTTTTGGCGAATGCGGGTGTATATTGAATGAGTAACTGCGGCCGTGGTTTTCCATAGCTGGCGACGAACGGCCGCGCCGTTGCAAAGCACGCACGCACATCTCCCCAATGGAGCAGTCGATGGACGACAAAGAAGCGGTCAAGCGGCTCCAGGCGGGCGACCTCAGTGGATTGGCGCCTTTGGTCCGGCGGTATCAAGGGCAGGCCTTGCGGGCTGCGTTCCTCATCACCCAGGAGCGCGCCCTGGCCGAAGAGGTGGTGCAGGAGGCCTACTTGCGGTTCTACCGCGCGGTCAAGCGGTTCGACGCGACCCGTCCTGTGGCGCCTTACCTGTTGCGCATCGTCGTGCACACCGCCCTCAACCTGACGCAGCGGGAGCGGCGTACGGTCTCGCTGGACGGCTCCATCGAACAGGTGGAACGGCTGCTGGCCCAGGCCGAGGGTGTCGAGGAACAGGTGGAGCGCGCCTTTTTGGCCGCCGAAGTGGAGCGGGCACTGGTGGCGCTCACCCCGCGCCAGCGGGCCGTCATCGTGCAACGCTACTACCTGGGCCTGAGCGAGCAGGAGATGGCCCGGCGTCTGGATGTGACACCGGGGACGGTGAAGCGGTTGCTGTACAACGCCCGGCAGCGCTTGTGCCGTTTGCTCAGCCCTCACGAGGAGGGAACGCCATGAAACAGGCCGCTCGAGAACTTTTGGAACAGGTGGCGCGTCGTCACCTGCCCGACGAGGTGGACCTGTACCCCGCGTTGCTGGCCCGGTTGCAGCGCCAGCGACGCCAACGCTGGGCCCTGGCGCTGGTCACCCTGGCGCTGGTGTTGACGGCGGCGGCCTACATGGTGGGGCGTTCCCTGGGCTACCTGCCGGGGGTTGGGGTGGTCAATCCCGGCGAAGGGTTGCTCATGTTGGCTACCCCCGTGTCTCAAACGCAACAGGGCCTCACCCTGCAAATCACCCAGGGCGTGGCCGACGCCCACCAGACGGTGCTGACCTACCGCCTGAGCGACGAACAGAGGCCGCTGCCACCGCCCCCTCCGCCGACGGGAGAGCAACCCAGGTGCACGGAGACGCCCTATCTGCGCCTGCCCGGTGGGGTGCCGTTGCCCATGGAGCGGGAGGAAGGAGCAGGGGTTTCCGGACGCTGGGTGTTTCCTCCATTGCCGAAAGGGGTTTCTCAGGTCGAGTTGGTCGTGCCCTGTCTTTTGCCGCTGCCGCCCACCACACCCCGGAATTGGCGCCTGACCTTGCGCTTCGTCCCCGCCCCGGCCGACCTCACCCTGATCCCGGTCAGTGAGGTGCCCGTGCCCACTTTGACGCCGGCCCCCGGCAGCACCGAGAAGCCAGGCGCTCAGCCTCCCATCACCGTCCATGCCATGCGGTTGGGGGAGCGCTATGTGCTCTTTGGCGACATCCGGCAACCCTTTGGCACCTTAGAGGGCATCACGGTGACCGATGCCCGAGGGCAAAGGGTGCCCTTGCTGCCGCCTGACGAGGTGGGGCTGGGCGATTACCGCTGGCAGATCGCCTTTGCGGCGGAAGGAGTGCAGTTTCCTGTAGATTTGACCTTCCGCTGGGTGCCCTGGACCTTCGAGGAAGTGGCCCCGCCCGTGGTGTTGAAGGTGCCTCTGGGAGAGCATCCGTCCCCCGACCAGACCTGGCGCCTGGAGCAGCCCTTCACGGTGGGCGGGTACACCCTCACCCTGCAATCCGTCCAGGCCAGTGGGGAAGAAGGTTACACCTTCACCTTCCTGGCCCCGGCCGAGGTGCTGGATGTGGACTTTGAGGTGGAAGGAGCCCGGACGGTGGGCAGTTCGGGCAGCATGAGGCCGCTGGCGCCGGAGAGCGCCCCTGCGGTGATTCTGCGCACGCTGGTCTTCGACCGTCGGCCGACGGGTACGCTGCATCTGAAAGTCACAGGCCTCATCGTCCGGCAGGACGTGGTGGATGTCCATGTGCGTTGGGTGCCTGAGAGCACGCTCACCCCCACGCCCGCAGCAGATACCGCGACGCCGCCGGAGGTGTGTCTGACCGTAGCGCGCTGGCAGCAATTGCTGCCAGCGCCGCCGAACTTGCCCCCTTTGCCCGGGAAGATGGTGTATTCCCGCTTCCACCAGGGGGCGATGTTGCCCGACCTGCTCGTCTCTAAGCCGGATGGGACCCAGGTGGTAGAGGTGGGGCCAGGGGCCTGGCCGGGTCTTTCGCCGGAGGGCGACCGTCTGTTGTACGGCGCCCGCGAAGGATGGGTGCTGCTGAATCTGGAGACGGGGGAGCGCCGTTCGCTCCTCGGCGACGGGCGGCATCCCATCTGGTCCCCCGAAGGGCAGCGAGTGCTCTTCGGTTGGGGGCTGGGCCTGTATGTGATGGACCTGCCCCAGGGCGAGCGCACGCTGGTCACCCAGGGTATCGGCGGGCCGGTGGAGCCTGTGGGCTGGAGCGAGGAGGCGGGCCAGGTGCTCTACACGGCCCTGGAGGGGGGCGCTTTCCACCTGCGGCGGCGCGATCTGCGCACCGGAACCCGTGAGGATTTGGGCCTGACCTTCAACAACAAGGCCGGCTATGCGGCCCTCTCGCCCGACGGACGGTGGGTGGCCTTTGCGGACCTGAACGGCGGCACATGGGGGCTGTATCTGGCCCATCCCGACGGTTCTGCCCGGCGGCTGGTCGTCTCCCCTGAGGTGCCCTTGACCTTTGAGGTGGCCTGGAGCCCCGACGGCCAATGGATGGTGGTCAACACTTTCCCCGAGCCGCAGCAGGCGGAGCAAGAGCGGGCGCGGCCCTTGGTGCTCGACCCCTTCACCTGTGAGGCTTACCTTCTGCCCTGGCGGGGGCTGGCGGAGGGCTGGGGGCCGTAGAGGGCCTTATTGTGCCCTTTGTGCTATAGTAGAAGCATGGCGTTTCCCTCTTGGCTGGAAGTTCCTCTCACTCTGGTCACCCTGTGGGCTGTGTTCTTCCTCCTGGCCTGGGCGGTGGCCCGAGATCGATTGTCCCCGGCCGCACGGCGTTGGGGGTGGCTCAGTGTGGCCGTGGCGGCCGGCGCGTTTTTCTGGTCATTCTGGGCCGAGGGCCTGGCGCCCTATCTGCGGGCCAGGCGGTGGGGGGGCGTCTGGCGCCTGGTCCTCCAGGTGGTCGTGGCCGTGCTGGGGCTGGTGTTGGCCGTGAGGGGCGCCGTGCGCTTTTTGCGGGCCTGGGTACAAATGGGGTGGGTTCTGGCGCAAGGGGGCGATGCTTTTCTGGAAGCGTCGGCGCCCTTCCGCGCCATCCGGCAGACGAAGGAAGCGCGCACCCGCTGGCGGATGGCAGGGGCTTTGATAGGCCGGGTGTTGCTCCTGCCGGGCCTGGGCTGGGTTCCCCTGGGGGCGGGCCTGGTCGCTCTGGCGTTCCAGTGGCTGGAGCCGGACCCTTCCCTGACGCCCGATCCGGCGACGGTCAGGGTGGCGTTGGGGTTCGTGGCCCTGGGCCTGGTGCAGGTGGTGGCCCGGTGGTGGCATGAGCACGCCCGGTGAGTTCAGGGAAGCGCGGTGGCTTTTCTTGCTTGTGAGGCAAGGGAAAGTGGGGTATACTGAAGGCGTCAATTGATTAATCGATGGCTTTCTGGGAGGGTTCCCATGGAACGGATCGTGAGCGCGACCGAGGCCCGTATCCGCTTAGGCGAGTGGATGCGGCGGGCGGTGGAACAGGGCGAAATCATTATCGTGCAGCGGGGGGGCAAGCCTTACGCTGTGCTGCTTTCTTTTGAGGCGTATCAGCGTCGCAAGCGGGACAAAGGGACAACTCCTGACGACCCTTTGGCCAACCTGCTGGCTTTGGCCCGCCGATGGGAAGAAGAACGCGGCGGCCGCCCCTTAACCCCACCACCGGAAGAAGTCATCCGCCAAATGCGGGAGGAGCGCGATGAGCAACTCGGTCTGCCTTGACGCCAGTTTTGTCGTGCGGTTGTTGGAGAGCACCTCGCCCGATGCGCTCGCTGTACGCCTGTGGCGTCAATGGCAGGCAGAGGGCCGCCAATTGGCCGCGCCAGTCCTGCTCTTTTTTGAGGTAACCAACGCTTTGCACCGTTATGTGCGTCACGGGCTGGCCCGACCTCAGACGGCCCAGGCTCTCCTCGATCAAGCCCTCCAGTTAGGCATTCGTCTGTACGGGGATCAAGACCTGCACCGGGAGGCCCTGGTCTTGGCCCAGGAACTCCGGTTGCCTGCGGCCTACGACGCGTATTACCTGGCCCTGGCCCGTCGCCTGGGCGCGGAATGCTGGACCGCCGACCGCCGCCTGGCCCAGACCGTGGCCGGGCGGTTCCCGTGGGTCCATACCCTGGCCTGAATCTCGCACCGTATCCTCGACAACATAGGAGGTCCCCCATGACATTGGAGCAAATCCCTCTTATCCCTTTGGAAGTGCTCTTCGGGCATCCCGAATACGCCAGCGTGCGCATTTCACCCGATGGCCGCTTTGTGGCGTATCTGCGCCCCTGGGAGGGCGTGCTCAACCTGTGGGTGCAAGACCTGACCACCGGCGAGACGCGCCGTGTGACCAGCGACCGTGGCCGCGGCATTCTAGAGTACCTCTGGGCCTACAACGGCGACCTGCTTTTCATCCAGGACCGGGACGGCGATGAGAACTGGCGCATCTACGCTGTGGGGCCCCAGGGCGGCGAACCACGGCTGCTCACCCCTGGCGAGGGTGTCCAGGCCCGCTTTGTCCAGGTGCACCCTGACTTCCCCGACGAGATCCTGGTGGCCCTCAACGAGCGGGACCCGGCGCTGCACGATGTGTATCGGGTGCACCTGCCCACCGGGGAGCGCACCCTGGTGGTGCAGAACGACATCGGCGCAATGGGTTTTCTCTCCGATGACCGGTTGCAGGTGCGGGTGGCTGAACGCATGACCGACGACGGCGGCGGCGAGTTGCTGCGCCGCACGGCCGAGGGCTGGGAGCCTTTCTATCGCTGGGGGCTGGAGGATATGCTCGTCCAGGCGGTGGACCTGCGGGGCGACACCCTGTACCTGTTCAGCAGTGTGGGCCGCGATACCTCCGCCCTGCGCGCCTACGACCTGCGCACCGGCGAGGAGCGCACGCTGGCCGAAGATCCTGCCTACGACATGGGGGTGGGCGACTGGACTCTGGGCCCGGCGTTTCTTTTCCATCCCCGCGCCGAACGCCCCGAGGCCGCGGCTGTGTACCGGGACAAGCAGGCGTGGGTGGTTCTCGACCCGGCCCTGGAAGCCGACTTCGATCGCCTGGCGCAGGTGGAGCCGGGCCGTTCGTTCGGCATCACCAGCCGCGATCTGGCCAACCGATGGTGGGTGGTGGCTTACGATGGCGATCGGCAGTCGATCCACTATTCCCTTTACGACCGGGAGACCGGCGAGGTGCGACCGTTGTTCGTTTCGCGCCCGGAGATCGAGAAGTATCCTCTGGCCGAGCGAAAGCCGGTGCGCATCCCTGCCCGTGACGGGCTGACCCTGCACGGCTACCTGACCCTGCCGCCCGGTGTGGAGCCTAAGGGCCTGCCGGCGGTCATCTACCCCCACGGCGGCCCCTGGGCGCGGGATTTCTGGGGTTGGGAGCCCATCGCCCAATGGCTGGCCAACCGGGGCTACGCCGTGTTGCAGGTCAACTTCCGTGGCTCGGTGGGCTACGGCAAGGCGTTTCTCAACGCGGGCAACAAGCAATGGGGCCGCAAGATGCAGGACGACCTGACCGATGCGGCGCAGTGGCTCATCGAGCAGGGCATCGCGGACCCCAAGCGCATCGGCATCATGGGCGGCTCCTACGGCGGCTACGCCACGCTGGCGGGGCTGACCTTCACGCCCGACCTGTACGCCTGCGGCGTGGATATCGTGGGGCCGTCGAATCTGTTCACCCTGTTGGAGAGCATTCCACCCTATTGGAAACCGATGGTGGCCGTCTTTCACACCCGCATGGGCCACCCCGAGAAGGATGCTGACTTGCTCCGTGCCGTTTCCCCCTTGTTCCACGCGGAGAACATCCGCGCCCCGTTGCTCATCGGACAGGGGGCCAACGACCCCCGGGTCAAGCGCCAGGAGAGCCTGCAAATCGTGGAGGCTTTGCGTCGCCTGGGCCGGGAGGTGGAGTATGTGGAATACCCCGATGAGGGCCACGGCTTCTTCAAGCCGGAAAACCGGCTGGACTTCTTCCGCCGGGCGGAGCGCTTTTTGGCCAAACATTTGGGAGGCCGGGCGGAAACAGCCTGAAGGCCGATGTTTCGTGTAGTGAAAACCCATCCCCACGGGACACCCCGTGGGGATGGGTTGTTCTTCGTTGAAGTGCCGATGTCCTCAGGCTTCTGCCACCGGCAGGGTGAAGGCGAACACGCTCCCCTGGCCGGGGCCGGGGCTTTCGGCCCAGATGCGTCCTCCGTGGGCCTCGACTAGGTGCTTGGCGATGGTCAACCCCAGCCCGGTGCCGCCGCCGGCCCGGGAGCGAGACTTGTCCACCCGATAGAAGCGCTGGAAGATGTGAGGCAGGTCCTCGGCAGGGATGCCGATGCCGGTGTCGGCGACGGTGATGAGCACTTCGTGACCCTGGGGCCTGGCGGCCACGGTGACGCGCCCCCCTCGAGGCGTGTAGCGGAGGGCGTTGCTCAGCAGATTGCCCAAGACCTGGAGGATGCGCTCGCCGTCGGCAGCGACCAGGGGCAGCCTTTGGTCTAGTTCGGCCTTTAACCGCACACCTTTTTCCTGAAAGGCGGGCCGCATCCGTCTGACGGCCGCCTGAATGAGGTCCTGGATTGGCGTGGGCTCGGGGTGGATGGCCAGGGCCTGTTCTTCAATCCGGGAGAGTTCCTGCAGGTCCTCAATGAGGCGATGCATCCGTTGCGCCTCTTCGCAAATCAGCCAGTAAGTTTCCTCGGTGGGGGGCAAGACGCCGTCGATCAGCCCTTCCACATAGCCCTTGATGTTGGTCAGGGGGGTGCGCAGTTCGTGGGCGATATCGCTGATGAACTGGCGGCGGCGTTGTTCGGCCTGGGCTAAGTGCTCGGTCATCCAGTTGACATGCGCAGCCAGTTCGCCTAATTCGTCCGGCAGATGTTTGGGCGAAGGGATGGGCGCCCGTTCGTTGTAGTGGCCCTCCACGATGCGTTGAGTGACCCGCACGATGGCCCTCAAGGGGCGCACGATTTGGCTGGCGACGAAAATGGTGGTGCCGATGGAGGCGATGATGGCCCCCGTGACGCCGAACAGGAGCCCGACTTCCAGGGGACTGAAGGGCAGAAGGTCGCTGAAGTAGCGCCCGGCGAGATAGGTGGCGCTGGCCCCCACCAGGATGACCACCCCGTAGGACCAGGAGATTTTCAGCCCTAAGCGGCTCCACCAGGGGAGAGAAAAGGCCGGGGGGCGCGTGGAGGTGCTCATGGCGCTTCCTCGTTCAAACGGTAGCCTACCCCGCGGATGGTGACAATGAGGTCATGGCCCCCTTGCTCTTCCAGTTTTTGCCGGATGTGGCCGATGTGGACATCGACCACCCGGGGGTCTACATAGTAATCCACGCCCCACACCTGGGCGATCAATTGCTGGCGGGTGAGGACCATGCCGGGGTAACGGGCCAACGCCAGCAGCACCTCGAACTCGGTAGGAGTGAGGTGCACCGGCTTGCCGTCCAGGGTGACCTCGCGCTTGCGCTGGTCGATGATCAGGCGGGAGAGGGTGAGCACTTTCCCCGGATGGAAAGAGGGCGACTGGTAGAGCCGTCGGAGGGCGGCTTTGATGCGGGCCACCAGTTCCCGCGGGCTGAAAGGCTTGGTCACATAGTCGTCGGCGCCCATGTTCAGCCCCACCACCCGGTCTGTTTCCTCGGTCTTGGCCGTCAGCAGGATGACATACACATCGGACTCCCGCCGCAGATGGGCGAGCACTTCCAACCCATCCATTTCGGGGAGCATGATGTCCAGGACGATGATGTCGGGTCGAAAGGCGCGGGCCATTTTCAGCCCGGTCAGGCCGTCGGTGGCCGTGTAGACATCAAAGCCCTCTTTTTCTAGATAGGCCTTGAGGAGGTTGATCAGTTTGGGTTCGTCGTCGACGACCAGGATTTTCGCGTGTGGAGACATCGGTTGTGCTATGTTAGAATGGAATAAGGTGGGCTAATTGTACTACGGCGTGGCGGACCTGACCACCTTTAAAAAACCTTTAATGAAAATTTGCTTTCATTTTGCAGAGACCGCATAAACTTGTTACGGAAGTCACATATTCTGACGAGCGAGGAGAGAAGCGATGAAGACCTTGCTGATTTTAGGCGCCGGTACTGGCGGTACCATGGTGGCCAACAAGATGGCTCAGCATTTGGATTCGTCGGAATGGCGGATCGTGGTGGTGGACCGCGACGAACGGCATTTCTATCAGCCCGGTTTCCTGTTCATCCCCTTTGGTGTGTATCAACCCCATGAGATCGTGCGGCCCAAACGCCACTTCTTGCCGCCTCAGGTGGAGGTGATCTTCTCGGATGTTGAGGCCATCGAGCCGGACAAGAATCGGGTGCTCTTGCGCAAAGACAACCAGGTGATTCATTACGATTACCTGGTCATCGCCACGGGCAGCCACATCCATCCCGAGGAGACGCCGGGCATGGTGGACGGCGGCGCCTGGGAAAAGAACATCTTCACCTTCTACAACTTCGAAGGCTCCCAGAAACTGGCCGAGTTCCTGCGCAAGTGGGAAGGCGGTCGCCTGGTGTTGAATGTGGCCGAGATGCCCATCAAGTGCCCGGTGGCCCCGTTGGAGTTCGTCTTCCTGGCCGACTGGTACTTCCACGAGCGGGGCATCCGCGACAAAGTGGAGATCGTCTACGCCACGCCGCTGCCCGGCGCGTTCACCAAGCCCAAGGCGACGGCGGTGTTGGGCGGCTTGCTGGAGAAGAAGGGCATCCACCTGGTGCCTGAGTTCTATCTGATGGAAGTGGATACCAGCAAGCAGGTCATCCGCTCCTACGATGAGCAGGAAGTGGCCTACGACCTGCTGGTGACCATCCCGCTGCACAAGGGTTCGGATGTCATCGAGCGTTCGGGCATCGGCGACGACATGGCCTGGGTGCCCACCGACAAGCACACGCTGCGCAGCAAGCAGTGGGAGAACATCTTCGTCATCGGTGACGCCGGCGATGTCCCGGCCTCCAAGGCGGGCTCGGTGGCCCACTTCATGCTGGAAGTGGTGGTGGAGAACCTGCTCCGCAGCATTGAAGGCCTGGAGCCGCTGCCCAAGTTCGACGGCCATGCCAACTGCTTCATCGAGACCGGCTTTGGCAAGGCGGTGCTCATCGACTTCAACTATGAGGTCGAGCCGCTGCCCGGGAAGTACCCCTTGCCGGGGATTGGCCCCTTGAGCCTGCTCAAGGAAACCTACGCCAACCACTGGGGTAAGATGCTCTTCCGCTGGATGTACTGGAACCTCTTGCTCAAGGGCGGTGAGATCCCCGTTGACAATCAGATGAGCATGGCGGGTAAGTGGCAATAACAAGGAGGGCCTTCATGAGCGAGACCACCATGACCCAAGAGCAGATCGCGCTGCTGCTGGAGCGCCTGGAGCGCATCGAGAAGCAGTTGGGCGACCTGCATGAGTGGCAAGAGAGCCTGGAAGACCTGAAGCACGATGTCATGGCCTTCAGCCTGGATGTGTTGCATCTGGCTTCCGACGAACTGGAGGCCATCGGCAACCCCTATCTGTCAGAAGACCTGGCCGAACTGGTGCGTCGCCTGGCGCGCGAACTGCCCCATATGATCCGCCTGCTGGATTATCTGGAGTCCGCGATGGACCTGGCGGCCGAGGTCAGCCTGTTGAGCAAGCCGATGATGGATGTGCTGACCGAGACGCTGGACCGCCTGGAGAAGGAGGGCGTGCTGGATACCCTGCGGGCAGGGGCAAACGCGGCGCAACAACTGGCGACGGCCATCCGCCCCGAGGATGTCGAGGGCCTGGCCAAAGACGGTGTGGCCGTCATCGAGGCCTTGCGCGAACGACCCGAAAAGGCGCCTTCGCTGTTTGCCCTGCTGCGCGAGATGACCAGCGCGGAGGCGCGGCGCGGCCTGGCCCGGGCCCTGGGCCTGTTGAAAGCCTTGGGGCGCGAATGATATAATCTTTTTGGCCCTCTCGGAGGGCCCTGTGTCCGATACCTTTTGAAGGAGAGAAGACCATGGTCGAGATTAACGAACTGTCCCTGAACGAGGAAGGATTTTTGACCGATCCTGCGGTGTGGAACGAGGAGATCGCCAAGGCTTTGGCCGAGCAGGAAGGCATCGAACTCACCGAGAAGCACTGGCAGGTCATCCGCTTCTGCCGGGAGAAGGGCATGGAGACCGGCAAGGCGCCCACCTTGCGCCAGATCTCCAAAGGAACCGGCCTTTCCACCAAGGAACTGTTCCAGTTGTTCCCCAAGGGCCCGGCGAAGAAGATCGCCAAGATCGCCGGCCTGGGCAAACCCGAAGGCTGCATCTAAGAAGTGAGTAGGGGCGGAAGGGTGGGGGCTTCCGCCCCGTATTCTCTCTCACAAGGAGGGCATCATGAGCGAAAATCGCCACATTGCATTCATCTGCTCCAAGGGCGATTTGGATTGGGCTTACCCGGCGTTGATCATGGGCTGGGCCGCCCTGGGCAATGGGTTGGATGTCACCCTGTTCTTCACTTTCTGGGGAATGGACCTGATCAACAAGCATCGCGTGGATAAACTGCAACTGGCTCCGGTGGGCAACACCAGCATGAAGATGGGCATGATGGGCTTCCCCATCAACATGGGCATCCCGCAAATCGTCAGCGTGCTGCCGGGGATGACCGCCGTGGCGACGGCCTTCATGAAGAAGAAGATGGACGAACTGGAAGTGCCCCCGGTGCGCGAGTTCCTGGAGATGCTTTCGGACGCCGGCGCCAAACTCTACGCCTGCAAGATGAGCGTGGATATGATGGGGTTGAGTGACGACGATCTCCTGGACTTTGTGGATGGCGTCGTGACGGCCTCGGAGTTCATCGATATGACGGACGGAGCGCAGATTGTCTTCATTTAGTCCTTTCTTCCGTTGGATGGACCCCCGTGTGGCGTGGTTTCCGCGCCACACTTTTTTTGTTTCAGGCGGGAAGTGCCGTATAATGGAAGGACACCGCTGAGGGGTTGAGGCGGCCAGACCGCCCGGTGGTTCGATGGCCGTCGAACCCACCGCTGGGAATAAGTCGGTAGCCGTCAAGACGAGGATTCATCTTCTCGGAAATTGAGGAGGAGCCATGCGCGTGTTGCGGATCAACACCCGAACTCAGGAGGCGCGCTGGGAAGCCGTTCCGGAGGCCTGGCAACGCCTGGGGGGCCGGGGCCTGATTGCCCGGATCCTGTTGGACGAGGTCCCGGCCACCTGTGATCCTCTGGGGCCCCAGAACACGCTCATCTGGGCCCCGGGGCTGCTGGTGGGGTACGGATTGTCTTCCTGTGACCGCATTTCCATCGGGGGAAAAAGCCCCCTCACCGGCGGGGTCAAGGAGGCCAACGCTGGGGGAACCACGGGGGCGGCTCTGGTCCGTTTGGGCATCAAAGCACTGCTCCTGGAGGAGCGCCCCGAGGAGGACGGCTGGTGGGTCATCGTGGTGGACGGCCAGGGGGTGCGCTTCGAGCCGGCCGACGACCTGGCCGGGCTGGGGGTGTATGCCGCGGCCGAACGGTTGCGGCAGCGCTACGGTGAGCGGGCGGCCATCTCCCTCATCGGCCCGGCGGGAGAGATGAGACTGCGGGCCGCGGGGATTCAGAACCTGGACCGCGATGGCGTGCCCAGCCGCATCAGCGCCCGCGGCGGGCTGGGCGCGGTGATGGGCAGCAAGCGCATTAAAGCCATTGTGTTCGATCCCCCGCCAGACGCTCGCCCGCAGGTGGCCGATCCCGAGGCCCTGCGCGAGGCGAAAAAGGTGTACACCCAGGCGCTGATGGGCCATCCGCAGACCAGGGTGTACCACGACTACGGCACCGCGGCCATGACGGCCATGACCACCCAATTCGGCAGTTTGCCCACGCGCGGGTTTTCGTCGGGCTTCTTCGAGGGCTGGGAGCGCATCACCGGCGATGCGTTGCGCGAGCGCATCTTGCAGCGGGGCAAGCCTGGCGCGCCTTCTCATGCCTGTATGCCGGGGTGTGTGATTCAATGCTCCAATGTGGTTGTGGACGACGAGGGGCAGGTGCTCACCTCGCCCCTGGAGTACGAGACCATTGGGTTGTTGGGCTCCAATCTGGGTATCGATGACCTGGATGTGATCGCCCGCCTGAACCGCGAGGCCAACGATTTGGGCCTGGACACCATCGAAATCGGCGGCGCGTTGGGGGTGGCGGGCCGGGCCGGCCTTTTCCGCTGGGGCGATGGCGAGCAGGCCCTGGCGCTGCTGCAGGAGATTCGGCAAGGCACCCCCCTGGGGCGCATCTTGGGCAACGGCGCGGTGATCACCGGTAAGGTGTTCGGCGTGGAGCAGGTGCCGGCGGTCAAAGGACAGGGAATGCCGGCCTACGAGCCGCGGGCCATCAAGGGCACCGGGGTGACTTATGCCACCAGCCCTCAAGGGGCCGACCACACCGCCGGACTGACCATCCGCGCCAGGGTGGATCACCTCAACCCCGAGGGGCAGGCCCAACTCTCCCGCAAGGCGCAGGTCAGCATGGCGGGCTACGACACCTTAGGCGCGTGCATCTTCGCCGGATTTGGCTTTGCTGCCGCGCCTAAGGATCTCATCGCCCGATTGTTGCGGGCCATTTACGGCTGGGAGGATGTGGGGGAGGATGTGCTCAAAGCGTTGGGCACGGAGACATTGCGGCTGGAGTTGGCCTTCAACCGCCGCGCCGGGTTCACCGCGGCCGACGACCGCCTGCCCGAATGGATGACCCGCGAGCCGGTGCCGCCCACGGGCGCGGTGTTCGATGTGCCCGAGGAGGATTTGGACGGCGTGTTTGCCGACCTGGTGTGAATGGAGGCGTTTCGGCCCTGAGGTGGGGAAACGACCACGCGGCCCGGTGGCTTGACCAGCCGGGCCGCGTTTTTCGTGGTGGGGTCCAGGCGCTGGCGAATTACGACCAGCGGAAGATGCGGCTGGCCGCCCACAGGCCCACCACGGCCATCCCGGCCAGCCAGGCCAGGTCGGGGAGCAGCCCCTGGGGCGTGGCGGAGAGCCAGAGTTCGCTGAGAAGGTGCACCATGCGGGTCATGGGCAGCGCCTCGCTCAACCGTTGCAACCAGGTGGGGAGCAAATCCAGCGGGATGCTGGCGCCCGAGAGGAACATCATGGGAAAGAACAGCACCGACCCTACGGCCTGGGCGGCGCGGGCGGTGGGGAGGAAAGCCGCCAGCAGGTAGCCCAGCCCGGCGAAGCCCAGCGCACCCAGAACCGTGGCGCCCACCACGGCCAGGGGATGCTGGGGTCGGGCCAGATGGTAAACGGCGAAGCCAAGGGCCACGGTGAGCGCCACGGCGATTAGATTGACGCCCAGCGCCGTGGTCAGGTCGGCCACCAGGTAAACGCGTGCGCTGAGCGGGGTGGCCTGAAAGCGCTTGAGCACGCCGCTCTCCCGGTCCGAGGCGGTCTTCACCGGCAGGCTCATCAGCCCCACCGTGCCCGCCACCAGGGCGATGAGGGCCGGGGTGTAGTAGTCCACGAAGCCGACCTGATAGGTGGGGTCGAGGGCGTTGCCGAAAGCCGCCCCAAAGAGCAAGAGCAACATGGGCGGGAAGGCAAGGGTGAAAAAGAGCGCTGCCGGTTCCCGGAGATACAGCCTGACCTGCGCCAAGGTCAGTTTGAGATACGCCTGTCCGTTCATCTGAACCTCTTCCTACCCGGCTCATCCGCGCAATTGGCGCCCTGTGAGCCGGAGGAACACATCTTCCAGGTTGGGTTGTCGCACCCGCACATCCAGCAGGCGCACCCCCTGCGCTTCCAGGTGCGTCACCAATCGGGAAACCGCTCCCTCGGTGGTCAGGGTGGCTTCCACGGTGTTGCCCTGCACCTGGGTGTCCGTCACCTCCACAAGCCCTTCCATCAGCGAGGGGGAGAAGGTGCCTGAGACGCGCAGCACGACCCGCGGGCCGAGATGCATGGCGCGCACCAGGTTGCCCGGTGTGTCCAGCGCCAGCAGCCGACCGTGGTCCAGGATGGCCACGCGGTCGCAGAGGGTTTCGGCTTCGTCCATGAA
>AMFO01001144.1_pt1 | contig 20003 bp, 13 predicted proteins | sample 552608 | NCBI WGS metagenome assembly AMFO01 (sample SAMN01893955, study PRJNA167987) | microbial mat metagenome | biome: hydrothermal vent | place: USA: Loihi, Hawai'I | collected 2003-05-01
GGCGAGCAGACCAGCGGCAACGGCCCGGTACTGGCGGAGATCGACCGCGAGTTCCAGCAGGCCACGCGCCGCAACTTCCCCAGCCTGGACCACCGCCGCCTCCACTGCCGCTGAGCATCACCTGGCCATGAACGACAGCCTGAGCATCGCCCGGGAGACCCTCCTCGCCCCCGCGCAGATCACCGAGCACCACCTGCGCGAGGTGATGGAGCGGCTCGCCGGCCACGGCGTAGACACCGCCGACCTCTTCTTACAGTACAGCCGGCTCGAGTCCTGGGTGCTGGACGACGGCATCGTCAAGGAGGGCAACTTCAGCCTGGAACGGGGGGCCGGCCTGCGTGCCATCAGCGGCGAGAAGACCGGCTTCGCTTACACCGAGGAGCTGAACCTGGAAAACCTGCTGGAGGCGGCCGGCTCCGCCCGCGCCATCGCCCGCGCCGGCCAGTCGGGCAGCATCGCCGTGGGCAGTCCCGGCACCCTGGACCCGCTCTACCCGCCCGCCAACCCCATCGAAAGCCTGCCCGACGAGGCCAAGATCGAGCTACTCCACCGCCTCGACGCCACCGCCCGTGCCGAGGACCCACGGGTCAAGCAGGTCACCGTCTCCCTGGTGGCGGCCCACGAGGTGATCCTGGTGCTGGACGACGAGGGCCGCCTGGCCGCCGACGTTCGTCCCCTGGTGCGCTGCAACGTCCAGGTGATCGCCGAGCAGGAGGGGCGCCGCGAGCAGGGCAGCGCCGGCGGCGGCGCCCGCACCACGCTGGACTTCTTCCTGGAGGAGGAACGCGCCCTGGGTTACGCCCGCGAGGCGGTGCGCCAGGCGCTGGTGAACCTGGAGGCGGTGGAGACCCCCGCCGGCCCCATGACGGTGGTGCTCGGCCCCGGCTGGCCCGGCATCCTGCTGCACGAGGCGGTGGGCCACGGCCTGGAGGGCGACTTCAACCGCAAGGGGCTGTCGGCCTTCTCCGGCCGCATCGGCGAGCAGGTGGCCTCGCCCCTGTGCACCGTGGTGGACGACGGCTCCCTGCCCGGCCGGCGCGGCTCCCTCACCGTGGACGACGAGGGCACCCCCACCGGCGAGACGGTACTCATCGAGAAGGGCATCCTGCGCGGCTACATGCAGGACCGATTCAACGCCCGCCTCATGGGCGTGGCGCCCACCGGCAACGGCCGCCGCGAGTCCTACGCCCACCTGCCCATGCCGCGCATGACCAACACCTACCTGCTGGGCGGCGACCACGACCCGGAAGAGATCCTTCGCTCGGTGAAGAAGGGGCTCTACGCCGTCAACTTCGCCGGCGGTCAGGTGGACATCACCTCGGGCAAGTTTGTCTTCTCGCTGAGCGAGGCCTACCTCGTCGAGGACGGCCGGGTGGGCGCGCCGGTGAAGGGGGCCACCCTCATCGGCAACGGCCCCGAGGTGATGACCCGGGTGAGCATGGTGGGCAACGACCTGCAGCTCGACCCCGGCGTGGGCACCTGCGGCAAGGACGGCCAGAGCGTACCCGTGGGGGTGGGCCAGCCCACCCTGAAGGTGGACGAGATCACCGTGGGAGGAACGGCGCTGTGAGCCTGACCATCGAGCAGCTGGAAGAACGGGTGGCCGACCTGCTGGCCGAGGCGAAACGGCTGGGGGCCAGCGCCGCCGACGCGGCGGTCTCCTCCAGCGCGGGCCTGACGGTGACGGTGCGCCTGGGCGAGGTGGAAACCATCGAGCACAACCGCGACCAGGGGCTGGGCGTCACCGTCTACTTCGGCCGGCGCAAGGGCTCGGCCAGCACCACCGACCTCTCGCCCGCGGCCCTGAAGGAGACGGTGGCCAAGGCCTGCACCATCGCCCGCAACACCTCGGAGGATCCCTGCGCCGGCCTGGCCGACCCCGAGCTCATGGCCCGCGACTGGCCCGACCTGGACCTGCACCATCCCTGGGAGCTCACTCCCGAGCAGGCCATCGAGATCGCCCGCGACTGCGAGGCGGCGGCACGCGACTTCAACCCGCGCATCACCAACTCCGAGGGGGCCACCCTCAACACCGCCGAGGGCAGCTTCGTCTACGGCAACAGCCACGGCTTCATGGGCGGCTATCCCACCACCCGCCACACCCTGAGCTGCGTGGTGATGGGGCAGGAGGGGGACTCCATGCAGCGCGACTGGTGGTACGACACCCGGCGCGCCGCCGAGGAGCTGGCCTCCCCCGAAGCGATCGGCCGCCGCGCGGCGGAGCGCGCCGTGGCCCGGCTGGGCGCACACAAGCTGGGCACCTGCGAAGCGCCGGTGATCTTCCGCGCCGACGTGGCGCCCGGGCTGCTGCGCAGCCTCACCGGCGCCATTCGCGGCCACGCCCAGTACCGCGAATCGAGCTTTCTGCTGAACGCCCTGGGTGAACGAATCTTCCCCGCCTGGGTGCGCATCCACGAGGATCCTCTCATCCCGCGGGGACTGGCCAGCGCCCCCTTCGACAACGAGGGGGTGGCCACCCGGCCGCGCGACTTCGTGCGCGAGGGGGTGCTGGAGAGCTACGTGCTGGACAGCTACTCCGCCTGCAGGCTGGGGATGCACACCACCGGCAACGCCGGCGGCGTGCGCAACCTGGCCATCGAGTCGAGCGGCCAGTCGCTGGAGGAACTGTTGAAGCAGATGGACCGGGGGCTGCTGGTCACCGAGCTCATGGGCCAGGGGGTGAACCCGGTCACCGGCGACTACTCCCGCGGCGCCGCCGGCTTCTGGGTGGAGAACGGGAACATCCAGTACCCGGTGGAGGAGATCACCATCGCCGGTAACCTGCGCGACATCTACCTCGACCTGGTGGCAGTGGGTACCGACGACGAGATCCCAGGCAGTATGCGCACCGGCTCCTGGCTCATCGGGAAGATGACCATCGCCGGGAATTGAGACGCGTTCGGCAGCACGGAATCACCATTCGTTTATACTGACCGGACGATTTCGCCACGGATCCTCGGCGTGTCGCTCCATCATCGTTGCAATTGCTGAAGAGGCCCTTTCATGGAACTGTTCAACAACGGCAAGCACGTTTGCGCCGTATTTCGTGACCTGGTGAAGGGGGACGCCGTCCAGGCCAACCAGTTCTTCATCTTCGACCACCAGCACGCGGCACTCATCGACCCGGGCGGCGAGCTCACCTACAACGCCCTGTTCATGGCCATGAGCGAATACATGAACGTGAAGGAGCTCGACTACGTCATCGCCTCCCACCAGGATCCCGACATCGTGGCATCCCTCAACAAGTGGATGGTGGGGACCAACGCCAAGGTGGTGGTACCGGCCCTGTGGGAACGCTTCATTCCCCACTTCGCCCGCCAGGGGAAGACCACCGGCCGCATCATTCCCATTCCCGATCAGGGCGCCAACCTGCAGCTCGGCGACATGAAACTCAAGGCGCTGCCCGCCCATTTCATGCACGCCGAGGGCAACTTCCAGTTCTACGACCCGGTGAGCAGGATCCTCTTCTCCGGCGACCTGGGCGCCAACCTCTGCCCCACGGAGGACCTGGACAAGCCGGTGAAACGGCTCGACGAGGTGCTGCCCTACATGGAGGATTTCCACCGCCGCTACATCAACGGCAACAAGGTGTGCCGCTTCTGGGCCAACATGGTGAGGAATCTGGACATCGAGATGATCGCGCCCCAGCATGGACGCGCCTTTGTGGGCAAGGCCATTCCGGAATTCATCAGCTGGATCGAGAATCTCGAGTGCGGCGTGGACCTGATGACCCAGGCCGATTACCAGGTGCCCTGAACCCGTAGGAGCGGCGCCCCGCCGCGAATATTTTGGAGTTCGGCCCGAGGGCGGGCCTCCTACCCACGCACAGGGAGGTGCGACGCGAAGCGGAGGCGGCGGAAAACCGCGTTTTTCCGCCGCCGAGAAGGAAACGGGCACGGACAGCCCGTTTCCGTATCCAACAGGCAGCGGCACCCCCGCCGCGAAGGTTCGGCCCAAGGACGGGCCTCCTACACCTCAGCGCGGCAGGTCGGTACGCCCGGTGAGATACTCGTCCACCGCCCGCGCGCACTGGCGCCCTTCGCGGATGGCCCAGACCACCAGCGACTGGCCCCGGCGCATGTCGCCGGCGGCGAAGACCCCCTCCACGGAGGTGTGGTAGGCCCTGGGCCCCTCGGTGGACCCCTTCACGTTGCCGCGCTCGTCCAGCTCCACGCCGGCCTGCTCCAGCATGCCCTCGTGCACGGGATGGACGAAGCCCATGGCCAGCAGCACCAGGTCGGCCTTGAGCTCGAACTCGGTGCCCGCCACCTCGGACATCTGCCAGCGGCCCGCGTCATCCTTCTTCCAGTCCACGCGCACGCAGCGCAGCGCCTTCACGTGACCCTTGCCGTCGTCCACGAACTCCTTGGTGAGCACCTGCCACATACGCTCGCATCCCTCCTCCTGGGAGGTGGAGGTACGCAGCTTGTTGGGCCAGTCGGGCCAGGTGAGCTCCTTCACCTCCTTCTCCGGCGGCTTGGGCATGAGCTCGAGCTGGGTCACCGAGCGGGCGCCGTGGCGGTTGGAGGTGCCCACGCAGTCGGAACCGGTGTCGCCGCCGCCGATCACCACCACGTCCTTGCCCTCGGCGCTGATGAGGTTGCGTTCAGCGCCCGGCACGCCCTGCACCACCTTGGAGTTGGCGGTGAGGAACTCCATGGCGAAGTGGATGCCCTTGAGTTCGCGGCCGGGCACCGGCAGGTCGCGCGGCTTCTCCGAGCCGCCGGCCAGCACCACGGCGTCGAACTTCGCCTTGAGCTCGTCGAAGGGGATGTCCACGCCCACGTGGGTGTTGACGTGGAACTCCACCCCCTCGGCGCGCATCTGGGCGATGCGCCGGTCGAGGATGCGCTTCTCCAGCTTGAAATCGGGGATGCCGTAGCGGAGGAGGCCGCCGATGCGGTCGGCCTTCTCGTAGACCACCACCTCGTGGCCGGCGCGGGCGAGCTGCTGGGCGCAGGCCATGCCGGCGGGGCCGGAACCCACCACCGCCACCTTCTTGCCGGTGCGGTGGGCCGGGATCACGGGCTTCACCCAGCCCTCTTCCCAGGCCTTGTCCACGATGGCGCACTCGATGGTCTTGATGGTCACCGGGATGTCCTGTAGGTTGAGGGTGCAAGACTCCTGGCAGGGAGCGGGGCAGATGCGGCCGGTGACCTCGGGGAAGTTGTTGGTGCTGTGCAGCACCTCGATGGCCGAGCGCCAGTCGTCGCGGTAGACCAGGTCGTTCCAGTCGGGAATGATGTTGTTCACCGGGCAGCCCTGGTGGCAGAAGGGGATGCCGCAGTCCATGCAGCGCGCGCCCTGGATTCTCAGCTGCTCCTCGGTGAGGGGAATGACGAACTCGCGGTAATGGGTGATGCGGTCGGAAACCGGCGCGTAGCTGCGGTCCAGACGCTCGTATTCCAGAAAACCTGTTGGCTTGCCCATTTCTTCGTTACCTGATCATTGAACCTTGTCGTCGGGCCGGAACCCGACCTGCGATCCGTGTTTCCACGATTGCCGGAGGCGGCCGCTGCGCGGCCCGTCTCCGGCCTACGCTTCGGCCCGCTGCTCCTGCTGCTCGGCCTGCAGCTCCATGAGGGCGCGGCGGTACTCCACCGGCATCACCTTGACGAACTTCGGCAGGTACTCCGCCCAGTTGTCGAGGATCTTCCGCGCCACCTCGGAGTTGGTGTAGTGCAGGTGCCGCTCGATGAGCTGGCGCAACCGGATGGCGTCGTAGCGGGTCATGTCGTGGCTCACGTCCACGCGGCCGTGGGTCTCGAGATCGCCACCCAGGTGCTCCAGCCGCTCCAGCGCCTCGTCCTCCTCCTCGATGGGCTCCAGCTCCACCTGGGCCAGGTTGCAGCGCTGCTCGAAGCCGCCCTCCTCGTCCAGCACGTAGGCGATGCCACCCGACATGCCGGCCGCGAAGTTGCGCCCGGTGGAGCCGAGCACCACCACCACGCCGCCGGTCATGTACTCGCAGCCGTGGTCGCCCACGCCCTCCACCACCGCGGTGGCGCCGGAGTTGCGCACGGCAAAGCGCTCGCCGGCCACGCCGCGGAAGTAGCACTCGCCGGAGATGGCACCGTAGAGCACGGTGTTGCCCACCACGATGTTCTCCTCGGCCTTGCCGATGGCGCTGTTCTCCGGCGGATAGATGATGAGGCGGCCGCCGGAGAGCCCCTTGCCCACGTAGTCGTTGCCCTCGCCCGCCAGCTCGATGGTGACGCCGTGGGCCAGCCAGGCACCGAAGGACTGGCCGGCGGTGCCGCGGGCCTTGATGTAGATGGTGTCCTCGGGCAGGCCGGCGTGGCCGTACTTCTCCGCCACCCTTCCCGAGAGCATGGCGCCCACGGAGCGGTTGTAGTTGAAGATGTCCACCTCGATCTGCACCGCCTCACCCTTCTCCAGGGCGGGCGCAGCCTGCTCGATGAGCCGGTTGTCCAGCGCCTGGTCGAGGCCGTGGTCCTGCTCGTCGGTGTTGTAGACCGCGTCGCCGGGCGCCGCCTCGGGCTTGGTGAGGATGCGCGAGTAGTCGAGGCCGCGCGCCTTCCAGTGGTCCACCGCCTTGCGCATGTCGAGGCGGTCCATCTGGCCGATCATCTCGTTCACCGTGCGGAAGCCGAGCTTCGCCATGATGCGGCGCAGCTCCTCGGCGACGAAGAAGAAGTAGTTGATGACGTGCTCGGGCTTGCCCATGAAGCGCTTGCGCAGCTCGGGATCCTGGGTGGCCACCCCCACCGGGCAGGTGTTGAGGTGGCACTTGCGCATCATGATGCACCCCTCGGCGATGAGCGGTGCGGTGGCGAAGCCGAATTCGTCAGCCCCCAGCAGGGCGCCGATGGCCACGTCGCGACCGGTGCGCATGCCGCCGTCCACCTGCACGCAGATGCGCGAGCGCAGGCGGTTGAGCACCAGGGTCTGGTGGGTCTCCGCCAGGCCGATCTCCCACATGGAGCCGGCGTGCTTGGTGGAGGTGAGTGGCGAGGCGCCGGTACCGCCGTCGTAGCCGGCGATGGTGACATGGTCGGCGTGCGCCTTGGAGACGCCCGCGGCCACGGTGCCCACGCCCACCTCGGAGACCAGCTTCACCGAGATGCGCGCCCTCGGGTTGACGTTCTTCAGATCGTGGATCAGCTGGGCCAGATCCTCGATGGAGTAGATGTCGTGGTGCGGCGGCGGCGAGATGAGGCCCACGCCGGGAGTGGAGTGGCGCACCCGCGCAATCTGCTTGTTCACCTTGTGGCCGGGGAGCTGGCCGCCCTCGCCGGGCTTGGCGCCCTGGGCCATCTTGATCTGGATGTCGTCGGCGTTCACCAGGTACTCGGTGGTGACGCCGAAGCGGCCCGAGGCCACCTGCTTGATGGCAGAACGCTCGGGGTTGGGCGAGCCGTCGGGCAGGGGGTTGAAGCGCTCGGGCTCCTCGCCCCCCTCACCGGTGTTGGACTTGCCGCCGATGGCGTTCATGGCCCGCGCCAGGGTGGAGTGGGCTTCATAAGAGATACTGCCGAAGGACATGGCGCCGGTGGCGAAGCGCTTGACGATCTCGCTGGCCGGCTCCACCTCCTCCAGGGGAATGGGCTCGTCGGCCCACTTGAACTCCATGAGGCCGCGCAGGGTGAGCAGCCGCTCGCTCTGCTCGTTCACCTGGCGGGCGAATTCCTCATAGGTGGCGAAGTCGTCGCCGCGCACCGCGTGCTGCAGCTTGGCAATGGTGTCGGGCGTCCAGACGTGGTCCTCGCCGCGCACCCGCCAGGCGTAGTCGCCGCCCACGTCCAGGTGCTTGCGGTAGATGAAGGCGTCGCCGTAGGCGTTGCGGTGCCAGCGCACCGCCTCCTCGGAGACCTCCTCCAGGCCGATGCCCTCGATGGTGGTGGCGGTGCCGGTGAAGTACTTCTCCACGAACTCGGTGGAGAGCCCCACGGCGTCGAAGATCTGGGCGCCGCAGTAGGACTGGTAGGTGGAGATGCCCATCTTGGACATCACCTTGAAGAGCCCCTTGCCCACCGCCTTGATGTAGCGCTTCTGCGCCTCACGGAAGTCGAGCTTCTCGGGCAGCTTCGGCAGCATCGCCTCGATGGTCTCGAAGGCGAGGTAGGGGTTCACCGCCTCGGCGCCGTAGCCGGCGAGGGTGGCGAAGTGGTGCACCTCGAGCGCGGCGCCGGTCTCCACCACCAGGCCGGACTCCGTGCGCAGCCCCTTGCGGATGAGGTGGTGGTGCACCGCCGAGGTGGCCAGCAGGGCGGGGATGGCGAGGTTGTCGGCATCCATCTTCCGGTCGGAGAGGATGAGGATGTTGTAGCCCTCGAGCACCGCCTGCTCGGCGGCCTGGCACAGCTTCTCCAGCGCCCCCTCCATCCCCTCGGCGCCGTCGGCAGCCGGGTAGGTGATGTCCAGGGTGCAGGTGCGGAAGGCGCCGCCGGAGCTGTCCTCGATCTGGCGGATCTTCTCCAGGTCTTCGTTGGTGAGCACCGGCTGCTTCACCTCCAGGCGCATGTTCTCGCCGCCGCTCTCGAGCCCCAGCAGGTTGGGCCGCGGGCCGATGAGGGAGACCAGCGACATGACGATCTCTTCCCGGATGGGGTCGATGGGCGGGTTGGTCACCTGGGCGAAGTTCTGCTTGAAGTAGTTGCTCAGGTGGCGCGAGCGGTTGGAGAGCACCGCCGGCGGGTTGTCGGCGCCCATGGAGCCCACCGCCTCCTGGCCGGTGACCACCATGGGGGTGAGCAGGAACTTCAGGTCCTCCTGGGTGTAGCCGAAGGCCTGCTGGCGGTCGAGCAGCACCGCTTCATCGGGAGCCATGGTGCCCACCGCCGGCGGCAGCTCGTCCAGGCGGATCTGGGTCTTCTCCAGCCACTCGCGGTAGGGGTGGGCGGAGGCCAGGGCAGCCTTGAGCTCAGCGTCGTCGATGATGCGCCCCTGCTCCATGTCGATGAGGAACATCTTGCCCGGCTGCAGGCGCCACTTCTTGACGATCTTCTCCTCGGGGATGTCGAGCACCCCCATCTCGGAGGCCATCACCACCAGGCCGTCGTCGGTGATGAGGTAGCGCGCGGGACGCAGGCCGTTGCGGTCGAGGGTGGCGCCGATCTGGCGGCCGTCGGTGAAGGCCACGGCGGCGGGGCCGTCCCAGGGCTCCATGAGGGCGGCGTGGTACTCGTAGAAGTCGCGCCGCTTCGGATCCATGAGGTCGTTGCCGCTCCAGGCCTCGGGGATCAGCAGCATCATGGCGTGGGCCATGGAGTAGCCGCCCATCACCAGCAGCTCGAGGGCGTTGTCGAAGCAGGCGGAGTCGGACTGGCCCTCGGGGATCAGGGGCCAGATCTTCTCCAGGTCTTCGCCCAGGATCTCGGAGGCCATGGAGTGGCGGCGCGCCGCCATCCAGTTGACGTTGCCGCGCAGGGTGTTGATCTCGCCGTTGTGGGCGATCATGCGGAAGGGGTGGGCCAGGTCCCAGGTGGGGAAGGTGTTGGTGGAGAAGCGCTGGTGCACCAGCGCCAGGGCCGATACCAGCTCGGGATCCTTCAGGTCGGGGTAGTAGTCGCCCACCTGCCCCGCCAGCAGCATGCCCTTGTAGACCAGGGTGCGCGAGGAGAAGGAGGTGAAGTAGAAGCTCCCCTTGCCGTCGATGTCCGACTCGCGCACCCGGTTCTCGATCTGCTTGCGGATGACGAAGAGCTTGCGCTCGAAGGCGTCCTGGTCGGCGCAGTTGTCGCCGCGGGCCACGAAGACCTGGCGGATCACCGGCTCGGTGGGGATGACGCTCTCGCCCAGGTCGGCGTTGTTCACCGGCACGTCGCGCCAGCCGAGGAGTTTCTGCCCCTCGGCGGCGATGTACTCTTCCACCAGGGCCTCGGCGCGGGCGCGGCTCTCTTCGTTACGGGGCAGGAAGAGCATGCCCACGGCGTAGTCGCCCTCGGCCGGCAGCTCGAACGCCACCGCCTTGCGCAGAAAGGCGTCGGGCAGCTGCAGCAGGATGCCGGCGCCGTCGCCCGCCTTGGGATCGGCACCCACGGCACCGCGGTGGGTGAGGCGCTCGAGGATGGTGAGCCCCTGCTCGATGATCTCGTGACTCTTGCGGCCCTTGATGTCGGCCACGAAGCCGACGCCACAGGCGTCGTGCTCATTCGCCGGGTCGTACAAGCCCTGTTTCGGCGGCAAGGCACCGTAACTCATGGCAAACCTCTTCACAGATTTCGGGGTTGCAGGCGGGCTGCAACCGGTGAGAATTCCGGGTCCGGGCGCGCGAAACCGCCGGCGCCCGCAAAGAACCCGGTAGGATACTGCAATCGTTTCCCTGAATCCAGCTGGCGGAGGCAGAGCCTTTCGGGGTTCAGCCCGAGGACGGGCCTCCTACGCGCCGGCCTCTTCTTCCAGCAGCTCGCGCAACGCCTGCCGGGAAAAATCGCCGGTGACCACGGCGGCGCCAATGCCCCGGAGCAACACCAGCCGCAGTTGCCCGCTCTGCACCTTCTTGTCCACCGCCATCAGCGCCTCGAAGCGGTCGGCGCCCAGTGGCGGCGGTTGGGTGGGCAGGCCGGCGGCGGCCACCAGGCGCTCCACCCGCGCCACCTCCTCCGCCGGCATCCAGCCGAGCCGCCGCGAGAGGCGGGCCGCCATGCACATGCCGGCCCCCACCGCCTCGCCGTGGAGCCACTGGCCGTAGCCCATGCCGGGCTCGATGGCATGGCCGAAGGTGTGGCCCAGGTTGAGCAGGGCGCGCCTGCCCGCCTCGCGCTCGTCCTCGGCGACGATGGCCGCCTTGTCGGCGCACGAGCGCTCGATGGCGTGGGCCAGGGCGGCGGGCTCCCGGCGCCGCAGGGCCTCCATGTTCTCCTCCAGCCAGGCGAAGAATTCCGGGTCGTTGATGAGGCCGTACTTGATCACCTCGGCCAGGCCGGCGGAGAGCTCCCGGTCGGGCAGGGTGTCCAGGGTGTCGATGTCGATGATCACCGCCCGCGGCTGGTAGAAGGCGCCGATCATGTTCTTGCCCAGGGGATGGTTGACGCCGGTCTTGCCGCCCACGGAGGAGTCCACCTGGGAGAGCAGCGTGGTGGGCACCTGGATGAAATTGACGCCGCGCTGGTAGCAGGCGGCGGCGAACCCGGTCATGTCGCCCACCACGCCGCCGCCCAGGGCGGCGAGGGTGCAGCCGCGGTCGAAACGCTTCTCCAGCAGGGCGTCGAAGATGCGGTTGAGGGTCTCGAGGTTCTTGTACTGCTCGCCGTCGGGCAGCACCACCGATTCCACCTGGAGCCCCTCCAGCGCCCTTTCCAGCCGCTCTAGGTAGAGGGGCGCCACCACATCGTTGGTGACGATCATCACCTGGGCGGAAGGGATGAAGGGGCGGATCAGGGCGCCGTCGTCGATGAGGCGCTGGCCGATGTGGATGGGGTAGCTGCGCTCGCCGAGGTCCACCTCGAGCGAGGCCAGGATTTCGGACATGGCGTCAGGACTCCTCGAAGTGGCGGATCACCTCCTTCACCACCGCCTGGGCGGAGCGCCCCTCGGTGGAGACCACCAGGTCGGCGATCTCCCGGTAGAGCGGGTCACGCTCCTCGTTGAGCTCCCTCAGCTTCTGCAGGGGATCGTCGGTCTGCAGCAGCGGCCGGTTCTTGTCCTTGTAGGTGCGCTCGTACTGCTGCTCGGGCGAACAGGCGAGGTAGATGACGTAGCCCCGGGCCGCCAGCAGGCGCCGGTTCTCGGGCCGGGTGACGGCGCCACCTCCGGTGGCCAGGACGATGTTGTCCCGTTCCACCATGTCGGCGATGGCCTTCATCTCGCGCTTGCGGAAGCCCTCTTCACCCTCGTATTCGAATATGGTGGGAATGTCCACGCCGGTGCGCCGCTGGATCTCCTGGTCGGTATCGTCGAACTCCAGGCCAAGGGAATGGGCCAGCTGCCGGCCGATGGTGGTCTTGCCCGCCCCCATGGGACCCACCAGAAAGATTCGACTGGGTTTCAGCATATATCAACCACCTGTTGAAAAAACGCGGATTATAGCAGCAGGACACGCCAGAAAGCACAGGGCGCCCCAAGGGCGCCCTGGCTCCGGTTTCACTGGGCGCGGCTCTACCGCACGGAAAGCGTCTCCTTGATGATCTTGGGTGTAATGAAGATCAGCAGCTCCTTCTTCTTGTCCTCCTTGTACTGCTGCTTGAAGGCCCAGCCCACCACGGGCAGGTCTCCGAAGAAGGGAACCTTCTCTTCACTGTTGGCGCGGGTACGCTCGAAAACCCCGCCCAGCACCACGGTCTCGCCGTTGTCCACCAGCACGCGGGTCTGCACTTCCCGCTTCTCAAGCGGCGGAACGCCCAGCACTGCCCGGGTGAAGTCTGCATTGTCCTTGCTCACCACCAGGTCCATGATGATGCGGTCGTCGGGCGTGATGTGGGGCGTCACTTCCAGCTTGAGCACCGCCTCCTTGAACTGCACGTTGGTGGCACCGCTGGAGGTGGCCTCCTGGTAGGGAATCTCCAGGCCCTGCTTGATCACCGCCTTGTTCTGGTCGGAGGTGATCACCCTGGGGTTGGAGATGATCTCGCCCCTTCCCTCCTGCTGCATGGCGGTCAGCTCCAGTTGCAGCAGGTAGGAGCCCACGGTACCCACCAGCAGGTTGAGGGCACCGCCCCGGGAACCACCCAGGGTCTTGGGCAGGTTCACCATCAGGGCGTCGATGCCGCCGGCGTTGGAAGGATCGGTGAGCCCGTTGGCGGTGCCCACGGTGCCCGTGGCCCCGGGCTGGCCGCCGGAGACCAGCCACTGGCCCCTGCCGTTGCTGCCGCCCCCGTCCTTGTTGAAGCCGAAGCGCACGCCGAGATCACGGGCGAAGTCGTCGTTGGCGATGACCACGCGGGACTCCACCAGCACTTGGCGCACCGGGATATCCAGCTTCTCCACCAGGGCCCGGATCTCGTCCAGCTTGGCGGCGGTGTCCTGTACCAGCAGGGTGTTGGTGCGCGAGTCGACGGTGACGTTGCCCCGCTCGGAGAGCAGCCGGTTTTCACTCGACTTGAGCAGATCGGCCAGATCCTGCGCCTTGGCGTAGTTGATCTGGATGAGCTCGGAGTGCAGCGGCGCCAGCTCCTCGACCTGCTTCTGCGCCTCGAGCTCGAGCTTTTCACGGGCGGCGATCTCCTCGGTGGGCGCCACCAGGATCACGTTGCCGTTCTTGCGCATGGCCAGCCCCTTGCTCTTGAGGATGATGTCCAGGGCCTGGTCCCAGGGCACGTTTTTGAGGCGGAGGGTGATGTCACCCCCGACAGAGTCGCTGACCACCATGTTGAGCCCGGTAAAGTCGGCCAGCAGCTGCAGCACCGAGCGCACCGGGATGTTCTGGAAGTTGAGAGAGAGCTTGTCGCCGGTGTAGACCAGCTCCTTGCGCTTGCGCTCCTCCTTCTCCCGCTTGGTCATCTCGCGGAACTCCACCACGTAGAGGTTGTCCGCCTGGTAGGCGAGATGGTCGTACTCGCCCTGGGTCTTGATCACCATGCGGGCGCCACCGCGATGGGGGCGGGTGGTGATGGTCTTCACCGGCGTGATGAAGTCGGTCACGTCCAGCACCCTCGCCTGCTCTTCGGGAACCTCGGTACCCAGGAAGTCGAGCACCACCGAGCTGCCCTCCTGCCGCATGTCCACGGTCACGTCGGGACTGCTCAGCTGGACCTCCACCCGGGCGACCCCCTTGCCGCCACGGCGGAAGTCCACCTTCTCGATCCGGGGGGCACCCGAAGCGGCCTTGGCAGGCTTGCCCGCAGAGGTGACCACCGTCTCTCCCGGCGTGGCGTCCGATTCGGCATTGACCACCACCAGCACCTCATTGCCCTGGGTACGCACTTCATAAGGAGCCTTGTTGAGCAGGCTCAACACCACGCGGGTCTTGTTGCCCGCCTCGATGGCGGTGACGCTGCGGGCAATGCCAGAGGCGATGCTCTTGGTCTTGAAGTCGAGGCCGCTGCGGGTGTCCGGCAGGTCGATGGCGATCCGCGCCGGATTGTCGGTGGCGAAACTGCTCACCTCGCCCACCGGCTCGCTGGTCCTGAGCACCACCTGGATGCGCCCTCCGGAGAGCACGGAATAGCTGATCTCCTCCAGCGTATTGGCCCATGCCGCCGATACCGGCAGGACTGCCAACAGCAATGCCAACAGCAGCGCCTTGTTGTTCGTAATCATCTTGCCACCTACCATTACGGCCTCTCCTTAAGATCTTTCACCCAATGCCAATGACGCCTGGCGCTCCAGATAACCTCCGCGGCCATTCGGAACCAGTTCCACGATGTTGATGCGCTCTTCCTCGATGCTGATGATCCGGCCGTCGTTCTGACCGAGATAGTTACCGGCCTTCACCCGGTGGATGGTACCGTCGGGCGTCTGCACCAGCCCCCACATCTGCCCTTCCCTGTCCAGGGTTCCGACCATCCTGAGGGAGTCCAGCGGGAAGAACTCGAGCTCCTCCTTGCGCCGGTTGGGATCGGGGCGCGGGCCCTCCTCGGTCTGTTCGGCCAGCACGTCGGAGATCTCTTCCGTGGGCATGAAAGGATCGCGCCGGTTCTCCCCGATGTAGAGAAAGGTCTCCGCCTGGGTGATCTGCGGAATGGGGTCGATGGGCGTCGGCGGGCGCGCCTTCACTTCGGCCACGTACTCCTCGAGATCCTGCATGCCGCGATCCACGCAACCCGCTAGCAGGAGCACGGCCAGGGTGGCGTAAAACTGCTTCCTCATCAGCCCTCCTCCTCGAGATAGCGGTAGGTCTTGGCCGTCGCCTCCATGACCAGCTTGTCGGAGCCCTGGCGTCTGGAGATCTTCACGTCATGCACGGTGACGATGCGCGGCAGGGCGGCCAGGCCGCTGACGAACTCCCCGAACTCGTGGTAGTCGCCCACCACGCGGATCTTGATGGGCAGCTCGGCATAGAAATCCTTCTTCACCTCGGGCATGGGCTGGAAGAGTTCGAACTCCAGGCCCGCGGCCAGCCCGGTCTGGGAGACGTCCACCAGCAGCGCCGCCACCTCGGTCCGGTCCGGCAGCTGGCGCAGCATGGCGCCGAAGGACTCCTGGATCTCCTTGAGCTGTTCGCGGTAGGCGTCCAGGTTGACCGCCTTGGCCTGCTTCTTCTCGAACTGCTGGCGCAGGGCGAGCTCCTCCTTCTCCACCCGCCCCAGGTCCGCGTAGAGATCCTTCACGTGGTAGTAGTACCCTGCCGCAACCAGGGCGCCGCACAGCGCCAGCACCACGATCCCCTTGATCCAGGCCGGCCACTCCCCGACGTTGTCCAGGGTCAGGTCATTGAGTTCACTCAGATCCATGCCAGATTCACCACCCTTCCAGAATTCAACCCGTCTCGCGCGTCCATCCTAGCTCCCCCCCTGGCCCTTCTGCTCCTCTTTGACGTTGGGATTCGCCTGCCTGGCGACCAGCTTGAAGCGGCTCATGCCCGCCGCCGTCTTCTTCCTGTCGTCGCTCTGGATGATCTTCAGGTCGGCGTCCTTGATCCACTGGCTCTTGTCGATGGCCCGCATGTAGGCGGAGACCCGCGCGTTGGACTGCGCCCACCCTTCGAGGGTCACCGCGTCGCCCTTCTGGGTCAGCTGGTCGAGGTAGGCACCTTCGGGAATGGTCTTGACCAGCTCGTCGAACAGGTGCACCACCTGCGGACGGCTCACCTGCAGCTGCTGGATCACGTTCATGCGCGCCACCAGCTCGGCCCGCCGCTTCTCGAGATCCCGGATCTCGCGGATCTTCTTGTCCACCTTGGCGATCTCCGCCTTGAGGAAAGTGTTCCGGCTCTTCTGGTACTCGATCTGGTCCACCACCTGGATGTGCCACAGCACCAGGGCCAGCAGCGCGACGATGACGGCACCGAGCAACTGGAGATAGAACTCCCGCTTGCGCTGCTTGCGCAGGTTCTCCCGCCAGGGAAGCAGATTGATGTGCGCCATTAGTCGAAGCTCCTCAAGGCCAGTCCACAGGCGATCATCATCGCCGGAGCATCATTGGCCAATGCCTGGGCATCGACCCTGGAACCTATGGACATGTGGGTGAAGGGATTGGCCACCAGCGTATCCACCCCCAGCCGGTCCTGGATCAGCTCGTCCAGGCCGGGAATGGAAGAGGTGCCCCCCGCCAGGACGATGAGATCCACGTGGTTGTAGGGCGTGGCGCCGAGGAAGAACTGGATGGCCCGGTTCACCTGCTGGGCCACCGCCTCCTTGAAGGGGTCGAGCACCTCGGCCTCGTAGCTGTCCGGCAGGCCGCCGTTGCGCTTGGCCATGCCGGCCTCCTCGAAGGAGAGCCCGTAGCGGCGCTGGATCTCCTCGGTGAGCTGCCGACCGCCGAAGTTCTGCTCGCGGGTGTAGACGGTCATGCCGTTGTGGAGCGCGTTGAGGGTGGTGGTGGTGGCACCGATGTCCAGCAGGGCCACGGTGAGCCCCTCGCCACCGTTGGGCCACTGGCTGGCCAGGACGGTGCAGGCGCGCTCGAGCGCATAGCCCTCCACATCCACCACCTCGCACTCCAGCCCGCCGAGGGAGATGGCCGCCACCCGCTCGTCCACCGTCTCAGAACGGCAGGCGGCCAGCAGCACGTCCATCATCTCCGGGTTCTTCTCGTTGGGCCCGATCACCTCCCAGTCGAGGTTCACCTCTTCGAGGGGGAAGGGCACGTACTGGTCGGCCTCCATCTCGATCTGCGCTTCGAGCTCCTTCTCGGAGAGGGACGCCGGCACGGAGATGGTCTTGGTGATGACGGAGGAGCCCGAGACGGCCACCGCGGCCTTCTTCGCCTTGGTTCCCGCCTTCTTGACCACGGAACGGATGGCGCGACCCACGGCTTCCACGTCCATGATGTTGCCTTCCACCATGACGTTGGGCAGCAGCGTCTCCACGGCGTAGGCCTCGACGCGGTAGCGACCGCTGCCCCGGCCTCCCTGCTCGCTCAGTTCCAGCAGCTTGACCACCGACGAACTGATGTCCAGCCCGATCATGGGCGGCTTTCGACGACTAAACAGACTCATGTTGATTACCGGGGTCCCTTTGCTTCTGTTGCGCTATGACAAGGTCCGGTGAAACCCCCCGTTTTCACGGAACCTTTCCTTGTAGGTGATTGTCATGCTTTGCAGCAAATGTAGCAAACAATCAAACGAAATGCTTTAATTATTTCCGCTAACATCTTAGCCGGCGTCACCTTTTTGCGACCTGAATCTCATCCCGATCTCCATTTGGCCGCCAACCGCAAAATCGATTATAACAACGGCCCAGCGGGGCATTTCGATAACCAGATCATAAATATCCCATCCCTCTCCACCATGGGCAGTTCGTTGCGACTTGTTATAATTGACATCTTTTTATCCCTTTCGGACCACTGATGGGCTGGCCGCGCAGGATCCTCAAGTACGGCTTCGTACTGACGCTGGCGGGCGCTCTCCTGGGAGCGCTGGTGGCCGTGGGCGGCTATTTCCATTTCAGGAAGGACTTGCCCTCCATCGACAACCTGCGGCAGATCCAGCTGCAGGTGCCCCTCAGGATCTACAGCGCCGACGGCCGGCTCATCGCCCAGTACGGCGAGAAGAGGCGTTACCCGGTCCGTTACGGGGAGATCCCGCCCCTCATGGTGAAGGCCTTCCTGGCCGCCGAGGACCAGCACTTCTTCCGCCACAAGGGGATCGACCCCGTTGGCCTGGCCAGGGCCGCGGTGACGCTGATCACCACCGGTGAAAAGCGCCAGGGCGGCAGCACCATCACCATGCAGGTGGCGCGCAATTTCTACCTGACCCGGCAGCGCACCTTCACCCGCAAGATCCGCGAGATCATCCTGGCGCTGCACATCGAGCAGGAGCTGAGCAAGGAGGAGATCCTCGAGCTCTACCTGAACAAGATCTACCTCGGCCACCGCGCCTACGGCATCAGGGCGGCCGCGGAAGTCTATTACGGGAAGGAACTGGACCAGCTCACGCTGCCCGAGATCGCCATGATCGCCGGCCTGCCCAAGGCCCCCTCCCGCTACAACCCGGTCACCAACCCGTCGCGCGCGCTGGAGCGGCGGAACTACGTGCTGCGCCGCATGCTGGACCTGGGATACATCTCTTCCCGGGCGGCACGGGACGCGCTCGAGGCACCGGTCACCGCCAGCCTGCACGGCGCAGAGATCGAGGTGGAGGCCCCCTATGTCGCCGAAATGGTGCGCGACAGGATGGTGCGCGACTACGGCAGCGAGGCCTACACGGGAGGGTTCGAGGTCCACACCACCGTCACCTCGAAACTGCAGGAAGCGGCCAACACGGCGCTGCGCAAGGCGCTCGTCGCCTACGACCGGCGCCACGGGTGGCGGGGGCCCGAGGCCCATTTCGATTCACTGCCGGACTCTCCGGCAGAAAGGGATGCGCTCCTCAGGAAGCACCCCCCGGTGGGCGACCTGCTGCCTGCCCTGGTCATTTCGGTCGGAGATAAGGAGGCTGTTGTCTACGCCGGCAGGAAGGGCGAGATCACCCTCCCCTGGAAGGGGCTGAAGTGGGCGCGGCGCTACCTGGAAGTCAACAAGCGCGGCCCGACCCCGGAACGCGCCACGGAGATCCTTGCCCCGGGAGACCTCGTTCGCATCCAGCTCTGGCAGGACGAGGCGCCGAAGGAGAAGAAAAAGGGAAAGAAGCAGGAGGCGGAGCCTGCCCCGCCCTACTGGCGGCTGGCCCAGGTGCCCGACGTCAGTGGCGCCCTGGTCTCCCTCGACCCGAAGAACGGCGCCATCCTGGCGCTGGTGGGCGGTTACGACTTCTATTCCAGCAAGTTCAACCGCGTCACCCAGGCGAAACGGCAGCCGGGTTCCGGCTTCAAGGCGATCATCTACTCCGCCGCCCTGGAAGCCGGCTTCACTGCCGCCAGCGTGATCAACGACGCTCCCGTCGTGGTGGAGGACGACGGCAGCGGCGACAGCTGGCGGCCCGAGAACTACAGCGGCAGGTTCTTCGGTCCCACGCGGCTGCGGCTGGCACTGACCAAGTCGCGCAACCTGGTCTCCATCCGGCTGTTGCGCTCCATGGGCATCGAGCACGCGCTGGAGCACGCCCGGCGCTTCGGCTTCGATCCGGATCAGCTCCCCCACGGCCTCTCCCTGGCGCTGGGCAGCGGCGAGGTGACGCCACTGCAGATGGCCCGCGCCTATGCCGTGCTCGCCAACGGCGGCTACCTGGTGGAGCCCTGGTACATCCGGAGCATCGAGCGCAACGGCGAAGTTCTCTACGAGGCCGACCCGCTGGTGGCCGGCTGCGACGCCGAAAAGGAGGAGTGCCGTCCCGCACCGAGGACCCTGGACGAAGAGAACCGCTACATCATGTACTCCATGATGCAGGACGTGATCACCCGCGGCACCGGCTGGCGCGCCCGGGCACTGGGGCGCAAGGATCTCGCCGGCAAGACCGGCACCACCAACGACCAGCGGGACGCCTGGTTCAACGGCTACAACCAGCACATCGTCACCGTGGCCTGGGTGGGATTCGACGACAACCGCACGCTGGGCAAGAAGGAGGTGGGTGGCCGCGTGGCCCTGCCCGCCTGGATGGAGTTCATGAAGGTGGCGCTGAAGGAGATCCCGGACGATCCGCCGAAGATGCCCCCCTCCCTGGTCGTCGCCCGCATCGACAAGGCCACCGGGCTGCGGGTTTCGGGCAACCGCCCCGGCAGCATGTTCGAGATCTTCCGCCCCGGCACCGAGCCACCCATGCTGGAAGAGCAGCGGGAGCCGGACCTGTTCGACGCACAGGAGAACGGCAAGCCGGCGAGGCAAGGGACGGAAGAGCTGTTCTGAACCGGGCCCGTGGGGGCGGGGGCTCGAATGTTCGGCCCGAGGGCGGGCCTCCTACCGAACCGTAGATACTCTGTTCGCTGTCAACCCAGGAATTGGCCCGAGTCATAAGCTGGATGAATCGGGCAACGGGCCGTGATAGAACCTGGTGCCGTCGAAGTCGGCGTCATGACGCAGCATACCGTGGATGGCATGGAGCAGTTTGCGCATGACCGCACAGATGG
>AMFO01000320.1_pt1 | contig 19768 bp, 15 predicted proteins | sample 552608 | NCBI WGS metagenome assembly AMFO01 (sample SAMN01893955, study PRJNA167987) | microbial mat metagenome | biome: hydrothermal vent | place: USA: Loihi, Hawai'I | collected 2003-05-01
CGTACTGTCATCGTATGCGGGGCGGAAGAACCTTCTCCGCGCCAAGCGCGGCGGGCGTTGGCAGGACCTCTCGACCGAGGAGTTCGGGCACCGGGTCAAGGCGCTCGCGGCCGGCCTGATGGCCTCCGGGATCGAGGCGGGCGACCGGCTCGCCCTGTTTTGCGAGAACCGCCCGGAGTGGCACATCTTCGACTTCGCCTGCAGCCTCTTGGGGGCGGTCTCGGTTCCCCTGTACCCGAACCTGATCGCCTCCCAGATCGCCTACATCGTCCGTGACTCGGGGGCGCGGAGGCTGTTCGTGTCGACGCCGAAGATGCTCGAGACGGCGCTCGAGGCGCGGGAGATGGTGGGGGATCTGGACCTGGTGCTCATCGATCCTCCGGCGGAGGGCGGGGCCGAGGGCGTCACCCTCATGGCCGAGCTCGAGAAGCTGGGCCGCGAGTGGCTCAAGGGCGGGGAGAAGGGGGCCGACCCGTTCCACCGGCCGGCCAAGGATGACGTCGTCAGCATCATCTACACCTCCGGGACCACCGGCGATCCCAAGGGCGTGATGCTCACCCACTGGAACTTCGTCTTCGACTTCACCAATGCGCTCAGCGCCTTCGACATCAACGAAAAGGACACCGTGCTGTCGTTCCTGCCCCTGTGCCACGTCTTCGAGCGCGTGGTGGACTACGCCCTCTTCGCCCGCGGGACCCAGATCGTCTACGTGGAGGCCATCGAGCGGGTGCCGACCCGGTTGCTGGAGGTCAGGCCCACCATCCTGGTCTCCGTGCCCAGGGTTTTCGAGCGGTCCTACATCAAGATCGTCTCCGGGCTCAGGCAGCAGGAGGGGATGAAACGCCGGCTCGTGGACTGGGCCCTCGGCGTGGCGCGGCGCCACACCGACGCGGTGCTCGCCGGCGACCGGCCCTCCCCGATCCTCAGGGGCGAGTACCGCCTGGCGCGGGCCCGGGTCTTTTCCAAGATCCTCAAGCGGCTGGGCGGACGCATTCGCTTCTCGGTCTCCGGCGGCGCGCCGCTGTCCCGTGAGGTGGCGGAGTTCTTCTTCATGATCGGCCTGCCCATCTACCAGGGCTACGGCCTCACCGAGACCTCGCCGGTGATCTCGGTGAACACGCCGGAGGCGAACCGGATCGGCTCGGTGGGCAGGGCGATCCCGGGAGTGGAGGTCAGGATCGCGGACGACGGCGAGATCCTGACCCGCGGCGACCACGTGATGGTCGGCTATCTCAACCGCGAGGAGGAGACCCGCGAGGTCATCGAGCCCGACGGCTGGCTGCACACCGGGGACGTGGGCTACCTGGATGCCGACGGCTTCCTCTTCATCACCGACCGCAAGAAGGACATCATCGTCACCTCCGGCGGCAAGAACGTGGCCCCCCAGCCCATCGAGGGCAGCCTCCAGGCGACGCCCTACATCTCACAGGTCGTCGTCGTCGGCGACCGCCTCCCCTACCTGACGGCGTTGCTGGTGCCCAACTTCGAGAACCTGGCGGCCCACTTCGCCGAACGCGGGCAGAAGGGCCTCACGCCGGCGGAGATCGTCAAGCACCCGGAGACGATCAAGCTCATCGACGCCACCGTCGCCTCGGTCAACGCCGGCCTGGCCCAGCACGAGAAGATCCGCAAGTACACCCTGCTGGAGCGCGAGTTCTCCCTGGCCGATGGCGAGATCACGCCCACCCTCAAGGTGCGGCGGCGGGTGATCGCCGAGCGCTACCGCGACGTGGTCGAAAGCATGTACCTCAAGACCCAGGTCACCGAGCGCTATCACACCGACTGACCGGCCATCGCCCGCGCCGGGTGATCCTGCGGCCGCGATACAATGGCAGCAATGCTCGAGCTGGAGTACGAGGATCACGGTGTGACGCGAAGGATCGCCATCCGCGACGGCCTCACCCTGGGCCGGTCGCTGGACAACGCGGTGGTGCTGCGTGATTACTCCGTGTCCAGGCACCACGCCCGCATCGAGGCCGCCGGGCACGGCTTCCGGATCGTCGACCTCGGGTCCACCAACGGGGTCAAGGTCGACGGCGCCTTCGTGACCGAGGCGCCGCTCGGCGCGGGCAGCTCGCTCGGCATCGGCAGCTTCGAGCTGCGGGTGGTCGAGGGGGAGGGCGAGCCCGGGGAGAGGGGCCTGTCGCCGACCGTGTTCAGGCCCCTCGAGGACTTCAAGCGCGAGTACGCCCTCGAGCGCGCCGGAGCACCGGAGCGCGAGCCCGGGGGGCGGGAGCGGATCCTCGAGGTGCTCGCCCAGGTGTCGAGGACCCTCCTCGAGGTGGAGGACTTCCACCCGGTGCTGGAGAAGGTGATGGACCTGGTCTTCAAGCACCTGCYCGTGGACCGCGGCTTCATCCTCCTCGACGACGGCACCGGCGAGCAGCGCCTGGAGCTCTCCCGGCCGCGGCCGGCGCCGGGCGAGGATCCGCCGGTCCCGATCTCGCGCACGATCCTCGACACGGTGACCGCGGACCGGGTGGCCATCCTCACCCACGACGCCCAGGCCGACGCCCGGTTCGAGGCCGGCGCCAGCGTCCGCATGCACAATATCCGCTCCGCCATGGCGGCCCCGCTGTGGCACCGGGACCGGGTGATCGGCGTCATCTACGTCGACTCGCCCATGCGCGTCGGGTCGTTTTCGACCCGCGACCTGGACCTGCTGACCGCCCTCGCCAACTCGGCTGCGGTGGCCATCGAGCAGGCCCGGCTGCGGCGCGAGATCCGGCGCGAGGAGGCGATGCGGCGGCGCCTGGAGCGGTACCACTCGCCGGCGGTGATCGAGGAGGTGCTGTCCCAGGCGCACCGCGAGCGATCCGCCGCCGTCCAGTGCGAGGCGTCGGTGCTCTTCGCCGACATCGTCGGCTTCACCGAGCGTTGCGAGAGCCTGTCGCCGCCCGAGGTGGCGGCGTTCCTCAACGAGTTCTTCTCCCTCGCCGCGGACGCGGTCTTCGCCTACGGCGGCACCCTGGACAAGTTCATCGGTGACGCCGTGATGGCCTTCTTCGGCGCGCCGCTGCCGGCCCCCGACCACGCCGAGCGGGCGGTGCGGGCGGCCATCGCCATGTTCCAGGCCCTGGCCAAGTGGAACCGCCGCCGGGCCCTGGACGGCCTGGAGCCGGTGGAGATCCGGATCGGGATCAATTCCGGGCCGGTGGTGGTGGGCGACATCGGCTCGGAGAAGCGCGTCGACTACACCGTGCTCGGCAACGCGGTCAACATCGCCGCCCGGCTCGAGGAGGTGGTGGCCGGGCCGGGCCAGATCATCCTCGGTGAGGCCACCCACGACGCCGTGGCCGGGCTCTTCCCCACCGAGCACACGGGCAACGTCCGCCTCAAGGGCCTGAGCCGGGAGATCGCGGCCTACCGCCTGCGGGTGGAGGAGATCAGCGGTGCGAGGATAATCGTTTCATGAAGATGAAGGACCTGGTCTTCGTGTCGTCGAACCTGGGCAAGCTCCGGGAAGCCCAGGAGGTCCTCGGCATGACCCTGGACCACCAGGCCCTCGACCTGCACGAGATCCAGTCCCTGTCCCTCGAGGAGGTGGTCCGGCACAAGGCGCGGACGGCCTACGCGCGCATCGGCCGGCCGGTGCTGGTCGAGGACACCTCGCTGGAGCTCGCCGGCCTGGGCGGGTTCCCGGGCCCCCTGGTGCGCTGGCTCCTGGTGACCGTGGGTCCGGCGGGCATCGCCCGCATCGCCCACACCTTCGCCGATCCGCGGGCCACCGTCCGCTGCATGGCCTGCGCCTGCACCGGCGGTCAGGAGATCTACGGCCTGGGCGTGGTCCACGGCATCATCGCAGAGAGGCCCCGGGGACGCCGCGGCTTCGGTTGGGACAGCGTTTTTATCCCCGACGGGGGGAACGGCCGCACCTACGGCGAGATGAGCCGGGCCGCCAAGAACGCCATCTCTCACCGCCGCCGGGCGCTGGAGGCGCTCAAGAAGGCGCTGCAGGAAGGGTGAGCCCGGGCCTGTGGTAGGCTCCGGGGCGTGCGCAGGGAGCTCGAGTCCAAGCGGGCCGGCGAGATCCGGGGGATGTTCGGGCGGATCGCCCACCGCTACGATCTGCTGAACCGGGTGCTCTCCCTCGGCCGGGACGTTCACTGGCGGCGGGTCCTCGCCCGCCGGGTGCGGCGCGCGGCTCCAGAGGTGGCGCTCGACGTCTGCACCGGCACCGGCGACGTGGCCCTGGCCATGCCCGGCGGCGTCGAGGTGGTGGGCAGCGACTTCTGCCTGCCGATGCTCGCCCGGGCGGGCCGCAAGGCCCGGGAACGCCGCCGCCGGCTGCCGCTCTTCGCCGGCGACGCCCTCGGGCTGCCCCTGGCGGACGGCGCCGTGGACGCGGTGACGGTGGCCTTCGGGGTGCGCAACTTCGAGAGCCTGGAGCGCGGCATCGCCGAGCTGGTGCGGGTGCTGCGCCCGGGCGGGAGCCTCTTCGTCCTCGAGTTCTCCCACCCCCGCGGCGCGCTGGCCCCGCTGTTGCGCTGGTGGACCCGGAGCGTGCCGCCGCGGGTGGGGCGCTGGCTGTCGGGGGACCCGGAGGCGTACACCTACCTGCCGTCCTCGGTGGCAGCCTTTCCGGACCGGGAGGCGATGTGCGGGCTGCTCGAGCGCGCCGGCCTCGGCGGCGTCCGCGCCCTGGCCCTGACCGGGGGCGTCGCCACCCTGTACGAGGGCCGAAGACCCGCGGCGGAGGGAGGAGGCACCCGTGGCTGACAACAGGCTCGATGGCAAGAAGGTCGCGGCCGGGATCCGGGCCGAGGTGGGCCGCGAGGTGGAGCGGCTGGCCGCGCACGGCGTCGTGCCCAGGCTCGACGTCATCCTGGTCGGCGAGGACCCGGCGTCGAAGGTCTACGTCGGCGCCAAGGCCCGGGCCTGCGAGAAGCTGGGCATGGCGTCGCGGACCCACCGCTTCCCGGCGGATGCGGACCAGGCGACCCTGCTCGCCGAGATCGACCGCCTCAACGCCGATCCGGAGGTGGACGGCATCCTGGTCCAGCTGCCGCTGCCGGATCACCTCGATACCCACGCCGTGCTCGACCGGGTGGACCCGGCCAAGGACGTGGACGGCTTTCACCCGGTCAACGTCGGGCTCCTCCAGCAGGGGAGGCCGCGGCTGGTCGCCTGCACGCCGGCCGGGATCATGGAGCTGCTGCGCCGAGAGGAGATCCCGGTGGAGGGCCGGCGGGCGGTGATCGTCGGCCGCTCGGACATCGTGGGCAAGCCGCTGGCCATGCTCCTGCTCCACGCCCACGCCACCGTCACCCTCTGCCACTCGCGGACCCGCGACCTGGCCGCGGTCACCCGCGAGGCGGACATCCTGGTGGCGGCGGCGGGGAGGCTGGCGCTGATCGGTCCCGATCACGTGCGGCCGGGCGCCGTGGTCATCGACGTCGGCATCCACCGGATCACCGACCGGGCGACGGTGGAGCGCCTCTTCCCGGGCGACGAGGCGCGCCTGGAGCGCTTCTCCGCCAGGGGCTCGGTGCTGGCCGGGGACGTGGACTTCGCGCGGGTGGCGCCGCTGGCCGCGCGGATCACGCCGGTCCCCGGCGGCGTCGGACCCCTCACCATCGCCATGCTGATGGCCAACACCGTGCGCGCGGCGCGCCTGCGCCGGGGGATCGACGGGTGAGCTGGAGGATCTGCACGGTCGGCCTCACCGGCGGGCTGGCCAGCGGCAAGAGCACCGCCGCGCGCCTGCTCGCCGGCCGGGGCGCGGCCGTCCTCGACGCCGACGCCGTCGTCCACGAGCTCTACGCCGCCGGCGGGGCCGGGGCGGCCGCCGTGCGCGACCTCTTCGGCGCGGATGTCCTGGCCGCCGACGGCTCGGTGGACCGGGCGCGCCTGGCGGCGCTCATCACCGGCGACCCGTCCGCCCTCGGGCGCCTCAACCGCGCCGTCCACCCGCTGGTCCGCCGCCGCGTGGCCGCCTGGCTCGAGGACCTCGCGGCGGCCGCGGAGCCGCCGCCCGTCGCCGTCATCGAGGCCGCCCTCCTGGTGGAGACCGGCTCCTACCGCGCCTACGACCTCCTGGCCGTGGTCTGGTGCCGGCCCGAGCAGCAGCTGGCCCGGGCCCTGGCACGGGGCGTCCCCGAAGCGCGGGCGCGCGCCCTGCTCGCCGCCCAGGCCCCCATCGGTGAAAAGCGCGCCCTGGCCGACGTCGTCATCGACAACTCCGGCCCCCCGGAGGCCCTCGCCGGCGAGGTCGCGCGGGCCTGGGAGACGATGCTGGCGCGGTGCCGGAAGCGCGTTCAGACCGCGGGCGGCTCCAGCCACTCGGTGCGGTAGTCGTCCGTCCTCGGCACGATGCACAGGAAGCGGACCGGGACCGTGCCGCGGTTCTCGTACCAGTGAGCCACCCCGGCCGGGATGAAGACGCAGTCGCCGGCGCGGACGGTCACCGTCTCGTCGTCCAGGCCGAGCACCATCTCGCCCTCGAGCACGACCTGCTCGTGCTCGATGCTGTCGTGGCGGTGGGCCGGGATCCGTCCCCCGGGCTCGAGGGTGAAACGCCTGGTGACGAAGTTGGGCACGCCCTGGGCCGGGCCGAGCAGGACCTGGATGCTGGCGCCGCGGCTGTTGGCCACCTTCGCCGGCGGGGCCTCGTTCATGGCGCGGACGACGGGCTTGGATCGGTATGCCATGGTCCCTCCTGGGGGAAAGCTAGCACAGAAGGGTGAGGAGGTGAGGGGGAGAGGGGGAGCTGGGGTGAGGGGGGGCAGGGGGAGTGGGGAGGGTGTGGCGGCGAGCGCGGGTGCCCACCCGAGGGTGGTGCCGCAGGCAGTCCCCGGGAGCGAGCGCGCGTCCGGACACCCGAACCGAGCCCCGCCGTTTGTGGCACGCGCGATGGCCGGGGTCCTGACGACGGGCCCGGTGTTGCCTTTGAGCAGCACGTTTCACTTGATCTGGCATCGAAACAGGCATGCACCCAGCGTGACGCGAGGCGGGGCGCAATGGTGTTCCGCTCGTATTGGTGGCCATTCTTGCGTTTCTTGAAGAGAGCGTCGTCCGGGCGACGCATCCGCGGTTCACGTACGAAGCGAGGATCGGCTGGGCCGGTGTTCCGACATCGCCCGGCTGTACGCTGTCCTGCGGGCCGCCCGTGATCGGGTACCCAACCGCCTGCGAATGCTACTCCGACGGTTCCATCGTGTGCGACACTTGCCACGGGGGGTGTTACGGCGGGAATGACGGGGGCGGCGGGGGCGGCGTTCCCGCCGGAATGCCCCAGAGCCCAGAACGAATTGTCAGGCTCGACACCGCTAAGTCATGAGTCAGGGATGGGCTGGGAGCGAGGCGCGAGTGCAGCGAGCTGTTTATCAACCGCGGAACGGACGGCCTGAGCCAGATGGCCTCCGTCTCCTACCGCGGCGGACAGGCCACGACGCGGTGCTCCTCGGGTGCGGTCGCTGCCTGGACGACGATCGGAGGCAGCGTCATCTTCCTCTGTCCACATTTTTCCGATCTTACAAGCAGCATCGCGGGAAGGACGTCGATCCACGAACTGCTGCACACTGCGGGCCCGAAGGGGAATCCGCCTTATCCGACTGCGATGGCGAGCGAGCAGATCAACGACCTCGGCCATCGGAAATGTGGACTATGAGGAAATGCCTCGTCCTCTGTTTGGCGCTGTTGCCGGGATGGGTGCACGCCCAACAGGCGGCATCGAACGCGGACGTCTGCGGCGTCCTGAGCCGGGTGTGGGGAGCCGCCGCCTTTCTCGAACGGCGTGCGGGCGTCTCGTTTGCGGACGCCGCGCTCCAGCAGGGGCGGCACGACCCTGTCGTGGCGTCGCTTGCGCGGGAAGCCCAAGCCGGTTTCGGTCTGCCCGCGCAAGCTGCGTCGGACCTGGTGGTCAGCCTGGGCCTGTTTCAACGGAGCCGGCTGGACGGGTCCCACTGCGAGCCGGAGACCTTTGCCACCGCCGCCTCACAGCTCCTGACCGCATACGCTGAAGCTCCCGAGGCGGAGATTCTGACCGATATTGTGGCCCAGCTCGTCATGGCGGATGAGGAGAAGTCCTTCACGCCCAAGTTGAAAGATCTGCTCCTCTCTCTTGATGAACTTTGCAAACCCGCGGTGCTTCTGGAGGGGCGGATTCGCGGCTCGACCGCCGTGCCCCTCCTCGAGCCACTCGTCCCCGGGTGCTCGGCGGATTCCAGTTTCCTCGCCGCCCTTGCCGATTCCGTGGGCTCGGACCTCCTGCGCGTCTCGTTGACCGAGGCGGCATGGCGAGCATGCCAAGAAGACTGTCAACCGCTCTTCGCCGAAACGATCCACGGATTGCTCGAGGTCGGTCTGCCCCGCCGGGTGGTGAAGGTGGTCGCCGAGCAACCGTCGCCCGCCGGTCCTGCGGTGCGGCGGGATCTTGCCGTCTCGTTAGCGCTGACCCACGATCTGGCCAAGGCAGAGGAGGTAAGGAAGAAGCTCGATCGCGGCGCGGTCACGCCCCGAACAAAGAGCGGCGTCAACACGATGCTCCACGAGCTCCTGGACCGCGGGGCAATCTCCTCCAGGACCGTGGCCGAGGCGTATCTCAACAGCCGGGCGGACCCGGCCGTCCTTCTCTTTCTCGCCCGGTACCCGCCCGACAGCTTGCGCGGCACGAAGGCGTCCGCGGCCTGGCTCATAGTCGAGACGATCTCTCGCTTGCTGGCCGACGCCGATGCTGAGCTCCAACAGTATCCGGCACTGAACCGGTTCTCTGAAGTGAGAGATCTGGCCGCGATCGAGCTCCGGGAAGCCGAGCGCCTGTACCGAGACGCCGTGGTCGATGTGCCGGGATCCCTCTCTTTGAGCGGCGAACCCGCTTCCACGAAAATCGACCGCTTCCGGGAATGCGAGGGCGCCTCGCCAGTCGCCGTCAAAAGCCTCTGCTTTGCGGATGAATCTGGCGTGAGCAAGGCAAACGTCAGTCGATTCTTCGTCTCTCACGGCCCGCTCGGCCCAGGTGTCGAAGGTCTTTGGGTGATCCGCGGTCAAGAGGCATCGAGACGGGTTGGCCTCCTCGGAATCGCCGGCCGTCCCCCCTTTGCCGCCCCAGATGTCTCGCTCAGCTCTCTTGCCAGCTCGTGTATCGAGCAGCAGGGCTCGATGGTGACGGTCCACGCTGGCGGGCTTGCAGTCAAGGCTGATCTCAGAGAGATCCTTGCCGATCCGGACGGCGATGGCCTGTCGACCTCTGTCGAGCATTACCTCGGATCCGATCCCGAGGTTGCCGATTCGGATGGGGATGGTATCTTCGATATCGATGACCCGGCGCCCAGCTTTCCGCAGCAGGAAGACAGCGGGCAAGCATGGCGGAAACCCGCGGGGATCTTCTGGCAGAAACTCGTTGCTCCCGTGTTCAGTCAGCGTCCCGACGACCGGGGGTGCGAGCGGTTTGGCGGTGTGCTCTTCATCGTCAGCGCCGATCGCGAGCTTGGCCTCGCGGCGGCAGACACGGGCGCTCGAATCGTGCCCGTTCTCCCCCACGAGGCGAACGATCTTCTCCCCGGCGCCGCGACCTTCAGGGTCAGGATGTTCGGCATCGACCCGCAGGCGGGCGTGGCCTTCTTCGACTGGTCGTGGGGGAGCGCCGGCGGCACCATGCTGCTCGAACGGTCGGGCACCAGGTGGGTCGTTGCCTCCGAGCACATGGAGTTGTCGTGAGCGGCCCGCAGGGTTCCGAACCCCCGGGGCCCTACGGCGCGCTCCGCCGGGGCCGGCCGAGCCGCCGCACCGGGCGTCGCCGGGGGCTGGAAAACCACCGTGGGAGCCTGACGGGAGGCCTGGTCACCGGGGCGGACAGCAGCGGTCACTCCACGGGCAACCACCTGTACATCACGGTGAGAGATCAGCGGTGGCCGAATGGTGGCCACTATGTTGAGCCATTAGCTTATGCCGATACCCAGCCAACCGACGCTGAACGCCACGGGGGGTGCTGAAATGTCTCGAAAGATGATCAGTACATCGTTGGTCTTTCTGACCGTGACKCTGAGCGCGGGCCTGGCCGCCGGCCAGAGCGTTCTCCAGAGCGAGCTCGGCCGCAGGCCTGCCGCGACCATTGCCGTCGGCAACCACGGGAGGGTCGTCCTCGCTGCGCCGGACGACAGCGGCACCACGCTCGTGGTCGTCGGTCCGAAAGGCCTCAAGACGAAGCATCGTTTCGAGCGTAGGTTTCTGCTGGCCGGAGTGGTTTTCCCCGACGGGAGAATCCTGGTCGGGGACACCGCCAACAAGGGCCTCAAGGTGGGCGCCTCGGTCGACCTGATCCTYGACCCGAAGGGAGAGAAGATCGTCTGGCGTGCCCCACATTTCGGCTCGTGGTCCTACGACACCACCGGCYGCTACGCCGTCTGGACGCCGTGCCTGTACTGCGCCAGCGAGGTACCGGAATCGGCTATCGGCAAGGAGGCGGCGAAGTACGTCGGCAAGGGCCTCGCCATCGCCATCGAGGACACCACCCGGCCGGCTACGGGGAAGCTCTCGCTGCTCCGGGGTCCGTCCATGGAGAAGACCATGCGCAATGCCGGGCCGCTCGACTACCAGGTCGAGGCCTTGTCCGGTCGCCGGGCGCTGGTCGTCCTCAACGGCGTGCCATACGTCTTCGACGGGCGCCGGCTCCACCTCGAGCTGCTCGACCCGGCCGGGGAGGTTGCGCCAGTAAACCGAGCTGTCGCGGTGAGCCCAAGTGGGAATCGTATTTGGTTTGAGCTGTACCCTAGACCGGGTCGTGGCCAGTACGCTGTCTGGGACCTGCCGTCTGAGCGAATCATTTGGGAGAGCGACGCGAACGTGCCCTTTAGGAAGGTAGTCGAGCGCGAGCTCGGGGTGAGCCTGAGCGGCAGGAACGTCAACTCCGCAAGGCGCTGGTTCGTTGGCGAGAACGCCCTCGCGTTCATGTATCCCGGCGTGGGCGTGGTCACCGTGAGCCTGAACACCCATCGCATGGCCAAGCCCCTGACCTGGCCCAAGGGCAGGAAGCTGGCCGAGCCGGCGCGCCCGCCGAAGGTTCCGGCAGGGCTCGTCAAGATTGCGGTCAGCGGCGACGGGCGGACGGTGGCGACGCTCGACCAGGGCGAGGGCGTCGTCACGCTGGGAGCGCTGGGATCGCTGGACTGAGGCGGCGACCCGGGCACGGTTCGTCCTGGGTGGGAAGCTGGCACGGAAGGGTGAGGGGGTGAGGGGGAGCTGGGGGGAGGGGGAGCAGGGGAGCAGGGGGGAGGGGGAGCAGGGGTGCAGGGGTGTGGGAGTCCCCCGGGTTCGGCTCCGCCGACCCGGGCTCTGGATCCGCCCGCTTGGCCCAGCAAATCAAGCCGGCGCTCCCTGAAGGCGGGGCCCCCTGTCGACGCCCTGAGGACCGGTCAGACTGCTATGAGTGCTGTCAGCTGAAATTGGACGCGGACATTCAGCTCTGTTTGTGGGGTACCGGCGGAAACGAAGCCTGCCTGGAGGAGGCGTATCATAATTACGATCTCTGCACGACGCAGTGCGACATCGACTTTCCTTACTGATCCGGAGGTTGTCGTGCGAGCACTTGCATGTGGGTTTGTGGTCTGCCTCGTCTCCGTGAGTGGGATCGGCGGGGTTCTTCACACGACGAGCCGGTACACCGTTTTCTCGGTCAGGGCACAGACCGCTGCCGCGGCGGTCCCGGCTCTTGAAGTTCGTACCACGGGCTTCGACCCGGCGAGACTGAGCGAGGCGGATCAGCAGCGCTGGCAAGACCTCAAACGGGAAATCGAAGGCCGGTATCCCATGCTTCAAAAGCGGGGGAGAGAGCGGATCGTGCTGCGGTACTGGAACCTCGCTCGGGCGGCGGGCAACCGTTTTCATGACGAGCAGTGGTTTGCCTTTCCGGATGGGACGGTGATCTTCAATAAGTTGCTTTACGGGAGGACGAAGAGCTTCTGGGAGGTGACCGACGATGTCTCGGGGACCTCGATCGGGGTCATCCGAAGATCTGTGCTCTCGAAAGGCTGGGCCCTGGCCCACGAAACAGCCGTCGTCGAGTGCCCGTATGGACCGCCCATCCAGGTCAGTGCTTCCGGTCGAGCCAAGGCCGAACGCAAGCTCGGCCTGGCCCTGGCACAGTGTTGGTCCCGGATCAAGGATGGTCCGCGGCGGCGCCTGGGACGCGCGCTGACCATGATGCAATCCTTGCAATCGAGAAGCATGGACAAGAGCAAGCTGCTGGACGACGTGAAGAAGGGCCTGATATTTTCTCTGCCTATTTCTGATCTGGCCGGCGCTCTCGGCCTGGGAAAGTGCCCTCGGGTAACCGTGAAAATCGTGTCTGGGCCTTCAGACCTCTCCGATGCGTTCGAGCCTGTGGACGACGAGATCGCGAAACGTTTCTGCGGAGAGAAGGGCTGGAAGCCCATCGACCTGACAGTGGCGTTCGACAGGGCGGTCAGCGAGCTCCCGTAAGCGGCGGCAGCCGGTCTCCGGTGTGGAGCTGCGGCTGCTACCATGGCACCATGCTCGAACGGCTGGAGGTTCAGGGGCTGGGGATCATCGACGAGGTGGTGCTCGAGCCGCCGGCCGGGCTGGTGGCGCTCACCGGGGAGACGGGGGCCGGCAAGTCGCTGCTGGTGGAGTCGCTCAAGCTGCTCGCCGGGCAGCGCGCCCAGGCCGAGATGGTGCGCAGCGGGGCGCCGGGCCTGCGGGTGCAGGGCTGGTTCTCGGTGGCCGACCCGGAGGGCCTGGCCGGCGAGCTGGATGAACTGGGCGTGGCGGCGGACGGCGGGCTCATTCTCCGCCGCGAGGTGACGGCGGCGGGACGGAGCCGGGCCTGGATCAACGACGTGCCGGTGACCGCGGGCGCCCTCCAGAAGCTGGCGCCGCGCCTGCTCGCCATCCACGGCCAGCACGAGCAGTACGGCCTGGCCGACCCGGCCGAGCAGCGGCGGATGGTCGACGAGTTCGCGGGCCACGGCGGGCTCCTCGACCGCGTGGCCGCGCTCCACGACGACTACCGGGCGGCCGCGGCGCGGGTCGCCGAGCTGGAAGCGGCGCGGGCGGCGCGGCGTGACCGGCTCGACGCCATCGCCTTCCAGCTCGCCGAAATCGATGCCGTGGCGCCGCGGGCGGGGGAGGTCGAGGAGCTGGAGCAGAAGAGGCGGGTCCTGCGCCACGCGGTGAAGATCCGGGAGCTCGCCGCCGCCGTCCTCGGCCGCCTCGTCGACGGTGATGCCGCCGTCCAGGGCGAGCTCGCCCGCGCCGAGCGGGAGGCGGAGGAGCTGGCCCGCTGCGGGGTGCGCCTGGACGAGGGGGCTGCCCGCCTGCGCGAGGCCCGCATCCTGGTGGAGGAGACGGTGCGCGAGATCCAGGGGCTGACCGCCGGCGTGGAGCCCGATCCGGCGGAGCTGGAGTCCGTCGAGGGCCGCCTGCACCGCCTCGAGCAGCTCGTGCTCAAGTACGGCTCGCCCCTGGAGGCGGTGCTCGAGCACCGGGAGCGCCTGCAGGCGGAGCGCCGGGAGCTGGAGTCCGTCGAGGACCGGCTCCAGGAGGCCCGCGCCCGGGCGGAGGCGGCGCTGGCGGCCTACGCCGGGGCCGCCGAGGAGCTCGACGCCGCCCGCAGGGAGGCGGGCGAGGCCCTGCTCGCGGCGGCCGCGGAGATCCTCGGCCGCCTCGACATGGGCGGGACGCTCCTCGAGCTGCGCTGGACCGAGCGCGAGGACCCGCAAAGCCCCCTCGAACGGCGCGGGCGCCGGGTACGTTTCGACGCCGGCGGGGTGGCCGAGTGCGAGCTCCTGATCGCCGCCAACCCGGGCGAGACGCCCCGGCCCATGGCCCGGATCGCCTCCGGCGGCGAGCTGTCGCGGCTTCACCTCGCCCTGCGCACGGCCCTGAGGGGCCGCCTCGGGGGCCGGGGGATGACCCTGCTCTTCGACGAGGTGGACGCGGGCCTCGGTGGCGCGACCGCCGCGGCCCTGGGCGGCGTGCTGGCGGAGCTGGCCGAGGTCGATCAGGTGCTGGTGGTGACCCACCTGCCCCAGGTGGCGGCCCGGGCGGCGAGCCAGATCCGGGTCGAGAAAGTAATGGCCGGCGGCCGGGCGGTGACCCGGGTGACCCCGCTGTCGGCGGAGGAACGGGTGGCCGAGCTCGCCCGCATGCTGGCCGGGGAGCGGGTGCAGGCCTCGGCCCTGGAGCATGCCCGCGCCCTCCTCCAGGGCCCATGAAGATCCTGCCCTTCGCGACCCCGTCCGATCTCGAGGCCGCGCTGCCGGCCGTCCGCCGGGTGCTCGCCTCGGGCGGCGTCCTCGCCGTGCCCACGGAGACCTTCTACGGCCTCGCCGCCGATCCCGCGTCCGAGCGGGCGTTGGCGAAGCTCCTGCGCATGAAGGGGCGGCCGCCGGAGATGGGCGTCCCCGTGCTGGCGGCGGACCTGGACCAGGTGGAGCAGCTGGCCGAGATCCCGGCCGCGTGGCGGGAGCGCCTCGAGGCGGTCTGGCCGGCGCCGCTGACGGTGGTGCTGCCGGCCCGCGTACCGCTCGCTGCGGCCCGCCGGAGCACGCTCGCGGTGCGGGTGCCGGATCACGCCCTGCTGCGGGCGCTGCTCGCCGCCACCGGCCCCCTCACCGGCACCTCGGCGAACCGGCACGGGCAGCCTCCCGCGGTCACCGCCGCGGCCGCCGCCGAGCTCGCCGAGCCGCCCGACCTGGTGCTCGACGGCGGCCCCACACCCGGGGGTCCGGGCAGCACCATCGTCGACCTCACGGGCGGCGAACCGGCCCGCCTCCGCGAGGGTCCGATCGCGTTCCCCTGAGGCCGCCGCGCCCTGTGGAAAAGGTTGTGGAAAAGACTGTGGAAATCACGTTAAGTCCATGGAATGCATGAGTTTTCCCATCGTGCCGGGCTGTCTGTGGAAAATTCTCAAGGTATTGATTTCGCTGGAGTTATGCCTATCTCCTTCATCTGTAGAGAGTTGATACAGGACGGCCGCCGGAGTCCTTCCACAAGTACCGTGTTCACGCGGGTTGATGATCCGGGAGCGACCGCGTATCAGGGCCGGTTTTTCCCGCCCTGCGGTATCCTTCGCTGTTGCCGGGAGATACCCCCTGTGGTAGGTTCCAACGGCCGGTTGCGGCGGGGAGACGAGCGATGATGATCCGAGCGATAGACGGGAAGAAACCGAGCTTCGGCGAGCGGGTCTTCGTGGCCGAGAACGCCACCATCGTCGGTGACGTGACGCTGGCGGACGACGTCTCCATCTGGTACGGCGTCATCCTGCGCGGCGACATCCACTGGATCCGGATCGGGGCCCGCTCGAACCTGCAGGACGGCGTCATCGTCCACGTCGAGAACAACCTGTGGCCCACCCTCCTCGAGGAGGACGTCAGCGTCGGTCACGGGGCGATCCTCCACGGCTGCACCATCCGGCGGGAGTGCCTGATCGGGATGGGAGCCGTCATCCTCAACGGCGCCGAGATCGGCGAGGGCTCCATCGTCGCCGCCGGCGCCCTGGTTCGCGAGGGCTTCCAGGTGCCGGCCGGGACCCTGGTGGCGGGCGTGCCCGCCGAGGTCAAGCGGGAGGTCACCGACGAGGAGCGGGAACGGATCCGGCTCACCGCCCGCCACTACCTGGAGTACAAGACGCGCTACCTGGCCGGCGAGCCGGGCCGGCTGGTGAGCGGCGTCCCGGAGGGCGGCGGATCATGATCCGGAAGGTCAAGGGGACCCGGGACATCCTGCCGCCGGAGTCGCCGCTGTGGGCGGCCGTGGAAGCGGAGGCGCGCCGGATCTTCGGCGGCCTGGGCTACGAGGAGATCCGCCTGCCCGTGCTCGAGCCCACCGAGCTCTTCGTTCGCGGCGTCGGCGAGGGGACCGATATCGTCACCAAGGAGATGTACACCTTCGCGGACCGCAAGGGCCGTTCGCTGACCCTGCGGCCGGAAGGCACCGCCGGCGTCGCCCGGGCCTTCATCGAGAACGGTCTCGCCCAGCGGCCCCAGCCCCAGCGCCTCTACTACATCGGGCCCATGTTCCGCTACGAGAAGATGCAGCGCGGCCGCTACCGCCAGTTCGCGCAGATCGGCATCGAGCTCCTCGGCGCCGAGACGCCCCAGGCGGACGTCGAGGTGATCATGGCCCTGCACCTCTTCCTCGCCGCCCTGGGCTTCGACGACCTCGAGATCCAGCTCAACAACCTCGGCGATCCCGAGGACCGCCCGCGTTTCGTCGCCGGCCTCAAGCGCGAGCTGGAGCCGCACCGGGAAGAGCTGTGCGGGGACTGCCGGCGGCGCTGGGACGAGAACCCGCTCCGCATCCTCGACTGCAAGGTCCCCACGTGCCGGGAGCTGGTGGCGGCGACGACGCCCATCGCCGAGCTCGTCTCGCCGGAGGCGCGGACCCACGTCGAGGCCGTGGAACGGGGCCTCGCCGACCTCGGCATCCCGGTCCGGCGGGCGCCGCGGCTGGTGCGCGGCCTCGACTACTACCTGCGCACCGTCTTCGAGGTGGTGTCGCCCCAGCTCGGCGAGGGGGCGGTGATCTGCGGCGGTGGCCGCTACGACCGGCTGATCGCCGACCTCGGCGGCCCGCAGGTTCCCGGGATCGGCTTCGCCATCGGCGAGGATCGGCTGGTGGAGGTGCTGCCGGAGCCCTTCAAGGCGAGGGTGCTCGGCGTGCGCCCGGTGGTGGTGCTCCCGCTCGCCGGGGAGGCCGTCCCCGCCGCCTTCGCCCTCGCCCGGGACCTGATCGGGCGCGGAAGCCGGGCTCAGGTCGAGGTGACCGGCAGATCCCTGCGCGCGGCCCTCAAGTGGGCCACCAAGATCGGCGCCCGCGCCGCCGTCATCGTCGGCCCCGACGAGCTCGCCGCGGGTGAGGTCACCGTCCGCGACCTCGATCGCGGCGAGCAGGAGCGTGTGCCCCTCGCGGACGTGGCCGCCCGGCTGGCCGGCCCGGCGGGGACGGCTCCCGCCTGACGGCGCGGCGGACGCGCTCCCTGCCCGAACCCCCGCGTGATAATCTCCCGCCGATCGTGTCGGATGGCTCCGACCGGGAGGTTGTGATGACGGTATCGGCGTGGGAGAGGCCGTGGTGCGGGCGGTTGAGCCGCTCCGACCTGGGGCGGGAGGTGGAGCTGGTGGGCTGGGTGCGCCGGCGGCGGGACCTCGGCGGGCTGGTGTTCGTGGACCTGCGGGACCGCACGGGACTGGTGCAGCTGGTCTTCGAGGACGCCATGGTCGGCGAGGGCGAAAAGCTCTCCGGCCAGGACGTGCTGCGGGTGCGCGGCGTGGTGCGGGAGCGCGCGGAGGGCCAGGCCAACCCGGACCTGCCCACCGGCGAGGTGGAGATCCGCGTCGACGAGCTGGAGGTGCTCGCCGAGGCCGAGACGCCGCCGTTCGTCATCGAGGACGACACCAACGCCTCGGAGGACCTGAGGCTCACCTACCGTTACCTCGACCTGCGCCGCCCGGTGATGGCGGCCAACCTGGTGCTGCGCCACCGGGTGGTGGCCGAGACCCGCCGCTACTTCGACGAGATGGGCTTCATCGAGGTGGAGACGCCGATCCTCACCCGCTCGACGCCGGAGGGCGCGCGGGACTTCCTGGTGCCGTCGCGCCTCCACAAAGGCTCCTACTACGCCCTTCCCCAGTCGCCGCAGCTCTTCAAGCAGCTGCTGCAGGTGGCCGGGATCGGGCGCTACGTGCAGATCGCGCGCTGCTTCCGCGACGAGGACCTGCGCGCCGATCGCCAGCCCGAGTTCACCCAGATCGATGTCGAGGCCTCCTTCGTGCGCGAGGAGGACATCTTCGTCCTCACCGAGGGACTCTTCCGCAGGATCTTTCCCCTCGCCGGCATCCAGCCGCCGGAGACCTTCCCGCGGCTCGAGCACGCCGAGGCCATGGAGCGCTTCGGCACCGACCGGCCCGACACCCGCTTCGGCCTCGAGCTGGTGGAGCTGGGGCCGCTGTGCCCCGGCTGCGGCTTCCGGGTGCTCGAGGCGGCGGCCGCCGAGGGCCGGGTGAAGGGAATCGTCCTCCCCGGCGGCGCGACGCTCTCGCGCAAGCAGCTGGACGCGCTGTCGGAGTTCGTCAGGCCCTACGGCGCGGCGGGCGTGCTGTGGCTCAAGCGGACCGCGGAGGGCGTCGCCTCGCCCGCGAAGAAGGCACTCCGCGAGGCCGGCGTCGAGCGCTTCCTCGACGCCGCCGGCGCCGGGGTCGGGGATCTCCTGCTGGTGGTCGGGGGAGCGGAGAAGGTCGTCTTCGCCGCCCTCGGCGCGCTGCGCGTCCACCTCGCCCGGGAGCACCGGCTGATCCCGGCCGGACGGCACGACTTCCTCTGGGTGACGAACTTCCCCCTCCTCGAGTGGAGCGAGGAGGACGGCCGCTTCTACGCCTGCCACCACCCCTTCACCGCGCCCCGCCCGGAGGAGGCCGACCGGCTCGAGAGCGACCCGGCATCGGTCCACGCGCGGGCCTACGACGTGGTCATGGACGGCGTCGAGCTGGGCGGCGGCTCCATCCGGATCAACGACCCCGCCCTCCAGCGGCGGATGTTCGCCGCCCTCGGCATCGGCGAGGAGGAGGCGAGTGCGCGCTTCGGCTTCCTCCTCGAGGCCTTCCGCTACGGGGTGCCGCCCCACGGCGGCATCGCCCTCGGACTCGACCGCATCGTCATGCTCATGGCCGGCCGCGAGTCCATCCGCGACGTCATCGCCTTCCCCAAGACCACCTCGGGCTCGTGCCTCATGACCGGCGCCCCGGCCGCCGTCGATGCCGCCCAGCTCGCCGAGCTCGGCCTGGGCGGCGGCGGCGGGGAAAGGACCCGGGGATGAGCCTCGAACGGCCGCGGGAGGCCGCAACCGGCGGCGCCCGGGCGCCGGGCATGGGAGGCCGGTGGATGTGACCGGCGGGGGCGCCGGGGCCGGCGGGGGGGCGACCGGAGGCCGGTGGCACGGACTCCCGCTGGCCGCCGTCCTCGTGGGGCTGCTGGTCTGGCTGTGGCCGGTGATCGGCGGCCGGAGCACCCTGTTTTACCGCGACCTCTACCGCCAGTACATGGGCACCGCCCGTCTGCTCTCCGGCGAGGCGGGGATCGTGCCGGACCTGCTCTGGGATCCGCTTCTCAATGGCGGCCAGCCGCTGCTCGGGAATCCCAACCGGTTCGTGCTCTACCCGACGCGGGGACTCTACCGGCTGGTGGACGCCGTCACCGGTCTCAACCTCGAGATCGTGCTCCACCTCCTGCTCGGGGCCGTCGGCGCCTTCCTCCTCGCCCGCCGGCTGCGGCTCGGACCCTGGCCCGCCGCCGTCGCCTCCCTGGCCTGGTCCCTGGGTGGGATCTCGGTCTCGCTGACCAGCCACCTCGGGCGGTTCATCGCCTTCCAGTGGATGCCGCTGGCCTTCCTGGCCGCCGAGGGGCTCGCCCGCGGCCGGCGGCGGGACGCGTGGTGGGCGGTCCTCGTGGGCGTGATCGGCCTGCAGTGGCTGAGCGGGGGCTTCGAGGTGGTGCTCGCCACCGCGGCCACGGTGCTCGGCTGGGCCGCGGCGCGTGCGGGCCCCTCCACGGGCCGGGCCGTGGGCCGGGCGGGGGCGGCTCTGGCGGCGGGGACCGGGCTCGCCGCGGTCCAGGTGATCCCGGCGGCGGCGATGGTGCTGCGCTCCGACCGGAGCGGCCTGCTGGGCGAGGGGTCGATCCTCTACTGGTCGGTGCACCCTCTGCGCCTGCTGGAGCTGGCCGTGCCCGGCCTTTTCGGGCCCATCGACGTGGCCGAGGTCACCGGCCGGTACTGGGGTGAGCGCCTGGTGGACGGTGGAATCCCGTACTTCTC
>AMFO01002713.1_pt1 | contig 19649 bp, 21 predicted proteins | sample 552608 | NCBI WGS metagenome assembly AMFO01 (sample SAMN01893955, study PRJNA167987) | microbial mat metagenome | biome: hydrothermal vent | place: USA: Loihi, Hawai'I | collected 2003-05-01
ACTGAGAGTGCACCATATGCGGTGTGAAATACCGCACAGATGCGTAAGGAGAAAATACCGCATCAGGCGCCATTCGCCATTCAGCTGCGCAACTGTTGGGAAGGGCGATCGGTGCGGGCCTCTTCGCTATTACGCCAGCTGGCGAAAGGGGGATGTGCTGCAAGGCGATTAAGTTGGGTAACGCCAGGGTTTTCCCAGTCACGACGTTGTAAAACGACGGCCAGTGAATTGTAATACGACTCACTATAGGGCGAATTCGAGCTCGGTACCCGGGGATCCCACAAGGCCCGGGGCAAGTGCACGACCGACCACATCTCCATGGCCGGCCCCTGGCTGAAGTACCGCGGCCACCTGGACAACATCAGCAACAACATGCTGATCGGCGCCGTCAACGCCTTCAACGGCGAGACGAACAGGGTCAAGGACCAGCTCGCCGGCGAGTACGGCGAGGTCCCGCAGGTGGCGCGCCACTACAAGGCCGAGGGGGTGCGCTGGATCGTCGTCGGCGACGAGAACTACGGCGAGGGTTCCAGCCGCGAGCACGCCGCCATGGAGCCCCGGCACCTGGGCGGGGTGGCCGTCATCGCGCGCAGCTTCGCCCGCATCCACGAGACGAACCTCAAGAAGCAGGGCCTGCTGCCGCTGACCTTCGTCGACCCGGCCGACTACGACAAGGTCCAGGAGGACGACCGGATCGACATCCTGGGCCTGAAGGAGCTGGCGCCGGGCAAGCCGCTGACCGTCGTCCTGCACCACGCCGACGGGAGCGAGGAGAGCTTCCCGGTGGCCCACACGCTGACCGACGAGCAGATCGAGTGGTTCCGCCACGGCTCGGCCCTCAACAAGATCCGGGCCGAGAGCGGCAGCTAGCCGGGACCGGCACCGGTGGACGCGGGCGGGGGCGCCGAAAGGCGCCCCCGTCCCATTTCCCCGGTGAAGTCGGCGGCGTCGGGTGCGATAATACCCCGTGTCACCCACGACGGGGGGAGGGATCATGAAGCGCTGCACCCGCTGCATCCTGCCGGAGACGGTTCCCGGCATCACGTTCGACGCCGACGGTGTCTGCCGCTTCTGCCGCGAGCGCCTGCCCATCAGCTACCACGGCGAGGAGCCGCTGCTGGAACTGTTCGCCGCCGCGCGGGAGCAGGGGCGACCGTACGATGCCGTCGTGCCCCTCAGCGGCGGGCGGGACAGCTCGTTCATCCTCCACTACGCCGTCACCCACGGCCTGAAGGTGCTGGCCGTCAACTACGACAACGAGTTCGTCACCGACCTCGCCGTGGCGAACATGCAGCGGGTGTGCCGGAAACTGGGGACCGACCTGGTCCGTTACCGCTCCCGGCACGGCCTGGCCCGGCGGATCGTCCGCGACAGCATCCTCAACGCCTCGCGCCACGACCTGCCGACCCTGGCCCAGTGCTTCTGCGGGGCGTGCAGCTACGGGTTCCGGGCCGTCGTCTACGAGACGGCGCGACGGCACGGGATCCCGCTGATCCTGTGGGGGGGCTCGCGGATCGAGGAGACGACGCACATGACCCGCCAGGGGCTGGCCACCGGGCGCAGGACGGTCGCCGGCCTGGTCGGCAAGCTGCGGCCGGTCAACGTCCGCAGCCGGGTCAACATGTATCGACTGCGCTGGGAGTTCCCGTCGGGCCGGTCGTTCGTGGAGGACCTGCGCCTGGAACGGCCGCTGCCGGCCTCGCCGGGGATCACCGAGGTGAGCGTCTTCGACTATATCGGTTGGGACCGGCAGCTCCTGAAACGGACGATCCTCGACGAGCTGGGCTGGCGGAAGCCCGAGGGCGCCGCCACCACCTGGCGCTCGGACTGCAAGCTGGAACCGCTGGTCACCTACTGCTTCAAGAACATCTTCGGCTGCGACAAGAGCGCCTTCGGCTTCCACAACATGATCAACGAGGGACAGATGACGCGCGCGGAGGCCCTGCAGCGGGAGGAGGCGACGACCGGCGCGTACACGCCCGAGCTGGATCGCCTGTTGCGGGAGGAGATCGGCCTGCCGGAGAAGCCGATCGCGCGCATCCGCTCGTTCGCGCGGCCGGAGCTCTGGAGCTGAGGTGGTACTGCCGTCCGCTCCCCGGCGCACCGGAAAGACCCTGCACGGAGGAGGATGACCCTGCAGCAGCAACCTCTCGTCTCGGTGGTCACGGCCACCTACAACATGGCCCGGCACCTGCCCGAGGCCATCGCCTCGGTCCTGCAGCAGGACTACCCCGCCATCGAGCACATCATCGTCGACGACGGCTCCACCGACGACACCCGGGCCGTCCTGCAGCGGTGGCGCGACGACCCGCGCGTCCGCGTGGTCCACCAGGCCAACGCCGGCCAGACCGTGGCCAAGAACCGGGGGATCGCCGAGGCCCGCGGCGAGCTGATCGCCTTCCTGGACGCCGACGACGCCTGGCTGCCCGGCAAGCTGAGCAGGCAGGTGCCCCACTTCGCCGATCCGGAGGTGGGGGTCGTCTTCGGCAACATGATCTACGTCGACGACGCCGGTCGTCCCCTGCCCATCGCCCCGATGCGGGCCCATGGCGGCTGGATCACCGACAAGCTGCTGATCGACAACTTCGTCGCCTTCCCCACCGTCGTCGTCCGGCGCAGCGTCCTGGACGAGCTGGGCGGGTTCGACGAGAGCCTGTCGATGTCCATCGACTACGAGCTGTGGCTGCGCGTCTCGGTCCGCTACCGCTTCGTCCACATCGACGAGCCGCTGGCCCGCTACCGCATCTGGGAGGGACAGATGTCGCACCGCAAGGGGGAGCGGTTCGACAACTTCTTCCGCATGCTGGAACGCTTCCTGGCCGAGCACCCCGGTGTGGTCTCCGGCGCGGCGATCCGGCACGGCTACGCCCACTCCTACACCTCGCGCGCCTGGTGGCACCTGAGCGAGGGTCGCCGCGGCGCCGCGTTGCGCGACCTGGGCCGCGCCCTGCGGCTGCGTCCCTGGGACCTGCGCGCCTGGCGGACGGTGGCGAAGGCCGTCACGGGGGTCTGACCCGGGGCCGGGCGCACCCGCCCGCGCCGCCGCTGTGCTAGTCCTCCTCGCCGCCTGGCCGCCTCCTCTCCCGCTTGATCCGGCTGCGTCGGCGCTTCTGTTGCAGGCGTCGCTCCCGCGACGCCGTCGTGGGACGGGTCGCCCGGCGCGGTTTCGGGCGCCGGAGGGCCTGTTCCAGCAGTGCCGTCAGGCGGGCGACGGCGTCGTCGAGGTTCCGCTCCCGGGAGCGGAAGCGCCGCGCGTCGATGACGACGACGCCGTCGGCCGTGGCCCGCCGCCCGGCCAGCCGCAGCAGCCTGGCGCGGACGTCGTCGGGCAGCGAGGGGGAGCCGGCCGCGTCGAAGCGGAGCTGGCAGGCGGTGGCCACCTTGTTGACGTGCTGGCCGCCGGGGCCGGAGGCGTGGACGAAGCGCACCTCCAGCTCCGAATCGGGGATGACGATCCGTGGCGGGCCGGGCAGCTCGATCATCGGCGCGCTCCTGGCTGACGGTCAACGGACGTCGACGGCCCCGCCCGGGGGCGGGACCGCCAGGATCGCACAGGTGGTCGCTCCTGTCATCCGACCAGCGGCACCCGCCGGGCGACCGGGACGGCGGGTGCCGGCAGGAGGGTCCAGGATCGCAGCGGGATGCCCGTGGGCTGTTCCCCTGGTCGGGCGCCGCATGACCGGTGGCGGGTCGTGGCGTCGATTCGTGTGGCCGCTCGCGCCGGGGGTCGATCCGTTTCTTGAAAACAGGGGACGTTTCCGTGCCGGGGAGGTATTCTCCCGGAGGTCCAGGCGAACATCATCCGGGAGCGCGACGATGAAACTCTCCTTCCACGGCGCCGCCGGCGGCGTCACCGGTTCCTGTCACCTGCTCGAGGTCGGCGGCCGGCGGATCCTGATCGATTGCGGCCTGTTCCAGGGCCGGCGCGAGATCGAGGAGGAGAACCGCGAACCGTTCGGTTTCGCGCCGGCCTCGCTCGACGCCGTCCTGTTGACCCACGCCCACCTGGACCACTGCGGAAGGTTGCCGCTGCTGGTCCAGGAGGGGTTCGCCGGCCCGGTGATCACCACGGCCGCCAGCCTGGAGCTGGTGCGCCTGGTGCTTCTGGATGCCGCCCACCTGCAGGAGGAGGAGGCCGAACGGAACCGCCGCAGGGCGCAGCGCCGCGGCCGGGACACCCGCGGGATCGAACCCCTCTACACGGTCGTCGACGCCATGGCCAGCTTCGACGCCTTCGCCCGGCCGGTGGGGTACAAGCAGCCGTTCGAGCTGGTGCCGGGGGTGACGGCCACCTTCTTCGACGCGGGCCACATCCTGGGCTCGGCGTCGATCCTGCTGGAGATCGTCGAGAACGGCAGGAAGCGGCGGCTGGTCTTCTCCGGCGACATCGGCAACCTCGGCCGGCCCATCCTGCGTCCGCCCGAGGCGCCGCCGGCGGCGGACGTCGTCGTCATGGAGACGACCTACGGCGGCCGCCTCCACAAGACGGTCGAGGCGTCGCGTCACGAGCTCTACGACGCCGTCAGGCGGATCCACCGGCGCGGAGGCAACGTCGTCATCCCGACCTTCGCCCTGGAACGTGCCCAGGAGGTCCTCTACTTCCTGCGCCAGGGACTGGCCGAGGGGGAGCTGCGGCAGCCGCTGCAGGTCTTCCTGGACTCGCCGATGGCCATCTCGGCCACCAACGTCTTTCGCCGCCACCCCGAGGCGTTCGACAACGAGGCGGCCCGGCTCTTCGCCGACGGCGAGGATCCGTTCGTCTTCGAGGGGTTGAAGATGACCCGGGAGGCGGCCGACTCGCGCCTGATCAACGAGGTGCGCCACGGGGCGGTCGTCATGGCCGGCTCGGGGATGTGCGTCGGCGGGCGCGTCCGCCATCACCTGCGCCGCAACCTGTGGCGCCCCGAGAGCGGCGTCGTCTTCGTCGGGTACGCCTCCCACGAGACCCTGGCGGGACGGATCATCGACGGTGCGCGCGAGGTGACGCTGTTCGGCGAGACGATCCCGGTGGCGGCGGAGATCGTCACCATCGGCGGGTTCTCCGCCCACGCCGACCAGGCCGAGCTGCTCGCCTGGCGCGAGCAGGCGGGCCGGCCGGAGCTGACGATCCTCGTGCACGGCGATCCCGATGCCAGCGAGGCCTTCGCCGCCGAGCTCGCCGGCGCCGAGACGATCATCCCGCAGCTGCACGATACGCTGGAGCTGTGAGCGCGGTCAGTCCCCGGCGAGGACGAGCTCGGTGATCGTCGGCCTGTCCGGAAGGGCCAGCAACCGCCGGCGCGCGACGGAGACGGCCCGCCCGCTCGCGTCGCAGCCCAGCCAGCGGCGCCCCAGCCGCGCCGCCGCCACGAGCGTCGTTCCCGAGCCGCAGAAGAAGTCGGCCACCAGGTCGCCCGGCCGCGAGTGGGCGGCGACGATCCTCTCCAGCAGGGCCAGCGGCTTCTGCGTGGGGTAGCCGGTCCGCTCGCGGGCCATGTTGTTCAGGCTGGGGATGTCGGTCCAGACGTCGGGGCACTTCTTCAGCTGCCCGCGCAACCGCTGCGAGGTGGCCGGCACCAGCGGGGGCGTGAAGGTCCAGTCGTCTCCCTTGCTGTACCAGAGCAGCGTGTCGTGCTTGCGGGGATAGGCCCGCCGGCTCGAGCCGCCCAGGCCGTAGGTCCAGACGATCTCGCCGCGGAAACCGGGCGCGCCGCGCCGGCCGCCGCGCTCGCCGGGCCCGAAGACCTCGTCGCAGAGCAGCGCCAGCGCCGGTGCCAGGCGCCAGTCGCAGTGCAGGACGAGGCTGCCGGCTGGGGAGAGCAGCTCGCGGATCAGCAGCAGGCGCGGGTGGATCATCGCCAGGTAGCCGGCCGGGCCGCCGTCCCAGCGGTCGCGGTAGGCGAGGCCGCCCTCGTCGTCGACCGTTCCCCGCGGGCGATGCCGGAACGCGTCGCCGGTCCCGAAGGGCGGATCGGTGACGACCAGGTCGATCTGCCCGGCCAGCTCCCGGTGCAGGGCGGCCATGACCGGCAGGTTGTCACCTTGGATCAGCCTGCCCGGCGGGGCGTCGCCACCGCCGTCCGCGGCGGGGTGGGTCGCGCGGACCGACAGCGCCGGCGGCGTCGCCAGCAGGCGGTCGACGATCGCGTCCGCCTGCCCCTTGCCGGGCCAGCAGAGGTGCGGGGCGCGGACCGCGTCGGGAGGCGATGCCGCGCGTCTTCGGGTGCCGGGGCCGGTGTCGTCTCTCATCATCGGCCTCAGTGCGGATACGCCGCCAGCCCGTCCAGGAAGAGCTGGACCGACAGGGCCACCAGGATCATCCCCATCAGCCGCTCGATCGCCACCAGGCCGCGCCGGGTCAGGATCCGCCGCAGGAAGGTGGAGCTGACCAGGACGACGAAGGTGGCCGCCCAGGCCAGGCCGGTGGCCAGCAGCAGGTCGGTCAGCCGTCCCGGCGCGGCGGTGGAGAACATCAGCAGGACCGCCAGCAGCGACGGGCCGGCGATCAGCGGCACGGCCATGGGGACCAGCAGCGGCTCGCCGTCGGACTCGGCCCCGGCCAGGGACTGCCCGGTGGGAAAGACCATCCGGACGGCGATCAGGAAGAGGATGATTCCCCCGGCGATGCTGACCGACTCGCGGCGCAGGCCCATGGCGTCCATGACGTGCCGGCCGCCGAAGATGAACGCGGCGATGACCACCAGGGCCAGCAGCAGCTCCCGGACCAGGACCCGGCGCCGCCGGTGCTCGGGGACCCGCTCGAGGATCGGCAGGAAGACCGGGATGTTCCCGAACGGGTCCATGATCAGGAACAGGGTGATGGCCATCGACAGGACGGACATGGCGGCGACCTCGGTTGGACAGAGGGGGTGGTCGGATCGTTCGCCGGGATGATCGGTCCCCGGCGGCCACGGGGCAAGGGAGATCCCGGGCAACGCCCTGCAGGGCGGGCGACCGCTCCGTCCTTGCGCCGCCGCCGCGGGGTGACGATCTTTCGAGGAGAGCCTCTATCCTATTGAAATAGTGGGGGATATACCGACGGCGGCAGCGTCGGGCCGCCGGGGAGGAGCCGAGATGAAGGTCGTCGTCACAGCGCTGGGACAGGACCTGGACAGCGAGGTCGATCCCCGCTTCGGCCGGGCCCACTGGATGATCCTGGCCGATACCGGTTCGGACGCGGTCGAGGTGCTGGACAACCGCGACCAGGCGTCCGCCGGCCAGGGTGCCGGGGTCCAGGCGGCGCAGCTGGTCATCGCGGCGGGGGCCGAGGCCCTGCTGACCGGCCACTGCGGTCCCAAGGCGTTCCAGGTCCTCGAGGCCGGCGGGGTGGCCGTCTACTCGGGCGTGACCGGCACCGTCCGCGAGGCGCTGCGGAAGCTGCGCGACGGCGAGCTGGAGCCCAGCGGCGGGCCCGACACGGCCGGCCACTGGTAGGAACGGACCGGGGAGGGTTGCCATGCGGATCGCGGTCGCCAGCGGCAAGGGCGGGACCGGCAAGACGACCGTCGCGGTCGGACTGGCCGTCCTGGCGTCCCGTGCGGGCCTGCCGGTCCGCCTGGGCGACTGCGACGTCGAGGAGCCCAACGCCCACCTCTTCCTCCAGCCCAGCTTCGGCGAGTCCGTGCCGGTGAAGGCGGAGATCCCCGTCGTCGACCAGGACCGCTGCGACCACTGCGGTGCCTGCGGCGAGATCTGCCAGTTCAACGCCATCGCCTGCCTGCCCGACAGGACGATCGTCTTCCCCGACCTCTGCCACAGCTGCGCCGGCTGCTGGCTGGTCTGTCCCCGCGGGGCCATCGCCACCACGGACCGTGTCCTGGGCGAGGTGAGCAGCGGCCCGGCCGACGGGATCGCGTGCGTCAGGGGCAGGCTGCGCGTCGGCGAGACGGTCGTTCCGCCCCTGGTCCGGGAGGTCAAGCGACGGGCGGCGGGCGACGGGGGGTGGGTCATCCTGGACGCGCCGCCGGGGGCGTCGTGTCCCGTCGTCGAGACCCTCCGCGACGCCGACTTCGTCCTGCTGGTCACCGAGCCGACACCGTTCGGACTGCACGACCTGGCCGTGGCCGTCGAGCTGGTCCGCTCGCTGGGGCGGCCGTGCGGGGTCGTCGTCAACCGGGCCGGCAGCGGGGACGACCGGGTGGAACGGTTCTGCGCCGAGCAGGGGATCGAGATCGCGGCCAGGCTGCCGTTCAGCAGGGCCGTGGCCGAGGCCTACGCCCACGGCAGGCTGGCCGTCGACGCCGACCCGGCCGTCGGCGATGCCATGGCCGGCCTGGTGGCATGGCTGCGCGAGAGGGAGGTGCGGTCGTGACCGAGCTCGTCGTCTGCAGCGGCAAGGGGGGGACGGGCAAGACGAGCGTGCTGGCCTCGTTCGCCGCGCTGTCGGCCGGTGGCGCCGTGCTGGCCGACGCCGACGTCGACGCCGCCAACCTCCACCTCGTCCTCGCGCCGCGGCGGTGCCACGCCGAGCCGTTCATCAGCGGGCACGTGGCCGTCATCCGGCAGCAGGACTGCACGGGCTGCGGGACCTGCCATGACCTCTGCCGCTTCGACGCCATCGTCCGGGAACCGGGCGGCGACGGCTGGCGCTTCCGGGTCGACCCGGCGGCCTGCGAGGGCTGCGGTGTCTGCGTCCACTTCTGTCCCACCGGCGCCATCGACTTCCCCGACGCCCGCTGCGGCGAGTGGTACCTGTCGGAGACGCCCTACGGGCCGCTGGTCCACGCCCGTCTCGAGCCTGGCGCCGAGAACTCGGGCAAGCTGGTCACCCTGGTGCGCGAGAAGGCGCGCCAGGAGGCCGAGCGGGCGGGCCGGGAGTTGATCCTGGTGGACGGACCGCCGGGGATCGGCTGCCCCGTGACCGCCGCGCTGACCGGCGCCGACGTCGTCCTGCTGGTGGCCGAGCCGAGCCTCTCCGGTCTGCACGACCTGGAGCGGGTCGTCGAGCTGGCGGCCCATTTCGGCGTGCGGGCGCTGGCCTGCGTCAACAAGGCGGACCTGAGCGAAGAGCTGACCGGCCGGATCGAGCAGTGGTGCGCCGAGCGCGGCGTGCCGGTGGCGGGGCGGATCCCGTTCGATCCCGCCGTGACGCGGGCCCAGCTCGAGGGTCGCAGCCTCGTCGAGGCGGCACCCGGGTCGGCGGCCGGCCGGGCCGTCCGCGCGCTCTGGGAACGGGTTCGTCGCGAGCTGACAGGAGGATGACGCGGATGATCATCGCCGTGCCCACGGCCGGGGGCCTGCTGACGCCCCACTTCGGCCACTGCGAGCAGTTCGCCCTGGTGGAGGTGGATCCCGACGCCGGGAGCGTCGGCGAGGTCCGCCTGGTGACCCCGCCCCCGCACGCACCGGGCATCCTGCCGGTCTGGCTGGCGGAGCAGGGGGTCGACCTGGTCCTGGCCGGCGGCATGGGCGGCCGCGCCAGGCAGCTGCTGGAAGGGGCGGGTGTCGAGGTGATCCTGGGGGTGGCCTCCGCCGCGCCGGACGAGCTGGCCCGCGCCTGGCTCGACGGTTCCCTCCCGACCGGGGAGAACGCCTGCGATCACTGACTCGGCTCAGTGGCTGTCCGACACGCCCCGCTGCCGCCGCGCCTCGTAGGCCAGCAGCGCCGCCGCCACGCTGACGTTCAGGGAGTCGGCCGCTCCCAGCATGGGGATCCGGCAGCGCACGTCGGCCGCCCCCAGCAGCCCTGCCGACAGGCCCGTGTCCTCCGCGCCCAGCAGGATGGCCACCGGCCCGGTCAGGTCGATCTCGGTGTGCAGCATGTCGGCGTCGGGGGTCGTCGCCACCAGCGCCAGGCCGCGCCCGCGCAGCCAGGGCACCAGCTCCGCGGACGGCAGCTCGAGGACGGGCACGCTGAAGACGGCGCCGGTGGAGGCGCGCAGGGCGTTGGGGTTCCAGGGATCGGCCCCCGCGCCGCAGGCGATGACGGCGTCGACCCCCGCCCCGCTGGCCGTGCGGACGATCGCCCCCAGGTTGCCGGGCTTCTCGACCTCCTCCAGGACCAGGACCAGCGGCGACGGTGGCAGCGCGAGGTCGGCGGGTGACCAGGCCGGCGGCGTCGCGACGACGACCAGCCCCGCCGGGTGCTTCCGGTAGGCGATCTTCTCCAGGACGGGAGGGGAGACCTCGACGACCAGGGCGTCGCCGGCGGTCAGCGGCGGCAGCAGGGCCGCCGCCTCGGGGTGGGCGGCCACGACCTCGGGGCAGTGGTAGACCTCGCGGACGGCGACACCGGCGGCCAGGGCCCGCGCCACCACCCGCGGCTCCTCCATCACGAAGACCCCCTCCTCGCGGCGGTGGCGGCGCTCCCGCAGGCGGACCAGCCGCTTGACGCGGGGATTCTGCAGGCTGGTCAGCCGCAATGGCTCGCGCGGCGCGCTCACCGGGACAGCTCCCGCAGGCGGCGCTCGACGGCCCGGGGCAGGGCGCGGACGCCGCGGCTGTCGTAGTCGAAGCAGACCATGCCCGTCTCGGCCAGCGCGACGACCGCCCCGTCGCGGGGCCGGGTCACCCGGTAGGAGAGCCGGAATCCGGCCCGGCCGATCTCGGCGATCCCGACCTCGATCGCCAGCTCGTCTCCGGCGAAGGCCTCGCCCCGGTAGACGATCCCCGCGTCGCCCATGATCAGGGCCACGCCGCCCAGGTCCAGCTCGCTCCACCCCTCGGCGGCCAGGAAGGCCACGCGCGCCTCGTGCAGCAGGGCCAGCAGCCGGTCGTTGCCCAGGTGGCCGCCGTAGTTCAGGTCGGTCACCCGGACGGTCTGGGTCGTCCGGAAGGGGTAGCGATCCAGGGGGGCGATCTGCAGGCGGGGCATCGTCAGCCTCCGATGAGGATCCCGGCGATCGTCGCCGTCAGCCACGAGGCCAGCGCGCCGCCGAACATGGCCTTCAGGCCGAGCCGGGCCAGGTCGCTGCGCCGCTCCGGGGCGATCCCGCCGATCCCGCCGATCTGGATGGCGATGCTGCCGAAGTTGGCGAACCCGCACAGGGCGTAGGTGGCGATCACCACGCTGCGGGGTGACAGGGCGCCCGCGCGGACGGCGTCCTCCAGCTGGATGTAGGCCAGGAACTCGTTGACCGAGATCTTGGTCCCCAGCAACCCGCCGACGATGGGGGCATCGTGCCACGGCACCCCCATGCACCAGGCCAGGGGCGAGAAGAGCCAGCCGAAGATCTTCTGCAGCGACAGGTCGACCAGGCCCAGCCCGGCGTCGACCATGGCCACCAGCGCGACGAAGGCCAGCAGCATGGCTCCCACGTTGGCCGCCAGCTTCAGGCCCACACCGGCGCCCCCGGCGGCGGCGTCGATGAGGTTGGCGTGCTCGCGGGGGATCTCCAGCCGCGCCTCGCCCGCGGTGACCGACTCCTCCGTCTCGGGATAGACGATCTTGGCGATGACCAGGGCCGCCGGCGCCGACATGATGCTGGCCGCCAGCAGGTGCCCCGCGTCGACACCGAAGCGGACGTAGGCCGCCAGCACCCCGCCGGCGACCGTGGCGAACCCGCCGACCATGACGGCCATCAGCTCGGACATGGTCATCGTCTTGACGTAGGGGCGGACCACCAGCGGCGCCTCGGTCTGGCCCACGAAGATGTTGGCGGCGCAGGAGAGGGTCTCCGAGCCGCTGGTCCCCATCGTCCGCCGCATCAGCAGGGCCATGGCGGCGATGAGACGCTGCATGATCCCCAGGTGGTAGAGGATGGCCATCAGGCTGGAGAAGAAGATGATCGTCGGCAGGACGTGGATGACGAAGATCGTCCCCAGGGCGATCGGCTGGCCCGTCGACGAGTCCAGGACCTGGAAGTAGCCGGGGCCCATGGGCCCCGGCCCGATGTACTGGATGACGTCCGGCCCGGTCCGGAACAGGTTGCCGAACAGGAAGGCCGTGCCGGCGTCGGTGAAGCCGAGGATGCGGGCGATCAGCAGGCGCGCCCCGCTGAAGACCTTTTCTCCCCACGGCGTGCGCAGCAGCAGCAGGGCGAAGACGACCTGCAGCAGCAGGCCCCAGGCAACGGTCCGCCACGGGAAGAGGCGGCGGTTGCTGCTCATCAGCCAGGCCAGGGCCAGGATGACGACCAGGCCCAGGACGGAGACGAGGTTTTCCGGTGTCACGACGGCCTCCTGGTTCGGGGTCGACCGATTCTAGGGGCCGGCACCGGCGGTCGCAAGGTCGGGGTGGGGTTGACAACCGGAAGCAGGGGATTAAAGTGTAGATCATGCTTGAACACTTGCTCAAATGAGGTTGATATGTTGGTTGACGTCTGCCAGCAGCACCAGGAACACGACGCGCTGATCGCCGCGGGCCGGCAGCGCCTGCCCGATCCCGACGCCATGCGCGAGGTGGCCGACTACTTCGACGCCCTGGGCAACCCGACCCGCCTGACGATCCTCTACGCCCTGGCCGGCGGAGAGCTGTGCACCTGCGACCTGGCGCGGATCGCCGAGCTGTCGGTCTCGGCCATCTCCCACCAGCTGCGGATCCTGCGGGACCGCCGGCTCCTCGTCTCCCGCAAGGAGGGCAAGAACGTCTTCTACCGTCTGCGTGACGAGCACGTGGCGGATCTGCTGCGGGTGGCCCTGGACCACCAGCGGGAGGACCGTCGCCATGGCTGAGCCGCTGCGGCTGCGCCTGAAGGGGCTGGACTGTGCCAGCTGCGCCGCCAGGATCGAGCAGGCCCTCCAGCAGGAGGGGTTCGCCGACGCCGCGGTGAACTTCGTGCGCCGGGAGGCCGTCCTGACCGGCGACGCCGACCGGGCGGGGGCGATCATCCGGCGGATCGAGCCGGGGGTGCGGGTCGTGCCGGTCGTCGCCGGCGAAAAGGACGATCCGGACCGGCCACACCGCATCCCGGCGGCGATGCTCGCCGCCGTCGCCCTGTTCGCGGCAGCCCTGGCGGCGCGTTACGGCCCGTGGGGTGTGGGTCGGGCGGCCGACCCGCTGTTCGTCGCTGCCTACCTGCTGGCCGGCAGGAAGGTCCTGCGCCTGGGCCTGCTCGGCCCGCTGCGGGGCAAGCTGCTGGACGAGAACTTCCTGATGACCGTCGCCACCGCCGGCGCGTTCGCCATCGGCGAGTTCCCCGAGGCGGCGGGCGTCATGGTCTTCTTCATGGTCGGCGAGTTCTTCCAGGACCTGGCCGTGGACCGGTCGCGTCGCAGCATCCGTTCCCTGCTGTCCCTCAAGGCCGACGTGGCCCACCGGCTGGACGGCCTGCGGATGCAGGACGTCGATCCCGCCGGCCTGGTCCCCGGCGACCGGATCGTCGTCCGGCCGGGGGAACGGGTCCCGGTCGACGGTGTCGTCGCGAGCGGGTCGGCGAGCGTCGACCTGTCGGCCCTGACCGGTGAGAGCATGCCCAGGAGCGTGGCAGAGGGGGACGAGATCCTCTCCGGCGCCCTCTGCCGGGACGGGTTGTTGACGATCCGGGTGGCACGGCCCCTGGAGGAGTCGACCGTCGCGCGGATCCTCTCCCTGGTCGAGGACGCCACGGCCCGCAAGGCGCGCACGGAGCGGTTCATCACCCGCTTTGCCAGGGTCTACACGCCGGTCGTCGTCGGCCTGGCACTGTTGGTGGCCGTGGTACCGCCGCTGGTCTACGGGGCCCCCTTCTCCCGCTGGCTCTACCGGGCGCTGGTCCTGCTGGTCATCTCCTGCCCCTGCGCGCTGGTCCTGTCCATCCCCCTGGGCTACTTCGCCGGGCTCGGCCGGGCGGCCGCGCGGGGGATCCTGGTCAAGGGCTCCAGTTTCCTGGACGCCCTGGCGCGACCGGCCGTCGTCGCCTTCGACAAGACCGGGACGCTGACCCGGGGCGAGCCGCGGGTCGTCGAGACGGTGACGCGCAACGGCTTCAGCGAGTCGGAGCTGGTGGCCCTGGCCGCGCTGGCCGAGGCCCATTCGTCGCACCCGGTGGCCGTCGCGGTCCGCGAGGCCCACGGGGCGCCCGTCGATCCGGCCGCCGTCAGCGCCGTGGAGGAGGTCGCCGGGGCCGGGGTCGTGGCGCATGCCGGTGGCCGGGAGATCCTGGTCGGCAACGACCGCCTGCTGCACCGGCACGACATCGACCACGACACCTGCGACGTCGCCGGGACGGTCGTCCACGTGGCCGTCGACGGTCTCTACGCCGGCTACCTGGTCCTGGCCGACGAGCTGAAGGAGGACGCCGCGGCCGCGGTCCGGGCGTTGAAGCGCCTGGGCGTGGGCAAGGTCGTCATGGTGACCGGCGACGACCGTGGCGTGGCCGAGGCCGTGGCCCGCCAGGCCGGTGTCGACGAGGTTCACGCCGAGCTGCTGCCCGCGGACAAGGTGGCGGTCATCGAGCGGCTCGCCCGGGAGGTCGACGGGGCGGGGACGGTCGTCTTCGTCGGTGACGGGATCAACGACGCGCCTGTGCTGGCGCGGGCGGACGTCGGCATTGCCATGGGGGCGCTGGGCAGCGACGCCGCCGTCGAGACGGCCGACGTCGTCCTGATGGACGACCGCCCCATGCAGGTGGCCGAGGGGATCGGCCTGGCGCGGGCCACCGGCCGGATCGTCCGCCAGAACATCGCCCTGGCCCTGGGGGTCAAGGTCCTGTTCATCGGCCTGGGGATCTCCGGGGAGGCCACGATGTGGGAGGCTGTCTTCGCCGACGTGGGGGTGGCCCTGCTGGCCGTGGGCAACGCGTTGCGGATCATGCGGGTCGGCCCGCGTGGCGGGGGCGGAACTCGGAGGGATTGACTCTCGCGCCGGGTGTGGTATCTTGCAGCCCCATGAACTCTGCCGCCCCCATCCAGCACCCTCCCGTCATCATCGGGATCGCCGGCGGCTCCGGCTCCGGCAAGACGACCGTGGCGTTGAAGGTGCAGGAGGCGGCACCGGGCAAGACCGTCCAGATCATCCATCACGATTCCTACTACCGGGATAACTCGCACCTGACTTTCGAGGACCGCGCCAAGATCAACTACGACCACCCCAACGCCTTCGAGACCGAGTTGCTGGTCGAGCACCTGCAGGCCCTGAAGCGGGGGGAGGCCGTCGACGTTCCCATCTACGACTACGCGACCCACAGCCGTCTGCCCGAGACCCGGCGCGTCGAGCCGGCCGACATCATCTTCGTCGAGGGGATCCTGGTGCTGGAGTCGCCGGTCCTGCGGGAGCTGATGGACATCCGGCTCTACGTGGGCGTCGACGCCGACGAGCGGTTCATCCGCCGCCTGCGTCGGGACATCGTCGAGCGGGGCCGCTCCGTCGACTCGGTCATCGAGCAGTACCTCACCGTCGTGCGGCCCATGCACGAGCAGTTCGTCAGCCCGACCAAGAAGTACGCCCACCTGATCATCCCCGAGGGTGGGCACAACCAGGTGGCCATCGACCTGATCGTCGCCAAGATCAACAGCATCCTGCGGGAACGGAACCGCGGGAACGAGTAGAGGGGAAAGGTCACATGTCCTACGACGACGCCGAGCTGGTGCGCAGGGATCCGCTGATCGAGAAGATCCTGATCGGATCGGACGAGCTGCAGAAACGGGTCACCCAGCTGGGGATCGAGATCAGCCGCGACTACGGCGACTCGCTGCCCATCCTGGTCAACATCCTCAAGGGCGGCTACATGTTCCTGGCCGACCTGACCCGCGCCATGTCGATCCACCACGAGATCGACTTCATGGCCATCAGCAGCTACAACGGCGGCACCGAGAGCACCGGCGTGGTCAAGATCGAGAAGGACCTCAAGAGCGTCATCACCGGACGCGACGTGCTGATCGTCGAGGACATCATCGATACCGGCCTGACCCTCAGCCACCTGCTCGAGCTGCTCGGCACCCGCAATCCCCGCAGCCTGCGCATCTGCGCCCTGCTGGACAAGACCTCGCGGCGGATCAAGGATGTGCCGGTGGACTACCGCGGCTTCGAGATCCCGGACGAGTTCGTCATCGGCTACGGCCTGGATTACGACGAGAAGTACCGCAACCTTCCGTTCATTGGGGTGCTGCGTCCCTGACCGGCGGCGCCCCGGGCGAAGGACACGATCATGACCGACGACCGGACCGGCCCCGCCCCGGGCGGGGAGCGTTTCCCGCTGGCGCTGACCTTCGACGACATCCTGCTGGTGCCAGCCTACGCGGAGATCGTCCCCCGCGACATCGACGTCACCACCCGCCTGACCCGCGAGCTGCGGCTGAACGTCCCGCTGCTGTCGGCCGCCATGGACACGGTCACCGAGGCGGAGATGGCCCGCGCCATGGCCCGCCAGGGCGGCATCGGGATCATCCACAAGAACCTGCCGGCCGAGGTGCAGGCCGAGCAGGTCCGGCAGGTCAAGCGGAGCGAGTCGGGGATGATCAGCGATCCGATCACCCTCTCCCCGGACCGTCCCATCGACGAGGCCATGGCGCTGATGCGCCGCTACCGCATCTCCGGCGTGCCGATCACCGAGGGCAGGCGGCTGGTCGGTATCCTGACGAACCGCGACCTGCGCTTCGTCCGCGACACCAGCCGGCCCGTGCGCGAGGTGATGACCAGCGGGGAGCTGGTGACCGTGCCGGTGGGCACGACCCTGGAGGAGGCCGCCGAGATCCTCCACCGCCACCGCATCGAGAAGCTGCCGGTCGTCGACGCGCAGGGCGACCTGGCGGGGCTGATCACCGTCAAGGACATCCAGAAGCGGATCGACTACCCCGACGCCAGCAAGGACTCCCGCGGGCGGCTGCTGGTGGGGGCCGCCGTCGGGGTGGCGCCCGGGAACCTGGAGAGGGCGGAACAGCTGGTCGAGGCGGGCGTCGACGTCCTGGTCGTCGACACGGCCCACGGCCATTCGCGCAACGTCGTCGACATGGTCCGCACCCTCAAGGAGCGGTGGCCCGACCTGCAGGTCGTCGCCGGGAACATCGCCACCGGCGAGGCCGCGGAGGCCCTGATCGCCGCCGGCGCCGACGCCGTCAAGGTCGGCATCGGGCCGGGCTCGATCTGCACGACGCGGGTCATCGCCGGGGTGGGCGTACCCCAGGTGACGGCCATCCTCGAGGTGGTCGCCAAGGCCGGGCCGGCAGGCGTGCCGGTCATCGCCGACGGGGGGATCAAGTACTCGGGCGACATCGTCAAGGCGCTGGCCGTCGGGGCGGACACGGTGATGATCGGCTCGCTGCTGGCCGGCACCGAGGAGGCGCCGGGCGAGAAGATCCTCTACGAGGGCCGGGTCTACAAGAGCTACCGCGGCATGGGCTCCGTGGCCGCCATGCAGCGCGGCAGCAAGGACCGCTACTTCCAGCAGGAGGTCAGCGACCCCGACAAGCTCGTCCCCGAGGGGATCGAGGGGCGTGTCCCGTACAAGGGGGCCGTCCGGGACATCGTCTACCAGCTCGTCGGGGGGCTGCGCAGCGGGATGGGCTACTGCGGTTGCCGGTCGATCCCGGATCTGCAGCGTCGGGCCCGGTTCGTCCGGATCACCGCCGCCGGCCTGAGGGAGAGCCATCCCCACGACGTGCGGATCACCAAGGAAGCGCCCAACTACGGCGCTCGCAGCTGATGACCGGCCGGGTGCTGGCGCGCTGGCGCGCCCTGGATCCCGACTTCCGCCGCCTGCTGCTGGCGACCCTCTGTTTCGGGGCCGCCAGCGGGATCTTCACCTCGACCCTGAACAACTACCTCTCCGACGTCCACGGCCTGGGGGCCGTGGCCCGCGGCTGGCTGGAACTGCCGCGCGAGCTGCCCGGCTTCGCCATGATCTTCGTCGCGGGGGCCCTGCTGGGATTCCTGCGCGAGGCGCGGATGGCCGCGGTGGCGATGCTGCTGACCGCCGCCGGCGCCCTGGGCCTGGGCCTGGTGGCCCGCCAGATGGTGCCGCTGGTCGTGTTCGTCATCATCTGGTCCCTGGGCGACCACATCATCTTCACCGTCGAGGGGCCCATCGGCCTGCGCCTGGCCCGCCGCGGCGGGGAGGGCCGGCGCCTGGGACAGCTGGGCGGCGCCCGCAACCTGGGCACGATCCTGGGCGTGTCGGCCGTCTTCGCCATCGCCCACGGGATCGGGGAGCGGTACGACCTGTTCTACGGCGTTGCCGCCGGTTGCGCCCTGCTGGCGTGTGTCTTCTACCTGCAGCTCCGCGTCGGCAGGGGCGAGCCGCCATCGCGCCGGTTCGTCCTGAAGCGCAAGTACACGATCTTCTACGCCATCAGTGCCCTGTTCGGCGTGCGCAAGCAGATCTTCCTGGCCTTCGGCGGGTGGGTCCTGGTGCGGATCCACGGCGTGCCGGTGGCGACGATCGCGCTGCTCTACTTCGTCGCCGCCACCCTGGGGGTCATCCTGCGGCCGCTGCTGGGCGACGTCATCGACTGGGTGGGCGAGCGGATCGTCCTGGCCACGGACGAGGTCCTGCTGCTGCTGATCTGCCTCGCCTACGCCTTCGCCTCGGACCTGCTGCCGGCGCCGTGGGACCTGCGGCTCCTCTACGGGGCCTACATCCTGGACAGCGTCCTGTTCGCCCTGCGCATCGCCCGGACGACCTACCTGAAGAAGATCGTCGATGATCCGGCGGAGATCACGCCGACGATCTCGGTGGGGATCACCATCGATCACGCCGTCGCCATGAGCCTGCCGGTCCTGTCGGGCTACATCTGGGAGGCGTACGGTTTCCGGTGGGTCTTCCTGCTGGCCGGGGCCATCGCCGTGGCCGGGTTCTTCATCTGCCTGCGGATCCGCGTGCCGCCGCTGTCGCGGCAGGAGGTGAGTGCCACATGACCGCCATCACCGGAACCGGCTGGGAGGCCGTCGCCGCCATGGTGACGGCCAACGCGACCGCCCAGCTCATCAAGTTCGTCCGCGGCTGGCTCGCCCGGGGCGAGCCGGACTTCCCGCTCCTGGTCTCGACCGGCGGCATGCCGTCGAGCCACAGCTCGACGGTGGCGGCCCTGAGCACGTCGATCGGCATGATCGCCGGCTGGGACTCGCCCCTGTTCGCGGTGACGCTCTGCTTCTCGGGGATCACCATGTACGACGCCGCCGGACTGCGCCGCTCGGCCAGCCTCCAGGCCCAGGCCCTGAACGAGATCGTCCGCGAGCTGCTGGCGCCCGACCACCGCCTCAACATCCACAAGCTGAAGGAACTGCTGGGACACACCCCCCTGGAGGTCATGGCCGGGGCGGTGCTGGGGATCGTCGTGGCACTGGGGTGGCACTGGTTGCTGCGGCTCTCCTGACGGTCGGTTCCCCCACCGTCGCGCGACGACGCCCACCAAGACGAAGGCCCCGTCCCGGGGACGGGGCCTCGCCGTGACGTTCCTTGCCGGAGAACTACTTGTACTGGGCCTTGACGGCGCCCCAGCTGGCGTTCTCGTTGGCCACCGGCGCGTCGATGGTGATGACGACCGGGCAGCCGCTGCCGGTGTAGGCATCGACGATCAGGTAGTACCAGCCTTCGGCCTCGGCGACGTAGCTGATGACCTCGTCGGCACCGCTGCAGCAGTTGTCCGAGCAGGCGACGCTGCTGCCGTAGGTGTCGGCGCAGTCGGTGACCAGGTACATGGCCATGTCGCAGCTGCCGCTCTCGGTGGCCGTGAAGGTCTCGCCCGCCTGCAGGTAGATCTTGTAGACGGCGTCAGGGCCGTTGAAGCTCCACGAGAAGCTGCCGCACTCGAAGTAGTCGTTGGCGTAGGTGGTCAGGTCGACGCTGAAGCGGTTCAGGCTGGCCTGCTGCAGGTCG